>Ga0116227_10002772_pt1 | contig 39542 bp, 29 predicted proteins | sample S1TSphgellanicum_FD_89693 | JGI IMG/M metagenome (GOLD analysis project Ga0116227, IMG submission 89693) | Host-associated microbial communities from peat moss isolated from Minnesota, USA - S1T2_Fb - Sphagnum magellanicum MG | ecosystem: Host-associated > Plants > Peat moss > Unclassified...
TAATTGTTGATGCCAGTTGCTCAGGTGTTATCTTAAACTGGTCTATTGTGATTTTTTTATCATTTAACAGTGCTCTAATCGGACCTATTAACCAGTTAATTAAACTTTTTTTATGCTGTACTATTGGCAAAGCCTGATTGAAAAAATAAAACAGGGATGCATCTTCAGCAAACAGTGCTGCATCAGCCTTGCTAATATTAAATTCCAACATTAATTCTTTGGAAAGCTGATTTGGAAGAGCGGGCATTGAAGCTTTTATTTCAGCCAGCCATTGATCTGAAATATGGATAGGAGGCAGATCCGGATCAGCAAAATAACGGTAATCATTCGCCTCTTCTTTGGTACGCATAGGTGAAGTTGTACCAAGATCCGAATCAAAATTTAAAGTGCTCTGTACAATTTTGCCCCCCTTTTCAATTACTCCAGCCTGACGGTTAAATTCAAACTCAATTGCCCGGCGCACATTACGCATGGAGTTTAAGTTTTTAACTTCACAACGGGTTCCAAATGCAGTATCATTATGCCTACGTATTGAGATATTTGCATCACAGCGCAAACTTCCTTCCTCCATATTGCCATCACTTACATTTAAATGCCGAACTAATTTTCTAATTTCAGATAACAAAGCAGAAGCTTCTTCTGCACTTCTAATATCAGGTTCGGTTACAATTTCAACCAATGGAACGCCTGCACGGTTTAAATCAACCAATGAATACTGATCATCCTGATCATGCATGCTTTTTCCTGCATCTTCTTCTAGGTGAATGCGGTTTATACCAATTTTTTTAGTTTGCCCATCTGCCAGTTCTATTTCTAAAAAACCATTTACACAAATTGGCTGATTATCCTGTGTAATCTGATAGCCTTTTGGCAAATCAGCATAAAAATAGTTTTTGCGGTCAAAATGATTAATCTGATTAATGCTGCAGTTTAAGGCCAAGCCAATGCGTATAGCCTTAGCAACCACCTCTTTGTTTAATTTAGGCAATGCGCCAGGCAGTGCTAAAGACACTGTAGATATATTTTGATTGGGCAAACCTCCAAAAGATGCGCTGTCAGCAGAAAATATCTTGGTATTGGTATTTAACTGTACATGTATTTCCAGTCCAGAAACGAGTTCGAACGATGAATGGGGCTTTGTTTCCTGTAAAGACATTTAAAAGCTTAAAATTGGTAATTTATACAACAAATATAGGCATTATTTAATCTATCCTTAAAAAGCCAAAGCGATGAAATCAGGAAAATACCTATTGTTACAGATAAAACATTGATTACAACAGAATAAGGGACATAACATTATTTAAAAAACAGAACAACCACATATAAATCAAATAGTTAGTGCTTAATAAAAATTATATAGATATATTTAATATATGAAATATAGTTAAATAGTGTTAAAATACCTTTTAAGGTTAAACTTACCTGTACTGTACATGTCTATCTGGTACTAACACACAATTAAATCTTTAAAATTAAATGTTATGAAAAAAATGTTTTTAGTTGCTGCAACTTTGATGATTTCATTGTTCAGCATAAACAATGCAAAAGCACAACTTAATGTGAGCATAAATATCGGCTCACAGCCTGTTTGGGGCCCAGTTGGATATGACCATGTAGACTATTATTATTTACCTGATATTGGCGTTTATTATTATGTACCAACTGGTCAGTACATATATTTAAACAATAACAATTGGATTTGGGCAAATTCATTGCCAAGCAGATACAGTAATTTTAATTTATACACAGCTTATAAAGTTGTGATCAATAGTCCTAAGCCTTACTTGCACAACAGTATATACGTAAACAAGTACAGCAGGTACAAAAACTACTACGGCAAACAAACCATCATTAGAGATAGTAGAGAGCCTAAATATTATGTAGTAAAGGGCCATCCAAATTATAAACCAAATGCACCTGTTAACCGTCCACAGCCAAATGTACGCCCTAGCCGTCCACAGGGCAATGTAGAAAGACCAAGCCGTAACCACAATAATCAAGTGAACCGCCCTGAACGAAATGGACAGGAGCACAAAAATGAACGTCACTAGTTAAATAAGCAAAGGGAGCATTAAACAAGCTCCCTTTTTAATTACCTCTATTACACAAAAGCCTTTGGCACAGAGTTTGAAAAAGTATTTATACACACAAATACCAAAGATTATGAAAAAGTTATTCATCATTACAGCAGTTGCAGGAATTCTGGCTTTAACCGCTCATCAATCTAATGCTCAAGTCAATGTTCAGGTAAATATAGGTGCACAGCCAACTTGGGTGCCAAGCAATTACCAAAGTGTTCATTACTATTACTTACCTGATGTACATACGTATTATGATGTACCGAGAAGAGAATTTGTTTATTTAAACGGCAATTCTTGGACAAGATCTAAATACTTACCCGGCCGGTATAGAAGCTACAATTTAAGTCATGGCCGTAAGGTAATTGTACATGGTGCAAATCCCTTTAACAATTATAACGTACACCGTGTACAATACGCAAATCATGTACGTGTAATTAACCATTACGAAAGGGTACCAAGCAGGTATTATAATGCTCCAAGAAACTACCACGGGCATGGGAAACAGGAACATTTCAATAATGGCCACAGAAAAGGCAGACATTAGTATTAATAAAAGCCGGTTTAAAGACCGGCTTTTTATTAATGATTATATGTGTCTTTTAAAATAAATTGATATTTATTAAACATTCTATTGGCAACACTTACTTCATTTTGCATGGCAACATCAGTAAATACATTATGTTTTTTAATCCACTGCCATTCCCATTCCTTAATTTTATCATCAAATGCTTTTTGGTTAAAAACCGCTTTATCTATTAAATTAAGCGTTAAGCTTTCTATATATGCCTTCCATCGGGGTTTATAAAAATCAATTAACAATCCTGACCACTGTTTACATGCATAATCGTGCAGCGGGCTTTCTTTATCGCCCCATAAAGTAATTTGATTGCGGGCATTTTCTTCGTAAAGATCTTTTTCAGATTCAGTTGTTCCTAATTTTCGTGCAGTGTTAAGCCATTTCCCGAGTAAAAAGTCCTGTCTGCTGCTCAAAAGCAAATCAAGGTCATCAATAACCTTTAAAAAACTTTCACTGTTTTGTTGAAATGCTTCTATGTTTTTATTTTTATAGGCCAAAGCAAACTGTATCTGTAACGTATCTGCGTAATTGGCCAAAACCTGTCTGGTTAAATCAATTAAATCATATTTAAAACCATCGCTGTTTTTGAGTTGGCGTGATGCTTTATTAAAATACTCCAGTGCTGTAATTAATTTTGCAGGATCATAGTATTTACTTGTATTTGTCCATTTGGTAGATTTTGCCAGGGTTGGCCTACCAGTTATAATCGATTCTGAACCTCCAGACCTAACATCACCTTTATAAACTGTATTACGTAATATACCCCAGGCTTTTAAGGCATCTTCATTTTGTTGTCCATATCTTCTTTTGATATAATTCGGTAACCAGATATCTAAATTAATAGGTTTATTATTCCAAACATTTTCGAGCATTAAGGCATACATAACCGGGTTTTGCTCAATGGCCTCGGGTGTTAAGCCAATGCCCATTAAATTGCCAGATGCAGGATTATTTAATGTTTCAGAAGGGTGATTTGCCACTTCGTTCATACGTCCGTACATGCTTACATTGCCTCCAAAATTATGGAGCATGCACCAGATCCAGGGCTTACCATAATAAGCATCTGTTTTATTCCAAATTGGTTTGCTTTCACTGTACAAATCGAGTACAATCATTTTATCATTAGGAACTGCATTTAGCAAAGCCTTAATCTGTGTGGGCTGCCAGAATTTCGCTGAATAGGAAAACATCCAGCCTTGCATAATCCAAACCGCATTTTTATCTATAGAAGACATGGATTCATATACTTTTTTACTCACGTTATTGAGGTATAAAGAATCGTTGGTTGGCGGTGTATTTTCATTAAAAGTATCAGCAGAATAATAATGGTTTGTTCCAAAGGTTTTAATTTCCTCTTCTAAAAACTGCTTGCCAATTTGTGTAAACATTGGATCATCAGGGTCTAAAATATAAACATCATTAAAGCCCTGCCAATTGGTTTTCTTAAGCTTTGCCCTTGGAAATTTATCTTTAAAAGCCGGAGGAACATGCCCCGTAAATGCAGGTAAGATAGGTGTCATGCCCAATGCGCGTTCGCGCTGAAGGATCTGTTTTTGCAAATTTTCCTGAAACTGTATAAAACTTTGGGGCAGTGGTCCACCCCAACCGTCTAAATTACCCATCCAAAACCAGTTGAAATAAGCTGGTCCACTAAAAAATGTACTTAAATCATGATCATTGAAACCTAGTTTTTTGTATACCCTGTCCCAAACTGCATTTTGACCAGTTATGGCCAGAGGCATGTTAATTCCATTAAGTGCCATCCAATCTATTTCCCACTCCCAGCGTTTCCAGTCCCACCAGCTCATGCTATAATTAAATGTACAATAATTTAAATTGTAGCGGTATGTATAAGGAGTTTGCTTTACTATTTTCTGTTTTGGCATTGGCAAAACAGCCGGCAATTTAAGGTTTGTACCATTCCAGCTGATATCACAGTTGGTATAATTTTTTAAGTAATAATTTAGCGCACTTGCAATAGATATTCCATTTGATCCACTCAATAAAATCTTGCCCTTTTCTTGATCGATTTCAAAAACATCTTTACCATTTCGCTTTTCAATAAATTTAACTTCAAAAAAAGCAGCATGCTGATTAACAATACGTTTAATCAGATCGGTTACAGCAGATTTAGAATTCACAGGCATTTGCACCTGAGCGCTTGCATGGGTACATAAAGATGCCACAAACAATAAAGCCAATAATTGTTTTTTCATATTTGGAAAGAAGAAGAAATGTATTTTTAAATTACTTTAAATACCCAGTGGCATTTAAAAAATCGGCCCAGATTTTATATCCTTCTGGCAAAAGATGCAAACCATCTCTTGTTAAATCGGCCCTTAAATGCTTATCCTGATCAGTAAAATTTGGATAAAGATCAATAACCGTTACATTTTTAGCCGTAAACTTTCTGATCTGATCATTGAGCCAAAGAATATGTTCGTCTTTACCGTAATGATTTTTAAATTTTTCAAATGATGCATTTACAGGTAAAAGCGTATTAAAGTAAATTTGAGTTTTCTTAGAGCCTTTTCTGATTCTGTCGATCATCTTTTTATAATTTTCTAAAATTATACTGTCGGGTATATTTCTAGAAATATCATTTATGCCAATAAGAATAAAAATTTTGGCTGGTTTTCCATCAATAACATCTTGCAGGCGTTCCAAAACACCAAATGTAATATCGCCAGAAATGCCCCTATTCTTAGCTTGTGGCAGATTAAGAAGTTTAGCCCAATCTGTACCGGCAGTAATGCTGTTGCCTAAAAATACAATATCATTTTTTGATTTTGGATCAGCCTTAAATTTAGCAACCAGCTCAACATATTTTCCAGGCCTGTACGTACTATCCCATTTTACAGTTTGACCATATACTGTACCTATGCTTAATGTAATAAATAAGCCAAGTAAGATTTTATTGAATAAGGGCTTCATGTTTTAAAAAATTAATGTGACAAAGGGGTTAAATTAGATAGGTTGGCTTTTTCTCTATTCCAGGTTAATGCTGTTAGTAAAATAGCCAACAAACATGATATTGCAATAACGATAAAACTGGCATCCCAACCTTGCTGATCTACTAATTTACCTAAGGCTGCGTTTGCGAGCAAATCTCCAATAAAATAGCCAAACAGACCTGTTAAACCAGCTGCTGTGCCTGCTGCCTTTTTAGGAACCAAATCAATAGCTTGTACACCAATAAGCATTACAGGGCCATATATAAAGAAACCAATTGCCCAAAGCGATATATTTTGTATATAATAACTCGAGCCTGGATTTTTCCAATACACCAAAACGGCTATTAATGTCATGGCCATATAGATTATAGTTACAGGTGCTCTTCTTCCACTAAAAACTTTGTCACTAATAATACCACACAAAATTGTTCCCGGAACGGCAGCTAATTCATAACCGCCAGATGCCCAAGCAGCCTGAGATTGTGTATAGTTTTTAGCTTCTTGTAAAAAAGTTGGGGCCCAATTTATAATCCCATTACGGACCAAGTAAACAAAAGCATTAGCAAAAGCAATATACCATAGTAAGCGGTTATTAAGCACATACTTTAAAAATATTTCTTTAGCTGAAAATTCCTGTTCTTGTGTTTTAGCATCATAACTTTTTGGGTAATCATTATTATATTCTTCAATAGGTGGTAAACCTACAGATTGCGGTGTATCTCTTACCAACAAGAATGCAACTAAAGCAAATAAAATGGCTACGAAGCCTGGAAAATATAGTTTCGCATGCCAATTTGCAAAAAGTTCGAAACCAAATACAGTTAATGGACCTACTAAAAAACCGCCAAGGTTATGTGCTAAATTCCAAATGGACATGGTTGTTCCACGTTCTCTTACTGAATACCAATGTGCCACTACCCTACCACATGGGGGCCACCCCATACCCTGAAACCAACCGTTTATAAATAATAGAATAAACATAGTGGCAACTGATGAGGTTGCAAAAGGAATAAAGCCCATAAAAATCATTGTAAAAGCTGAAAGAACCAACCCAATAGATAGGAAGTACCTTGCATTACTCCGATCAGAAATATTGCCCATTATAAATTTACTAAAACCATAGGCAATAGATAAGGCTGATGCAGCTAAACCTAATTCACCTTTGCTAAAGCCTAATTTTTGTAACTCAGGAATGGCAAAAGAGAAATTCTTCCTTACAAAATAATAAGCCGCATAACCTAAAAATATGCCAATAAAAACTTTTATTCTTTCTTTACTATAAATTGATTTTATTTTATCAGGAGATAATAACGGCTTATGTGCCGCCGGTGGAGGGAAAATGTTAAAACTCATTTGGTTAGTTTGGTTTAATAATTTAGCACATATTTATCATATGAACTAGGTTTAAAGTATAAAATTAAAATAAATCTGGATAATCAGTAATTACGCCATCCACTTTTAAGTCTCTCAATCGCTTAATTTCTTCTGCTGTATTTACTGTCCACGGAATCACTTTAACCCCATCTGCATGTGCTTTTCTCATCATATCGGCATCAACCATTTTAAATGCAGGACTTAAAATAAAAGGTTTGTAACCCAAATCGGCCATATTTTCTTCATATGATTTTTTATTGTCAACCAAGAATGATGTCCTTATATCAGGAAATTTTTTGTGGATAAGCTGTATTGTTCTTTTATCAAAAGACTGTATAACCACATATGGCAGAATCTTTTTGCTTTTGATCACATCCAGCAGAAGTTCAACAAATTTTTCAGGTGCAGGATTTGTTATTCCATCGCCTTTAACACTGCATTTAGTTTCTATATTATAGAAATACTGTTTTCTGTTGTTTACTTTGATATCTGTTTGTACTGAATCAATTAAATCAGACAAAAGAGATAAATGTGTTTTAATTTTTTGTTGGCGTGGAAACTGGTCATAATATTTTGTTCCCAAATCAAATTTTTTAATCTCACTATAGTCCATTCCAAAAATCGCATACTTTTTAGCATCCGTTTTCGGAATGTCTTTTCCATCAGGAGTAAGCATGATGGCCGGATTGAAATAATCATCATGTGTAACCACCACCTGGCCATCTTTTGTAATGTGTGTATCCATTTCGAGTGTGGTTACATAATCCATTGTTAAGGCATTTTTCATTGCCAAGATGGTGTTTTCAGGCATCAATCCTCTCCCGCCCCTATGTGCTTCTGCACTAAAGGATGGAAAATTGCTAGGCTTGCTCTTATTTTGATAAGTTGATTTACAGCTTTCAAAAGCAATTATAGCCATAAGGGCTACAAAAGAGTATGATTTTGTCAAATTCATATGATATTATTTTAATTGAGCTTCAAATTTTTCACCAAAACGATCTGTTGCGACAACTTTAACTTTTTTAACTGAAGGGGCAAAATGTGCAATAAATAAATGCTCTGTTTTGTGTGGTTCAGGGAAAGTTCTTCCAACAGGTAGTTTATCGCCTTTATACAATGTCACAGTTTGTGGATCAAATCCTTTTTGATTCTCCATAGGCCCCATGGCCTGGTCATCTAAAAAATATTCTACTTTCCACATCGGATCCCAGTTCCATACATTCGCAATGAGTCTTTTTTGGTTTGTTAGTTCATCTACATAAATATGTACCTGCTCTTTTTTCTCTAAGTCAGTACCCTTATAGTACCATTTCAAATCTGTACCATTTACTTCATAAACGCCATAGCCACGTGGGGTACCATCTTCACAAACAGGGCCTGTCCACCAGGCACCGCATACCGCACCATGATTATGTTCATATATGTTTCCAGTAATTACATTGCGGTTGTAATGTGTGTGCCCTGACATGATATGAACGTTCCTGTAACCATCTAATATAGCATAAAGATCTTTATTGTTCTTTACAGCATTGTGCACAGGAATGTGAAGGTTAATAATTACGAGCGCATCTTTACTTACATATTTTAAATCTTTAACAAGCCAGTTTAACTGCGCCTCGGTTATAAATCCATCATAATCACGTTCTGTGCCCAGATAGCGAACATCATCCAGAACAACATAATGAGCCTTGCCACGGTTAAATGAATAATACGTTGGGCCATAATGTTCCTGAAAGGTAATGTCAGAGGTTTCGTCTCCCCCCATTCTATAATCCATGTCATGATTGCCTAAAGCCTGAAAAAAAGGAATTCCCATTTGAGATACCGCTTCATTATAATCCACAAAAAGCGCATGGTTATCCCAAACAATGTCACCAACCGTAATGCCATGAACAGGAACATTTCTCATATCCTTTAGTAAGCGTTTTACATCTGGCACGGAGGTTTCCATCATTTGCTTTACATCTTTTTTATTTTTAACCTGAGGGTCAGCCCATATCAAAAAATTATGCCGGTTATCATCCTGCTTAAGTGCTTTGAGCTCAAAGTTTAAAGCCGTTTTATTCTCTAGTTTTTCATAATACTTTGCCAGATAGCTATCGGTCTCAAACTCATAGCCAGACGGGGTACTGATCCAGATAAATTTAGCCAATGTATTAATATCAATGCTATAATAACCTTGCTGATCAGTCTGCACAACATTAAAACCATCAGATACCACTACCGCTGCAAGCCCTTTGCCTTTAGTTGTTATTCTACCTGTTATTTTACGCTCATCACTAAATACGGAGAGCGGGAAAGATTTTAAACTTACAAATAAGGTTGTGGTCAATAAACCTGTTTTTTGAATGAAGGATCTTCTGTTCATTTTTTACGTATAGCTAATTAATACCCGGTAATTTTTTCATTTCATTATAGTAATCTACATAGCCATTATAAATGGCAGGATAGTTTTTTAACATCAGCAGTGTTTCATTATTATTTCGCAATGCATTTGTCGTATAATTATGGCTTCCTGTTGCTACGATTTTACACTGCTCCCCTTTATACTTAGCTTCTATAAGCAGAAATTTAGAATGGATATTGGTTTTTGATATGTTATATATTTTGATAAAAGCTCCCCGGTTTTGCATATTTCTTAAAATATCCTGCACCTCATCGTCAATTTTATTTTTAACAACAACTTCTATTGTTGCACCTTTAGTTAAAAGTTCACTCAGTTTATTGGCTACATTAATACGCGACACAACCCAATCAGACATTCCTACACGGATTTTTGCCGTGGCAGGTTCGGTGATATTATTTAAAATCTCAATTATCGTATCATCACCGTAAGCAACTCCATTACGTCTTTTAGGTAAGAAAAACCCAGATATTCCATCAACATCATTAATATACTCCTGATAATAATAGTCCTTCATTCCGCCGCCTGCTTTAGCACTAATATCTTTCCAGAAGTTTAAATAGGCATTGTATAATCCTATATGACTCAAAGTAACCGCATCCTGTATTTTCTTTGAATCATCAACAGTAAAATTATGTGATGTTTGAAAAACAACATTTGTTACTTTGCCTTTATCAGTATTTAATTCAGAAAAAAGTACAAATTTATTGTGGTTAATTGAAGAAGTATTGACATCATTGGCTACAACAATAACCTCTGAACCTGTTTTAATAAAAGATCTGATTTTAGAAACCGTTGTTGCATTTTGAAGTTTAGTATCATCTATGCTCATATCAATCAGAATATGTAGAACCACACCTTTATCGCTGGCCGTTTTTAATGCATCAATTACACCTGCATGGTCAAAACCATAAATAGAAAGATAGATAGCAGCACCTGCTGGTGTAGCATTAATCATTTCAATCAGCTTATCCATAATTACCGGAGAGGCCTGTACATTAGTAACTTTTGAAAGTTCAGTAAAGTAGAAACCAGGCAGGTTAACTGTTGTTGTAGGGGCACTTGTTGAGGGCGCTGTTGGGGCTAATGGAGTTGAGGGAAGCGGATTTTCTGTGTTTTTTTTACAGCTAACTGTAAATAAGAACAGTATTAAAATACTATAGTTAATAAATTTCATTATAATATGGTTAGAAAAAATATAGCCAGCTAACTGGCTATATTTCTAGTTTTTATAAACATTAAAATCATCAATAGATAAGCGGCCATTTTTAATCGCTGGGTCTGCTTTTCCATCGCCTAATCCTAGTTTATTAATTCTAAAACGCACTTTACCTTTAACGTTAAGAGAAAAAGTTGCTGTTTTTGCTTCTGCTGAAGCATCAGTAACATCTGCACCTGCCTGCTGCCATGTTGAGCCACCATCAGTAGAATATTCTAACCTCCAGGTACATGATGGATCTTTATAATAAGAACCATATAATAAAGTAACTTTTGATGCGCCTTCTGTTAAATCGAAGTTCATTTCTAAATAAGCAGATTTATTACGGTTTTGCTGCATTCTGATGCATTGTTTTCCAGTAGGATTAAATCTGTCTTTTCCTTCTACAGCGGCTAATATTGCCTGGTCTAAAACCCATTGTCCGGTTTTAAGTTTAACCTCTTCTTTTTTATAATGTGATTTTGCTGCCGTATCGGGTTGCTCAAAGTTTTCCGGGAAATTGCTGTATGAAGAATTTTTTTGTGCGGAACATAACGTTACAGACAACAAAAATAATACTATCGTTGATTGAAGTAGTTTCATAATAATTTTGATTTTTTGAAAGCCCAAAACAAATTGTTTTTACAAACATGTTTTGGGCTTGAATTTCAAATTGTTATTAATTATTTAAAGTTTATAGCTTTTGTAAAATCATCTTTTACCTCAATCAGCGATAAAGGTGATGCCCCGGTCAATTTGACTGACTTATGCGTACGTGGTACTTTCCATGTATTAGCTGTAACATCAAATACCCCACCTAAATAACTGAATGCATTGGCATCAGGGGCCACAAATTTTCCTTTATTTGTGCCTTGATTAAAGAATGTTCCGTTAGCAGTATTATATAAATCGTTATTCGCAATTGTATATCCCACAGTTACTCCATTTAATACGCCAAAAACATCTCCATTTCCGGCATAAAATATTACATCACATGGTACTGTTAATAAACCGACATTTGGTACTTTTTGATTAGGCAGAGGGGCAAAAACAGCAATGCCCGCAGCGTTGCCACTGTTCGCCAACAAATTGGTCGTTACATCTCCTACGCCATCATCGCCTTTAACAGAGCCATATAATCTACTTACAATCCAATTGGCTTGGCTTATGTTAGTAGATCCTGCACCATTGATTACTTTATCCCCTCCTACATAAAAAAACTGTCCTTTTGCAACTGTTCCTTTTGTTAAATTAAACTTATAGGTCCTTAAACCGCCAGTTGCCCAACCATTAGCAGGGAAACCTGTTGGTGTAGAAGCTCCAGCATTATTGGTTATAATTACCGTAAAGTTTTTCTGTCTAAAATCTAAATCTTGAGTAGCCATTAACTGAACATACTCGTAATTAGTATCGGTACCTGATGGGTCGGCCAAATATCCCGTAATAATAACCGGTGTAGGACCTAATGCAACATTTGGATCAACAACTAAAGTTTTAGACACAAAATCGGCTTTAACACGGGGCCAAACCTGCATTTTACCTGTCGTAGCAGATGGCAAAATTAAACCGGTTACATCAGCATCATAAGGCAGGAATTGATCTTTAAAATTTGCAGTTGAATTTACATTCATCTCGACATTTCCTAAACCATCATTAAAAATTTTAACGCCTTCAATTTTCTCAATGCCAATGTTAGGTTCAAAATTTATATTGCTATATATAGTTAAACAACCTTCATAATTATCGGGTTTTGCATATAAATTTACTGAAGATACTTTTGTTATGAGTACATTAATACCTGTTGCTATCTTTTGAACGTTTGAAGCAGGTATACCGGTAATTTGTAAAATACCTTTTACCCGAGTTAGCGTTCCACCTTCAATTTTAATATGTACAGAATCACCGGGAACATAATTTGCAGCGGCACTGCCAATATTAATGGCCATTCCCCTTAGTGAATCGATCCCATTACCAGAAGCCCTCTTATTTTGAATAAACAACAAACCTGCAGGTAAATTATTTCCTGAATGATTTGAAGTTACCTGTCCGCAAACAATCGTTGCTTCGCGGGTTAATTCACGGGTTAAAGTTACATCCGTGCCCCTGTAAAGCTTTCTTAAATCAAGATTTGATATATATGCACTCGGCGTGCTTTTGATATAATCGCTATCACGTTTGCAGGACACCAATACAGTAAGGCATGCTGCAATAACAATTAAACTATTTTTTAAATTCTTTTTCATAACCATGTTTTCAATAGTTGTTAAAAATTAAGGTTTTTGCCACCAAACTAGAGTATTAATATCATCTGGACCTTGAGAGGCAACAGCATCTTTATAGCTTGCAGGATTTGTGGATTGTGTAACCAAAGGGTAGTTTAGCCTAGCCGGCATTTTCCCACCATTGGCCAGTCCAATGCCCTTTGGCAGTTCTGGATAACCTGTACGCCTGTATTCAAACCATTGCTGAAGATCAACTAAAAACAGAGCATAATATTTCTGTGCATGGATCATAGCCATTTTGCTATTGCCTGTTGAACTGTTTAAAGGCAGTGAATTGTTCCAGGTTAAATTTGCATCACTTACATATTTTGTAAATTTCGAATCTGTTGGTCCGGTAATGTAAGTTGGCAACCAATAACTAATGGCTTCACTCATCCCTTTATAGTAATATGTATCTGGAGCGCCGGCAATCCATCCTTTTGCAGCAGCTTCTGCCAAAATAAAATAAACTTCAGCACTGTTCATGATAATACCTGTATTTGGATCTGTTTGCAAAGTGGTTGCATTTTGTCCCTCAGAATAAAAATAAGCCTGCTTTAAGATATTAGTACCAGCATTATAGCCACTTACTACCCCCTCATACCCATCTGGACCTTTTGCAATGCCCCAACGTGGCACACTGTTAACGCCTAAAGAAGGTGAAACTCTTGGATCATTCCAGTTTACCAACCTGCCTATAAAGAAATCACAAATGGCTGGCCCCCTAAAATCAACTGGGCGTACACTCTGCATTAAAGGGGAAGTGAACAATGCATTAGAAACATTTGTTCCGTTCCATACGATACGGGCAACCTGAGAATTGTTTTCAATAACAGGATAATTGGCTGGATTGGTATCTACGATCTCCTTAATTTTAGCAATTACCGTTGATGCAACTTCGGCCTTACCTGACACGCGCAATAAAAGCCTTAAGTATAGCGCATTACCAAACCTTCTCCATTTGTTAATATCACCTTTATAAACAGGATCACTTGTAGCAACAATTTGAGTTCCATCTTTTAGCAGATTATTGGCATCTTCTAATTTTTTAAACAAATCTAAATAGATGTCTTTTTGCTTATCAAATTTAGGCTGATAAATACCATCCCGTCCTAAATTTGCCTCTGAATACGGAACATCACCGTAAGTATCCGTTATTAATGAGTATATCCAGGCCTGTGTGATCAGTGAAATTCCTTGATAAGATTTATTTATAGATCCAGGTTTACTGGCAATCGTTTGAATATCTTTCAAATCGGTTAGGTTAACATACCAGGTATTCCATGTATAATCAGCCAGGGTACGCCTAACGTCATATCTAAAAACCTTACCCTCCGAGTCACCAAGATCAACCGTAACCTGCATTAATTCGTTATTGAAACTACGGTTACGGGATAAGTTGGCACTTAGTACATTGACTAATGGCTGGGCCATTAATTGATGCGCCTCCACCTCACGCTTTCCCAGTGGATCTGTATTCACTGCATTAAAATCCTTAGTACAAGAAAAAATAGTGAACCCTAAGCCTATTAGTAATATATGTATAGTTTTAATTTTATAATTTTTCATTTTTATATTATTTAAATGCCAACAACTAAACGTACGCCATAGGTTCTGGTAGAAGGCAGTTGGCCTGTCTCAAAACCTTGAACGATATCAGATCCTGCCAATGTTCCAAACTCCGGATCAAATGCTGGCCATGGCGACCATATAAATAAGTTTCGGCCATATGCCCCTAATGTTAATTTATTAAAACCTATTTTTTTAAGGAATGACTTTTTAAATGCATATGTCAAACTGGCCTCCCTGAACTTTAAGTAATCTGTTCTAAAAACACTACCTTCGGCCTGGTCAGACCCATACAAAGAAGTATAATAAGATTCGAAATCTTTGGCAATTACATCATTTTTGCGGTAAGTACCATCAGGATTTTGCACAACACCATCACCTATTACGCCATTATACCGTCCAGGAAGGGTAATGTTAAGTTTTCCTAAAGCAGCCATTCTAGAGAAAGTTAAAGAATGCCCTACCGCACCCAACTGTGCATCAAACAAAACATTCATACTTATCTCCTTGTATGAAACTCCAGTACCAAAACTAAATTTAAATTTAGGAATCGTATTACCTAAATAAATTAAATCAAGGGCTGATTTTGCATTACCAGTTGTAGCATCAAATACAATCTGTCCGTCTGGAGAGCGCACAAACCCACGCCCGTACATATCCCCCATACTTCCGCCAACCATGGCCACCACCTGGCCACCACCTAAAGCACCTGCACGCAATACGACAGCACTATCAGCCAGTTCTTTAATCATGTTTCGGTTTGCTGTAAAAGTTCCGTTTATAGTCCATTTAAAGGTTTTAGTTTGAACTGGAGTACCGTTAACTGATAATTCTATACCTTTATTATCTACCCTACCCACATTAAACACACCTACGTTATAACCAGTAGAACGGTCTATGATACGGTTTAGGATTTGATTTTTAGTGTTTCCTGAATATAGCGCTAAATCAAAATTTAATCGGCTCTTAAATAACCTTAATTCTGCTCCTAACTCTAATGTAGTTGTTTTTAATGGTTTTAAATTAGGGTTTGGCAATACAGTTGGATTGGTCATTGCATTATCGGGATAGATGCCGTTTGATGCAATTAAATAATTATAAGCAGTTAGATATGGTATCTTGCTGCCACTACCAACCTGCGAAAGAGATGCCCTAAGTTTAGCAAAAGAAACTGCTTTAGGCAATTTCCAGGCATCGCTTAAAACAAAGGATAAACTTGCCGATGGATAGAAAAAGCCTACATTGTCAGTTCTTGTCAAGGTAGCCAGAACACTGTTCCAATCTTGGCGACCGGTTAAATCTAAATATAAATAGTTTTTATAGGTAAAAGACCACATGGTATACAGACTGTTAATTCGATATCTGGAAGTATCCGGTGCATAAACTAATTTAGTTAAATTATTATCCAGTGTGTAGACTCCAGGTATGACTAAACCATCGGCTCTTGTCTCGTCTTTATCATATTCATTACGCATTTGACTGCCGCCCACCGAAGCCGATAGATTTAAAGATTTAGTGATTTTTTTATTGTACCTTAAAAGAAAGTCAGCATTAATCTCATAAGAACGGATATTTTGAATACGATATGAACCATAATTATATTTACCGCCTGAAGCATCCCAAGGTCTTTTAGTATCCCGGAAATCTTTATTTAAATCGCCCGAAGCACGAAGCATTAAACTTAAATCTTTAGTAAATTTATAAGTAGCCTGCAAACTTCCTAAAAAACCGTTACGTTTTTGACCATTTGTATAAAGATCTGAAATTGCATACGGACTTTCCGGATTGCTAGTTGTAATGTTTACCAGTTGTTTTAATTCCTGTCCATGCACCCAGTAATCTCTGTACCAATCGGTGTTTACATTAGGCTGAGCAAACATAAACCAATACATTAATGATTGGTTTCCGTAGCCCGTAGCAGGCAAATTATCACTATGCCTATTGCTATACTGAACTTTTAAGTTAATATTTAATTTTTTAGTTAGGTTGGTATTGGCACTAAAAGAAGCTGAAGTACGCTCTAAACCTGTATTTGGCACAATCCAGGCATTATTGCCGTGATTGGCTGAGAACCGCATAGATACTTTTCTATAGGTTCCATCTAAACTGACAGAGTTGGTCGATTCAAAACCCGTTATAAAAAAAGCATCTATAGGATCCGCATAGGCCATCCATGGTGTACGCATGGTTCCAGTGGCCTGAGTGATTGGATCGTACTGATAATACATGGCTCCATTAGAGAAAGGTGCCCCCCAAGTTGCACTTGTACCGTTTGTACTGATTCCATCAACGGTGCTTCCTCTCGAAAAATAATTTACCCCATATTGTCCTTGACCATATTCCGTCTGTCTATCCAATTTACGGTTAATCTCTTCCCAGGTACTGTTTGAGGTAAAAGAGATGCCCATTGTTTTTTTATTCTTTGAGCCTGATTTTGTGGTGATTATTATGGCGCCGTTTGCTCCGCGCTGTCCATATAATGCTGATGCACCAGGACCTTTTAAAACAGTTACGCTTTCAATGTCATCAGGGTTTAAATCGTTTAACCCACTTCCAAAATCTGCCGGCATAATATCTCCAGAAGTGCCATATACACCTCCACCAGTTGCCGCAGTACGTTTTGAACTACTACTTGCCACAACACCATCAATTACAATCAATGCTTCATTATCACCGGTCAGGTTATTTTCTCCACGTAAAATAATTTTGTTGGATCCGGCTGGCCCACCATTTCGAACCAAATTTAAACCCGCAACCTTTCCCGAAAGCGCATCAGTCCAGTTACTGGAAATGGCATCCGTTAGCTGTGTGCTGTCAATTTTTGTAACTGCATATCCTAATGATTTCTCTTCACGTTTAATACCTAAAGCCGTTACAATAACCTCATTTAATTGACTATTTGATGGTTTCAACCGAACAATAAGCCCCGTTTGACTGGATAAAATATTATGTCTAACTACATTATAGCCTACCATGTTAAATAAAATTTCACCTGGCTTGCTCAGTGTAACAGAATAATCGCCTTTATCATTTGTTACACCCAGAACTTTTTTTGTAATGTCAGTTACTGTTGTACCGATTAACGGCTGCCCATCTTCATCATCCAGTACCCTTCCTTTAACTACAATATTTTTCGAGGTAGGTTGCTGTGCAGAAACAAAATTTACAGCAAGAAACTGAGTAATAATTCCTAAAATGAAAATTTTAAAAGAGAAAGCCAGATATAGCGGGGCTTTCCGTTTGCGATGTAGATTCTCCCGATGTTGATCATACTGAAGCATGAAAAATTTTTGAGTAAAGTTTTTGTTCATAATTATTTATATCAGGTTATTGTTTTGGTTCAAATTAATTTCATTTTGTTTCGAAACCTGAATGCAACAAAATAAGCCAACCAACATTAATTGATTGTTAAGGTTGCGTTAAAATTTAAAATAAAAAATAAAAAGTAATTCCGATTTGTTTATTTATAATTCTTATATGTTTCGTTAATTAAAATTAACAAAACAAATCGAAACTAAAAACAAAATATAAAAATCTAAAAAAGAATTGAAAAATTTTACTCCGTAACAGGAATAAAACAAAGAAAACACCCTTCGAATAAATCGAGTATATCGGCTAAAATAAAAATTTTATACTGCCAGAAAGGCTGTAAGTATATTTTTAATAAATAGAAAGTTTTAAACACCAGAACAACACCCAAACGTAACATTTCAAATACAATACCATTTCAATCTTACAAATATTAGAAAACAGATTAAAACTATAGGCTAAATACTGATTTAAAACCGAAAGATAAAGAAAGCATGTGTTGATTTTTATTTAAAATGAAGCACATACTTTTTATACATCAAACTAAGAGAAAACAGTCTTTCAAGTATAATTAGAGCTACAACAGGTAAAAACAACAACTCCATAATATGATAAATATAAAACAAATATGCGAAAAACAAAATAAGTCGAAAGCACTCCAGGTAATAGATCCAGATTCTTTGTTCCAATAAGGCACCTATATTAATTAATGTAATTAACATAAAAGAAAGCACTGACATACGTTCAAAAAAACTTAATTCATTAAAGTAGAACGTTATATAGGTAAGCAACGCAATGATGGCCACCAACTGAACATTCACATAAAGCCTAAACTTAAATCTAGGCTGATTAATTTTCTTCGTTTGTGCATATTTTTGTTCTAATATGGGCCTAATGTTCTGATCCATTAGTGCTGGGCTTCCAAAAACCGCATTCCACTTTGCTTTGGTGCCAACAGCTCTTTTATAAGCTTCGATTATTTCTATGTAGTAATGAAAATGCTGCCATAAAAAACTATAACTCTTAATTGGGTGTGTTAATCCATATGTAGGCTTTTTATCCTCACTTTTAAATGTGCCAAATAATTTATCCCAAAACACAAAGACATCTCCATAATTTTTGTCTAAATATTCCTCATCAGACGCATGGTGAACACCATGGAGTGATGGTGTTATAAATATATTTTCCAGCCAGCCAACCTTGCCTATTAATTGAGTATGCGTAAAAAATGAGTACGCACCATGCACAAGCAGTACAGTTAAAATCATTTCCGGCCGAAAACCGATAAAAGGCAGTATGCACCAAAATATATTTCTAAAAATGGCCTGTATTGTTGTTATTCTTGCTGCCGCTGATAAATTAAATTCTTCGCTCTGATGGTGTACAATATGTGCCGCCCATAAAAAATTTATCTCATGTCCCAGCCTATGGTACCAATACCAAACAAAATCAGCCACCAGTAGTAACAAAAGCCATATATACCATTTATTTGGAATAGTAAATAGCGCATAATGATCATAAACCCAAATGTAAGCCTGATAAAAGCTTACAGATATGAATAAATTTAACAGCCGCTCCGCAATCCCTACACTAAAATTTGCTACGGAGCTTTCATACTTAAATAAATTTGACTGTTTTCTACGTTGTGCAATTTTATATTCTATAAATACAAATAAAAAAAATGCAGGAATAGCAAAAGCAAAATAATTAACTTCAGGCATAGGGTTTTGTTTTTAATATCGAAACAAACATATAAAATAATCTACTAATTATATAGATTTAATAGTTTAAATTAATCCGGCTCAAAAACAATCCTTCTTATTTTATTGTTTGATTAATAATCAAATAATTTTTAAATACATTTAATATCTGCTCATATCAAGCAAATTATGAAATTACATCAAGGATTTGTTCCTTCAATTTATTTGCTGAACTTCGATTGGAAAAAATAAAACTATGGCTCAAAAAAAAACTGTCAACAATCACCACATACTTTCTATAGATATCGGCGGAACCAGCATTAAAACCGTTCTTTTAGATGAAGAAGGAAATATGCTGTCTGAATATTTAAAAAGCAAGACCCCTGCACATTCAACACCAACGGCAATTGTTTCAACCATTCAAGAGCTTATTGCACCAATAGAAAAAACATACAACAGGATTTCCATTGGCTTTCCCGGCTTCGTAAAATGCGGAGTCGTAAAAACAGCTCCAAACTTAGCTAAGGGTGAATGGGATAATATTGATCTTGCCCAACGGATAGCAAACACACTTAATAAACCTGTTCGTTTAGTAAATGATGCTGACCAGCAGGGACTGGGCATTGCAAAAGGTAAGGGTTTTGAAATTGTTTTCACTGTAGGAACCGGCTTTGGCACTTCCTTACTTTACGACGGGGAGCTGTTGCCTCATTTGGAACTCGCGCATTTGCCAATCAGCAAAAAAAATGATTATGATAGTTATATAGGAAACAAAGCTTTTGAAAAACTTGGCGTTAACAAATGGAATAAACGTTTAAAGCGGGTTATAGATATTTATAAATCTGTTTTTAATTACGATACGCTTTATATAGGTGGCGGAAATTCAAAAAATATAAACTTTAAGCTTGATGATAACATTAAAATTGTAACCAATCAGGACGGCATTAAAGGCGGAGCGAAACTATGGGCCGCTCAGGAGAAGTTTCATATTTTCACTGTCACGCCAAAATAAAGTTTATTTATACCTGCTCCTAAATACAAGCAGCTCTGCCCTTTATCTATAAGCAGGCTTTTTTACAAATTTTAATACCATTAGGTACTATAATTGATTTCTAAATCCTAATTTTGAACAGCTAATAAATATTAAAAATGTCAAATCAAAATTCGAAACAATATAAACTGGGCATGATTGGTTTAGGAACCATGGGCCGTAATCTTTTACTGAACATGGCCGATAAGGGATTTTCAGTAACAGGTTATGACAAAGATCATAAAATGATAGCTAAGCTTGAAGAGGAAGGCAAAAACCATCAACTGGAGGGCTTTGATGACATTAAACTTTTTATTAGTCATTTACAAACACCCCGTACCTTAATTTTATTGGTTCCGGCAGGACCAATTGTGGATAGTGTAATCGATGAGCTTAAACCTCTTTTAAGCAAAGGTGACATTATTATTGATAGTGGAAACTCACATTTTACAGATACCAACAGGCGTGTGGACGAACTGGAAAAAGAGGGCCTTCACTTTTTCGGAATGGGCATTTCAGGAGGCGAAGAAGGTGCACGTTTCGGACCAAGCATGATGCCTGGTGGAGACAAAGAAGCTTATAATGTAGTAAAAGATGTATTTGATGCCATTGCCGCAAAAGTAAATAACGATCCTTGTGTAACCTATATCGGACCGGGCGCATCGGGCCATTTTGTTAAAATGGTTCACAATGGAATTGAATATGCCATCATGGAGCTTATTGCCGAAGTGTACGGCATATTAAAAAATGGTCTGGGTTATAATAATAAACAGGTTTACGAAGTATTTAAAAAATGGAATGCAGGCAAGCTTCAATCTTTTCTTTTGGAAATTACTGCCGAAATTTTTCTATTTAAAGATAACGAAACCGGAAATGACCTATTAGATCAGATTAAAGATGAAGCACGCTCAAAAGGCACTGGAAAATGGACCTCAGAAGTTTCAATGGAGCTTCAACTGCCTATCCCAACCATTAATGAGGCTGTTTCAAACCGTGATTTGTCTAAGTTTAAACAACTGCGTGTAAGTTTAGCAGAAGCATATAATAAAAAAGACTTAAAAATCGATATCTCCATTGATGAACTGGAGGATGCATTTTACTTTGCCATGATCAGTGCGTATGCACAAGGCATGCATTTGCTTGTACAGGCTTCAAAAGAATATCAGTATAACTTACAGCTTCAAGAAATCGCTAAAATTTGGCGTGGTGGCTGTATCATCAGAGCAAAATTTTTAGAAGACATATATCAGGCTTTTGATCAGAACAACCAACTGGAACATTTATTTGCCGATGCTGGTGTACAAAAAATTATTGAAAGTACTTTAAGGGGAACCCGTAAAAGCATTTCTGCATGTATTAATGCAGGGATTGGCATTCCTGCATTTGCTTCTACCCTAACTTATTTTGATACGATTACAACGGGCAGAATGCCTTCTAACTTAATTCAGGCACAACGTGATTTTTTTGGTGCGCATACTTTTGAACGCATTGATCAAGATGGCGTTTTTCATGCAGACTGGAATAAATTAAATGGTTAATTGACTTACAATCAATCCTAACACAAAACTTAAAACATACAAATGAAACAGACCAACGTACTTACTCCAACTATATTTGTAATTTTTGGAGGAACAGGCGATTTAAACAAACGCAAGCTTGCACCAGCACTTTATAATTTATTTATTGAAGGTTATATGCCTGATAAATTTGCTGTTATTGGTACGGGTAGAACCGAATTTACAGACAAGAGTTATAAAGATGCCTTAGAAGATGCGGTAAATCAGTTTTCACGTACGGGAAAGGTAAAAAAAGATAGATGGGAAAATTTTGGCAGTACAATCCATTATTGCCCAACCGATTTTAATCAGCCTAAAACTTTTGAAAATTTAAAGAAATCTATAGAAACCTATCAAAAAGAATATGGGCCAGAAACACAGGTAATCTTTTATTTGGCTGTAGCTCCTAATTTCTTTCCGGTTATTGCAGAATGCCTGCAAAAATATAAGCTTACACAAGATGAAGACAACAGCCGCATTGTAATTGAAAAACCATTTGGCCATGATTTAGCATCTGCGAAAGAACTGAATACCTTGTTAAGCAGTATTTTTACAGAGAAGCAAATTTACAGAATAGACCATTATCTGGGTAAAGAAACCGTTCAAAATATGATGGCTTTCCGTTTTGCCAATTCATTATTTGAACCTTTATGGAACCGTTCTTATATAGACCATGTACAAATTTCAGTAACAGAACAACTGGGCGTAGAAGACCGTGGGGGATATTATGAAGGTGCCGGCGCACTGAGAGATATGGTACAAAACCATTTATTGCAATTATTATGTTTGGTTGGCATGGAAGCGCCTATAAGTTTTGATGCTGATGAAATTAGAAATAGAAAAGTAGAGGTATTAAGAGCTATGCGCCCTTTTTCTCCTGAAGACATCCGTTTTGGAGCCGTTCGTGGCCAATACAGCAAAGGCTGGGTGGAAGGTAAAGAAGTACCTGGTTACCGTCAGGAAAAAAGCGTTGACCCACACTCAAATACTGAAACTTTTGCAGCTGTAAAATTTCATATAGACAACTGGCGCTGGCAGGGTATCCCTTTCTATTTAAGAACAGGAAAAAGGTTAAACCAAACTTCATCGTTAATTACTATACAGTTTAGGGATGTGCCGCACCAAATATTTTCATCAGGCGTAACCGAAAACTGGCAACAAAACCGATTGGTTATCAGCATACAGCCAGAAATGAGCATCAGGATGCAGGTTCAGGCCAAACGGCCAGGCCTTAATATGGTCTTAAATCCTGTTGATATGATTTTTGATTATAAAGGCACTTATGACAACGATACACCAGAAGCTTATGAAACCTTATTGCTGGATGCAATGATGGGTGATCAAACCTTATTTATGCGTGGCGATCAAGTGGAAGCCGCCTGGGAACTGGTAATGCCAATTTTAAATACCTGGGAAAATAAAAAGTCGATCAACTTCCCTAATTACCCTGCTGATAGCTGGGGACCAGAAGAAGCTGAAGCACTGATAGCAAGAGATGGTTTCCACTGGTTTAATTTGCCATTAAAGAATAAAGATTAATACGACCAAATTATAACAGCTTGCTAAAATTCATCAGCAAGCTGTATTAAAAAAAATCTTAATACCACATGAGCTTATTAATATATAAAACGCCAGAAGAACTTAATCAGGATTTAGCCGACTATATTATCAAAATTGCCGAGCTGGCCATTGAAGATAATGACCGCTTTAACTTTGTGCTAACAGGTGGAAATTCTCCAAAAGAACTGTACAAAATTTTGTCTACCGACTGCAAAGACCGCATAGACTGGGAGAAGGTATTTTTCTTTTTTGGTGACGAACGAAATGTGCCTGCCAATGATGTAAATTATAATGGATTAATGGCTAAGACCAATTTCTTTGATCACCTGAAGATTAATGCCGATCATATATTTTATATCAATACTGAACTTTCGCCAGAAGATGCAGCCTCCGATTATAAAAACAGATTAGACCAGCACTTTAACGGAAATGAAATTATTTTTGACCTGGTGTTACTTGGTATGGGTGACGATGCGCATACAGCGTCTATATTTCCGCATACGGCCCTAGTTGAGGCTAAAGAGGCAACGGTATCCTCTGTATTTGTAGAAAAATTAAATACTTACCGCATAAGCTTAACTGCACCACTAATTAATAAAGCAGAACATATAGCCTTTCTTGTATTCGGTACGAGTAAGGCCGATGCAGTTCAGCATGTAATTGGTGATGCCCAAAAAGACCCTGATCTATATCCGGCACAGCTCATTGAGCCCACTGATGGAAAAATCACCTGGTTTTTGGATGAAGCCGCAGCCAGCTTATTGAATTAAAAAAAGGCAAAAGGAAATATTTCCTTTTGCCTTTTTCAAATATCCGCTATTAGCGGTAATGAATTTAGGTAAGCGATATAAATTAAGATATAAAATGGTATAGAAAGACAACCTCACCATTAAAAGCTGATTTTTTTTGCCCTTCAATTTCCATTTCTATGCCCATATTTACTTTGGTTACGCCACGTAAATTGACAATAGAGGCAAGCTTGGCACGTAGTCTAACCTTACTGTTTACTGTAACAGCCTGTGCGAACCTTAAGTTTTCAATACCATAGTTAATTTCCATTTTCAGGTTCTGTATATCAACAATCTCTTTCCATAAAAAAGGAATCAATGATAAGGTTAAGTATCCATGAGCAATGGTTGCTTTAAAAGGCCCTTCATTTTTGGCTCTTTCTTCATCTATATGTATCCACTGGTGATCTAGCGTAGCATCGGCAAATTTATTAATTTGCTCCTGTGTAATGGTATGCCAGGAAGAAACGCCCAATTCTTTACCAAGGTATTTTTCAAATTCTGCGTGGTTGCTAATAATCTGCATTGTAATTAAAATTTAACGCCCAATAAAAGCGGTTTATATGATTTAAGAGGAATTAGGTAATACCTCTAATTATTTAATACTAAGACAAAATTTATGTTAAATTTCTTTCCCGAAACCAAACCTCATCGGGAACAGCTGAAAATCCATCCATTTTTTCAATCAAAATTTGTGCATCCGCTTCATTAAACACAAGGTTACGGTTATTTTGTTTTAAAAACCTGTGCTTAACCATTACATCCATTTGTGCAAACAAAGGATCATAAAAACCATCTACATTTAAAACGCCAATAGGTTTATTATGCAAGCCCAACTGCAACCAGGTAAGCACTTCAAAAAACTCTTCCAGTGTGCCAAATCCGCCTGGCAAGATGATAAAACCATCAGATAAGTCGGCCATTTTTTGTTTGCGCTGATGCATATTATCAGTAACAATCATTTCAGTGACACCTGAATGCCCAACTTCTTTATCCATTAAAAATTGTGGAATAACGCCAATAACTTTGCCACCGAGTTCCAGCACATCGTCAGCAATAATACCCATTACCCCTACACGTCCACCTCCATAAACCAGGGTAATATTATGGTTGGCTAAATTTTGTGCAAGATGTTTTATGGCTGAGCGCAGCTTTTCATCGCCATTAAAATTTGATCCACAGTATACACAAACTGATTTAAGCTTAATCATTTTAAAAAATTTACCGAAGTTAATACTTTCTCTTTGCTTAACAATGTTAATAAATAGAAAAGGACCAACAACAGGCTTATTATAAAGCTAAAAAAAGGAGCAGCATTACGCCACCCCTTTTAACCAAATATAATAGGGAAAATAATATTCACTTTATCACAGCAGTATAGGACTTCTTTCCCATGAGCCATAAACCTGTTTTTATATGAACTGTTAAAAATTATAACGTAATGTTGCACCATACGTTCTAGGATCGCCAAGTACACCAGCATATAAACCAGCGTTACCTGCCGCAGCTTGTAATTGTTCGTAATAGTTTCTATTGCCAATATTTCTGCTCCAAACAAATATTGAGAATTTCTCAGATTTAAATCCTAGCCTAGCATTAAACAATGCATATCCATTAACATTTAATACCTTTGAAGGTGTTGCGTTTGAAGAGTAATTTGAACGGTAACTTGCATCACTTGCAATAAAATACCGGCCTTCTTTTGTCGCTAAATTTCCAGGTGTACTAAATTCTGCACCACCAGAAATATTCCATTTAGATATTCCTGGCAATCTTCCGCCTGAAGCATCTTTAAATGCAACTTGAGTAGAAGTGCTTCCTATGAGTTCAGTATGGCCTGTTTCTTCTAAAGGCAGCGGTGCATTCGTAAATGATACATATTTGCCATCAAGATAAGCTAAAGCTGCATTTAAAGTTAGGAATCTTTTTAATTGATAGCTTGCATCAACTTCCAAACCTTTTACATTAACCTTTTCTGCATTTGCCAAATAACCTCTGTTTACACCCAATTGTGGAGACTGAACATTGGTTTGATAATCTTTAATATCTGTATCAAAAGCGGCAATATTTAACAATAATCCTTTTGCAGGTTTTGTTTTTAAACCCAATTCATAATGCTGAACATATTCTGGCTTAACAACGGCTAAAGATAAATCTGCATCACCAGATGTTGTAGTTGGCAACCCACCTACGTTAACTCCAACTGGTTTATAAGCTGTAGAAAAAGTACCATAAGCATTTAATCTAGGCGATGGCCTGTAAGATAATGTGATATTACCTGATAAATTGTTGTTATCTGTATTTGTATTGAATTGCTGGTTACTGTAAACATCCGTTTTTAGCTTAAGCAATGTTGCATCAGTAGTTTGAAGACCGCCATAAGTTTTTCTATCATAATCAACATCTTTTTTATCATATGTAAACCTTAAACCTGGAAGAATATGCACATTTTTTATAAACTCCCAATCAGCCTGAGCAAATATTGCTGCACTTAATGATTTTATAACAGAGTTTGTTTTAATACCGTAACCATCTAATAAACCTGGTGTAGTTGCCGGATTATAAAGTGCCTGTGTACCTGTAGCACTCGTTTGTACAAACCTCCATTGATCTTTACCAACCTCTTCGGTTTGCTCCAACCCTTTCAGGTTTTGGCCCAAAATAAATACGCCCAAAACACCACTTAACTTATCTGTTATATTTCCTGCATATCTGATCTCTTGCGAATATTGATCATGGCGAGAGTTACCTTGAGATTTAGTAAGCGCAGAAAATTCTGAAAAATCTCTGTCATTTGTTGGATCCCAGTTCCAAAATCTCCAGGCAGTAGTAGAGGTTAGTGTTCCTCCACCTATTTTATAATCTACATTTAAGGAAATTCCGCCTATTGATTGATCATGTTTCCATGGTGTGTTTGTACTAATCTTTCTTGAAAAAGGATCTACTGTGGGTTGCTGATACCCTAAATCAGAGATGATTTTAGCGTATTGACGGTAAGCAGATCTTTCTGTAGTGGTAATTCCAGCAATCACTAATGGATAGCCTGCAGGGTGCTGAATGCTTACATCACTGCTTAACAATATTTGCAGTTTATCCGATGGGGTAAAATACAATTGCCCCTTAAAACCAAGGTTGTTTTGTCCGCTATATGAACGTTCTTCTTTCGTATTATAAATTGTTCCATCTCGTTGCGTACCTGAAATAGATAATTTTGCAGCTAAATTTTTTGCTATACCTCCAGAAACTGAGGTTTTTGCCTGTATAAAATTGTAGTTCCCTACACTAAACTCTGCCTTTGCTGTGGGCGTTTGAGTTGGTTTTGTTGTGGTAATGTTAAATGCACCAGCGGTTGTATTTTTCCCAAACAAAGTTCCTTGTGGACCCCGTAGAATTTCTATTTGTTCAATATCAAGAAAATCTGTAGCAGTGGCAGCCGGACGTGCCTGATAAACACCATCAACATAAAAACCTACACCCGGATCGATACCATCATTTGTCAAACCAAATGTTGAGCCCAATCCTCTGATATTCAAAGTAGTATTTCTAGCATTTGATGCGTATAACTGTACTGAAGGAACCAATTCTTTTAAGCGGTTAACGTTAAAAGCACCAGCATTTTCTGCCGCCTGCCCACCAATAACTGTAATTGCAATTGGCACATCCTGTAATACTTCAGAACGTCTTCTCGAGGTTACAACAATTTGATCCAATAATGCATCTTCTACTAAAACTAAATCTAACGGTGTTTTATCAAATTTAAGCACCTGAAAATCCTGTGGTTTAAAACCAACTGCGCTTACCTGAAGATAAAATGGAGTCTGTTGTTTTATATTGATGGTAAAATTACCATTATCATCTGCACTTACTCCTATGTTTGTACCCCTAACTTTTACAGTAGCTTTTGGAAGAACAGACCCGTTGGTCTGCTTTACTGTACCCGTTATTGTACCTTGAGCAAACGCAAAACTTGCCGTGAGTATTAAAGAAAATAAAATAAGTAAACTTTTTTTCATGATTTGTATAAAATATTTGTTTGTTAAATTGGATTACTACTTGATTATTTTAATCTATATGATTGCCCTGAAACAACAATAAAAGCGTCTTTTGAAATTTATTTTCATATTTATATATAATATCTATAGATTTAGTAGACAAATATATTAAAAAAAAGTGTCCGCCAAATTTTATTTTGATTTTTTTTAAAATATTAATAAAAAAAACAGAATTTATGATTGTCTGCTTAAATAACCGGAATGAAGTATTTTATTTCTAAATAAAGGTTATTTTTTATAAAAACGGAGCATCTACTAATGCCCCGTTTTGTCTTGTTTTAAAGAAGTTGAATAGATGATCTATTGACTTTTCGATCTGCAAAGGCAAACCTCAGCCCTATCTGGTATAATTTGGCGCTTCCTTCGTAATCGTAATATCATGTGGATGACTTTCACGCATCCCTGCAGCTGTAATTTGTACAAACTGAGCTTCCTGTAAAGCTTCTATATTTGCAGCACCGCAATAGCCCATACTTGCCCTTAAACCACCAATATACTGATACATTACTTCAGCTAAAGTGCCTTTAAAAGGAACACGGCCAACAATTCCCTCTGGCACCAATTTTTTGATATCATCTTCAACATCCTGAAAGTAACGGTCTTTTGAGCCCTGTTCCATAGCTTCAATAGAGCCCATTCCGCGGTATGATTTAAATTTACGCCCTTCATATATGATGGTTTCACCAGGAGATTCTTCTACACCTGCAAAAAGTGAGCCTGCCATAACCGTACTTGCTCCTGCTGCAATTGCTTTAGATATATCTCCGGTATGTTTAATACCACCATCGGCAATAACCGGAACACCAGTGCCCTTTAATGCTTTTGCACATTCATAAACGGCATATAACTGTGGTACGCCTACACCTGCAATAATACGCGTGGTACAAATAGACCCAGGACCAATACCAACTTTAACAGCATCTGCACCCGCATCAGCTAAAAATTTTGCAGCAGCTCCGGTGGCAATATTTCCGACTATTACCTGCAGATCTGGATATTTAGCTTTTACTTCTTTTAATTTATCAACAACGCCCTTTGAATGGCCATGTGCTGTATCAATCGTAATCACATCCACTCCTGCTTTAACCAATGCATCTACACGCTGTATTGTATCTGCAGTTACACCTACCGCAGCCCCTACGCGTAAACGGCCACGTTCATCTTTGCATGCAACAGGATAATTTTTTACTTTTTGAATGTCTTTAAATGTAATTAAGCCACTTAAATAACCATCAGCAGTAACAACTGGCAATTTTTCTATTTTATGATTCTGAAGAATTTCTTCTGCCTGAACTAAAGTTGTACCCTCAGGTGCCAGAATAAGGTTTTCTTTTGTCATCACCTCGGCAATAGGCCTGTTCATTACTTTTTGAAACCGTAAATCACGGTTAGTTATAATCCCTACTAACTTATTGTCTTTGCTTACAACTGGTATTCCCCCAATTTTATGCTCTTTCATAATCTTAAAAGCATCAGCAACTACTGCATCTTCAAACAGTGTTACCGGATCCTGGATCATCCCGCTTTCAGAACGCTTAACTTTACGAACCTCTTCTGCCTGTCTCTCAATCGTCATGTTTTTATGCAACATGCCTAAGCCTCCATTTTGAGCTATAGCAATAGCCAGTTCGGCTTCTGTTACGGTATCCATGGCTGCAGAAACTAATGGAACATTAAGCTTTATTTTCTTCGTTAAAAAAGAGGCGGTACTCACCTCCCTAGGCAAAATTTCTGAATATGCGGGTACTAAAAGTACATCATCATATGTTAAACCTGTGGCAATAAATTTATGGGAATCGAGTTGCATGGCAAATAAATTAAGAGTTCTTATTTGCGAGGCAAAGATACATCTTTTTAAAGAAATATAAAAATGTCATTACATTTTGTTTGAGTTTAAAAAGAATGACCACCTTTAATTAAAATAGCATGACAATGAAAAAAATATTTATTGCATTATTAATTATTACAGTTGTAAATAGCAGCTTTGCGCAAAATTTTAGGTATGCCTTTGTTACGGATACGCACGTAGGCTCACCAACAGGCGAAGAAGATTTAAGGCGAACCGTAGCTGATATTAATCTGCAAAAGGATGTAGATTTTGTAATTGTTACCGTGGATGTGACGGAGATGGGCACAAATGACGAGCTCAAACTTGCAAAAACAATATTGTCTGCCTTGAACAAACCTATGTATGTAATCCCCGGCAACCACGATACCGGATGGTCAGAATCTGGTGGGGTCAATTTTATAAAAGAATTTGGCAATGATAAATTTACTTTTGATTACCAGGGGTACCGGTTTATTGCATGTGCATCAGGCCCTTACGTAAGGATGAGCGATGGCCATATTCCACGTGATGCAACTGTTTGGCTAGATGGTATCTTGAAAAAAACACCAGCAGATATGCCCATTATCTTTATTAACCACTACCCTATTGACAACAGTCTCGATAATTGGTATGAAGCTATAGACCGATTAAAGAAATATAATATACAGTATGCAATCTGTGGTCATGGGCATAACAACCATGCTTATAATTTTGAAGGTATAGAAGCAACAATGGGGCGTTCAAACCTACGTGCAAAAGACAGTATTGGTGGTTATAATATTGTAAGGATGACCAAAGATTCTGTATTCTTTTCAGTTAAAAAACCGAATGAGGATTTAATGCCTGCTTGGAGAAAAATTGCGCTAAAAAAATTCATTGATGATAAAAAGGCTTATGGGCGCCCGGATTTTGCCGTGAACAAAAAATATCCAGAAACCAAAGAATTATGGTCTTTTCATTCAAACGCCAATGTGGTCAATACCCCTGCGTATGATGATAACATAGTCGTTTTTGGCAACAGCCTGGGCCTAGTTGAGGCTTTAAGCCGTAAAAATGGAACTAAAATATGGACCTACAATACTCAAGGAGCAATTTATTCTTCACCAATTATTGCACATAAACTTGTTATTATGGGCTCAGGAGATGGGTATATATATGCGCTAAATGTCAGTACAGGAAAGTTAGCCTGGAAAGTACAAACAAAAAACGCTGTTCTAGGCTCCCCAATAGTTCATGGCCAACACGTGTTTATTGGCGGAAGCGATAATCATTTTAGGGCTTTAGATATTAATTCGGGCAGAACAATATGGACTTTTGAAGGTGTTGAAGGTACAATTGTTGGTAAGCCACTAATTTATCAAGACAAAATTATTTTTGGTTCATGGGGCAGACATCTGTATGCGCTGGATATGAGCACAGGAAATCTGCTGTGGAAATGGGACAACGGACAATCCAACAGAATGTTCTCACCTGCTATGTGCACTCCGGTAGCGGCCAATGGAACAGTATATATTGCAGCACCTGACCGTTACCTAACTGCAGTTGATGTGAATAATGGTCAAACCTTGTGGAGAAACAAAGAAGCTAGTGTTAGAGAGTCAATAGGCCTCTCTACAGACAGCACTTTAATATTTGGCAAAACCATGCAAGATGAAATTGTGGCTTACAAAACTGAAAAAACCAATCCAGGTATTTTATGGAGGTTAAATGTTGGTTTTGGTTATGAGCATGCACCTTCTATGTTAATTGAAAAGGACGGAAAAGTATTTTTTGGCACAAGAAATGGAGTCGTATACTGCATCAATCCTACACTTCAAAAAACGCTATGGGCGCATAAAATTGATAATTCTATGGTTAATACAGTAAATGTTATTGATGACAAAAACATTTTAGTAAGTACTATGGATGGAAGGGTAACTATACTGGAAAGCCAAAAATAATTATTAAATCTGCATAAAAAAGGTAAAATATTTATATTATTATTGCAGTTACCAAACAAACTAAACCATGTATAAAACGCTGCTCAAGTTGTGCATATTTATGTTATGCGTCAACTATTCTTATGCCCAAACCAAATCTACACAAAAAAGAGAATTTAAATTTGGCAAAATTAGCCCGAATGAATTTGAAATTAAGGGCAGTGGACCTGACTCTGCTGCTGCTGCCATCAAAATATTTGATGTTGGAGAATGTTATTTTGAACTGAGCCCTTTAACCGGTGAATTCATTTACGTATTCGAAAGGCACGTCCGTTACAAAATTTTAAACAAAAACGGTTATGGTTACGGGAACTATACTTTAGGATTACACAAAAGCAGTGGCAGCTCAAAAGAAAGCCTTGACTTTATGGACGGTGCAACCTATAATATGGTTGACGGTAAAATGGTGACCAGTAAACTAAATAAAGATGCCAAATTTAGTGAAGAGTTTAATAAGTACTATTCATATAAAAAATTTGCATTACCCAACATTAAAGAAAATTCGATCATAGAGTTCAAGTATAAAATAAAATCAGATTTTATTTTTACCCTCAGGGGCTGGAGTTTTCAAAGTGACATCCCAACATTATGGTCTGAATATAATGTAAGGATTCCCGAATATTTACGTTATAAAACAAACATAAGCGGCTACTATAGAATTAATCACCCTGTTGCAGGAGAAAGTATTAATGCAAGCTACGTAACGGGGCTAAATTCAAGTGCAACTTATGACAAGTATACTGTTGAAAACGTACCAGCTTTAAAAGATGAACCTTTTGTAAGTTCTTTAGATGATTATCGCCCCCAGGTAGATTTTGAACTCCAATCAACAAAATACCCAAACCAATTTTATAGGGATTATACCGGAAATTGGCCAAAAATAGTTGAAGGCCTGTTGACAGATGAAAATTTTGGTGGCTATATCAACAGAAATGGATATGCAAAAAACACATTGCCAACAATTTTAAAAGGAGAAAAAGATACCTTAGCTGCTGTAAAACTGATTTTTAATTATGTTAAAAATGAATTAAAATGGGATAAAAACTATAGTAAATATAGCAATGAAACAAATCCAAAAGTTATTTTTGATAAAAAAACAGGCAACTCTGCTGACATAAACCTAAGCCTGATCGGTTTGCTGAAAGAAGCTAAGTTTGATGTTTATCCAGTATTGGTGAGTACACGTGAAAACGGCATGCACCCAGGCTATCCTGTTATAACAAAATTTAATAATGTAGTTGGGCTAATCAAAATTGCTGATAAGTTTTATTTTTTGGATGCGATAAATAAAAGCATGCCAATGGGTATGTTAAGCTATGAAAACCTGAACCATCAAGGGTTTTGTATAGACATGAAAAGCAAAGGCGGAAATTGGATACCTACAGAACCAGAATTTGCTTATGAAAAAATATTCATATACAACCTGTCTTTAGATAAAGAAAATAAATTAAAGGGCACTATTAATCAATATGCTAAAGGCTATGCGGCATATAACCTCAGAGAAAAATATCTATCTAAAAATAATCAGACCGAATATTTAAAAGATTTTAAGAAAAATAAGGATGGTTTAGAAATCTCGAATTACAGCATAACCAACCTAAATGATATTGACGAGATCTTAACAGAATCAATGGATGTGGTGATTGATGACAATGTAGATGAAGCAGGGAATCTGGTATATTTAACTCCTTTATTATTTGAGCGCAGCAAAGAAAATATTTTTAAACGAGAAGAAAGAAATTTCCCTGTTGATTTTGCCTATCCAATAAAAGAAACGTATACCATTAGGTTAAATTTTCCGGATGGCTATGAGATAGATAAACTACCAAGCAGCAATATTTACAAAATACCTGAAGATAAGGGATCATTTGCCATCAGTTATTTTACAGAAGGCAAAACTTTAATGGTTAAAAGTGTGATCAGCATTAACAGAAGCCTTTATATACCGGAAGATTATTTCCACCTTAAGGAACTGTATAAAATGATTGTAGAAAAACAGGCTCAACAAATTGTATTTAAAAAGAAAGCGTAAAATGAAGTATCTATTAAATATAATTCTGTTCCTATCCTTCAGCAATTTATTTGCTCAAACCAATTATGATGCCTCTAAAATAGCTGAAAATTTAACAAAAGATGCCATTGCAGTAATCAGAAATGAGGAACAGTGCTTTGAAGTGAAAGGATTAGGTTCGGGTCAGTTAGATTATAAAATTGCAATAACAGTTTTAAATAAAGCCGGAGACAGAATGGCGAATTTTGAAGAAGGTTATGATAAGTTTTCAAGCATTTACAACATTAAAGCTACACTATATGATGCAAGCGGAAAAAAAGTAAGAGATTATAAATCATCAGATGTTAAAGACCAAAGTATGGTTTCTGATTTTTCTATTTTTGAAGACAATAGGGTTAAATACCTAAAATTTAGCTGCAATACCTATCCATATACAGTTGAATATAGTTTTAGTAAAGATTATAAAGGCATTTTACATCTACCTCAATGGAGAGACATAGGAAGTTTTGGCGTTTCTGTTGAACAATCTGCATATACCTTCAAAAAAAACAATACTTATAAATTAAGGTACATTACCAGTGAAAATTTAAAAACCGATTCAACCATTACAGGAGATAAAACCCAGTATAAATGGAGCAGTAAAAATGTACCTGCAATTATATACGAGCCTTATTATACAGATATTGATAACATTACTTCATGGGTAAAAATTGCACCAAATCAAATTGATTACGATGGTTCAACGGGCAATTTTGAAAACTGGAAAAATTTCGGATCATGGCTTTATAAGCTTAATGAAAATGGGAATAAACTTCCTGAAGCCACAAAAATTCTTATACAAAATCTGGTAAAAGATGCCAAAAACCCTAAAGATAAAATACGGGTCCTGTACAATTATTTACAACAAAATACAAGATATGTTAGTGTACAACTCGGCATCGGTGGATTCAGGCCTATTTTAGCTGAAAAAGTTGCCCAAGTAAATTATGGCGATTGTAAAGCTTTGTCAAACTACATGAAGGCGCTACTTAACGAAGCAGGCATTCAATCTAATTTAATTGTTATTGGCAATGACATGCCGAGCCTTAATCCGAAATACAGCAGCATCGGACAGGCCAACCACATGATTTTATGTGTTCCTTTGGAGAAAGATACTGTATTCTTAGAATGTACCAGTCAGCGTATGCCTATGGGGTTTATCGGTTATAGCAATTCAAACAGAACCGTTTTAATGGTTACAGAAAATGGGGGACAATTGGTACGCACACCTATTTATAACACGAAGGATAACCATCAAAATAGAAAAACCAACATCAGCTTTAGTGATGATGGCACAGCCGATATTAGTCTAAAATCCATATACAGCAATGCTCAATTTGAAGACAGTTATAATATGTTATATATGGAGCCTGTAGAGCAAAGGAAAAAAATCATTTCGGGCACGTCAATACCTGCAGCCGAAGTTATTTCCTTTAAATATGACCAACCCGATAAAAAATCGCCTGTATTAATAGAAGAAATCAACCTAAAAAGCAAGCAGCTTTTTACCCAAGGTGGTGATAAAATATTTTTAACAATAAACCAGATTAACAGGCGGGAAAATGTTCCCCTAAAAATAGAAAATAGAAAAACTTATTTTTCTACTTCTCAAAACTATAGTGATGAAGATGAAATCGTATATCATTTACCAAAAGGATATACAATAGATTTTATTCCTAAAGATATAGCCATTACATCTGAATTTGGAAGTTATGCAGCAAAATTTACAGTTAAAGATAATGTAATCACCTATGTGAGAACACAAAACATGTATGATAAAAAATATCCGCCAGAAAAGTACAATGAATGTGTAGATTTCTATAAAAAAATATATCAGGCAGATAAACTGAAAGCTGTACTTACAAAGACCCCTTAATTTATGATTCACGAAAACCAATATTTTGAAGGCAATGTTAAATCTCTAGGTTATGAGACTAACGAAGGAAAATCAACCATAGGAATTATTAACGCTGGGGAGTATGAATTTGGAACTGCTTTAAAAGAAATTATGCATGTTATAGAAGGTGAGTTACAGGTTCTTTTACCAGATGCATCCAACTGGGCTGTAATTCATGCAGGAGCTTTTTTTGAAGTTGAACCAAATCGTTCTTTTAAAGTTAAAGCTCTGGTGCAAACTTCGTATTTGTGCCAATATAGATAATATTTTCTTTTCTCTGCCTGTGTAACTGGCAGAGAAAATTGCTTAATGCTTTATATTTTTAAGCTTTTCTATTGATAAAATATTTATAGCATTGCCACTTTTTTCAATTAATTTTTCTGATTTAAAATCAGCTAACATTCTACTAATTGTTTCACTGGACGTGCCTACAAGCGCAGCCAGGTCATCTCTTGAGATTTTCAGCGTGGCATAGTCTGTTACGTTTCCAAATTTAACAGCTACTTGTACCAATGCTTCTGCTACCCGTTTACGTACAGAAAAGTAAGCAAGCTGTAGCATCTGTATGCTCATCACCCGAATAGTTATTATGCCTATAAGTTCATAGCCATGTTTCAAAGCAGAATCATCATGTAATAATTCATCAAAATACCTGCAAATCTCGTTACCTTTTTCAAAGGGCTGTCTTTTAATAAATTCAAACTGTGCATCAATAATTTGATCCAGTAAATTTAAATAAGCTGTAATGCGCTTTGAACGGCTATCGTTTTCATGTTTTGAAATGGCAACAAACTTTTGATCAATACATTCAGTATGGTATTTCCGCATCCTTTCAATAAGTTCATCATCAACTATAGAGAGTACAGAAGACATGCCGTATTGTGCACCTTTTAAAGGGGTATCAATAGAATAACCTAAACCTAAAACGGGAATATGAAAAATATGGGACATAAAGTTCGGATTTGATGCCCAAAAATACACGCCATTAAGGCTTCTAAATTTGGTATATATCAATCCTAAATATGATCGTGATCACAATTTATAATTAACCTATCCTTCCCTTTCTACAGAAAAATATAAATTAATTTAAAAAATATCAGACAATTGAACATCTTTGCTGAGGTATGAACATGCAGCACATAAAAAATATTATTTTTGATTACGGGAATGTCATTTTTGATATAGACTTTAAGATTGCACAGGAAGCATTTATTAAATTGGGCATTACAGATATTGAAGCTTTTTTTGCCCATAAAGGCCATCATCAATTGTTTGATGATCTGGAAACTGCGGCCATTACCCCAGCTGAATTTAGAACAGGCATCAGAAAAGCTGCAAACAACAGCAACTTAACCGATGCGCAAATTGATAATGCCTGGAACAGTCTTTTAATTGGTACTATTCAGGAAAATCACGACCTTCTTTTAGAAGTAAAAAAACATTATCGTACATTTTTATTAAGCAACAACAACGAGATTCATTATAACTGGATCATCAACTACTTGAAAGAAAATTTTAATATTAATCATTATGATGATTATTTTGAACGTGCGTATTTTTCTCAACAAATGAAATTACGTAAGCCAAATACCAATATTTTCGAGCAGGTGATTAAAGAGAATGATTTAAACCCGAAAGAGACTTTGTTTATTGATGACAGTCCTCAACATATTGAAGGCGCAAAAAAAGCTGGCATGCACACTTTATTAATGACAGAAAAACCGGCACAGCTAGGTGCTTTTTTAAAAGCAAATAGCATTATTTAAATTAGGTTATGAAAGAGAAAAAATTTAAATCATTAAAGGAGTTTTATCCCTTTTATTTGACAGAACACCGCAATACTGCCTCACGTATTTTACATTTCATAGGTACTGCACTGGTTATACTTGCCTTTTTTACAGGATTTTTATTTCACAATTGGCATTTTTTCCTGGCAATGCCTGTTTTAGGATATGGTTTTGCATGGGTAGGCCATTTTTTCTTTGAAAAAAACAAACCGGCTACATTTGAATATCCTACATACAGTTTAGCTAGCGATTTTATCCTGTTTTATGATTTATTAACGGGCAAACAGCCCTTTAAAGCATCGAATTAATTTTTCACAACAATTAATTGTATAAACAGAATAATTACAATTTCCGTCTTTTTAGCTCTCTTTCTATCAGCCCCAATTCTCTTCCGGTTTGTCCAGCTACAGATGTGTTTTCCTGTGCTCTTCTAAATAAGTAAGGCATTACAGCTTTGATTGGGCCATAAGGCACGTATTTAGCCACATTATATTGAGCATCAGCTAAATTAAAGCTTAGGTTATCGCTCATCCCCAACAATTGTGCAAAGTAAACATGCGGATGATTATGGGCAATTTGCTTTTCCTCTAACAAATAGGTAAGCAAACGGCTGCTGTCTTCATTATGTGTTCCAGCAACAAGGGCTATTTCGTCTATATAATCAATGCAATAGCGTAAAGCAGCATCATAATCATGATCTGATGCCTGCTTATCTGGCTGAATTGGTGAAGGGTAACCAAGGTCTGAAGCGCGTTTTCTTTCTTTTTCCATATATGCACCCCGTACCACTTTAACACCCAAAACAAAGCCATCGGCTTTTGCAATTAAGTGATCTGCCTGCATATCAGCCAGCTTATCGTGGCGGTACATTTGATAGGTATTATAAACAATAATCCCTTCTCTGTTAAATTTACGCATCATATCTAAAGCCAGTTCATCAATTGGATTCTGGATCCAGGTTTCTTCAGCATCAATCATAATAGGCACTTTTTTATCAAATGCCGTTTTACAAATCATCTCACAGCGCAACCTAACTTTTTCAAATTCTGCTTTTTCAAGTGCTGATAATGCATCTTTAGCATTGATTTTTTCCAACAGTGCAAAACGCCCAATTCCAGTAATTTTAAAAACAGTAATGGGGATACTATTGTCATCTGCTGCACGCAAAATTGTGCGGATAATTTCGGCACAGGTTTCATCAAAAACCAGTTCTTCTTCTTCTCCTTCAACAGAATAATCTAAAATTGTTCCAACGCCACCCTTACTCAACTGGCTAATCGTCTGATCACATTCGGCTATACTCTCTCCACCACAAAACTGCTTGAATATGGTTGCTTTTATTGCACCTTGTATAGGTAGACCAATATTTAAGAAGAAATTGGTAACTAAGGGACCAACCTTAGTTAAAAAATTGCTGCTTATAATTTTAAAAAGCCAATAGGCCTGTTTAAGTTCAGCATTTGTTTTTTGACGGAAGGCGATTTCCGTATTGTCAAAATTCGGCTGTTTATTGGGGGATAAGTCCATTTAATTTTTCGATAAATAAGTCAGATAGATGCAAAATTATAAAAAGCATTGGTTGTTAAAA
>Ga0116227_10002773_pt1 | contig 39536 bp, 16 predicted proteins | sample S1TSphgellanicum_FD_89693 | JGI IMG/M metagenome (GOLD analysis project Ga0116227, IMG submission 89693) | Host-associated microbial communities from peat moss isolated from Minnesota, USA - S1T2_Fb - Sphagnum magellanicum MG | ecosystem: Host-associated > Plants > Peat moss > Unclassified...
AGGGAACGGGAGCCAATGGGATTACGCCAGAGAGGTAATGAAAATGAAATGACGTCAGAGAAAAAGAAGGTGCGTACAGAAAGAAAGAAAAACTGTGAAAAAGAAGAAGAAAGAGGGTACCAAAGAAAAAGGGGCCAGGAATCGAAAGAAGTAAGAGATAAGTAAAAGACAGACAGACAAACAGACACCACTGTTGCTTTAATATATAAGATTGTTGACATTGATTCAATTAATGTGGTGTTTGATGTGTGTTTAATTACTGCATTTAGTGTTGTTGTTGTTGTTGATAGCCAATGATCTTATGTTATCATGTTGCCTATTGCGGTTGTTGGCCTCCAAGCACCACCAATCCTTGCATATGTAATGTTGTTATTCTTCAATATGTAACAAGTGACAACCATGTGCATGGTCAATGATTTCCAATAGCAACATGTGTGGTTATAAATAACTATTACAAATTACATCATAAGACCTATTAGAACATATGCATTATTTTGGGAATCAATCAAAGAGTTTTCTTCTTCACTATTGTCCCTTTACTTTCTAAAGAAAACATGCATAAGATTAAATAGTGGGTCCATTGAAAATTGTCAAACATAATGTTTCCTAGACACGTATGCAAATTAAAAAGGTCCACTGCCGCCAACTTGCTAATTCCAAGGTACTTTTGGCACCAAACTTTCTTAGCAACTCCAAAATAGTGATAATATTTTTCATGTGTGTGATTGAATTTCAGTCTTGAATTTGCAAATGCACTCACCTTCCCAACAAATGGTGGAACTAAATGAATTTGGACCCATCAACAAAGAGATTAAACATTTTATTAGTCGGAGAGAGAGAAAGAGAGAAAAAGAAAAAATACCAAATTGAAAACACTATGGAAATGTCTTTGATTCACACCATTTTCCCCCTTTTCTTTTGCTTGCTTGTCTTTTATCTTAGTAATAATTATTATTAATTCAATGATGAATATGACATAGAAGGCCCTATAATGGGCTAATGCAAGCCCAACCAAAATAACAATACATTCTTGTTAAAAGGAAAATAAAGCTGAAACTTGCATGAGGTTCAAGACAACTGACAAGTTGAAGCACTTAAATTGCAAAAATGTTTGCATCTATGGTGCTAGATTGGACCCCATGTAAAACAAGACCAAAGGTAAGAATTGAATCAAGGAAGGTATGCAATGTCCACTCCTACCTTGTTATTTGTAGATGCCAAACAAAAATCTGTAAATATAATGTGGATACCATAAATAAACATCAAAAGGTTAGGGTTGTAAAGTGAAAAGCGTGAAGGATCATGTTGACATAAGAAATGTAGGCAATGGAGAATTGAACACAAGAGATAACCATCATAGTACAAAAGACCAGAGCAAATATTTTCTTGTAAGGAACTTTTTAACATTATCCATCCAACCTATAATCCATGCACAAGGAAAAACCGACTTATAGTTGTTGACAATGACACTTTGAAACTAACATCATATGCATAATGTGGGTCAACTTGCAAAAGGGCACTAGAACATTCCAATAGAATATTCAAAGGTATGACAACAAACCACATCCCTCTACTTATTATACAAAGTTGTCAATGTTTTGTTCAACCCTTTGCTTCTTTTTCAATATTGTTATTTTGCACCTCTCTTACGTTCTTAAGCTTAAATTTTATGAAAAAGAGAAATCAAGAGATATTTTTTTGCATATACTTGTAAATGTAGATCTTTCACCTAGTTTGGATGGACCAATGAAAGACAGAGAAAGCAAGAGGAATAGGAGTTGGGGGTGGGGAAAAACCTACTGCTTGTACAATGATGAAAGAACCCATGTAGTTAATAAAGATTTTGAGGGGCCTTCTAGAAACATCTTGCAACAAAAACCATCCTATTTATTTGAAGGTGTATATTTTTATTTTGTTGTAAACCTTTTTATTTAGCATTTGCCTTGGATATGTTTATGGAAGTGTGACAATTCCTTAACACCCTCAAGTTGAGTCATATAGGGGTCAAACACCACAACAAAATGCAAAGCTTGTGGCTTAGGTCTATCTTCCCCTTATGATATATGCTCCTTAGTTTGCTACATTAGACCAATTTGTCAAATTTTCATAGATGATACCATTGGGGATGCATCGAAGGGCTCATGTGGCCCAACTAACTTCCTCATGACAACCTCCACCTATTTATGTAGTGTTGCAGTAATATGTAGCTGCCCCAACTGATTTAGCTATGGATATAACAACAATCAACCCCCGGGGGTTTATTCTTGGCCAAATGATGTTTGAACAACAGTTTGGTAGTTTACAAATACGACACATGCCTCCACCTCTAGTTCACATAGACCCCCCCTTCACCACAATTAAAATAAATGTTAATATTTAGCAAGGTTCTTTGATTTCCATTGCGACCTGGTAAAGGCAAGTTGGGTTTAAAAAAAAGTGTATGCATCTCATTGAAGAACACTCACCTTGTTGAGGTGTCTTCCATCTCCTTGGCATGGGCTGCTAATTAGTTTCTTGTGCTAGGTCCAAAAAATAATCCAAGAGAAAGTGTAAGTGGTAGCAATTCAAAACCATTATGGCTCCTAATTATTGAAACATTAGGAGCGGGGGGTGGGGAAAGAACTTACTACTTGTACAATGATGAAAGAAACCATGAAGTTGATAAAAATTTTATTTTGTTTTCAGGTTGAAGAATTGGCCCACTGCCATAACTGTAGAAAGTGGGGGCCTTCCAAAAACAACATGCGACAAAAAACCACCCTATTCATCAAAAGGTTTATCTTGCAATTTTTCCATAAACCTTTTATCTAACATTTGCCCTACATATGTTTATGGAAGTGTGATAGTTCATTCTAGACCATTGCCATAAAGAAGTCCATGTTGTAATAGAAAGTGGAAAGAACATGCTTGTAGTTATTTGGAATATACCAACCATGGGGTAAATGGGGAAGTGGGAACATGATAACCCTAATTCACTTTACACCCAAATTTCAATGTACATTGCTAAATACCATGGAACTTAAAAAACTTTACAACCTTCATATGAAAATGAGATGAATGCTTGAAAATACAATGAAGATAGTTTGAAAGCAACTTTGAAACAATGCATATCATGCAATGTTTGCAAGAAGTTGGAATGTTGTAGACACCAACACTAAGGGGCTTAAACTTTGAAAGAATTTGGCACTCACTCGGATCCTAGCTACTTGCTCATACTAGTTCAATGAGTTGCTCAAAATATAGCTGCCAAAAAAGTTAATTTATTTAGCCTAGCCATATTCAAACCTTAGAAAAAACCTAGTCCCTTGCAAAAATCAATGATGGGGAAAATCTCAAGGTGTTAGGGAGCATGAATAACATTTTTAGCATTTAAAAATTAATTAAAACAAATTTCAGCACTTTCAACTTAATCTTTTAAAAATTTTAGCACGACCAACATTTGAATTTTAAACAAATTGATTTTTATTTAATTAAAAAAATTATGGCCAAAATGGAAAAGGTATTACAATACTAAAAAGTCAATTTTAAAAAAAAACTCATTAATGCTTACTTTGTTTAATGAGCTGCATGTTTTCCAAACATTTTTATACATGTGAAAACTTCCCATGCAATGCCACCATTTAAGAATAGAGACAATGAATGTGCAATATGGTGATATGAATAATTCTAGGCTCTATATTTGTGTAGAGTGTTCAAAAATTGAAGAATTTTTAAATGCCCCTTGTTATGATAAGTTGGAAGCAAATGTTTTCCAATTTGTTCATTTTCTACTAGTTTATTTGGTTTGGTGATGGTGAAAGGACTAAGTGTCAATGTAATGTAAAGTAGAAAGTGTGCACTAAGATGACACACATTTGGTGTTAAACCCAAACTTCAATTGTGGGTGTATCTATGGAATTGTTCCTTGAGGCCTACTTACACACAATGCAAACTTTTATATGTTAAGGGGGAACAACATATTTGATTTTGGACCATTTTGTTTCATTGTAGTGTTGTTCCTTGTTAGCATTTGTTGACCCATAATATTGGCTTTTATGACATTTGGCAATTCATTTTATCCATAGGTCACTCCATTTTATTTCTTGAGAACATTAACATCAAATGCTTGCACATGTAATCTATTTGGTGCAATGGGCAATGCATTTTGTGTCAAGGTTTGATTCCCCGACATGGTATGTTCATTATAGTTTTGATTATGAATTTGCACAAAACATTCTTTAACAAATAATTAATTTTTTACGTTGAACCAATTCACAAATTAATCATTGCATGTAGAAACTGATAATGACTTGTCATTATATTTTGAATGTGCATGGATACAATTTTTTTGCTTACAACAATTAGTTAGTTTCTTTACTAGTGATAAGCAACTTCCTATTTGATATATCTTCACTTATTTTGTTGTTTTAAAGTGATTTTGGTGTATGAACTTGTGTATGCATACACAAAACATTGTTGTAAATTCTTTTTCTATATCTAATATGTTTGTAAGTACATTCTATCATATTACTACATTACACTTGCTAATTCATGTTGAACATTAACTATTTAGAATCACAAGACATTCAACAAAATAAAATCACAAAATAAAATTGTCATTCCTTCAAACAATTGACAAGGCAAGTAGCTAACTATTCTCAAGCTTGACCCACAATAACAATTTTATCTGCTTTTGCAAAGTGAAAAATAAAGCATTGCACTTTGCACAATTTCATCATTTCTCATGATTTTATTTGAGTTGCTTATTCTTTTTTCAATACTTAGACATGCAAGAGTCCAAGGTCAATTAATGACTAATAAACTATGATAGGGCTATCAAGGAAATGGTTTGTCACATGTAATGTTTAATCTTTGATTGTTATTGTGCTAATTTAATTAGCTTACCAATTAAGTAGTTTAGTTAGTTGAATGCATTTGAGCATCAACATAAAAGTGTATGACAATCAATTTGTGTTTGAAACTGCATGATGAACACATGATGAACAATAAGAAACATGAATGTTCACTTAGTTTTTATCACATAAAGTTGCCAAATTGTGAAAATTGAAACACTTTGTTTGTCAACTAAACATGATTAAATGACTCTTCATACTAGAAATTTCCTACATCCTTTAGGTGGTGGTCACTTTCTAATTACCATAAAATAGCCAAGGTTACCCCAAGGTTTGATCCACCAATATTCACACAATTTTCATGTCTAGCTGACTTGATGAACTGTAATTGTGTTGGCTACAATATATAACATTTAGCATGGCAATCATAAATTGAACCCCTAGCGCTTGCAAGGTCCCAACAACTTTGGCTCTTGACTTCAACTTTTGCTATGTAAAACACATTCTTCAAAACAAGGAACATCAAGTAATATCTTTGCAATTCGTGTTAGCCATTGAAGTTGTTTGGATTTGTTTCATGATTAATTGACCTCAATATTAAACTATAAAATTCAACCCAATCACATAAGCGATCATTGGGTCATTAAAAATCATGTGAGTATCCTAATTTCAAAACAATGTTTGTTAACTTTCCCTTTTTATGACAACCTCTGGTCTTGATCTTGTCACTTACAATCTTTTTGGAGGTTTTCAAGGTGCAAGTTCGACCTTAGTTCTTCAAATTTCAAAACCTTGTAGTTCCAACTTTGGCACATTTTTCAAAATTATGCACTCTCAAGCCAAATATGAAAATTGTGTTTGGTTTCATGTATTCATTACACATTCCCCAAGGCTAAAGGTTGTATAGGTACAAACTTTTACAAAAGATTAAAATTGGGATATGTATATGTACAAATGTCTACAAGTAATTAAAACTAATTCCTTCCCTATAAAGTTTAGTGTAGTTGTCAACTTTTCAAAAAAGTTCAACTTGCCTAACTAAAGAACTTGAACATGTGTGCACGAGTTCTTTTTGGGATCTAGCAAAAAGCTAATTTGACAATTTGATTCTTGTGCCAGGTCCAACAAATCGATGCCAACCCTCAAGTTTAACCTTGCAAACCAGGGAACCTTGCAACACACTAATACAAAGTTTCAAACCTTGGGGGCATGCAGTTGAGAAGCATGTTGGCCCTCATTACAATGACTATCTAAAGGGAAACAATTTGCTCATAAGGTGAGTAGCAGTTTCATTCATGCTTAAACCCTGCTACTCTAAACCCTACCCATGTCAAAAACTGAACTTGCCACAAGGGGCAGAGCCTTGTTTTACACTGCACCAAACCCTAATAAAACCCTTATTAGAGGTCATTTCTCATCAGTCTTGTTCATGTAGTCTGCACCTGGTGTGTCTGTACATGAGAGGATAGTACATTGCAGCCTTCCTGTCAACCCATGGAAATAAGGTCTAAGGATAGCATGCATGCAAGCAGGCAACAAAAGTTGAGCTTTATTCATCGGCTGTTCAGTGCTTGGCCAGAAGGAAGAAAGGTAGCAATTGGTCCCAATATACATTTCAAGCAAATCTGCAGGACATGACTGCAACTTGCAGGCAACAATCATTTGCCACATCCACTTCCAATCCTACAGGTGTGTCTAGATAGATCTCTCCTCCTGATCAAAACCTCTTGGACTGCAGTATTGGGTTGTGTTGTCACTGGCTATTTTCTCATCAGATACAAGTTTGTCCTGATTCAGATGAGCAAAAGTCCTTGGCTTGAGTGTCAAATCTATGATATTACTTCAGCAAGAGGACAAAGAAGAAATTTCCACTCAGATGTAATTGGACAAAAGAGAAGGAATGGGTGTCTTATCCTCTACCACCAGTGCGTTGTGAGAGTGCTTGGAATTCTGCGATCGATGCAGCCAGTGCTGCTGGAGGTAACATGTCAGACCGATCAGCTAAAAGGCCTGACATTCGCATTGCAAACTCCCTGCTACGTCCGTCAATGGATGGAGTGTTGGGAGTAGAAAATCTTTCAGGCATTGGAGGTGGCTCTTGAAATGATGATGAAGACAGAGTAGACATGCACCGACGGCACCAATCCTCCATCTTTCTCTGAAACAAAATGTCCTTCAAGTGCTTTCGCATATCTTTGTAGAAGATCTCTAACTGCATCTGAACAACAACAAAAAAGAAAATCACTTTTCAGTCATGATGTAGTCAATGATTTCATTATATTGTACTTGGTAGACATTACAGAGTGAAGTTGTGATCAAGTGAGTTCTGAAAAAGTGAGACTGGAGGAGAATTTTGGTCTTCAATTACCCAATGATGAACCTGCTTACTGTGTTGAAACCACAAAGAAAAAGGGGACAGGTGACACTGGCAAGGTGCTGAATGGAAGTGGAAAGCCTGGCTAGTCAGAACATCATAAATATGGGCACAGAACGCACCAAATCTGCATTGGGTGCCAGCTCAATATGCTGCCGCCATTCCTGTACTGCTATGTCACCTGGGGACTGCTCATTATCCCTGCTGTGGAGTTGCTGAAAACTTTTAGGGCCATCACTATTAGCATCAAAAAGGGGATGATCTTCCAGAATGTGTGGTGAAAATGCCTCTGCCCCTCCGTACAGAGCTGCATGAAGGCTCTGTGTGTAACGCCGCAAAGCAGCTAGCTCTGCATTCAATGCCCTTACCTCTTCTGAAGCAGAAATCCCATTCTCATCTCCCACATCCACAGTCCTCATTTCCATCCCTGCACAAGGTGTGTAGAGTTCATGGGCACACATTCCCAGGAAGAAAAGCAAGGGGATGACAACAGAGACATCAAATTCCTGTGCTGTCTACGTTCCTACAGTGGCTCCAGAACTTGATATTTCTTTAGCTGTTGGGAGACTTGCAAGAAGCTTGCTGAATACACAGGTTGACACACAATTGCCTCACCTGGTTGGCTTTGAAAAGCTTGAGTGTGATCTCCATCTTGTTGTGTGGACAAGCTCTCATATTCTCCTCTTGACAGTCTCAAATCATCACCCTTTCTGAAGAACCGACTGTTATCCCCGGGATCTCTTCTAGCGAGCTGGATGTCATCAGACTCTCTTGTAGAAGGTCGGATTTCATCTCCTGTGCCCCGTGAACCAGCCCTACTTGATGACCGGCTTGATTTTCTCGTGTCAAACCGCATTACCTCCATGTATGCTGGTAGATTCTCCTTACCACTTGGGTTTACATTTGGGGGCCAAACAACAGGGGATGGGAACCAACTATCAGATGCATGACCTAGCCCTAAAACACCATTCTGACCTCGTCCCCATGCCCATAAATCCACTCCACCATTTGCAACTGTCACAGTGTGAGCTGCTCCACATGCAATGCCCTTTGAGCCTGTTACTGGATGGCACTTTGCTGAGCTCTTCCCAAACACCCGTACTGGAGTAAGAGCATCTCCTTTCCGGGCACCAGGTGGTCCAATCCCTGGACATAAACCAAGACCACCTTCCATTCCCCAAACCCAAACATCTCCAGTCTCTGTCACCACTCCTGTGTGGAACTGCCCACAAACTACAGTTCGAATAGGCTCATGGCTTGGAAGCCCATCAACAGGCACTGGAGTTGATAAATTTGTTGATCCCCCATGTCCCAACTGACCATTCTCACCCTGTCCAAATGTCCAGCAAATGGAGACATGAGCATCCAAAGGTGAACTATCCTTGTTACTCACTGTCTGGCCTAAATTTTTCCAAGATACTTGGGATGAGCCCCTTGAACTAGCCTTTGGTGATGAGCTTGCATCACTTTGACCACTAAAACTCCCACTGTACCCACCATATCCTGGATACTGGAAAACCGAAAATTTATCCCCTTGTCTTGTTCGGTATTTTGGTGATGCTGTTGATTCCGAAAAATGGTCCATGGGAGGTCGGCCACGCCTTGACCCCATTCTTGGAGAAGCAGTAACCTGAGCAATCACCTCTGCTGAATGTTGAAATTTTCTTTGCAATGGTGATGCCAATGGCTCAAGGAAATGATCCATAGGTTGATCATCCTGGACAGTGAGCACAGCACTATGAAATGCCCCGCATGCCAAGTCTGTTATTGTTCCTATTGAGGAAATTGATAGTGATGAAATGACCTCTGGGGTTGAGCGTGGCTCCAAGTGACCAAGCCCTAGCTGCCCATAAGAATTGTTACCCCAACTGTAACATTCAAGACCATCTCGGGCTTTGACAAGTGCCAGAATGTGCTCATTCCCACATGCAACCCGGAGAACTCGGAGCCCCATCAGGGCATGCACTTGCTCAGGCTTCTCAATATTGACAAGACTGAATGTCTCATTATAACCAAGACCTGCGCTAGGTTTGTCATGTCTGGCGGCTGGTGGCGGAACAGCTCCCCAGACCCAAAGACCACCATCTTGGTCCACTGCAGATGTCATCATACCCCCAGCTTCTACTGACACTATCTGTGAAAAAACAAGGATGAAGAAAATGTAGCAAAATCTTTCAACACTATATATGTGACATGAAAGAAACCTCTTTTAAAAGTCCCAGATCTCATTACGAAAGTATATAACAGAACTACAAGACTGCTTAATAAGTATGGAAACAGCATAACACACACAGGAGACTTGATTTACCTTCAGTTGCCTGCTGTCAGTATCTTTTGATCCCTGTACCCAAAACGCAGTCCCGCCTCTGTGAGAATGTTGAGACGAAACTAATTTGGTGGGGGAGGGGAAAGGTATGGGTGCAGGATATGATGCGGCCCTTTCACGACCCAGCTGACCGTCCATGTATCAATTAAGAAATGCCACGATTTAACATTTGTCCCAAAAATAAAGACTTAAGACATGGCAAGACAAACAACATATATGTACATGTTCTTGGAGTCAAGTGAACAGAATGATGTCCTTGTGTGAAAAGTGAAGAACATGATGTAAAAGACATGGACAAGAAATGCAATCAGATGTTCCTATTAATGTAGGAGAGAAATTAATGGGGCTGGATACAGGCATTGAATCCCCAAGACCACAGTGTACCATCACCTGTTCCCACAAAAGGCATATTAAGCTACAGTCAAAAAATATGAAAGAAGAAAAACCAAAGCAACTAATCAACATCCCAAGCGCAACTCTTTTGATGAGAAAGAGCGGATGTCAATTGTAATAATGAATTCCAAAATCTGAAGACAGACTAAATTATTCAACAGTGTCATGTAAGAGATGCCTTATCAACTCAAATTAGAACATGACTCGATTGCATTCTTCATACATTCCTACATTCATGATTGCAGAGATATACAAAAAAATAAAAAGAAAGCTGCTTGGGATGAGGAAATTATGGTACCTGAAAGAGCAAGGCTATGATAGGCCCCTGCAGCCACCTGTACAATTTTGTTATGTAGAAAGCTTCCATCTCTGTCACAAAGAAGTCCAGACTGGCTGTCATCTCTTGCTGATGGACTATCTGCATATGAGCTTTGAGAATCCTTGTCGTCATCTGTCCCAATTTCTACATATGTTGGGAAAAGCTCATCTTGAGCAACCCCAACACTGAGTCGTCCAAAGATGCTGCGGCCCCATGCATACACACTCCCTCCCTCTGCACATAAAAAGTTAGTTGAGCCATATGTAAAAGCAGAACCATAACAGTACATTATCTGTACACTGGGAGCAGACAAGGTTGTTTTCCTGAAAACAGAAATTGAAGCTACAATCTTTGCAGTATGGTATATTGGCCTTCCGATTTACAGAAAACACATTCTTGACAAGAATGTCCAGCAAAAAGTATCGTCTCCCAAGTCACATGTGAATACGCAGAAAATATTCCATTTAGCAGCATTTCTGAGTGCTATGATCAGTTAGTCATTAGAAATACCCATTTCTACCCATTTCCATCGTTTCAAAGTCCACAAGGAGAGAATGGACAGTCCACCCAAGTACCCATTGCTGAATCTTTGTCTGGTTTGCAAGATTCATTGGCTGTTTGCTTTCTAACACGAAATCTACACTCCAAGAATGGGAGGACACAAACTCTCAGATCCATCTTCAATTCTTAAACCCCAAAAAAAAATCTTTAGCAAGCTACATAGGGTTGTTGTTAGAACATCTCCAGTGGTGCTCAGTATGTGACCCTGCAAAAAAATGTTTCTCACATCCAAGTTATAGTTCTTTACTTTTTTTTCCAAACCCACCCATACAACTGAAACTGGGACTGCAAATAGTTGGGAGACTACTAATAGCAACCAACTTGGACCAACCCAATTATCTAGCCAATCAGAAATAGGTTGCAGTCGATAAATATGACTTGACTCTATTTATTAGACTCTTCAAGGGCTCCTCCAAGGCCCTACAAGATGTGCATTTTTCCAGGGTTCACAGCAGTCTTCCAGTGGATCCACTGGATATGACTGCTGCACCTCGTCCAAGATTTCCAGTGCAGGGCCGCATACTAGCACTGGTGGAAATACTCATACTTATACACAAGGACCCATTGTTCAGACTTCCCCAGGACAGAAGAAAGTGAAACACAGAAACAGAATCCCCAGGAGAAAGAACCCAAAAAAAAAAAAAAAACTACGCAATACACAAGCACCCATTGTGCAGAATTCCCCAGGACAGAAGAAAGTTGACATAGAAGACAGAATCCCCAGAAGAAAGAAACCAGAAGGGGGGGGATGAAAAACCTTGCGGCTGGCTGGCTGGCTCCCTTGTTGACATGCAAAGTGCTAAACCCCCATTCATTCATCCCCAAATACATGAAAAAGGACTGGTGGGTACTTTACCTGTGAGAGCAAGAGTGTGAGCCTCCCCAGCAGCCAACTGCACTACCGTCATTGCTTTTGGATCCTCTGCCCCATTCTCTACTACCCCAGCCATCGTTATCTCTTCTCTCCAAAAAAACTTCTCTTCGAGACTACTCTTGCCTGAGACCTAGAAAAGACTCGTCAGACCACCTTCCTCCCAAAAGAAAAAGAAAAAGAAACCAACTGGTCACATGCTAACTGCTGGCCTAGAGTCTCTCATTAGGAAGAAGAGGAAACAACAACACACGTCTGCTTGCTGAACTCACTGTAAAGCCTATAAACAAAACCAAAGAAAAAAAAAAAGGAAATCCCCCTACGCGATAGAAACAGAATTTCGCTGGAATTGTCGCGTCTGAAAGACACTCAGAGCCTCCAGACGGCGGTGGAACACGAACCCAAAAGCGAAAAAATGAGCTGTACAAAGCGGAAAGTTCACAAATACTCGAAAACTTAGTGACCAGAAGAAGGGGGGGGGGGGGGAAACCACAAAACAAAAGCCAAAACCAAAATGCGCACACGTCAAAGGACTTCACAGCAACAGGATGAGCGAAGAAGACCACATTTTACCCAAATCTCCCAAAAGATTGCGGAACCCGAGTGCAAGCAAAGAGGCGAGAGAGAGAGGAGAGAGAGAGAGGCGCGCGGTTCCCCCTCGCCTCCTTCTTCTTCTTCCTCGCTTCTCGGAGACTGAGAGGCGCCAGGGGGTGACCCGTTGAACCACAGGGGTCTCTGTTTTTACCACCCCCCTCCCCATGGTGAAAACTGTGGTGATAAGTTAGCATTTACTATGGCATTATTCTCAGAACTGATCTCCTTCCAGCTCTGCCCCCAAAGATTCCATTCAGTATCATGGTAGCTTAGTTCCAGAAGCTTGCTCATCATGTTGGGAGATTTCCAGATTTTCTTATATGCTTCTCGCAACCGAGGGGTTTCAAGTATGGGGCTCCAGTACTTGATTTGTTCTCATTCCCCTAGCGGTTCGCCCCATTTGGAGGATTCTTTTTGTTTGCCCGGACTTCAGTCCTTCCGTATTGTACCCATTCTTTTCCCCCTTTGTTGAGTGCTTTGTTGTCCTTGCCTTGGATCTTGTGTTTAGATTCACTATAGAGTATTATAGTAGCTTAATGGATTTTGGTCCCCTTGGTAATAGCTCTATTTCTATATGAGGATGTTTTGAAAGATGAGATTTTGGTTTCTGTTGGAAACTTGAGATTAATAGTTATAGAGTTATAATATATCTTGAAGGATTTTGGTTTCTTTTAGAGGATGTTTTGAAGACTATATTTTTGTATGGTGAAATATTTGAGTGTTTCCATAATTCTTGTTTTGCCTTGAGATACTTTTTAATGCAAATGGCAAGGCCACGGTGTGACACACCCCTTGTTTTATTTGATGACTAGCAAGTTTTCATCACATTTCCAGACTTCCTCCGACACCTGATGTCAACACAATAGCATAAAAAATCTCTTTTGTGTTTTTGCTTGGTGCCATTGTGGTGTTCTAGACAAGTAGTGGTTATTGGGATGTGCTTTGCACTTGTTAGGATGTGCATTTGAACAACATGGAAACCCATGTCTAATTTAGTTTTCAACAACAATAAACACAACACACAATGCTGGTCTCTCTCTCTCTCTCTCTCTTCACTCCCTTTTGCTTTTGGAGTGTACATTTATCAATCTGTTAAGGAATGTAGTTTGTTTATTTATTTGTCATTTTGAGATCCCCCAAACCAAATTGTCCCTGATTTGAGGCGGTTTTTGCACTGTTTAGACCTAAGGCCTACAAGAGTTATTGAATATTGAATAATATTTTCATTAAAATTTTAATAAAATAAAACTAAGAGTTATCAAAGAAATTGATATTGTCGGAAAAACCCTCATTGAGTAGGAATTTATGGAGGTGATTTCATGATTTTTAGACCTAAAGTGTGAAAGATATTGAGTTTCGAATAGTTTTTGGCATCGGAAATTAAATTAAATTAAAAAATATTGATTTTTGAAGTGAGAAATTAGTTAGGTAACAAGTTCACACTTAGGCCAACTGCACATGCCACTCTAGTATTGATGAAAATCCTTCTTCGAAAAATAAAATAAAATTATGCCTACTCTTTAAGAGTGTGATGGATCTTAATTTGAGTGATGCAAAAAAATTCTTTGCACATCAAATGGAAATGATTTCATAGATGAGGTGCAATAATGCAAATCAAACTAGAAAAACTTGCCTAAAAAACTGAAGATCCAATCGTACAACAAAGCCTGCCTGCCTGCCTGGGGAATGAAATAATTCCATTCTTTGCAGAGAGAAGATTTCCGTTTAGAACAAGCCTACTCTTAGTTAGCAGTGCAAAGTTTCCACCTGGGCTTTATCGTTCATGAGATCTTTTGCATTGTGATTTACCGATATGATAAATTTTGCCTTATGTTTTACAATTGGTAAAGCCCCAAGGTGGACAACATTCCCCAAATGCAGGCTTGGGGGCTGGACTCAAATATGCTTTCATCCTGTACCCTAAACATTATTTTTGAAAGAGAAGCATTGAAAATTTTGGTTGGCAAAATACTTGTGCTTGGATGTGAAGTTCTTGTTAGGTAGATGTGCAAAGTTTCGAAGGTCTTATTGTGTTTAGAGTAGTAGCTCCACCCATTATCGGCATTTCAAATATTTCTTTAATCTAAGAATACTTATTTATTAATTTCAAGCCCCACCCATAAACATGAACCTAGGATAATAAGAAGTCAAAACTTATTAATAATAAACCATCTAGACCCCCCATCAATACATTTGATCAATCAAGAGCAGGTGTTAAACTCAGTTATGACTTTTGCCAGTGGTAGCATATAGAGCAAAAATGCTAAATTCATAACCGTCTTTATTAAACTTGTTGGGCAAAATTTTATTGATCAAAATATGTTGTGCAATGCGTTTGTGGAGATTGTCTTAGTTAATTAATTCCTACAGGCCACAATAGACCGACAGCCACCAAACCACACCATTGAGTCCATGGTGGACCAGCACCCACCTGAGCACACCACGATGCACAAGGGACCCTCTGTGTGTGTGTGTGTGTGTGGACAAGAAACACTTTTTATTGTATTCATATCCTGAGTTAAATCATCATGGTTAGCTATGTACTAACTACTAACCACCCACATGCATCCACCTACCTAGTACACACCAAGTGCCTTACATACCCAGTTAGTTACCTATGATACTTCCCTACTTACATATGTAGTCGAGGCAACTAGGCTAGTATTGGCAACTTGCAAGGATCTGTAATCTAAATATGGCGAACTCAACATTTTTCCCTAGATATGTGGCAAATTTGGGGGATTTTCCCCAGAAAATCCTTTGTAGAAGTTGTAGGTCTTTTTGTTTTTGGTCACCAAGTGACTAAATTTTTCCCAACACAAAAATAGTGAGCCAAAGTGGCTTGTTTTGCTTGAGGATTTGCTTCTTTATTCAGCTTCCACTAGTTCACGAAGGGAAATGTTAGGGTTTTGAATGTTTCTAAAAAGATTGTATAAAATTCAAGGATTTAAAAAACCACAAATTGACATTTTTTTACCTCCAATTTGAAGCTAGTATGCTGGCATTAGTGCATGGCAACATATTCTTTAGTGGTGAAATATTTCTCCAAATTGTGCACAACAAATGGGTATGGTGACCGTTACAGACAAAATTCCAAGTCTTGTGTGAGGCAAACTCATCATATGGCTAGAGAACAGGCCATTCAGCAAACTCATTGCAATATCTATCTATGAAGCAAGGTAATTTGTTTTGTTTTATTTGTCATGCTGAGGTTTTTCAATCCACTGTGCTTCATGCTGCACTCTTAGTATATTCAGAAAGCTCTCAATGAGTAGGGGTGCACTGGGCTTGGTTTGAGACTGTTTGGAGCTACGGTGTGGAAGCTATTGATTATTAAATCATTTTCTCAATGAAAATTAAATAAAATCAAAACTGAAAATTGTATTGGAATGTGAGGGTATTGTTGGTGGTGTTGGAAAGCACTCAGTGAGTCAGATTTAATAGAGTTTATTTCACAATGTTCAGATGTGGAAGATATTAAATTTTTGAGTGGATTTTGTTGCTGGAAATTCAAACAAATTACAAAAAATTGGGTTTGGAAGGAAAAATCAGTTGAGCACTCAATGTGTTCACATTGCTGAATTTAGAAATTTTTAATTCTACAAATGTGAAAAATAAAGAATGTGTTCATTCACACTTGGGCCAACCACACAGGCTACACAATAGTAATAAGTATTGAAACATAGTTTTGTGTACTCTTTAAGCTGCTGGTACAGAGATATTCTAGCATGTGGCTTTAGGTGCCGGCTGAGGTACTCACCAAGGTCACATGTCAGAATCCTCACAGGATACACTGGTGCTGCTGGGGCTTTCATCAACCTAGTCTCAGCACCTGGACTAGGTACATGGCCTGCTACAAACTGTGACCTTAGAACTAAGGTTCCATTCTATGACAGGACTACTTCTCATGTTCAGCAGCAGCTTTTGTGTTTAGATTCATTATAGAGTAGAGTAGCTTAAGGGATTTTGGCCCCTAGGTAGTAGGTCTATTTTTAGACAAGGATTTTTGAAAGATGATATTTTGGCTTGTGTTGAAACTTGAGATTAGTTATAGAGTTATGATGTCTTGTCTTGAAGGATTTTGGTTTCTTTTAAAGGATTTTTTCGAAGATTATAGTTTTGCATGGTGAAATATTTGAATTTCCATAACTCTTCTTTTGCCTTTAGATTTTATTAAATGTAAATGGCAAGGCCACAGTGTGACAACGCAACCTTGTTTGTTTTCCTTGTGATACTCATTGGGTATGTATAATGGGGGGAAAAAGAACAAATGTTTTGCTGGTGCAAGTAATGGCCTGAGGAGCCTCAAGGTGTTCCTAAAATAAGCACGGCTTTCTGCCTCAAGCTGGAGTGCATATTTCAGGAACAACCCACACTTCTTGGGTGTTATCTGTTCAGAGTTATGAAGTAAATATCTGACCTCATAAATTGTTCCAGACCTGAACCCTAACCCTAATCCCCAGAAAAGAGCCCCCAAATTTGTCAGCTTACTAGCTAAGTTGTTGTTTCATGTTGCTTCTTGCTTCCTTTGTTATAATAAAGTCAACCCAGTGTATCTCTGTTGAACAGTTTAAGTTGTAGTGTGTTGGGAAATTATTGTTGGCTTCACTTGACTTATCAGCTGCCTGTAAGTAAAGGGTACTTGCTTATCAACATCATTTGCTCTTTGCCACAAAAATCCCATGTGACATCCATGTGATGACTTTGTGAGGATTTTGTAATACAGAAATGAACCAGTCCTCATTGTAGCCAGCTCCATAAGTTTATTATAAATTATAGGAATTATATATTGTATCCTGCTATATGATAAGTTAATCATAGGAATTGATACTACACATTAGGGTAGAGGAATTGATTTGGTGTTGTTAGTTGGGCATCTCCCCCAAAATCTAGATAGACCTTCATGGTAGATCCCCTATGTGTAGGTAAAGGCCCCAAGGTAGGGCCCTTCCTGAAGGGTCATAGAATTAGGTGATTGTCAAGTCTAGTCTCACATTTGGGGCATGGTTGCCATTTGTGTTTGGGCCTTACTCATCACAATAGGCCTCTTAGCAAGGGACTATATGCCTACAAGAGACCTCTTACACCTATGAAGAGGCCTATTGTTGGTGTTGTTCACTAGAATTGCTCCACATAATATGAAAAGCATTTTAAATTTTTTTGTCAAGCACCGGCATAAAATTTCTAGTGCATTTGGAGGGCATGTTATCGAGAGGAATTTTCCTTCACAAAAGAAAGAGGTGGACATTTCGTTTTTCGAAACACATTGTCTCTCTTTTTTTTCTTTTTTTTTTCCCCCATTATATAACCATTGGGTATCACCCCCAAAAAATGATTTTATTTTATTTTTTGGGCCATTGCCTTATGCAGGGAAACACCCTGCTCCAAAGGCATTACCCTATTGGTTAAAAAAATTTGGTGGTGCAAAGAAGAAATCTTCAGGCATGCCACCTACAATTGCAATTTTAAAAAATATATTTTTAATTTTTTTTTTTCCCAAATACCTCTTTGGTTTTCCCCTTCAAAATATAACTAAATGATTTATAGTGCATTATCCACTCTTGAGGGCACCTCATGAATCCTCCACACAACTCTCAAAAATGTCAGTGCTGCTTTCCAGCAAGCAAAGGTGAAGCACCTGCATTGCATATCATGTATTTCTTTAGTTCCTTGCACCTACTTATGCCCACCATGGCACCACCCCCCTTCATTGACTAAAACTCTTCTCCAGTCGCCTTGAAATTTGAACCAATTTCATCACGTTCTTGGCTCTGGCATGACTCTGTCCCTGATTAATACCCGGATTCTCGGATAACAAATTTGAGATACTTGGTTCATTAAGAATGAGGTCTTTGATTAATTCAAAACTTTTAACCTACTTGGGTAGGTTGTATGAATAACCTCAGGCCCAATTCTTAGGGGGTCTAGGATTAAGGGATTAGAGCTTTGTTTGTTATGAACCGTGCTGATTTTTTTTTTTTTTAATCTATGAAAATTTGTGAAAATATTGAAAGATCTTAATCCTAAAATCTTAAGGTGAAATTAAAAGTTGGATTAATATATCTGACTAATCTAAATGAGTTAAGAATCGGTTGTGAAAGTACCAGTTGGGCATGAGGAAATATAAAAATAAAGAACTGGATAGGGTATGAATTTTTTTATAAATGTGAGAACCGTCTCAATTCTTAAGTTTTAAAAAATTTAAGAACTGAAACAGATCGTTATGAAAAAAAATTCATAACTGCCCAACCCTGATTTAGGGCAGGTTCTTTGGTTCTTTTAGAACTGTGCTTCCATTTCAAAACCAATGTTGTGCGGTTTTGGCTTTTGGTCATTGTTTTGATTATCGGGCAGGCTACCAAGCACTCAAACCTTTAGTTTTGAAATTGGAACTGGAACTAGCCTCCAAACTGAAACTCAAAGCAGGAACCAACCTCCGGCCAGAACCATACCCAAAATCAAAATGGCCACAATACATGTTTCAAATAGATCCCAGTTCTTCATTTCCTAAAATTTAAAATTAAGATTTAAAATTTGTAAAAATTGGGTTTTAAAAAAAAGAATCCAACTAGGGTTAGACATGTTAGTTTCAGAAAAAAAATAAAGTATATATTTTTTTGAATAATAAATTTGGGGGTGAGGTGAGGGGGAGATATTATAAATGTAGTTATTAGGCACTTTACTTATAGAACATGTTTGAAATATGCGAGTTTGGTTTTTGTTTTGTTTTCTTGGTTTAAGCATGTAGTTGATATAAGTGATCATTTTTTACTAGTTGTAGAGTGCTAATAACTTGAAAATTGTCAGTTTTGGGATATGTGTAGGTAGTTAGAACCGAATCCAGTTTGAAATTAGACATACCAGGGAATTTTTAAAAAAGAATTGGGAGTGTTGAAATGTGAAGAATCATGTTCAAAATGAAGGTTTTTTCAAAAAAGCAAAACTAAGACAAGAGGTTCTTTAGAAAAGTAACAACTGAACAACACTTGTCAAAATCAGTATTTTGATTTCTCAAAATGGTTTGTGAAAGGTCTATAAACCAATGTTGAGCATATATATGGTTTTAAACATACCCTTCATGTAAATAAAATTTGAAACTTAAAATTGTGTAGGTGTAAATGATTTACATATACTCACTATGTTAATCAATGCAAATTTGTGTAATTTTTTCTGAAAAAGAAAAATTTGTGCAAAAAATGTCAACATGGGTGCCATTGAATAAAGCATTCCCAAAGTATCAAAAAAAATTAATGACGAGCCAATCAAAGGGGGCCATTGCCCCCTCCCGCCCAAATACAATGCATCATGACTAATTAAATTAATTAATATGAATCACAATAGGTACCCAAACTCTTGTAAAAGACTAGCCCAAAATTATTGATGAACAAAGTTTTAAATGAAAATTCAACTCAAGCAATGATTTCAGACAAAATATCAAATATTCACCCAAGAAATCCCACAACAGCACCACAATTTGTTCGAGATCCTTTACCCAAAAGTGTGGACTTGTGTTGTATATACATGGGCTAAAGGGACGTACATCTACATTACCTTGTTGATAATAAAAGCTTCTATCTGGGAAGAATTAGAAATATTCAATTTTTTTGTGTTCAAGGGCTGATCAAAGTGGCTCATTCCAAAAAAAAACATTGAGCTTTGGGAAGTGTGCACTTCTAATGAATGTGGATTACAAATAAGGATAGTCACTAAGGGGTATATGATATATACATTACACTTACCATTCCAAAAATATTTACATTAGGCCTTATAATTGTAAAAGCATTATTTAAACCATGTGTAGGAGAAGTGTAAATTCCAAAAACTTTTGCAAAGAAAGTGTAAATCATTACACTTACCCAGTTTTTATGCAACAAATATATGTGTATTTACATTTATCCTTCCAACATTACTATATACCAATGTTGTGATTGTATATGTAAACCATTTGCACTTACATGCCCAAAGTTTTCACACTAACACTTTTGTCATTTATAAAATATATATAATTACATTTACATGAAGATAATGTAAATGTTTGTCAAATACATTTACATGATGCCATGTAAATGCTTTGGGATGTGCAAGTGTAAATAACACATACCCTTAGTGATTACACCTTACAACCCATATAAATTGGTTGTGTGTGCATCTGAAAAGTTCAATGGTTTTCTTTGCGATGGGTCACTTTGATTGGCACTTCAAAAAAAATCATGATATTTTTAATACTCCCCCGAATAGAAGCATGTTCCACCATTGTGGGATTCAATGTTGCATGCAAGTACCTTATGTTGAAGTATAATTGCTTTAGGTTCATGATTGAAAAGTTCAAGAATGATTAGGGTATCCCGTTTGAAACACAAAAAAAATCTCCTAAAACTTCCCAAGCATATATTTTCTTTCACAAAACCTAAAACTTGTTTCAAATTTCTCCTTTTGTTATGTCAAATGAAATAGATTCTATCCCAATTTTATATAGTCATTTAAAGCTTCCATTGTCTTCACCAATAAAAGTAAGAATAATAAAAAACTTATCTAACATGGGCCATATTCTATCAATGTTTAGAAATTTTTAAAATTTTCACCTTTTGGAAATTTGTACATTACAATAAGGTAGTTGGTATTAGTCACACTTGAATATTTTATACATGTTAATGTTTAAACTATTTGTAATATATATGTGTTGGAGGAAAAAAATCTGTTTGTGTATTTTAATAAATCCTTGAACAAATTTTCACCAAAATACAAAACGTTTCAAAAAATTTCTAAGACTTGTCAAGAATTTTTTAATTTGTCAAATTTTAAATGATAGGCATATAATAATAACCCCAAAAAATTCCAAGATCCACATTACATTAAACTATTAAAAACTTCCAATTGAGGGGCATAATCGATATTTGGTGAAACACTAACCATTCTTCTTGGTTTTAAGTTTTTTTTGGCATTTTTTGTTTTGATAATTTAATTTATTTTTTAGTTTTTAAACCCATGTACTTCTGTAAATATGTAGATGATGAATTGAAAGAAATAGATGTAAACGTATTTGTATTTTTGGAAGTAAATTATGTTGAGATTTTTTGTTCATGGCAATGTCTTGAAATTAAATTGTGCATGTGGTTTGCAAGTAGAATCTCAAAAAAATGTTAAGCAAAAAACCAATAGGAAAGACCAAAATGATGTTTTTAAAATGCAGATATATTCATGATTGTATTTGGGTTTGTGTTAAGAGTTTGCTAAAATGGATGATGAACTTGGGAAGTAGATCATAAAATATAAGCTATTATTTGATCATGTAAATAAAAGAACATATTTTCAAAGATTCAATACATTGAAGGGTTTTGCCAAGTCCCTAAAGTAGGCACCTTCCTATATAAAATTATGTTCTAAATAAATAAATAGTTTCACAATTATTAGGGAATATGGGTGGTGTCTAATGTCAAAGAATTTGGTATGAAATAGGTCAAAACTTGTAACTAGGAGCCAAAAGGATTACAAGTCCTTTTTCTTCAAAAAAAACTTCTACATGCAAATGAATTTTTGAATGAATTTTTTTGTAACTCATTGTAAAAAATATTTAAATGTTCCCTAATGCATCATTATTTTTTGTTAGTCATTATTGAATAAATATGAAAATTTAAAAGTGTACAGATTCCTTACAGATTCAATGCTTTGTTTTGAAAATGGTCAAAATTTTAAATCATCACCAAAAATTAAAATTTCACATTCTTTAGTCTTATTACATTCTAAACTATAACTTTTCTTCATACATCATGTACATTATAACCCATTTATATGTGGTAAAAAACTTTTGAATTTTTAAAAGTTTGAAGCAATTTTGAAACATTTTTTGAATTTTTAAAGTTTTAAAATTTCACATTTTTAAAATTATGAATGTTTTTTGAATGTGGTTCATATGTTTTTATCATCTATATTTTTTTAATTATTTTTTTATTATATGAATCTTTTTGATAATCCTTTGCAAAATTGACTCCATCTAACTCAATAGGTCTACATTTTCAAACGTCTTAAATTAAAACCAAAACTTAAAATTGGATCAAATGAATTTTTACTCTAAGTTTCTTGACATTCATATGAGGAAAAAAGAACTAATTTCCATGATTATTATGATTTTAAATGGTAATAAAAAAATAAATGTTTGATTTTGATTCATAATGTCTAAGATTCAACACCTTTTTTGGTTCCTAGTTATGAGTTTTGACCTGAATGTGGAAGGTTGTAATGTGAATTCAAAAAACCATGTATGTTGTAAAAGATCTAGCATCATTGAGTAATTGTAAACAAGTATTTAAATTGATACATGGATGTTTGAATTGTTTAGTACCCCATAGTTCATTCAAAACTATGTAAACTAGTTTTCAATCTTTTGTTTTTCTCCCCAATTCAAAAAAATTGTCCTTAATCAAATTGACTTACAACTACAAACTCAACATCAAACAACTTCAAGATTAAACAAGGGTTAGACTAGGGAAGGCTTTTGCATAATTTTATTAAATTTCCCAACTTATTTTGGCAAATTTTGGAAAGAAAATGTTCATTGTCATTCAAACTACAAAATAATTTCTTTCTGTTGCATGTTTTGCAACAAATAGTTTTGGAAATGCTAACAATTTGTTGTTGTAGGGCATATGTTCTTGAAAATGGATGTACCTGTTGAGTTACCCGTAAAGTCAACAATGTATTGTCGCATTTTGGCCAAAACATGACATGACATACAAAATAAAGGACGGATGTCAATAAAGGAAATTAATTGAATAGCCAGTTTGAAAACTCACCAAAATCAGAGGTTGCCAACTTTTTCTCTTGTGTCCTTTGTTTTTTGACATGAATAGTTTTGGTAGTGTCAAAGAAAAACATGAATGCCACATTGTAATGAATGCCATGAAAATGTGTGTGAGAGTTTGAAGGTTGCAAAATGTGAAAGAACATTATAAAGATTTGAGTAAAGAAAGAAAAGGTGAGAAGGAGACTCAACTTATGATCACAAGTTGGAGACTTTCAATAGTTTAGACATTCAAAATATGTTCAAATGCATTAACCATTTTGTTAGTGGAAAACTTTTGACATGAACCATAATAAAATGCTTTGTATTGACCTGGAGAAAAGGAGGACAACAACCTTTGTTTCAATTAAACTCTTAGAACCAATCAACTTTCCAACAGGAGAAAGAACTTGGGAAGTATGACATTCAATGCCAATAGGAAAAACTCCAACAAGAGCTAGAGAATACCTAACAAAATCATGAAAAAAAAAAGTTTGAATAAAAACCTAGAAAAACCAATATGCACACATAAGGTTGTAAAAGAAAAACACAAATGAGTTTTGAAAGAAGTACAACATGAACATCAACTAAAAAGAAGCAACATGTCTCACAATGGCTTTGCCCTATATGCCAAGTTCAAACCAACAACAACAATCAAAATAAGAAAATGTTCCATGAAGTTCTCAAAAAATGAATTCATAATTAGTTCACATTAGTCTGCACCCTAACCTTAAATGTAAAAGTTAAGTCCAAACCCCAAAAAGTTGGGTTAAAAAAACCCTAACCCCAAAAAGGTTGGACCCCAAAATGCTAAGTAAAAGAACCCTAATCTAAAAAGGAAGGTCGAAACCCTAACCTTAAAATCTTCACCTCTATGATTTGACCCCTACCCAAAAAATTCCAACCCCATAACTCTGATCCAAACTCTAACCTAAGGATACAAATATGAGGATCTTCGCGCACGAAGTTTGGAGTGTTGGTCCCAAAAGGCTGACTGTAAGGATTGCCCAATTTGGAGTGTCGGTCCAAGGGGGGGGGACTCTAATAATAGCTCAAGAGAGGGGTGAGAGGGAAAAGAAGAAAGCCCAAATGCAGCCCCAATGGGGAGTTGACTTTACAAATAACTCTACCATTTTCCAAAACATAAGAGCAAGACTTTACGAATGAGCAAGGTAGTTAATAGAGAAGGGGCGGATATATCACCCCCAAGCAAACAAAGGAATTTCAACTAATATGTTGGTCCCAAGAGTCAACAATGGCAAGAAGAGATGGGGATGATGCTACAATGCTAAGTATAAAATAATAAGATATCAAATCATCACCAATTTAATGACTTCACACTTGTTTTTGGATCCCCAATTCTCCTCTCCTCATTTTTGTTTCTGGGTTGCCATATGCCCTATCTACCGGTACCTTCTTGCAGGAATGAACCTTCTTTCAGTCAGTCAGTTGCTTAGCCACTGATTCCGGATTAGTCAACTTGATTGTGGCCATTTCCGAGATTTTTGTTTCTACCCAGGCTTGTCATTCGGCACCTACTTACTTACTAAATACGGCCTATGTGACCCAGCACCCCACAAGTGCAACTTACAACATCCACAGGAAACTTGTTATGACCCATGCTGTCAGCTTCTAGCTTTCCAACATAAGAAAAGACCCTTTTTTTCAAATTTTTTTTTGAAAAACCCTCCCAGCCACCCCCCCCTCGGCTCCCTTTGACCCCCCTTCCGGGTCCAAGGAAATCTTAGAATTTTGATAGATCCTGAGTCCGGTTGTGGACCTGGTTCTTCACATTTCAAGACTCCAGGTTATTGATTCTCCAAATTCTTTTTTGTTAAGTGGGTCTGATTCCAAATTGGAATCTGGTTCCAAACTGCTTATATATATATATATAATGAAAAACTGAAATTTTTATAATTGCTAGTATTGTACAACCAATCAAAACTGGTCACCAGGTCCAACTACATGGATAAGCCCAAAAACAAAACAGACCCCCAAAGAAAAGAAAAAAACTTGCATATTTGAAACATCTTTTAAAAATAACAATTTCATCCTTAACCTCACTTTGCCCGACTTCATTATTTAAATATGCATACCTGACAAAAATTCACAAATTTAACAACATGTCTAAAATATTTTTTTTTCCTGTAAACTTTTTTAAGAATCATGCCAAAAACAATTTAAAAATTTTATGAACCAGAACCCTTCAAAATGAGTTTGAGGGCTAGGTATGGGTTCAATTCTAGCCAAAGGCTACTTCCCAGGCCCACGTCTTCGTCCAGGCCAGTTTGAAGGTTGGGTTGGGTTTTCACTAGTGGTTTAGGGACACAGAATCAACCTGAGAACCAAACCCAGCCCAAAACCCAAAACTGCACAACACTAGTTTTGTCTTCGTTCACTAGCTATGTCTTCGTTGTGGATGAACCATGGCTGAGTTAACCAAGGTAACTTACAATGTAAACCCTCTTACATAATTTTCCTTTACCTTACCTAAGTGATTCATATTAATTAGTTCATAGGTGCACTCACAACTCTTTTTCTTTTTTTTTGAATGAGCCATATTGATTGGCCCATTATCAATTTTTTTGGAACATTGGGCACTCCCTCATAGAAGCACCTCTTTGGACCCTCAATCCCAAACTAGGAACAAGTGTGCTCCCCGATGGCTCTCCTTTTCAGTTTGTATTCATTAGAGTTAGGGAAAATCTGAGGTGATATTGGGAACGTCCTATGGGAACAACTTGGGAACTTGGGCAACCTTTTGGGAATCTCATGGGAACGGGATGAAAACACATTGGGAACAAAGAAAAAAACAAAAAAAACTCTTTCTCTCCCCTTATTGGCACTTATGTCCCAAGGGGGATACAACAGTTCACCTGGGCAGCCTTACGAGCACCGGGCCGGGTGGAAGCACAAACTGCCAACCATCTGCCCCCAAAAAGAAAAATCCTGGACAACTCACGAATGCATGTTGACCCTTCTCAATGGCTGCATGAAACATTTAATTCCAAAACTGTTTGTCACCATTTTTTAGCTTGGGCTAATGGCAGGGGCACAAACTGTGGGACATAGCAAGAGCAACTCCACCGGTGCTCAGTATGTGACTACAGGCAGTAAAATTTACTGTGAAAAACTCAAATTGCGCCGGTTTAGCTCACGAAATTGGTTTTTCTGCACCAAATTCGTGCAGCTTACCGTGGCTGGTAAAAGGCGCAACACAGTAGTGCACTTCCAAAAAAGAGTGTAATAAATTGGACTGACTGCGGCTCAGTATTTCTGATTGGTCAATCATAACGATTGGTCCACATGGTTTGCTATTAGTAGTTCCCACGTACATGCAGTTCTAGTTACAGTTTTATTGGTGGGGTTGCCAAATTGTTTTTGCTAAACTTAGACATTTAATTTTATTATCCAGAGTGACATACTGAACACCGGTGGAGATGCTCTAAGTAATTCAACTCTCCTATTAATTAGATGAGGTGCCTCCCAAACTTGAAAGGAAAAAAAGCAAGGCACCTTGAGTGCATGCTTGAGCCTTACCATTGGCTGCATGAAATTTCTCTTCTCACAAGAGTTCATCACCATTTTTGGCATGGGCAAATACCCCTTGGATTAGAAGACCCTACCTATTCTCCTGTCCTATTAATTAAATGAGGTGCATTCGAAGTTTTGATATTGCTTTTGTTTTGTTTTTTTCTTGAGCAATGATCCAATTTGATTGGCCCATCACCCCAAAAAATGAAATTGTAGAGGCTCCCCAAAATATAACATCCTATTTTGAAGTATAGATATCCCTCCCTTGAAAGGAGGACAACATTTGCCAAAGCAAATGGGATAAAAGTGAGATGCAATTGGGAAGGAACTCTTTGGTAAACCTTAAACATGTCAGGGACATGGGAACTCTTTGCTTTGAACTCCCTCCGCCCTCCCCAAGAAAAAAAGGAAAGGCTTGGAAGGAAAATTGACTGTCCACTCTCCACACCAAACACAACTTGAGAAATTAAACACCCCCTCCCCACTACCCACAAGAAAAATAAGGGAGGTCCCTTCACTCCATGACACGACCTCATTCGTTGCATGGAAATTCTATTCCTAAAATTGGTTGATGCTATTTTTGGCCTGAACTAATAGCCCTTCCTAAGAACACCCTACCTATTAACTACATATCATATATGTAAGCCGATAATAATTATCACAAGTAAGTAGGTAGGGAGTGTGAATGATTACTATGTAATTAGGCAAGGAACTGGGTGGCTATCACATAGCCAACCACTCCAGTTAGTCATGGGACAGGAATACAATGAAAAAGTGTTTCTCATCCATATACCATCCAACCTGGGTGGTCCATCGATGTGTTGTGTGTTCTTGTTCACGCACCTCCCTTTGCCCCCAAGAACACATCCCTGGGTCGTTGGCACTTCTCCAGAACTTGCCTGAATGATTAAAAAAGAAACGGAAATAAGAGACATAAAGTGAGTTTGAGATTATTTTCAAAAGCAAGTAGTAAATTGAAACAGGAGAATGGGTTTTGGTTTAGGGTTTGGAATTTTGTTTTTGAAAGAATGCATAGTTATTGACCTCTCTCACACGACACTTGCAGTCTACTCCTTAAAAGCAGGTTATGAGAGTCTTTATTTCTCAATTTTGTGATTTGGAAAACTTGACGAATTTTTCTTTAAATACCAAAATTAGTTCAATATATGCTAGATTATTTTTTTAAAACCCATAGATTTCTCAAATTTTTAGTCCAAAAATTGTCCAAAAAAATCACTGGTTGTAAGCTACCTTTTAACAATTTATAGGTAATCTCTTAGGCCTGCTACTTGCCACAGTGAACCAGCACCCCACATTGACACTTCAACTTCTTCTAAAGTTATTAACTAAATTTTGCCTAGAAAATGTTAAATTTAGACTCTGGGCAAAGTATTCCTGATATTGTCTTGGGATGGGTTGTTGACAGTTTATATTGGGTAAAAGCTATATAGAAAAATGGGGGCCTTTTTTATTTAAATTGTGGTATGAGTGTGTACATGAGCGTGGTTGCTGGTTTACCCAAGTGAATTGTCTCTTTTCAATCCTCACCCTCTATGAAATTACAAGCTATGACTAGATTTAACATTCCAAGAACAATCTGGTTAGGTTTTGAAAGGGAACATTTGTGTATCCTAATACCACTAACATAGGTATTGCAGAATTCTTCCCCCAAAAAAATTTCATCCTTGTTCCCATGCCAGCACACTTGGGCAAGGTAACCTGACAACAAAACTTAGTTATTCTACCAAGCAACCCATTTTTCCTTCTTTACCCTAGGGGGTTCTCATTGATAGCTATCATGGCTTGACAAAAATTTACCAAACTTGGCAAAATTGACATGTTAGCTTGGAAATCACCATTGAGACCTGGAAAATTCAGATTTAGAGGTTAGAAAGCAAATTCGTTGCTCTAGGATAAGGAGAAGGCAAGAAAGCTCTAGTTTTCTTTGACTAACCAATTGGAAACCTTATCTCTATGTAACAAGGAGCTATAACTCATTTTACAAACAACTACTGATGACAATCAAAGAAGAAAAACCCTATATATAAAAATCAAAGATGGGAATCCATCCATAAAAAGTACGAAAAAATGAGTAGATAGAACCCAAAGAAAAAAAAACCCTATGCAAATAGGACCCAGGGCTACGAAATGACGATCAATGATAATAAAGAAGACCTAGATGATAAAGTTGTCGTTTGCCACAAATCGGCTAGTGATGGAACTACACTAACTACGATGTGTGGAAAAGATGAGGAATCCTGACCAAGTGTAACAACTCGTTGAAGAATCGTTATGGCTTGCGCACTAGAGTTATGGACAAATGTTGTCAAAGGGATTACAAAAGACCGTTGATGATGTATGATAATGGTCTATGCACAAGTGATCCATAATTAATTAAAATGAGAATGAAAACACCTAGATGTCTCAATAGCAAAGGGAATGAAGTCATCGCCTAATGCTCATTCAACATAGGATCGTGTTTTCTCTTAAGAAACCATTATTGCTACACTTGTTGTTGTCATCAATGTTCGCTACACCATATCTATGCAAGTTGGGTCTGCAATGACAATGTCCATCAAAGTACGGAAGTCGTCTTTGATAATAAGAATATCCATTCATCGTCAAGTGTGGCGAAGGAAAAGGTAGGAAACCTCCCTTTGAACATGTGCTCCACTTTCCAAAATAATAACTGCAATAGTATCTTGAAATGTGTTATGGGTTGTTGTATGCTCATTCTCATAAGGGCATCAAAGCAAATGGTTACCTAGATCGGCAATGGTATGATCACATTAACACCATGAAAGGTGGCCAATTATAGGATGTGGCAAGCCAAGATGGGTACATAATGTTATAAAAAAATAGGTTAATGATAAACAAAATGTTGGTGTGATAAGACGTTTTAATAGCGAAGCGCCTGCCTTTGGACCCGCACATGAACAAAGATGTGCTCGTGCAATATTTGAAAGAATGTTTATTAAAAGGGAAACAAACTCTTGCTCATGTAAATGATCTGCCAAAGAAGCTTGCAACTGGGGGTAAGATTGAACCACTAAGTTTTCAAAGGGTGGGACATGAGAGTAGACACCATGGGGTAACATGGCTTTGACATTTCATAGTGCCATCTAGAATAAGGAAGTGTTAATCTCAACATGTGTTACTACATCTAAAAGAATAAGGCAATCATCTTATTAGAAATGAGTGACAAATGTAAGAACGATCAATGCCCAACACCCCAAGAATGCGAGGGCAACAATCCGAACCATAAAAAGGAGGCCAAACTCAACCAAAGAAGTAAGAAGAGTGGCTTAATGACAAACTAGGTAACCAATAGAACCACCAAAAGATCTCACACCAAGTAACTTTTTGAACATAACTATGGTACGAATATCAAATTCAACATAATGTAGTAAAATGCCTAGAGATGGAAACACTATATAAAACAAGTAGTTCGAACATTAGGTGTAACATAACAAAAACATTGCAAAAGTCACATGAAGAAAATGAAACTACAATGCAATTAATTTGCAACTATTTTTTATGTTGGTCATATTTGTGACTACAATGCAACTAGTTTGCAATTATTTTGGTGTTCATCCTTCCATGTGAACAACATTTAATTTAGTTTTCATCCAAAAAAACAATTTATGTCCAATTAGTTGCAACCCTATGAGTAAACAAAGGTGCATATTGTGAATTTTAAATAATATAATTGGGTGTATTAGGATTTATAAGTGTATATTTTGAATGTATATGAACAATTATATTAGATGTGTATTCAAATATTAATATTAACATAAATGGCCTCAATATTATGGTTACATTAAATGGTATATATATTGAATATATTAAAATTATATGTTAGATGTTTGCTAAATATATTGTGCCCATATTACAAATTTATCCAAACCATTTTATTACTTATAATTTTAAAAATTATTACAAATGAAATTTATTATTAATTTTATTAATATAATATTATATATTTATATTAATTACATGTAATAAAAAAAATTCAATGTTGTCTTTAACTAAAATTTAAAAACAGTAACATCTTATTACATAATGATGATGATGATGATGATGATGACGATAACGATATTAAAATGATAAAAAATAGTTTTATAATTACTGAAGTAATTATTAAAATTCTAATATATTATTACATTATTGTTAAATTCTTTTCAAATGACTAATGTACTTATCATGAATTAACTTTTATTTATTAAAAATGAAAAATTAATTATAATAAATCATAATATTTCTAACAAGTGACATATAATAATAAAAATAAAATAGCTAACCTACATTAGCTACAAATTACATTATTGTTATTATTATTATAAGTAATCAATTCTGAAGTATTCCTAGATTAATATAATAATTACTACGAAATATTAATATATAGTTTTAATTTTTTTATATTTCAAATTTATAGTTGAAATTTATTAATTATTAATAAGTCAATGATTATAATCATTTCCTGATATATTTTTTTTATTTTCAGTTCTATTATTTTATTATTTTATAATAATTATTCTATTAGTTAGAATGGAAATCTAATAACTTATTATACAAATGTAGAAATTATTTTCAAAGGAAAAATATACTTATTAAAAATATAAAATATTTAATGTAATAGTTCATAAATAGATTTAATGAATGAAGGAATAATATGAATAATTATAATAAAATGTTAGCCTAGGCTAGGTTTTAATTATATTATTAGATATAAAAAACCTAGTATTCAATACTTATAATTATCTAATTATTTCAATATTAGCCAATTACTAGTTAATTAAATTGGTTGATAGATTATTATAGTCAATACATAATTATAATTAAATAATATTACTGTTGATCTAAGTAATAAATTAAATAATTAAATAATTAATTATATAATAATAAGATATTGATGATTATTACTATCAATAATTAGTTAGTTGGATAGTTTATAAAATGAATTAGTTAGTTTCTATTTAGTTGTTAATTCATGAATTAACAAGTTTATTTTTTAAAATTCTATATTTTATTCATTAAATAATTAATAATTTTACTAGTTAATTAGTTAACTAATTATGCGTCATTCACCTATTTAATTATATATATTTCAAGATTAGAATGAAAGCCCAAACATATGGGATAAACATTTTAGTTGCAAATTGTTTGTGACTAAACATTTTTAATCGTAAACAACTTGCAACTAAAAAGTTTATCCTGTATGTTTTGGTTTTCATCCCCATTTTGAAATGTATGTAAACAAGGTGTTTTGTGCTACATTTTCATATTAAAATAGATGGGCATATGGGATGAGTCAATAAATATGACTTGACACAAAATAAAATGAAAATATTCATGTACTTACACCTAACTACCTACTTTTCTACCTACCTACCCACCTGCGTACCTACCTAAGCAAGTATTTGGCCTAGGTAGGTAAATAGGTCCTATTTAGATAAATGTTTAGCCTAGATGGGTAGGTAGGTATATAGTTAGGTAAGTACTTAGTGTAACCTACATACCTAAATATTGATTTAAATTTAATTTTGGAAATTTTCAATTAATATGCCACATGGAAAAAATTTATTGCACCACATGTCACAATCTAAACCATCCAAATATAAAAATGAAACGTTTTAGATTATCTCAAAATAATAATGAAATATTTTTAATTATTAAAAGTTGGGACACATGACAACACATAACTTGTTCCCATTGTTCACAAAAAAAGTCGCATCTTAATTGTAAGCGGTAATATATATATGATTAGTCAAAGGATGAAAATGTATTTTGTTGATTTTTTCTTTCATTCAAAATTTGTTATTGTTTACAACTAATGTCAATGCAACTTGTCTAATGTGACTATTAAAATTTTTGTTGCAAATGTCGCTTGCAATTAAAAATTAGTTGCACAGACTAATTACAAAATGGCCATTTTCTATTAGTGAAATCAAGAATAAAAAAACTTGGAAGAATTGATATATAGTGGTCTAACCCCTGAGGAAACTAAACTACACATTTTGTTAACTACATTGAAAAACTTAATGCTAATAACTCTTCTTATAAGTAAAAATGTAGGAACCACATTTGATGCGGGACCTATTATATGTGTATCATCTACCAAAGAAGGGAAAACATAAGTAGGATGTGTTACTATTGTAGGGCGAAGAGCGCAAAAGTGAGCCAAAAAAAATAATGTTCCTCCCAATGGGTCCCCTATCATGTACCTAGCTCCAATAAAATGACTATGAAATCCCCATGTCAAAAAACCTAGGAAAATTATAGTGGGGATGGGTGTATGTAAAATCGTTGAACAAATGGGAAAAGTTGATCCAAAAAATTAGGTGAAAATTGTAATTCGTAAGAAATGGCTAACCATGACACCAAATTGAAGGTGTTATGGACATCCACTTATAACACAACCCAATTTGGGTGCAAATCTAATATTGTTTGAATGTCGTGCACCATTATTTCACACCTGCCACGAGTTGTTACACCAAATTGATGAAGATTAAAATGCTCCGTGAGAATATCCTTAAACTAATTAGCCATAGTGCAAGCAATTAAACAATAGGTCACCTCACCAATCGTAATGGTACATATGCCTCAAGATTGCTTCTCCAACACTAAGAATCCAAATGAAAAAAGAAAATTTGATATTGAAGGTGGAACATGACTTCGAGCAATGTGCCCACATACCTTGAAGAAGAGGTCAAAGCCACTCGTAGAATCATTTGGGACAAAACAATCTCGTAGAAGCTCAAACACCATACCTAAAAGGCCACCGGAAGAAAGACATGGTGAATGAACCAAGGCATAGACAAATGTCTTTTGATTTAAAGTAACTTCTGTTTCAAGATGGAAATCATAAAAAAAGGGGGGAGATCAACCTCAAAAGGTGGATGGAGAAGGTGAAAGATTCCTATCATCTCATCAAGTGGGGTTGCAAATATGCTCAAACCTAATGCACGTATTGTTCAAACATACTCCATTACATGAGTAAGGGCCCATGTGTGGCATAATCGTGTTGATACAGGTGGGGTAGGATCTAGAATCGATTCTAAATGTTTGTGAGAAGTTAAAGCGAATGCTTTAATTAGTTATTCTTCATGTAATGCCTCTTAGTTGCCACCCATGTATCAACATAGGTGAGTGTGAATTTCTTGGTGGCCTTTTTCAGCACCTAGTGGAGAAAAGGACAAACATCAAGAAAGGAATAACAAAAAAACATGTCATGTTACAACATGTGAAAGATTGGATGCTAATCGAAATAAACAGATATGCAAAGCCCACTAAATGTCAACACAAAATGCATATGGGATATGATGGTAAAAACAAAGATGCAATAAACCCAAATGGAAAACATCAATCATGTTTATGTATGTAGTCCATAAACATGTTGAAGAGGGAGGAGAACATGGTAAAGTTTGAGCAACACTTCGCCTTAGACAAATGACTGTTTATGAACGGTGCATGAAAGCTAGTGTCATGTTAAACCCCCCCTACACTAAATAGACGATCACAAGAGGGATAGGGAATGCGAGGTCATGGAGGAAAGGATAGCACGACAAATATAGGAGAAGCTCCTAGTGGGTGTGGTGAGCAAGACGGAAAGGGGGTTGATGGACCCAAAGAGGGCGAAGGGATTAGCCAAAGTAAATTAGAAAGGATGGGAATGATGGGCGAACGGATGGAAGCCGAAACACATTTGGGCATAGGAGTAAAGCTGATAGTTGGCTCTCCATTAGTTGCCTACTGGGATGGCTGGAACGACTAAAATAGTTGGGATGTTTGATGATGTTTCGAAGATGGATAACCCATAGGGCCTACCATGCCTATCCCTGACCTAACTTATTTGGCTTAAAACCGAAACTCTAAACCTCAATTTCAAAAAACCCTTAATCCCCTTCAAACCCTAAAACTGATCCTCCAAAACAAAATTAAAACAAGGCACGACTAACAAAATAGTGAAGCTTGAAAAAACTTAAGTCATTATACATTAACTAGAGTTGGATTTAAAGAAGGTTAAGGGCCATGCCCTTCTTGGGCATGAATACAAATAAGCCATGGATGTTTGGGTGCTTATATACTTAAAGTCCATTTGTATGAATGATTTATGGCCAAAAGTAAGGTGTTTAATTCCAAAGCTTAAAAAGTGGCCAAAGGTAATTTTACCACATCCCTATTAGTGGGGTAAAACATAATGGTATAAAAAACGAATCAAATAGTTTCAACAATAAGTTGAAGATCTTTTAGTGCCAATTCAAGACACACTAGAGGACCCAAAGGAAAGGGGAAGGATGTCTTAACTCTAACTTTGGGCTTGTGATCAGAACTAGGGCAAAATAAAGAAGCAACATGTTAGGAACAAGCTAAGGCAAGGAGGTTTAAACATTGGGGGAGTGAAACATTCTTTGGACTCTCAAAATAAACTCCCATTTTGAGAGTTGAGAATCCCAAAGTCTCCCAATTTTTGGGAACAAAAATATAAGAGTAAAACTTGTCTAAATCCAAAGTTATTTATGGCATTAGAAAAATTTCAAAGCATAAGTATCAAAAGTGAATTCACATTTTCGATTTGGAGTTATGAATTGAAAATTTTGGCCAAACCAAAGGTCAAAAGTGAAATTGACAATTTGATTTTTCATCATTAATTTATTTTTTTTAAAAGGTCAAATGACCTTTGGTGGAAGTGTGTAATGACATTAAAAAAATCTTGTTGAGGGCTATAACTTTGTACTTGAAAAATTTTAATTCAAAGTTCGTATGAGGACTTTAGGAACTCACAAAGTCATAGGATTCATAATTTGGGAATTTTGGAACTCCCACTTGGGAGTCTTGGGGAAAAAACCATTTCAATGTAGTTTTTATGAAAAGGTCCATACATTACACCAATATGTGTCCCAATTCACTAATGTGTTTCATTAGATTTTGAATGAACTTGAACAAATTTACCATGGCAAAAATGACTGACCTTCTAATGAAGTATAAAGATTAATTATTATGGACAATTAAATTCACTAATAATTTATTTATTAGACTAACCTCATAATGCATAGTTAGGTTAAATAAAAAACCTAAGCTACGATAAGCAATTAAAAAATTTAGGCGAACCTAGGTCACCTAGCCCATCAACTTAAGAATAACCACTAATTACGGTGCAAATGTACAATTTTGAACCTTTCACCTCCCTTCATCATGGAAGTGAAAGAGCAAATCATTAGCCATTGGACCATTATTTAAATAAGTGAAATGATTTGTCACCACACATTATTATCACATTTAATTCCTAACCTATATGTAAGCTACCAAAGGTTAGATTATTATGTTAATTTAAAATTATTTTTATGTTAATGTAAATTACTTTAACTATTCTTAAGGTAGTGTAAACTCCTTTAAATTGTTCATAACAATGTTTTTTTGGGAAAAATGTTGCCAAATTTCAACTTGAAAAACATCATTTTGACATGTACAAAGGATTTTCCATAGGAAAAATGGCCCAAATTTGCCAGATTTCAATTTTTTTTTTTCTAAATTGTTATTTCTTTAATGATAAGTTCCAATAGGTAACCAAGAATATAAAAGGATTTTTTTTCTCTATTTTCATATTTAATATGTAGCCAAATCTAATTAAATCATCTTATGGATGATTGCCATTTGAGCTACATCACAAAATTGGAAAAAAGCCCTAGTTCTTAAGTTACCATAGGCTAGGATTTTAAATCAATCATAAATTATTCTAAACTATTTACCTTAGGTTATTTTACCCTCAAATATTTTAGGCTATTGCACCCTTGGTTATTTTAGGCTATTGTATTTTAGTGCATTCCATTTTAACTTATTCTAGGTTATTGTACCTTAGGGTATTCCACCTTAACTTATTTAAAACTAGTTTATCTTAAGCTATTTCAAGTTATTTTATCTTAGGTTTTTTTTTGGTTATTCTAGGCTATTCCACTTTAGGTTATTCTAGGTTATTGTAGGCTATTATACTTTAAGACATTTTTGACTATTTAAAATATTCCACCATACATTATTTTTACTTATTCTTGGCTATTCTACCTTAGGCCATTTTTGGCTATTTTAGGTTATTCCACCTTAGGTTATTTTAGGCTATCCTACCCTAGTCAATTCCACCTTAAGTTATTCTAGGTTATTTTTTATTATTTCACTTTATGTTATTCTAAGTTATTTTACCTTATGCTATTTTGGGTTATTCCACTTTATGTTGTTTTAGGTTATAACTTTAGGTTATTTTATAGTTTAACACATAATATTTTAAGGTAGAATAACTTAAAATAACATAATATAAAATAATTCATAATAACTTAAAGTGAAATAACCTAAAATAATTAAGAATAATATAGGATAGAACAATTTACAATGGAATAACCTCAAATAGTTAAGAACAACCTTGGGTAAAAATAACTTTGAATAGTCTATGGTGGAATAATTTACAGTGGATTAATTTAAAATAGTTAAAAAATCATATAATAACTTAGGGTGAAATAATTAAGAATAGTTGAAAATAACCTAGGTTGCAATAACTAAGAATAGTAAAAAATAATGTAAGATAAAATAACATAAAATAATTTAAAATACAATAGTTTAGAATATTTAAAGGAACAACATTTAAAAAATTAATATGATAATTACATAATGATTTTTATGATGACATAACTTTAGGCAATGTGAAATGTTTAGGGTGATGTGAACCTATTTCATTTTTAAAATTCCATAATAATGTAAGCTAATGACTTGCACCCCACTTTTGGACTAATGATATTATGTTTTTAAGGAGGAGCCAATTTCATTTATACTAACCCTTTACATTATTTGACTTGTTCGTGAGGTACACATGATTGTCACATCATTCCAATCCCATTTCAAGGTTCTCACTTACCCTTTTTAACTTCCCAAATGTGTGGATTTAGAGAACACACATTTGATTACATTCCATTGCATCTTTGGGAATTGGCAAGGTACTTACCTCTAACACCATTGACAAGCTTGGGAACATGTTAAATTGTAATTTGAGTTGAAGGCCTTTGCAAAGATGCTATATCCATTCAAGAGTTTCAAACTGAAATGTATATGTAATAATTTGATGACAATCTACATGTAGAAATGGGTATTGAAAATTGATTACTATTTGATAAATTGATGTGATTTCTTAAATAAAGGGAATGAAATGGGTGAGGTTTTAAAATTTCCCTATAGATGTTCCTTCCAATGTTCAAATGTTTCTTATATGTTCCCATATAACCATTTCTCATCTCATATTGATATTCACATAATGAGAAGGCTTATTAAGCCAACTTAGGTTTCCCAATTGGCAGATTGTTGAAGATTGTTGAATGTGTTGGCTGGCTTGGAGTAATGAAACTGGCATATTCATAACAAATGCAAAACTTGGGATGCATCTTTTAACCTTTAGAGAGGAATCCTGGGCAGGCCAAAAACATACTTCTCTTGCCGATCAGCTTAAAAAACTTCCAAACCACCTAGATCAACTCAGTGCCAATGGATGAACTGAGTTATCAAGGTTCCAATTCGATAAACCTATCTTGTTAACCATCCTACTTCCACCTCAAACTACTTAGCCAAGTACTTGTGCAAGTATGCAAGCATCATAAGTAAGTAGGTGGGTAATCAAAGTGGTTACTACGGAAGTAAGTAAGGCACTTGGTGGCTATTAGGTTAGTAGATACTTGTGGATGGTTAGTATATAGTTAAACACCATGGTTAGTTAAGCAACAAGAATACAATGAAAAAGTGCTTCCCTACCCTCATACCATCCATCTTCAATGGTGCACTGGTTGGTGCTAGCAAGCAAGCAAGCATTTGGAAAGCTTCTCTGGCTCCATCCATATCTGACATAATAGCCTTCATTCTCTTCAGCCTTGGACTCACCAGAAACATTCCCATGCTTGCCTACAGGAGACATTCTGATGCTCAGCTTTGAACTTTGAACCCCCCTTCACATGGTCAGCCACTTGGGAAGTTAACTTATTGCACTTGACAACTCTTTGGAACAAGGCTTCCATTTCCTTGGCCATGCTACCACGGAGGCCCTTCACATGCAACGTGTGTGTCATCTTCCAACTCAAGATCCTGTTGGGATGTGAAGCATGTTTGTTGTGCATGAGATTGGACAATGTGCATATGGTTACATGTCAGTTGTGAGTTTGTAATGTTCACCTGTGCTTTAATAACAAGGTTGTTATGTGCTAGGTAAGGCCCTAAGGGGAGGGCCCAAACAGAATAAGGGGCCCATATATGCCGAGATGAGTGTGGCCTCATTTCTGGTATTACCCTCCCCCTGCGGCCTTATATAATTGGTTATTTTTTCTGTGGTACCCAATGGGTATCCGTAGCTAAAAAACGAAAATGGATAGGTACTCTTTACTCTACCCAAGAAACAATGACTATAGCTCAAAGCACACAGCAATTGCTAGTTCCCCCAATGCATGGACATGCAATTTCAATTCTTAATTTAAGCCACAATTGTTATGGTTCTTGTATGTTGATTTTCATTGTATACTTATGATATCTATAGTTAGGGAAATCACCATAGAATTATTCAATCGTCTTGTCTAGGAGCACCTTCTTGATTGCCCAAGATACCCAAAAAACCCAAAAGGAAGTTAGAAAATAATAGAGTTTTCACTAAAGTCATCCTGTCTTCACCTGTCTTTGGGCCTCTTTTCACCCCCTATTCCCTCTTTGAGTGAGGTCCGCAAAGTAAGGAAGTTTTATTAAATCTGGGTATGAAATACTGAAACTCAGAATTTAATGCACAAGGTTCGAGGTAATCATAGTAGTCCTACATGTAGGAGCAGTGAAAATATATGTAGCAGCAATGGAGGCGCTGAGGAAAAAGGAAAGACGGGGTCAAAACAGGATGAAACTCAGTTTGGCACAAAAGTGGTGCATTTCTGAGTTTTGCCCCCCCCCC
>Ga0116227_10002774_pt1 | contig 39533 bp, 35 predicted proteins | sample S1TSphgellanicum_FD_89693 | JGI IMG/M metagenome (GOLD analysis project Ga0116227, IMG submission 89693) | Host-associated microbial communities from peat moss isolated from Minnesota, USA - S1T2_Fb - Sphagnum magellanicum MG | ecosystem: Host-associated > Plants > Peat moss > Unclassified...
AAAAAAAGACTCCCCAGATATTTTTTTAGAAATTCAAAATGTCGCTGTCCCCCCCCCCCCCCCCCCCCCCCAAACACTGATCATAATAGCGTGCTAGTACATGAATGGCTTTTGCATTAAATAAACTATTTAAAATTGATTTTCTGATTTAAAAACAAATTCAGCCCATATTACATAGAATGAAAAATCTACAAAAATTAGTAAAATCAAACCCTTCAATGCAAGTCCAAAGCGATTTGAACCTAAGCCTGATAGTGACACGTGCTAGACAAAATAGACAACTTACACACACATATAACACGAAGTTCTCTCTTACTATTATATTTACTTATTATATTATTCCTTACATTTCTCAAAATTTTCAAAATTAAAAAAAATTAAAAATCCATTTGTTGAAATTAAATCCTCAAAAAATATTATTATTGGGCGGTCAGTTATCGAACCCCGACTTAAATTGAAAGAATAATACTAATAAAACAATTTAATCCATTTTAAGTATAACAAGCAATTGCCAAATCTGGCAAGAAATCCAGTAGGAAGCTCGCCATTGGCTAATATATGACGACAGTGTATGTTTTTTTGCCCTTTCGTCTTGTGGGCCAATCCTATCCGTGTAAAGGCGGCAGTATCTCAAAGTCGACGTGGAGGAATTCGATTCGTGAGGCCCAAACCAGGATGAGAAAATAACGTGCACACTACTTTGGAGGTTATAGACATTGAAAGAAGCTCCTGTATCAGATGTGGGTGGATCTGCTTTGTTTTGGGAACTTCATTTGCTCTCACATTTTGTAGGAATGTTCATCAGGTGCAGCACTCCAAACTCGCAAAAACCTCACAATTTTTTAGTGTATTTGGAGGCATGCTTCCAGAGCATAAGATCCCCTGGGGGCATTTCGGAAAATGGTAGGCCCACCACACCTGTGAGCATTTTGTTTTCCAAAATGCCTCACAGTGTTTTTTTCCATGATATCCAACAGGTACCCACCAGATATCCACCACGTATCTCAGAATTTTCAAAAACAAATAAAATCATGTTGCAGTTGCTCTTTTGAACTTGCAGTAAAGTTGGTTTTTGGGGTTTGAGCTTGTTGGAGGGCTGGAAACTGTGGCCCCAGCAATGGCTGGCTCACCTCACCTCTCCATTCTGGACATGGCAGGACCTAGGTGCCACAGCACTACCATGGCCACCACACAGTGAGATCCTTCAAGGTGACAGTGTGAAATGGAAACCTGTCATCTACACATTCATGCTGAAACTGAGCTGTTTAAGCTATTTCTGCTTTCTCTGGACCAGGTTTTTTTGTCACTGGCTATGCATAGCCAGACAGTGCTAAAACTGTAATGTATTCTCCCAAGTTTCAACAATTGACCTTTCTGTGGAGTAAAATTTCTCAGAGCAGATTAACCATATCAAGGCCACTTGCAGCCAACTGAAGAGCTTTTGTAGCATCCCAAGCTTCCACACCCTTGGTGACGCTTGTGTGTTTTCCACAACTGCTGTTCTCACAGCAGTTGCTAGCAGTTTCTATCAGTGAGCATGTTGATATGTTCCTTATCCAACCAACTATACTAAAGAAGAGAAGACAACTCAGGAGAAAATACATGACTCACTCCAGAGGTTTTCGCACAAGAAAAAAGTACATTGGTGTGAATATCTCCTTCCTGCAACCAGACCCAAGCTCAATGTCAAGATACTGATAAGATATTGTCTGAAATTCCTGTCCCTTCTCTATTAGATCTGGATAGGTCAGCTCAATGAGAAATGCTCAAATGCAATCCACAAGAACACAAGAATGATGGGTGCCTAATCAAAAAGTGTCAGCAGGCCTTAATCCATGTTTAATGAACTTCATTAGAACAACGATGGAGCATGTAAACATAAGCTTCTTTCCCCCAGGTGCTACTATTAGAACCTTACTAGCCTGACAACATAAGGATCTCAAGAAATAAGACTCACCGGCCACCGTCCACAAGACCTTCTAGAGCCTTCTCTAAGAAAGTGCTGACTCGTGTGCTGCCTTCTGGGGCAATCTTCAAGGTCTCCAGTATGCTCACCTGTTCAATGGGGACAACATATTTGGAAATCAGGTAAATTCCATGTTTGCACTCATCACATTGATGTGCATTTGAAATTGACAGATCCAAGAGAAAATTCCACTGAAGATCTTAAAGACATAATATGAAAGAACAAGTATTAAACCAGCGGCAAATCTTTTAATGCATTTGCTGTTCATAAGAATAAACTGCTTAAATTTCTGTAAGCTTTCAAAACATCATGTTTCATGACAATCTTCAAGGCCCTTGCAGGCCTCCAGGAGTTACATAAGTGTCATGTTACTCATCAAATTATGAGGGATGGCAAAAAGTTAGCTAACAATTCAAGTGTAAACCACAATTCATGTTGAAGTTGCACATGTTTCTCAAGACAAAAATTGTGAAGAGTTGTTTCTAAAAGTAATCCAATAACTGCATGTAAAGATTAGAAACAATCATGCATTATATACACCAAGAAATTTAATTCATCAAGACAAGTAGCCTGACCTCATGTATGCAAAAGACTCTTACCATGTTGCGGGTAATGAAGCGCCCAACAGGTGTTAGGCGGAAGGTTGCGAGAGAAATGTGGGATGGGTCCAGAGGCTGATACCATGGCACAGGTGATGTTGCAGCCAAGTCCTCCTCCATCAGGACCTGCTACCCAAAATCAGTCAACATTGTCATATAAAATGGTAGTGCAGGGACATATCCCTCAGTAATGAGAACTTGTCCATACTTTAGCTTAAGTCAACCTGAATAGAATTTACTCTTGATCCAATAACAGGGATATGGAGATTTCAGATCCAACAATATATCAGCCAACAGGAGAAGGGGGAGACCCCGATGCTAATAAATTACAAAAACTAAGGTATGGTGTAGTGATCTTCAACATGTATGGTAGTGAGCAGCTACTATAATATTCTAACTGACTTCTGCAGCTCTCAGCAGCAGGAGGAAGCAATGTCACATTAACCAACATACTGAAGTTCTATCACAAGACCACCAGTAACTCTCAGGAAGACTGCATATTCTTTATAGGAAAAAAGGGGATTCAGTCAGCTCCCTGCTGGATAAAAAGTCTCTGAGAGAATCATTTTGAAGATTCCAAAGTCAAGCATTCTTCCTTTGTTAAGCAGACCTATTGTTCTTTCAATTGAAACTTTGAAGGGTAACCTGTACTCTTCAGAAGACAAATTAAGCTCTTGCCATTTGAACTACGAAGAATAGATGTATAAGATATATTTAGAGCTACAAAAAACTCCTTTGAGCTACAAAGCCTTAGGACAAAATTTGACTGTACCAAATTAGGCAGTATCTGAAAATTGGAATCCACATATGCCATACAAATCATGTTAATACCTGCAGAACACTTATAAATTATTTTGATGTTTCAGCCTTGAGTCTTCTCGGGTTATTGCTAAATGCAAGAAATTGCTAGAATGGTAGTGCAGGAATGTATATGATAAGTGTTTATTGTCCCAACTAGGAAAACAAGTATGTCATCACAAGTGTGCAGTGTAAGAGGAAATTTATACCTCAAATCCTGCAGCTTTCAGAGCATTGAGGCACTCAGCAGTTGTACGGATATCAGGCAGGCCATTTCCCAGCTCAATCTCTGCCTACAGATCATACATGGGACCCCCCAGATGAATTTGAAAGCTGTGGCAAGATAATTACCTATCACATGGCTCAGCAGCAAATTCACAATGTATTGTATGCTTGGGATAACATCCAAAAACTAACTATGGGAAGAATCTATTTTGTTGGCCATTTCTAATGCAATATTAAAAATGAGCATTGACACTGGGGGTTTCTGAGATCAGATAAGAGCATTTTATGTCCATGGCATCAAAAATCCAAACCATTAAGGACTTAGAGCTACATTGCAAATCCACATTAACAATGGTCTTATCTGGTCATGATATTTAACCATGCACACAGAAAAGAGAGGTTCTAATCCACACCTTGCACTTTTGATGAGCTTCATCTTTTGGGTTATAAGACTCAGTCATGCACCATTCATAGCCTGCAAACAGCTGCCCAGGTTTCAAGACCCTTTTTATTTCAGTGTAGCATGCAACCTGTCACACCCACACCACATCCCCACAAATAAACCACAGGACAAACACAGATTAATGATACTCATCTACAGCAGAGCTTTACCACTGTCATTTACATTATGTATGATCAATGAGATTACAGGTAAATGCCCACAAGTAGTACTTGTTACACTCTAGGTCTTGAAGGTTTGATTTATGGAGTTCACACCCTTATTGATTTTCAACCTTCTAATTATTGCAGGGATATGAATTCGTAGATGCTTACATGGCTGAACTGACATATGTATGAAAATCTAAACATGGGCCTTACTTGAAAGTACTTCTATTGGCTTAGGAATAGCATACATAAAGCTAAGTTCAAAGCACCCAGAACACAAAGGTATGAAACATGTCCTGGCAGAAGGTCTCAGCATTGCAGGCTTTTTAGCAAAGACCCAAGTACTGTGACTGCAATCAGTTGACTCACCCAGTGGCAATAAACTCCACACCCAGTTTGAACAGAGGTGAGACCAGCAACCAGAGGAAAGAATGTTTCTAAAGAGCAAATCTATCCATGGACTAGGTTGCAGGTCCAACTTAGAGATAGCAGAAAGCAAACATATGGTGTGGGCATGAATGAGGTGGAAGGCTGACCGGGTCAGGTGCATGGCAGCTGGCCTCAATCGTATAGACAGCATCATATGAGTTGTCGGGCACTGGCATTTTCATGAAGTCTGCCTGAATTACCCATCAAACAGGCAAAGGAGGCAGAAGATATCATCAGTACACAATCAATATACTCATCTCAAAGGAGACTTCCCTTGCTAGAACCAATACATCCTCAGAATATTGCCTCTGATTGAAGATGTCAGTTGCACCATAATTCTGTAGTCTCAGTCCTTGAACTACAGAACAGGCAGCAACTTGAAATAAGGACTGGAACAATGAGGTGAGAAAACAAGTTTGCTGCTGGGAACCATGAAGGAAGATGTACATACTTTGATGAAGTCACAGGTACTGACAAGTCCAGCGAGCTTATTTAGAACCTGCTCACCAAATGAAAACTGTCAAAAAAGACACAGCACAGAAGAACCAGCAGTCCCAATTTCATTGGAAGTAATAAGTGAACATCAATAGAAATGTAACACAACTTGCAGAATCTGAGATCTTACTGTGCCCCGAGCAATCTGATTTGCATTGTTGTTCAGACCAGTGATGGAAGCTCCACTGCAATAGCAAAAATTCCCACATGCCCACAATACATTAAAATTGATCTCAACAGCTGGGTGACATTGCTTCATGGCACTAACATTATGCTGGATGCATAAGGACACCAAAATGCCTTGCCAATCAAGTAATGCAGAAGGCCTGAAGTTCCAGGATTAAGGGATGACCTCTGATGAGAAAAAATGCATTTCCATCCAGAAGACAGTCTGAGAAAGTGGTTTTCTGTGCTGAGACCATCTAGACACATGGACATCTGAAAATCCTCACAATTTGTGCCCAAGTTGTTGACCTTGAAACATCATTGCCCGCAGATTTGCTAAAATAATGTACAGAACAGCTGTTTGCTAACCTGGATGAGTGATAGCTGAATGAGGACAACAAGAGGTACAAGGTGAAATACTAGACAGAGAAAATTACCTGAAGATGGCAATTTCCCTCAATGGGCCACCAATCCCACAGCCAACATCCAGGACCTAAAGACACCAGGCATCCAGTATCCAAAGATCTATTAGACATCATACTCTCAGGTATTCCAACATTTCCAATACTTGAATATATGCTCATATGCAAAGTCTTTGAGCATTAGCTGTTGCACATTAGCATTTTCAGGCACATAATTGGTGCTATAATGCAAACTCTGGGAACACAAGAATTCACCCAAACATGCTATTGTTCTCTTTCAAGACTCAGCACATGGTGTGAATGTGAGAATCTCACTTTCATTCCTGGCTTCAGGCCAAGACGCAAAGCCAGGAAGTGTTCATGGCGTTTAATGCTCTCTCGAAGACTCTCCCCCTTCCACCTACACGAAGCAAAAGTAGATCAGCATATCCTGTCTACTTGCAGTTTTCTGGCAGTTGGTGAAGTAAAACCTACCATGCCACATATGATTTTGTGTATCAAATGATCTGAAGGCATGGACTATGACAATTTGATATACCATGGATTTTAATACTCAAATGCAAAGAGAAACATACATTTGCAAGGGTCAACTTTATTGACCGTCACAGGTCTCGGATAAGTGTTGCAAGCATTGTACACATTCAACTGCCAGATCATCATCATGAGACAATTCTCGGTATGCCACTAAAACTCTGGTGATGATAAAAGCCTTTGTGCTTGGTGTATGTAAGCACTCAAGAGAACAAAGCACTTCAATCTTGAAAAGAGTGATCAAAGAAGAAACCTGTTAGCAAAGTGATAAGACTGGCCCCATCCATACTCATAGAAGCTATTGACCAGGTCATAGTATTTATTTACCTGCAGTCAAATTCAAAAGCAGGCTACTGTCAGTCAGACAGACAGCAGACTCTGAACCATATCTACACTCACAAAGAAGAAGAGTCCAAGCCCATTCTCCCTAGGTGCAATGAAGCAAAACCTGATTTGCACCTGATTTGCACCTTTCCAATTGGTTGTTACCAGTCACAATGAATGCAAAAGGGTTGAGGATGCAGTGCTATCCCATGACATTCGAACACAACCATCAGAGGTTCTCACTGGATTATTTACAAAACCTGCATTCTTTTCTAAATGGTGTTGGAAATTCCATCTCACAATCCAATAGGGTAAAAAGGGAAACTGAGACTCTGCATCGCATCAACAATCAAATAATCCTCCAAATATTATTAGGTTGCAATAGAATTTCTATTGCCAATCAGAGCAGAGATTGTGTCATTTGCAGTTTTAGGACTTGGTTATAGTCAAGGTTTTATGGCTTGCAAACTGGGAGGAGAAAATCACTCAGAGTTGCAGGTGCCGAAGAGTGACTCACCATGTCTGTGTAGTTCATCTTCCGTGCGGCAACATCACCCCCATGGTAGGTGTGATATTTCTCATATCTGCAAATGCCATGCAACAACCAGTGTTAACATCCTTTTTCACTGAGATCTGTGGCAACAGACACATCATTCCTCTGGCACCGTTCTTCAATCCACCTGTGGTATGCAAAACAACACTACAGTTTGAAGCACTGTCTCCACAGCAAAGATTTTCCATCTTCGTTGAAGGAGATCATGTTTTGCCAATAGTTCTCGATCTCCTCATTCCAGGAAGCAGATTCTCAAACAAGTTAGTGAAATGCTGACATTGAATAAACACGTATACCAGCTATTCGGTGAAAAACTCCCCTCAAGACGAGAGAAATGGACCATGGCTGTACGACAATACTCATGACATGCCAATAGAAGGAAGCCCCGCACACGTTGACATCATTAGTAACGTCGATGACACCGGTCCAAACCGCAGCGCTCTGTACCTTCAGCGGAGGCTTACAGAGTCCTCAAATCGTAAAACAAGGTACGCTAAAAAACAAGTTTTCGCTAAGAAACGGGCTGCTCAGAAAGAAAAAGAAATCCTTGCCGTGAACAGCAGACCCGAACAAAACACAGTCAGTTTCCCAAGAGAAAAAGGATCCACTCAAACACGAATTCTTTTTTTCGTCCTCATTTTCGTTTAAACACAACTAGTCCAGTTTATCGAACATATAAATGAGGTAAGAAACGACGCTTACTCTTGTGCGGAGTTTAGAACCTCTTTGCGATCAAGTGAACCTCCAATGCCCGTCACCAGGTCTATCGCTCCCTCCTTTGCCATCGCTTTTTAAGCTCACAAAAAGCACAATAATGAGACCAGATCCTCTCAAGAAAACTCCCCGGAAAACAAAGCGCTTCTCGCAACAAAGAACTGCAGCACCTGAGAAGGGAGTCTATAGAGAAGAGAAACAAACCAGACAATGCGAAAAGGACGTCTACAGAGGAGAGAAGCAAACCTGACACGAGGAGTGCTTGCATTTTGTGGGGCTAGAACACAGAACGAGGAAGACGACAATTCTGGCACAGCCTTTGTCGATTACGGGCGTATTGGGCACACTCCCTTCCGTAATGTCTAGAACACAGTCGCGTAATGGCGAGTACAGCCTATATTTCGAAAAACTATGCGCTGGAGAATGTCGATTACGGACTCGGAGATATTCGGATTCGGAAAAATAAAATGGAAACACATAATTGACAATTTGTGAAACAAAAGGGATGGGCTATTATGTAATACTAGGTGACATTCTGTGCAAATAAAATCAAATATTAAATGAGGTTCATTCTGCCAATAGAAAAGCAGAATACGTCCTCTCTAAGTACGTTATTCTACCCAGAGAACGCATCCCTTGACACATTCTGCACCTTGGTAACTGAGACATTTTAAGACAAAGGTGCAGAATGTGTCATAAGGGGCTCTTTTGTTTAGTACGGGAGGCAAAAAAGCTGCTCCGGGTTTTTTGTTCTGTTGTACTTGGAGGTCACATTATAAAATGCAATTTTTCAGGTGGGCCATTCCAGAAAGTGAAATGCCGGAAATCCGGATCAAATCAGGCATTTCACTTCTGGAAACGGCCACCTCTCTTTTTCTTTTTCTTTTTTCTAAAAACTTTTTTCATGTGATTCACTCGGTAAAGCCCTCCTCTGCAGCTGCATGGACCATTATTCGCTATAGTAAGTAAGTTTCCGGGTCGGTCATGTGAACTTGTGGCCAGATTTTTAATGTCCTGTCGCCTGGAAACAGTTGGGGGGGGCTCACATGCATTAAAAAAAGTTGATTCCTGAGGTCCGGAACGAGAATTTTTCTGTAGACCTCACCTTTGTAATACAACTGTGATAGTTGAAATGAGTACTACTTACGGATTTGTTGTAAACCACTCGGAGGAGGAATTTCTTAGTACCTTTTAGAGGTGTCGGGCTTCAGTTTCATGCCAATAAGAGTGAAAATGCCTATGGTGATGTCCGGCCACAGTGAACCAGCACCACCCACCAGGGCACCATCCCCTTATTACTCACTTCTGAATGAACCTCAACTGCATTAACCTTTGGTTTCACCTTGGTAACCAATTCCATAGGAAATAGGTCTAACGTTTAGGTAGATAGGTAGGAAAATAGGTGATTACTAGGTAAGTAGATGGTTTATACACAGGTAAGGGCTTTTTTTTACTACCTACTAGCAACCTGCTTGTGGGTTGTTAGTAGGTAGGTAGGAAAGAAAAGCAACTGAGCTTAACCATCATGGTTAGTTAGGGAACTGGAACCCAACAGAAAATTGTTTCATGGCCACTTACCATTCATCCTTCATGGTGCACTGGTGGGTGCTGGTTCAGTGTGGCTGTAGTGTCCTAGGAGTGGGGCATTCCTAAGTATGTACCCACCTACCCTTGGTCATTCCCAAAGTAAGTAGGTAACTCTGGGCGCTTATAGGTGGAGCCGAGTGCTTACTTCTGGAAGGCCCCGTTCTGAGGGTATTAGCGAGCGAAAACAAAAAAAAAAACCTCATAGAATGTGTGTGTGTATGTGTGTGTGTGTGTGTAACAAGGGGTGTGTCACAATGTGGCCTTGCCATTTCCATTAAAAAGTATTTTAAGGCCAAAGAAGAATTATGGATACTCAAATATTTCACCATGCAAAAATATTATTAATCTTCAAAAAACCCTCTAAAAGAAACCAAGATCCTTCAAGATATTATAATTGTATAACTAATCTCAAGTTTCAACACAAGCCAAAAAATATAATGTTTCAAAAATCCTCATATAAAAAAAAAACCTATTATTATGGATGGGCCAAAATCCCTTAAGCTATTATCTTATATATTAATTCACTACGTCCGTCAATCTGTCTAACATGGGTTTTGGGGGGTGGGGGAGGGAGAGGCCGGTGAAGCAGCAGGCGACCGGTGTCAGTCTGTGATAGGGTTGGATCACCACGGTTTCCGTGTACAAATTGTCTCCACAAAGCATTGCAACCGTCCGAAGGGTAGGAATGATGATCGGATCGCATCCCTCTCCCACCGCACCAAAGGCGGATATAAAAACTTTCCCCTCCCCCCACTATCGAAAAACCGGCGGTTATATAAAGGAGCATGTTTTTGGAAATTTCCAAAACTTTCAGGAACCAAGGTTCAAAATGTCAGAACCGGGGTTTTGGGTTTTCTCATGTCGGTTAAGGGAGTAAATACCCGGATTGATAATCTGAGGGTACACACGGCTGGTTCTGATACTCGCACAACGTCGGTCGAGACCACTGCGCGTTCAAGGTAGCTGAAGTGGCGTAGTCACGAGTGTTCCAAGGTCACGGGTACCACTAGTATTTTATAATGAATCTAAACACAGTATCCTTTGCCTTGGTAGGCAAGGCCAATAAATTCTCAGTGATATCCACTAAGGGTAAAAAAGAAAAAGAAAGTCGTGGTGGGCATTTCATAAAGAAAAATGCCCACTCTTTCAGGCATCTTGCTTTTGCAGGAAGTAAATTAGAGGTGCCTGTTCTGTTATTTTTCCAGGCTTCTTTAAATTACAGAATTTGACTTTTTGTTTTGAGCTAAGTGTTGATTCTGCCCTCTTATTACAATGCAGAATGTCATGTCCTCTCTAATTCTGTCATTCCACCCAGAGAAGGCACCTTGGACACATTCTGCACCTTGGTAAAGACATTTTAAGACGAGGGTGCAGAACGTGCGTGTCCCCAAGGGTCTCCAACTAAATTTCTGGTGATGTGAAATTGTGGCCAGATTCTTAATGTCCTGTTCACCCGGCAATAGTCGGCCGGACATGCATTAAAAAAGCCTTGGTTCCAACGGTCCAGAACCAGAAGTTCCCTGCAGAACTCACATTTTTAATAAACTTGTGATTCTAGAGAGAGTACAGATTTGTATGGCACTCATCAGATAAATTTTGATAAATTTTGTCACTGTACTCCGAGCAGGGTTTTTCCACCCCTTCAATTATGTGTAGGGTAAAGCTGGAGTCCCATGGGCTTTATCAAAATAAGGGCCTGTGTGAGGTGGAGCTGAGCACAAGCCCCAATTCTGGTAAGGACCCACAGCCAAGGGCTCCACCAAGCATAAAGAGTACTCTTGAGTTTTTAATCTTAATTTTTTTTTCCTGTGATACCCAGCAAGTATCATGTAGAAATGACACATGGCATTTTGGAGAATGAAATGCCTCTTAGGTCATCAAAACCTTGCAAATTTTTATTTATAAAAAAAAAACACATATTTGAAAAATGTACAAAGTTATTAAAAAACAAGATAATTTAAAGGATGTCAAGTTAGTACAAACTAGATGTCAAAAACTCTCGACAACCAACCACTTGTAATAGGTCAGTCGTGGTGATGATGGAGGTTGTGTTCCCAAGGGGTGAAAGTTGAGAAGTAGCTAGGCCTATATCGTCTTACTGCCTGACTTAAGATGGGAGGATGCTCGCAGGTTGTTATGCCTTGCAATACACTCTCTGAATGCACTATAAAAAATCTGAGGAGGTGACTTAAGATGGAGGATGCTTGCAGGTTGTTATGCCTTGCAAATACACTCTCTGAATGCACTAGAAAAATCTGAGGAGGTCTTATGTAGCCAAATTGGTGATCATCCACAAGAGTATTCAACCAAAGACCACATGAAAAAAATTTAAGAATTTAAGAATCCTTTTACCTACTATTTGGCTACCTCCCAAAACTTGTTGTAGAATTTTGGTGGATTTTTTTTAAAAAAAATTGAAATCTGGCAAAATTTAGGACAATTTTTTTTCACAAACACAATTGTTGAATGTGTTGAAATCATATGTCAAAAAAAAAATGTGAAGATTCATTTTGAAAAAAAGATTGACTCTAAGGGCACTTTATATTCATTAATATGCCTCTTATTAAAAATGAGGATATTACACCTAATTATAAGTGTAAGATTTTTCCAATTCTTTAGTAAGGCATGAAAACCTGTCACCTCCATAATGACCTTGGCGAATATGCGTAGTGTATTTTCAAGACACTTCACAAGGCACAATTTTCTTGTCAGCTTGGAGCAAAAGGTTCCCTGAAGGAAACAGGAAATTGTTTCATAAGCTAATTTGTGCAAGGAAACTTTGTGCAAGTGCATCTGGCCCTCAGCAATTATGCAGGGGAAAGCATTGACAACAGTGCATTTCCTCCCAAGCATAAAATGATCGCCAGGTTTTGATGGCGGGTGCTTACCACAGGACCTGCCCCACACAAATTCCCCAAAAATAAGTTGGGAAGGGGTGAATTTTTTAATTTTTTTTTGATGGTTCATGAGGTAACTTTTAAAGGTGAGGACTATATGATGAATTACATAGATACATAATGGCATGACATTTTCATTATGTCTTGCAACATGATACCAATGCCTCATATGCCATAGAGTGAGGTGTTGATGTGACCATGATCATACCAATGTTTTATTTTGTAAAATTTGTGTTGTGGTCAAACTGATATGATACATTAATGTTACATAAGAAAATTTGTCCAGATTTGACTACAAGCTAAATCTAAAAATAATATTTTTAAAAAAAAATTAAAATTTTTGGCTACATTCTTGAACCACATATATAGAAATACGGAAATGGTCTCAAATTTTGATTGAATTATGACTATTGAAAGTAATAAAAACACACTTTTAATTTTAATATAATGTTTTGGTTATATGCAATCAAAAAAGTTGATTTTCATATAATTATTTGGTTATATTTAATCAGCAAAAAATGAATTGGAATCAATAATATTGGTTTTTGGCAAAATATCGTCATTTAGTGACAAAGAAAATTAGATTTATCCATGAGATTTTTTTTTAATGTTACTATGACTAAATTTTTTTGAAAAAAAATTTAAAAATAGCAAGATCCCCGTTAAGGTTTAGGGCGGTAGGGGCATATGTGCATTTCAAAGTTTAGGGTTTGCTTAGTTGTTTCTCTCTACTTCCCTTTTGGTTGAACATAGCAGGAATGTCATATCAATGTATCAAAGAGTGCCACTTGTTCACGGAAAGCTTACATGGTAGAAAGGTTTGTGAGTTAGGAAGAGGAAGGGAAGAAGGCAATCAGTAAATAGTTCAAGAGGTCAAGTTCAGGTAGTCAAAGTTATTAGTTCGAGAGGACCCCAACAAAGCGCGTCAGGTGTTCTGGTGTCGGTGACAAAACTCAAAAGATTCAAAAGCTCGGGAAGGGAGGGGTTCAGTGAGTCAAGAGGAGGAAAGGCGATAGACATGAAACGACTTTCAAAGGGCAAGGGGGTCAGTGAGTCGAGAAGAGGAAGGGTGTTGGGCACAAGTGTTGTCACATTACATGCCCAAGCACTATCGCGCTACACACCCAACAAATGCCATGCTAAGATCTTGGTTGAAGAGGGCGAGGGAGGTTAGGGGGACTAGGTTTAATGAATCAAAAGGAAGAGGGGAAGATAATAGTCTGTGGTCCAAGATAGTAGGCACAAGTCTAGGAAATCATGAGTTCAAGAGGTCGAACATGAGTGTGTCAATGCATGAGTGTGTCAATGCGAAGTACACACCACTGGAGCCTCCTACATAACCATCACCAACTATATTTACCTTCTTTTTATTCTCTTGATGTTTGTTGTCTGTAAATTCATGTATTGTTGAATCAATCCACAAGCACACAAATTCCTGTTGAGTATCTACGTTTAATTGTAAGAAACCTCAAGGATCCAACCTGTGCATTACTTATATTCAGTGCCAGATTATATCCTACAGAACATTAGCTAGCTGTCCTAAAACTAACGGGATAATTATAATGTACCAACTACAATACTTACACCTTCCATGGAAACCTGCCCTTCATGTTTGATCAATTTACCATCCCTTCCACTATCCTGGTTATTTTGAGAATCCTCTGATTGGGACACAACTTGCAACTTTGCAGTAGACTCTTGAGTTTCCTACACTTCTGTATTTTGGCCTCCGGAGGTCCAGTCATAACCAACCATGCCCTACCCAATATCTGTTTCATGGGAGTCCTTCACCTCAACACCAACGTTGCCATTTCTAGTGGTACATGATTGATTTTTCTTGAGGACTTTTTTCACCTTTCTCCTCACCTTTCTGTTCTTCTAATGTATTCTCCTCCTTCTCCTCCTTTGTCCCTTGAAAGGCCTGAATACCTCCAATCCTTTGAACTTAGTTGTGAATCAACATCAACATTGCCTATTTCATCCTTTTCTTTTGAGAAATCCTGAATAAGTACACAAAAGGTCCCTTGAGATGTAAGGCGTCTCTCTTCTGTTGTGACAGAAATTTGTATCAATTCAGGTGCTCAGGTGCCCTCCAAATACACTAAAAATGTTCTACCAAATCTTCATGAATAGATTTAGCTGTACAAGAAGAAAGTTACCTACAGAAATAATTTAAGTTCAAATAAAACTATGAGATAGGTAACAAAAGCATCCCAAGGAAACCAGTTCAGTGATTTATTATGTGGCAAATTTTTGCCTTTTTTTTCTTTTAAAGAAAAAGAATATTGTGTCAGCAATTCACTTTTTTTGGAAATATATAAATACCAAAAAAATTAAATGTTTTCAAAGAAATTGCCAAATATCATCACGATTGCCTACAATATGAAAATGTGTTTAAGATTTAAGATTTTTTTTTACTTTCATATTTTGAATATCACCAACTTTGCCTAAATGTACTTATGGATGATTGTCACTTGAGCAACCTCACAAAATTGATTAAAAAAAACACAGGGAATCACATGGAGAAGGTTTGACTACACTTCTGTAAAATAGTCACAAAACTACCCTTAAATTAATTTCAATGATAATGGGAACAAAGGATATGAAATTCAAGCTCAATTTCATTAATGTTGCAAAGTTTAAAAAATCCTCTAGGCTTTACAGTTATGTGGAAAGTGACCCTGTCTTTGGGCCCTAGTTTGACCATCTAAACCTTGTTTCATAAGTAAGAAAAATTGGTTACCATTTCATGAAACTAGATATCAATTCAGAATATTTGCAGGATCTTATTTTGACAAGGCTTTGATTCAATGAAAAATATGAGAAGCAGTCTAGGTGCAAGTAAGGTTTTGGGTTCTCAAGGGAGTTTCACCCACAGTTTTCAAGTACAAAACATTTCTAGAGGCCAAATAGCATGTCAAAAGCCTATGCTTATGTCAAACACCTAGGCTCCAATGTAAAAAGCTTGGGCCCAAGTCCAAGTGACTTGGCCTCTAATTTACTAGCTGTACCATGTAGGGTTGGAATTTTTTTTTTGAAAAAACAAGAACAATTGTCTCCAGAAATCTCTCTTAGGCTTCTTACTTCAAGCCTAAGCTTTTGACATGAGGCTTGGGCCTTTAAGTAAAGTTTTGTAAAACATAAGACTTTGTAAAATTGATTTTAGAATCTACCTTTTTTTGTCAAAAAGGTTATGTCAACAAGGATAAACATTTATTTATTAATTAATTAGGTTACATTTCAAAAGTTTGAAAATTCAAGAAATGCATGCTTTAAAATATATATTATTTGATTTTTTAATAAGACTTTGACATTCCAAATAAGAAATAGTCATATGAAAATGTATTGGAGTTCTATGTTTTTAATTGGTTCATTATTTAAGAGGACATTCAAAATTTGTTCAATTATTTTTAACCAACCAGTTTTGCACTTATTTATTAAAGAACTAAACATTTATATCCACCTTTCATTGTTTAACATTTCAAGAGATTCATTTTATGTCAAAACATAGGAACACAAGACAAAACTATGTCATGGTTTTGTTGTGGTGGGCCAACTGAGAATGCACCCACCTTGTTTCGTGATTAATGGCCACACCTTTTAGTAATTCCAAATTTGGTACATTTGTTCGTGAACTGAAATTCTCTACACACTTTTCACCATCATATTTTATCATGAAAAGAAAAAAAATGTTGTTGATCTTGGCTTCACCCAATGATAAAAGTCCTGATTTAAAAAAGAATGAAACCAAAGATAATCAATAATTGTGAAGTGTAATTGTATAAAAAATGGACTATGTGATAGCAAAAAAATTGGAGGTATTTACCACTGTTGGTTGGGTATCTACTTTTGGACATACCCAATGGACAAGGTATTTTCAAAAAATTCATATGTGATACCCTAGGGGCCTTGGCTGCACAATTTTTTTAACAAATTAAAGTCCTCTAGGCATAGACATGGTTGGATTTTTTTACAAAACAGGCATGGGTAACATTTATCAAAATTGGTGATGTATGGGGGACTTCAACCCAAGCATGTGCATTAAAAAATATGACCATAATTCATATGGTTTTCAATAAAAAACAAGAAAGAATACACACTGTTTTATGAAATACTCACATACAACTTACAAATCCCATGATACAAATTGTTCTTTGAAGTTGTCAAACACAACTTCCAAATCCTATGTGTTCAACAATTGAATATTAACTACAAAATTTGTAACCTAAATAACTATATGATGTAACCTTATTGCCACCAAAATTGTAGCTTATGTGATTAAGTGATTAATGATTAATGATACAATTTTCATGTCAAGGTGGCAAATTGATCCAAGTTGGAGTTGTTGATAGCACACCAAAAAAATTTGTTCACCTTCAGCTACAACTTTCGTTCAATTTGGTGGGCATAAAGTGCACTTTCAGACTTTGGCATACTATGCACATATAAACTATAAGCAAAGACATTCAAGTAGCCATGCATTGAAACTACATCACCAAACCTCAACAATATAATGTAAAATGGAAACCCTAACCATGATCGCAACAATTTGTTAAATTAAAAACCCAACCCCACACCCAATAATTTGCAAATTGGAAACCCAAAATATGCAATAATCTAAACAATTGAAAACCCAACAATTTGCAAACTTGGAAATTGGAAACCCAACCCCAACCCAATAATCTGAAAATTCAAAACCCAACTCCAACCGAAAATCTATAAATTAGAAACCCCAAAAATGCAATAATGTGGACATTAGAAACCCAACCCCAACCCAACAATCTATAAATTAAAAACCAAACCTTAACCCCAATAATGTACAAATTGGAAACCCCAACACCAATGAATTATAAATCAACCCAACAATTTGTAATTAAAAAAACCCAATAGATTGTAATCTAGAAACCCAAAAAAATTACGAATTACAAACTACACAACAAATCTATAACATTCGGAAAACTCCACAATAGATCATACACACACATTTTGGACATATTATACTGGAGCTTTAAAAAGATTTGGGTGCATCACATTTTGCTTTTCTCATCATTGAAACACTTTGCTTTTGGTACTTGCACATTAAACAAACCACAAAAACATTTGCAACAAAAAATGGGGCAATCTACCATTAGGGTTAACATCCAAGCTTCTTGATCTGCACCTAAATACACCAAATATGTTAATCTTTTTCAAACAAATTAAAATTAACAATGAAATCTTCATTTTTTGAAATCATGTCATTTTCAATCTTGAGGTATTCTTCAATTGAATTAGGTAGGCCATTTGTGCACCCAAACCTAAGATCATCTAGCTAATTTTTCATTAAGAACCAACTTGTCCAAATTTTCAATCCCAAGTTAACAATGTTTCTATAATGACGCCTACCATATTGAAAATTCTTTCAATTTCTATTTGTGAATTGAAAATGCCCATGAACTGTCATGCCAAATGTGAAAAATCAAGAAATTGCTATTCATGTTTTGCCCACCACATGAAAGGACTAAATGTAGTAGTACACATTCTAGTTCTCTTAAAAAATGATAACTCAACTTTAAGCAGCTCCAATGTAGCCTCTTTAGTAGAGGCTAGAGCTCTAAATACACCGAGCTCAAATGTAATAGACCCAACAAGTTCAATACTAGTAGAAATCAATGTTAGGTTATTATAAATAGTTACGAGCAGAAATATAAAAATTTCATAGTCGCATTCAACAGCTACTTGCATGGCTAATTCAAGGCCCACAAAATCACAAATGAGCTACAAATTCTTAAACTGTGAGTTAAGCATGATAACTAACATGTTGTGAGCAGCATGGGGCTGGAAGGATGATATAAAGGCTAATAATGGCTTTAATACACCAATGACCTCAACCCACATGCAATGCCCCAAATGCATCAATTCATCATCAAAATCTCCAACCTGCAATCAATAAAAAAATGAAAAAGTTAGAACTTATAACCTTATTGAGAAAAAACTTGAATAAAATCCTAGATCCAACAATAAACAAACAACCAAATTCTTATTACCCACATACCTACATCACATCATTAATACCATAATTAGTATTGCACATTATGACACACATAAATATAGTAGCATATATTGCATTAAATAGTAACCAATATCCCGTGGATTGGTTCAAGACACATCGAGTGACCACAAGGGTCAAAAATTTTGACAATTTTTGTGCCATAGCCCAAGTTTAAAGAGTAGGAATTCTACTTTGCAAAAAATGCTTTGCTTTGAATAACAAAGATTTATGGCATTTTTGAACTCCAAAATTTCTTTGAATAATATAACTTTGGATGCAAACTGCGTTTTCACAAAAGTCTTCAATTTTCAAGGGCAAAGGGATGCATCTCTACAAGCCCTAGCCCATTCATGTATGCCTTTGCCATTTTTTTTAGTCCAAGTAATTGTCTTCTGCAAAGAAGATTGGGCATCTTTAATTGAGACCTTTCACATTCCACCACATACCTTAAGGTCATTAATAGCAAACTAACAACATTTTGACATTGCATGCCCATAACAAATGGCGACATAGGATTATGGCAATTACAATGTAACATAAGATACAATACTTGTTTTTTGTTGTAATGAAGGTGTTCAAATTGGCACCTTCATCTTTGATGTGTGTGATGACTTTGTCCAACAATTCATATTGAACAAGTAAATCCTTCAATTGGACAACCATGGCAACACTTGATGTTTCATGAACCTCAAAGATCCCAATTGTAATATGACATGTTTCCCACTGTTTGTTGATGTAATTTACAACAAGTGCAAATGTGTCAAAACCTCCTCAGGACATCACAAATTAAAAATGGTAGTCAACATGGTTGCTTCACCAAGGGCATGAAGCACATACCTTTCCATGGTCTTACTTACCATCATTAGAATGATTTTGGTGCTAAGCCTCCTCAACCAAATGTTTTCAATAAAGTTCAATGGATGGTAGCTTTTTGTTATGTAAAGTACAAGATCCTTAAGGAACTATTCTTAAGCAAGGTCTATTTTTTTGTATGGGGTTTGATTATTGAAAAAATTAAAAATGGAAGTTGTAGATGGCTTCTTCCTCTTCTTAACAATTTGGGAACATCAAATTGTGTGGTAGCACCAAAACGTCGCATTTGGTACAACCTCAAAACTATAGAATGTCCAAAAGCAACATGACAACTCATGGCAATTGTGCCATGGTCCTTATTATACATCACCAAACCTTTCCAACTTTGGGTAGAACTTTGATCTACTTCTTGTTGCACATTGTGGCACAAAATGCATATCTTTATTTGTGATTTAACAACATCTTGAACAACATTAAAGTCATTAAGTTTAAAGAACCCCCATGTATTTGCTGATCTTTGTCATGGTGCTTTAGAATTTTTGGTCGAGTTCAAACTAGAGAAACAACTATTCATGTTGTGCAACAATTTTAGTTTAAAAAAATTTCAAGTCGTTTTCACCAAGGTCTTTATCAATAATTGTTTTCACTAGGACCTCCTTCAAATCCATGCCCACCATCACCACTCCCAACCCCACCACCACCACCACTCCTAAACCCTTGGGCTTCACCAATGCTAACACCATAATCAAACATAAAGAAAGGAAATCCCCTTCCCCCTCCCCATCCTTTTTCACTCCATTCATAAACACGTTTCAACTATTTGTAGTCATTATAATACAAAAATGAAAATCAAATCCTATAAAATGTAGAGCAAAAACTAGCATTGATAAAGCTTGGTGAAGAAATTCTTTTATAATAATGAAAAAGCTTTTCAACAACATTGCAGAAGTTCTCTTTTGCGATGAATTGGCAAACCAAAATAGTAAAATAGTCATTAGTGTCAATGATGGAAGTGAAAAACACTAGAAATGAAAACACAAACTTGATTAAAGACATTAGAAATCAAAACACAAACTCTTGGCATAACCTATTTTTCTTAGGTCTCAAGTTGAAAACAAAACAATGCAAAGAGCTTAGAGCTAACATGAGCAACAATGTAGTAGCCATTCTTGATCAAAAGTAAAACACCTTGAAGGCAAATTTAGCACTCCTATTCATTCATTGATATTTGGATTTTCCATCATGAAGGAAAATCTGGCGTTTCTTTTTGTTGGAATGTTGTTTACACTCTCTCCATCATCATTGTAAAAAGCCACAAACCAACAATTTTCACATCAACGACTTTCAAAGCAAAAAATCTAACATAACTTTTTAACTTTAAACCCTAAACCTTCATGCCTTGCATTGGCGTGTGACAACAAATGTCTGCCCCACTAGTGCATCTTGGCACTTTGCAAAATACAACATTTGTCAATGTATGGGTGTTACATATGTATCAAAGAAGAAAAACTCGCCTTGATAGGGTATTGCGTGTTTTTTCGTTGATTCATGCCCAATGGTCAAGGCATCCAATCCCTTGGTTTATGCCCTAGTTGATACCTAGCCAAAAGTAAATACCCAATCAACACTGGTAGTTACAAATCAACTTTCAAGATCCAAGATAAAAGGTGTGAGTTCAATTTGACAAAAAAATTGTAGCAACACAAAAAAAAATGACAAAACAAACTAAACATCATGATCATCCATAACAATAAAAAAACATAATATAAATTTGAAACAAACCTAAACTTGGAATCAATGAAAAAACAAATGTGCAAGGGAAAAATCAACCAAAAATAAATAAAATGATAGACTTACAATGCAATAACAAAAAAACACAAGAATGAATTTAGTTGGACACCCTTGCACAATAATCAAATCATTAGAAAAATAAAAAAACCTAAAAAGCAAACATGCAAACAAAGTAACCCAACACACAAAAAGAAGAAGAAATGCATTTAGAGATAGTTGAGATGAACAAGCTTTAACAATTGCTTAGCTAAACTTAAAAAGAGATTGCAAGAAATAATTGAAATTCACAAGCTCAAATACACACCACAAAAAATACATAAAAAATGAGATTGGAGAAGAAAAAGCTCAAAAAAAGAAGCTTGAAAATGAGAGAGCACATAAAAAGCTCACACAAAATGAGTTCCAAAAGAAAAACTTTTTTAAGAGATTCAAAAATATATTTTAAAAACTACAAAAAAAAAGAATTAAAAAAAAAAAGAGGAAAACAATAGGTAACGATGCTATCATACTTGAACCAACTTTGCTACAAAAGATGGTACAACATTGCTAAGTTGACCATTCCTAAACTTTTTGTGTTAGATTAAAATGACAAAACTTCATTGCAGTGTTATGCAGTTGCTTTTTGCTTTAGATTTGAAATGACAAAATTTTGTTGCAATGTTAGGTAGTCAACCGCTCCTAAACCTTTTGCTTTAGATCTAAAACAACTAAGCTTCATTGCAATATTAGGTTTGTGTGAAGATAACATTGAGGTTGTTAACCCAATGTTTAGGGAACTAAACACTAACTAAACCAATTAGGTTTGTGTGAAGATAGCTAACCCAATGTTTAGGAAACTAAACACTAATGAAACCAATTAGGTTTGTGTGAAGATAGTTAACCCAATGTTTAGGAAACTAAACACTAACCAAACTAATGAGGTTTGTGTGAAGATAGCATTGAGGTTGGTAACCCAACATTTAGGAAACTAAACACTAACTAAACTAACCCCAGGCGTGAATACCCCCTTTACCATAGTCAACTCAAAAGGGCACAAGGTGCACAGGCATTAGAGAAAACCTTTTAAAAGATTGGTTTTTTTTTTTTGTTGTCGTGAAAGTCACCCACCCACTGACTCTTTCACGTTTTGTCAAAGTCAAATACCATAGTACCTTGACCATTTCAAGGCATGTTTGTCGAAAAATTAATTAATTAATTTTGAAACATTCATTTCAAAAAATGGAATATTTTTTCTTAATATTCACTATTTTCCTTCACATTATTTTTTGATTTGGAAGAAATAATTTTTGAAAATTTCAAAATTTCTGAAAATAATATAATTAGTTGTCCAAATGGCCAAGGTACTAAGGAAGTGTGGGAGAGTGTGTGTTTCCGTGTGTATTTTGCAACTTTGCTGAAATTTGGACATGAGTTTCTCGCTCCCTGGACATGGAAATTTTGAAAGCATCATCCAAAAACACACCTATATAGCCTAAATACACTACTCCCTCATTGATACTAAAAGCTTATAGTTTGGAAGCATTCAAAGCATTTGAAATTATTTTTTGTGAAAAAGGCCAATCAAAGTCGTCCATTGCTTTTTATTAAAACAATTTAAACTCATATATAGATATATCTTTGATGATACCCTCTAGATATATTTGAAAGTATCCAATATATCAATGTATCATTTTGATAAATATGGATTTGTAATTTTTTGCATTTTGCTCAAATGCATGACATATTCATTTTTTGGTCTATATCCTCCAGATAAAATTTAAAAGGTATGTCATATTCAATGTAGCATCAGATGAACATGAATATGGAAATTTCATATTGACCTTAACATGTAAGGTGATATCCGTTTTGATATAATGTTTATGTCATATTAAAACATACATTGAACAAATACAAAGAAAGAAAATTTCATTTTGACCCTAACATATAAGGCAATAATATCCTTGTTTGATATCCTCCAAAATAGATACGAACACATGCCATAAATCCAACATACAATGTGATGAATATGGATACAAAAATTTCATATTGACCATAGTCAATATATTGACATCCATGTTGATATCCTCTTAAACATATCCAAAGTTATAACCTTATTCATGTACCATTCACAGATATGGAAAACCTCACATCAACCCTAATTTATATAAGAATGATACATATTCAATACCTTACCTTAAAGTCGGTTCCTTCATTAAATAATCCTCAAAATAGTGAAATGAAATTTTGTGAAAACGTGTTGTTGACATGTTGTAAATCATCATAATTATCATAAGCTACACTCTGAATAATTTCATTATTCATATCACAATATTATAGTAGATGATGGAAAAAAATAAATAAAATAATAAAATAATAAAATAATATATATACATATATAAGTGAATTTATTTTTTGAAAAAAAAATCATTTTGTCAATGTGGAAACTGACCCTAGGCTACGGGTATACTAAATTGGAAACACATGGTGGTTAGCATGGTGAGGCCCCCCAATGGATGCTTGAGTTCTGCTAGTGGACTCCAGATGCCCAGTGTTTTTTTTGGACTATCCTACTTGAACTATGTATCAAAATCTGACAATTTTGAAAATCTTTTAAAAAACATTTGGTTCTAGCCCTTTCAATTTTTAATATACATTTCTGGCTATATATAGCCAGCACCAAAAAAACAAAAAAGGGTTGAACTTGACCCTAGAATGTAGGGATACCAAACTTTGGCCCATTTCTGAGTGTATCATCCCATTGTTTCTAATTGAAACTTGAACCATGTATACAAATCAGGCAAAATTTCTTAATTTTTAGTCAAATTTTGGCTATTGAAAATCTCAAAAAAATGGAAACTTTATTTTAGCAAATTTTTAATTTTAATATAGATTTCTGGTTATATATAGCCAGCCAAAAAAACAAAAGGTCTGCACATGACCCTAGAATGTAGGGATACCAAATTTTGGCCCATCTTTGGGTGGCATCCCCATGTCTCTACCCTGAAGGGAGGGAAGGGCAAAGCCCCCCAAAAAAACCAAGAAAAAAAAAAAAGCAAATGGATAAGCCCACTATATTTGGCGGCTACCTCCAAAAACTTGCCTAAAATTAGGGGTCGCACTGTCTTCCGTGACTTGCGTTCACGCCCGCGGCCTTTTCCTCTTTCCTTCGTCTTTCCTTGTTTTCCTCTTCTTTTCTGGCGCGCGGTTGTTGCAGAAATTGGCGCTTCCTCAGTAGTCGTACCGCGTCGTCCTGTTCCCGCAACGAGTTGAGAACTTTCGTCAGCGCGTTTGCTTGTTGCCGTCGCGTTTAACTTAGTTGCCGAAGAAGAAGAAGAAGAAGAAGAAGACGAAGAAGTCTTTGAGTCTCTCTTCTCTCAAGCTTTCTCTTCTTCGTTAAGTACATCATTGTGTGATTTCTTCTGCCTCTTAGAGAGTCCGAAAACCAAAGAAATCTGTGAAGATTCATGTCTGCCGTAGAAGCTTTTGTTGTCGTTCTCGAGTGAAGAAGAATGTATGCATCTCTCTCTCTCAAGCTTTCTTGTCTTCATTGAGTACATAATTGTGATATTTCTTCTGCTTCTTGAAGGGAGAGTCTGAAAACCAAAGAAATCAGTAAAGATCCGTATCCGTCTTGGAAACTTTTGTTGTTCTTCTGGAGTGAATGTATGTATCTCTCTATCTCTCTCAAGCTTTCTTTCATTGAGCATATTATTGTGATACTTTTTCAACTTCTTGAAGAGAGATTCTGAAAACCAAAGAAATCGGTAAAGATCAGTATATGCTGGAGAAGGTTTTTGTTCTCGTTCTGGAGTGAATGTATGTATTGTGATAGCCATTCGTTTTTCCGTCCGTCGTGGCTACGCTCTGAATCGTGAGCGAAGGAAGGAGATGTAAGTTGGCAGGCAAGTACGAGAGAAGCGGCATTCGTAATTAGCGGAGTTTTTCTTTGTTTTTTTCTTATCGCGGAAGGAATGCGGGTGGCTGGAGAAGGCGATTGATCGATCGATCGGTGAGCGTTGTTGTTTTGTTGTTTATAAGGGAGCGGCAGAGTCGGATTCTGGAAAGAACCAAAACAGGTTGCACCTTAGACTGAGTTCTTGTCAGGCAGAATGAACGATCTCTTGACGCAGTCGTTTGCGAAGGCGAGGAATTATGTGGATCTGAAGAAGGAGACATTTGGAGGGGGAGATTTGGAGGCGGGCGAGGGAATGGAGATGGCCAGCATGGGAGGAGGGGAACCACAACAAGACATGACGCGGTTCTTTGAGGAAGTAGGAGTGATCAAGGGGGAGATGGAGCGGGTGAAACAGTCGCTTGTAAAGATACAGGCGGCTAATGAAGAAACCAAGACGGTGCACAGAGCTCAAGCAATGAAAGCATTGAGAGAGCGAATGGACGAGGACATACGACAGGTGACGAAGATCGCTAAATCCATCAAAGCCAAACTTGAAGATCTTGATAGGGCGAACATCGCCAACCGGAGCAAGAAAGGATGCGAGGAAGGAACCTCCACCGATCGCACGCGGACATCAATAACCGGCAGCTTGAGGAAGAAGCTCAAAGACCTCATGGGAGAGTTTCAAAGTCTTCGCCAAAGAATGATGGGAGACTACCGGGAGACGGTCGAGCGCAGGTCTGGCTGTCAACACCCACATTCTAAGTTGTTGCTGAGCCAAACCGGCATGTTTTGACTTTTCTTCATCCAATTTTCTTTTGGTGGACCACATACTGAGCACCAGTGGAGCTGCTCTTAGGCACATTCCTAGCACTGTGCTATACTGTATGCTCTACGAATGCAGTAGTTAGCAACACTCCCCTGTGTCTCATTTGAAGTTCTTGCTGAGCCAAACCAGCATGTTTTTACTTTTCTTCGCCCAATTTCCTTTTGCTTGGCCACATACTGAGCACCGGTGGAGCTGCTGAGCTGCTCTTAGGCACGTTCCTAGAACTGTGCTATACTGTATGCTCTAAGGATGCAGTAGTATTCCTAGCGACACTTCCCTACGCCTTGGAGGATTTGATTGCTAGGACAGCAAGTAGTCCTTCTTTTACCCTTTTGCTCTTGCAATCATCAAGCCCCACAGTTTGGGCTTCAGGGTAACATTGCCATGTGCTCGAAATGCCATACCATTGCTTAAACTAGAAGGTGACCATTTTGGGCAGTATACCCTAAACCCTAAACTATATTGCAACCATTCTCCAGGCAGTATAATAATGTGAGCTTTGTCGCAGCTCAGTAGAACTTTGAGAAAGCCATGATCCTTTTATTGATTTCTGTACTATATCTGGGCACTTGAAACAGGTACTACACAGTCACAGGGCAACAACCAGATGAGGAGACCATAGAGAATATCATCGAGACAGGAAAGAGTGAGAGTTTCTTGCAACAAGCTATTCAAGAACAAGGTCGTGGACAAATCATCGAGACAATCCGAGAGATCCAGGAGCGGCATGATGCAGTGAAGGACATTGAAAAGAACCTGCTAGAGCTGCATCAGATCTTTATGGACATGGCGGTGTTGGTTGAAGCACAGGGTGAGCAGTTGAATGACATTGAGCAACAAGTGAACAAAGCTTCTTCTTATATACAAAGAGGTACTACACAGTTGGTTGTTGCCAAGCGGCATCAAAGAAATACTCGCAAATGTGTCTTCATTGCCGTCCTCTTGCTTGTGATAATATTCCTTATTATCCTGCTTTCTGTCTTGAAGAGCACAAATGTTATCAAATAAGTCTTTGGCTCTGTACGAAGATGATTTCCTTTTTTCTGTATCAATTTGGTAAATCTCTTGCCAGTGCTGAGAGATTTTAGTTATTCAACATGGTTCTTTGTAAACTTTAGCAGACCGAAATCAGTACTGTGGCTTAACCACAGCTTTCATCTTCTGTGCTGATCACCATGTGAAATAAATTTCCAGCAGAGGATGTGCAACAATACAGCATTCTGGAAATGAATCAAGGTACTTCATATCCTGATTATCCTGCTTCTCACTTCAATGATCATCATGTACACTTTGGTGTCCAGTGAGTTCTTTTCCCCGCATCCTGCTAGTATTATACTATGTAGTTTGCTTTAGTTTTTTGAGAAATTTCTCAATAAAAAATGTGTAGCAAGGGAAGGCTGGTTACAGCAATGCCGAAAATCCACAAACTAATACAAACGAGCATTGGACTTGAACCAAGAGAATTTATTCTCAAGAGCAAATTTCTTCTGAAGTAATTTGAAAGTCATGGACTATGTTGCGTCTCCATTGAATTGCCCAAATTCCCAAATTCAAGAATAAAATTAAGGGAAGCATGAAATTCACACTTGTTTGCCTACGGCCATAAACCCTAAACCCTAACAATGATCCCACATGAAATTCACACTTTTGCCTGCAGCCATATAAACACTTGAACCACAACGAACTTGCTATCTTTCAACAAGAACAGTTCAACTTTCTGAATTTAATATTCAGGAGTTCTGGAATGCAACGCATGAGTAGAGAGAGCATTTACACTAAACCCTAAACCCTACAAATTCTTCATACAGTTATGGCGTGCAACAACCCATTTTCAGCAGTAATTACTTCCACCTGACACAACTCTCACGGCAGTATGAACAACAAAAGTCTATTTGATCAGAAACTTGGTCACACAAACACCCACCCCTTCAAAAATACACATTTATTTGGCAAAGCTGGAGACTTCTTGTTAGGCAGGGAGGAAAAAACACGAAGGCCAGTGGGCACCACAAGAAAGACCTTCACTAGTGAGTACTGTTCTTGTCACTGATAACTAAACTCACAATGCTTTTGGAAACAATTTATTATTTTAGAAATTGGGTCCACCATCCCAATTTCAATATTTCAGAATTTTGACAATTTAGAATAAGTGCACAAAGTTCATCTTATATATGTTTGCATCTATTTCTTCACCCACTTTAGAATAAGTTTGGTGTGGGGGTAGGGGGGGCATATATGGCCCAATCAATTTGTAGTAGTAACTAGTCTGACAAGTTGTTAAATAAATCATTCATTTAAAAATTCATATTACATTTTTAATAAATTTTAACATGGTGAAAATTGCTTTGTCATATGTATATGTCAATCCTATTTATTGGGTGGGTCGACCTTGGACTCATGGCCACCACGATACTTGTGATATCAGTGTTTTTTCTTTTTCATTTTTGTGATTTATCATGAGTGGCAATTATCCCACAAGAGATTTAGCACGAGTGATCACCCAAATGATCTAGCTTTTAATTGCAACAAGTTTTGAGAAAACTATCAAAAAATTATTATTATTATTATTAATCAAAATAGTTACCTAACGGGAAAAGCTACCCCAGAGACCATAAAAATCTGGCAAAACTTGGTTTGTGATTGGAGCAACCTGGCACCCTAAACTTTATTTCAAAGCATAAGTGGCGAATTAGGGCCAGCATGACCCAGCACCCACCAGCGCATCAGTTGACAGTTCTGTCCACTAGATGGGGTGGGATTTCTCATCCACTGGCTGAATGTACATTGACCACTGTTCACTTTTTTAGTGCTGACCTTTTCCTTGGGGGGTTTTTTTTTTGTTCTGGTTGTTTTTTTCCCAAGTCTGACCTCACCTTCACACCTAACCTGAATTGCAATTATAAAGGTAATTAGCAAGATTTTCATGGTATTTTTAAACTTTCAACACAAACTACACTAATAAAAAAGTTTGAACATGTATCGCCCATGGACCATCTCCAATGCATGGTAATTGAAGACAACTTGCATCTCTTCGAATTGGGTGCTTTTGATGGACTCTTGCTCCCATAAGGTGGCATGGGATGCCACCTTTGCCTTCTTCGCATAGATAAATTTGCATTAAATGATTGAATCATCAAGGTATTCGTCCTTTTCATTCATGAGAATGATTCCCATACACCAAGCTAAAATCCCTATAATCTTCAACAATTGTATAGAAGCAAGTTTTAGTAATGAAGGTTTTCTTACCTTAGGTTGTCATTTTGCAATTTGTTGGAGCCGATCTCACTCCACCACAACTTTTGTCCTCACCCTTGTAGTGGCCTTTTGTTCATTGTGCTGCAAGATGCCCATGGAATCATTCATAATTTTCACATTCATGGATTGACAATTGTGGCATTGAAGGGCCCCCCTCACAAGTGGAAAGGCATCCAAGTTTGCCCTTATTGACAATGAGATCATGCACCTTTTTCAAGTGTGTAGTCAACAACCATTTCACAACATACATCTTACCACATTCTCCAACCTTGCAACATCATTTTGAGCCATCTTTGACCCACACAATGCCATTCCTCCCAATTTGAAAAACTAATGAAGGGGCATCTAAAAGTAAAGATGCATGAGCTAGTGCAAAAAACACAAATAATTCAATGTCTAAACTATGTAAATATTGCATTTATGAGGAGTCATATTACAAGCCTAAATTATTGTATATTGCAAAGAAAAAAACCCAAACAAAAACCCCACCCTCCTTCCCTTGCACATGTGACACACATATGTGAAGGAAGGAGAGTAGGGTTGATCGTTTCTTGAAACATAAGATATACAATTCAACATTGAGTACTACTATACTCCATACATGAGTCCAAACCTTGCATCCAATTTGAGGTGAAATTTTGATGTACAAGAACAAATCTTAACTAAACATGAATACCTATTCTTATGTGCATGTTCCAATTTTCACATGAAGTGAAATTGGAACCATCATGAATTAATGCATATATAGGAATTTATGAAACATTTCCTAGAGCTTCGTTTTCCTCACTCGGCTTATCATCAACCACATCTTTCTTTAAAGCTTCTTATTCTTGAATTGACATCACATTTGCTTGCAGGTTGTTGAACTACCAAGTGTGGTGTTGTCCTCTACTATGGAAACCTCCTTATCATTGCCGACAAGGATGGAAAGTTTCATATGTTCACGTATTTTTTTCACGTATGCACCATGACTTAGTGTTCATGGACAAAGAAACACTTCCATGTATTAATAGCCATCACATAACAAAACCCAACTATGACACATTCATTTCAACTTTTGCCATGAAGTTGATTAATTGAAAAAATCAGTTCTTAGTATGTCACCAAATGTAGTGATAAAATTTTATAAGGTTTTCTTGAAGTTTATTGTTACTTGGTTCTTGCCTATTCCATTATTCTGAACACCACATGCCAAAATGACCAAGGTAGCCTTCAACATTGGGGATACTTCCTAAATCTTTGCACAATGCTACTACTCATACAACTTAATGAAACTCATCCTCAAATTCCTAGCTTAACCTCACTACACTATTATGCTCTCATTATTTGTTATCCATTGTTACTTCCATAGTTACATATTAACTTGTAGAACATTGCTCACACTTCATTTCAATACTTTTTCCATGATCACCACATATAAGTACACACAAACACCCAATATGTCAAATCCTTATATAATTGCTTCCCAAGAATTACACTTGAATTTAAAGAGAGTTCTTGTTACACAATTGCCTTTTATATTCCTCTCTTGTGAGCAACTAATTGACAACACTATTCAATAGGCAATTTTGGTAGTAATTGCTTTTAGTTGTTTTTTTATTCGATAGTTTTACATTTGGTAATTGTCAAGCTATAGAATTTGGTTTTTACTTTTAGTAAATAACTTTGGTTAAGTTTGGTATGTCCCCTTTTCCTATCAACAATCCTATTTTCCTAACACCACATAAATTTTTTGAGTTTCACAAAGTTTTCTTTTTAAAAGATAATTTTGTTGTTTTTTTGACAAAAAAATTGAGAAATTTTTTGAAGGTTTTTTTTTTCGTAGTGTAAATTCAAGTAATTTGGCTAAATTTGTGCAAAATTTTGTCAAATGTCTTATATCACAATTTTTAAAAAAACCATGGTCCCATGATGGCAATTAAGATAGTTTTTTGACATATTTTATTAGCACTAATGTATATGCAATGGATGAAAAAGACATGGTGGATAAAATATGATTATTATACATAGCTAATGCCATGAATGAATAAAACATCTTAGTACATGAAAGTGATTTGTAAAGTCACCAATTCTTTGGGCCCTAGTTTGCCCTGTAAATAATCTCTATTTCAACCCTAATTGAGTGAAATTATTAAGAATTGGGTGAAATTGGGTATGATTTAATGAAATTGGACATTATTTTTCAACATTTGAAAGATTTGATTCTTATAAAATTTGATGTACTGAAAAGTATAAGCTGTAGTGGAAAAAAAAAATTATCTCTTTTTTTTTTTGTATTTTTGTGCCAGTAGATATTCACTCTTGATTTGATCCCCAATTTCAACAAATCTAGAGTCATTGAACCCTAATAATGCCAATTTAGGGGAGAAAAGCACTTCAGTCACTTAGTTTTTTCCTCCACATTTTTTCCATATTCACTTTTGATTTGGTCCCCAATTTCAGCAAAAACTAGAGTCACTGAAACCCTTGTAAAGCCAATGTAGGTGAAAAAGCAGTTGAGTCTCCAGCCCAACCCCCATTTTTCCCTCCATGTTTTTTTCATATTCCCTTCTGACTTGGTGTCTTATTTAAGTTATCGTTTAAAGTCACCTTGTCTTTGGGCCCTAATTTGATCCTTTAAACCCCTCTTTCGTTCCCAATTTGAGTGTAGCCATAAAGTGTATGAGTTATTGTTGATGTCTAATACATCTAATGCATTAAAGTTATCCTTCAAAGTCACCTTGTCTTTGCACCCTATTTTAACCCCATAAACCTTGTTTCATCCCCAATTTGAGTGTAGCCAAGTGGGGGAAACTGGGTGTCAGTTCACAAAGATTTGCAGAATTTTACAAAGACTTGATTTAATAAAGAATACGAGCAGGAGGGAAGGGCACAACAGGGATGGCAAAATCCAAAACTGGGGGGGTAAAACTTGTGTGAGTGAGAACCAACTGGGGTGAGAAAACCAGTTCCAGTTTGGTCCCCTCTTCTTCCTCCTCCTCCTCCGCCCCCCTTCCTTTTTACTATTTTCATCCTGACTATTGCTCCTGACTATTGCTTTCGTCCCCAGTTTTTGCTCAGCACCCCAAGTGAAAACCGTCCCAGGATTTCTAATCCAACAGTAATTTTAGACAGCCAGAATGAACCAGCACCCACCAGTGCACCATCCACGGGATGCCCATTAATGGATGAACCATCAACTCAAATGGATAAACCTCAACCTCAGTTAACATCTAGTTTCACCTTGGTAACCCATTCTATCAGAAGTAGGTTCTATGTACAGGTAAGATGGGTAGAAAAATACGTGACTACTAGATAAGTAGATGGTTTACAGTTTGCACATAGTTAAGGGCTATTTTTTTACTACCTACCTACCTACCTACCTACTATTCAGTTACTACTAGTAGTAGGTAGTAAAGAGCACAACTTGAGCATGGTTAGCTAGGGAATTGGAACCCAACAGAAAAACTATTTCCTGACCACTTACCATCCATCATCCATCCATTGTTCATGGTGTGCTGGCTGGTGGGTGCGGGTTCGCTCTGGACATTTTAGACTAGTGACTTTACCCCCCACATGAACAACACAAATCACAGAACTTCAATTTGGATGAGAAGCATCCTATGTACACATCCATCAGAGGTGTTTTTGCAACTGTGAATCTGGAGCAGAGGGAAAACAATGGTAATTATGTGGAAACTCTTCGTGAGATGTACAAACAGAGGAGATGGATTACATACATGCTTTGAAACATAAGAAAAAGGATTTGAAGAATTGTGGGGGGGGTGTAAGAATGCTCACAGATATGGACACTGAAGTTCAATGCACAGTTTGAGACAGACATGCGCCACTGTCGTGTTGTCTCTTTTTGCTTTTTTCTCAACAATGGTATAGTGGGAGAGTAGTAACTTTGGACTTCCAAATGAAGCCAAGAGAGCCTGAGCGGGACTTATGCATGTGTCTGCTCTCGTCTTTCTTCTCCTCCTTTTTGCCATTCTTTTTCATAGCTTCATCAAAGTCCAATCTCTCTCCCTGAGAACAGCTGATGAGAGGAGCGGAGTGTGACAATACACTGTCCTTTTGCCGCTGCTCGCGGAAATGCTGCAGCAGCTTTTGAGCTTTGTCCTGGCCTCTTGGATTGCCACTCACTGAGAGTGAAACAAGAGCAGGAATAACACCCTCCCGTAACACTAGCTGACTGTGCTGAGAGCTATTAGTACAAAGCAACAACAGGGTGGCTGCGGCATGTTCTTTCTCCTTGATACTTCCTGTCTCAAGAATCTCAGCAAGCATAGCAACACCCCCCTCAGTTCGTGCTATAGTAGATCTGCCTTCTTCAATGGAAGACAGGTTGTATAGTAGTGCCACACATTTCTCTAAAAGATCAAGCTTCCGGAGGCTCAGCAAATGGACTAGAATTGGGATGGCACCTGCCCGCACAACGCGGGGCCGGTTGGCCAGAAATATGGTCAGATTGTACAAAGTGATCAATGCATCCTTCCTTGCCTGGTTTGAGCCTGAGATCAAGAGCTGCACCAGCAGTGGGATTGCTCCTGATGAACCTATACATGCTTTGTTCTCATTCAAACAGGAGAGGGTGAGCAGTGCTGCCACGGCAGCTTCTTTGGATGCACGACTTGATTCAGCTTTCAGCAACTCCACAAACAAGGGCACTCCTCCTGCACCAACCACAGCCGCCTTGTTCCTACACAGTTTTCCAAGCAAGGGAGCAAAATCAGCTTCCTAGTGAATGCATGATTTCACTGCACACGTCTAGACGCTGAAGTCTCACTGCTTGATTTGAATGACATGTCACATCCTACATGATAAGATAAATGTAGCAAAGTCAAAGTTTCATCAGATTGTAATGCCAAACCACATGAGCCCTCATGGCTGTTGTGACATCTACTATTCAGATTCATATTCCTCTGCTATCCCAGGTCATGAATAGAGTGATTGAACCAGTCTTACCTGTCGTCATTGATGGCTACATTCAGAAGTGCAAGGGCCCCAACTTCCTGAGCACTATGATCATCTGTACCGATGGTTGCACCAAGAAATGCTACAAGTGCTGGAATGGCACCTGCATTTCCAATACGAGTCCTTGCCCTTGCATTGCTCTTGGCTAAAACTCGGATTTCTTCAGCTGCTTGGCACTGAAGGTGCAGAGACCCATCAGTGAGGTCTGCCATCAGTCGATCAAAGTGCTGTAACCATTGTTCATCACTTAGCTCATTTAACTCTCCTTGTCGCTCTACCAGCCCACATGAATGTGTCATTCCAGCCTTGCAGATATCCCTGCAATTTCTGATACATCCAGCTCCTGCCCCAGAGTCAAGGTCTTGGCCAGAGGGCTCCGATGCCTTAGCACCTTCCTTTCCATCAGCTTCATTGTGAGCATCACCAGCAGGCATGTGATCCTCCGTGGCCACTCTTGCCTCCTTCAGCTGCTCTCCACTTCCTGCCTTGACATGCTCAGAGGTGGACAGGAGCTCCCACCTCCATGAAGTAACTGGGGAAGGGGGTGGAGAAGGGGGCTCAGGGACACCTATTCCATGGGCCTCACACCAGCTGGCAATCAGACCCTTGACACAGTAGTTGGGAGTAAGATTGAGGTGTGACAACCTCTGCCGAGTCTTTGGACATGTGACATGGCCTTCCTGTAAACACACCAAAATACACAAGCCAGTTTAACAAATTTGTTACCCTCATCCAGTAAACAAACTATTCCATGTAGCAGATGTACACACAGTCAGAGGATGGATATAGACCTGACAACAATACCATGGTCTGCCAGTAGATAATATGAACAGTTCAATATTCTAGGCCGAAACTTACTTGGAACCACTTTTCAATGCAGACTCGCTCATATGTTTGGCCTGATGATACTATCACAGGGTCGGACATAAGCTGTAGTGATATGGGACAGCGGAGTTCTTCTGGTGGCAAAGGGATCCTTGGAGTTCGTGGTGAATTGGAACAATCTTGTTCCCCATGATTATCCACAGATGGGTTGGAGCCGATATCTGAGCAATGGCATTCAGCACAATGAAGATAGGATTGGAAAGATCGCAATAGTTGACCATTGACTTCTTCTCCAACCGAGAGCTTGCCTGATGATCCCCAGCCACGATCTGAAACAAGCCACCTTGCAGGTTCTCCTGTGCCTTGCAAGTCATTTTCCATGCGCAAAACATTGTTGAATTTCTTCATCAGCTGCAGTATGTGAAGTGTAACTGCTTCTTTCCTACTGTCTTCTTCATACCGGGCTCTATCAAGCAGGCACTTTAGGGCATGTTTTTCAACCAGTATAGCATCAGCAGAGACCAAGCCCAGCTGGATAGCCAACTGTCTGAAAGTCTCCTGCTCTGCTTGAGGGTTCTCATATTGTGCTCCTTTCTGTTTCTGCAATAGCAAAGAAATGATATCTGCTCCAATTTGCTTCTCAACTGGATCCAGCTGGAATTGAGTTTGGCTCAACTCCACTTGAATCGCTGAAATCTGTGCACACAATTCAGTTTTGGAATTCAATCTCCAGTTGTCACTATGAACATTGCTGTATTCCTCTCTGTTCTTTCTGCCTGCACATGCATTAATAATGTATTTGCTTCCATTTCCTTTCAATTGCCTGTTATGTTGTCTTCCCAAAATTCCATGAGGAAGGAACATGTGAACTCTGTGGGGACAAACCTGAGCACCAAGTTCCTGTGGAACCAGAATTGAAATCCGTCTAAGACTTGACTCCAACTCTTCTTTGACTTCCTGAAATCGTGAGAGCATGGTCTCCCCCTTTATTGCCTGCAAGCAACTCAATCACATGCAATTAAGAAGTGCAATCATCCAAGCCACCTGTAGAAAAGAGAAAATTGATGAATGATTGGCCAATAGGGAAGTCATGCAAAGAACAATAGGTCAGTGCAGCAGGAACATTGTCCATTCCTGCCTGTGTCCTACAAGACACCACTGACAAAATCTTAGAGTAAAGACCATGTGAACAGCTCAGAGATTGACAGAGAAAAACCATAAAGAGCTGGTGATGAAAGCTACCAGGTAGAGCTTGCTGGAATCTGCACAATACTGAAGGAGGGAGCGGGCTTTGTCAAGGGCCAGTTGCAGCGCACAGAGAGCTTGGACACCTGATTTTTGAAACCAAGTGCGTTCCACATCCAATGCAGGTCCCAAGCCTTGCAAACGCTTCACAAAAACTGCCAACTTGCCACATAATCCTCCATGTAGCTGCAAAGAGGTCACAACTTTTTTTTAGTTGGACACATTTTTACAAGCAAAAAAGAACTCAGTGACTGTCCCAACACTGCCCACAAAGTCATGACCCACTGCAAGGAAACATGTCTTCAAGATACTCCCATTGAACTGGAAACTGGAATTCACACTACTTGGGCTTCAAAGAGCAATAATCTGCCAAACTTCTAGCATATTGCAGGGACAAGATAAAGGACATGGGAAGGTGCTACCTGGGTAGGTTTGGCAACAGGACTCTGCACCAGACTCTGTGGGGTTGAAGCATCCATCACTCCCTGATATAACTCACACCCTGCTTCATAGAAACCATCAAAAACTGGGACTAATGATCACTTCACATTCCACCCAACTAATCCATCATCCACAAACACAGCAGATTCAACAGTCATATTGAGAACTGCTTTTCTTCTTGTCCATGTCTTTACAGTAATAGAGAGAAACCCAAATATGATACTTGGAACTGTGTTGCTGATATGAGAATGTGTACCAGAGTCTTCCATGAAGGTGAGACTCAATTGTGAGACTCTATCTCGCTGTCTGTAGGCAGGTCTTCCTGCAAACACAAAACAATGATCAAAGAGCTTTGAGCTGTGAAACTACACAAAGTCTGCTGTAGGACTGAACCTAATAAGTCACAGCTAAGAATGTGGCCAGAAAAAGCTTCTGAGAGAAGAAGGTAAATTGAGTGTTATCTTTCTTGTCAAACACAAAATCTGTACTTAACTGAAGACTGAAACAGCACCCAAACATGCACTCGGCACTGAAACATCACCGAAACATGCAAGGCTGATTGCAACTCTCCAGAAGGAGGCTTATTGGGTGTTACAGTCCAATTTACTAAATCTGGTGTGCTACAGGGGTGGATGGGTTTACCTCATATCTCAAACATCTCCATTGACACGTTTGCTTGGCTGAGGCTTGCAGAGCTTTTTTTCCTTTCTTACAACAATCTTGTAGTGCATCTCTTCTTCGTCTGCCTCTTCTTCTTCTGCTTTTGTGAATACTTCCTCCTACACCCTAATAAAGAAATCTGCAACAAGAAAGAACCAGCTGCAGTAATACCATAGTAGTTTGTGGCTTCCCTCTTCTGACTGATTTCAAAGATGGCTGCCCAGCCAGGGCAATCAAGCTCCCTAAGGATTTGTAAGAAAGGAAGTCCAGAATATTATTATTTAGAATGCTTCTCCACGGTTTTGCTTTCAATGATTTACTGAATTCCCGTTTTGCTCTGAACAACCAACAAGCTCTCTTTCCTCGCTTTCTTGCTTCAATGCTGTGCTCTTATTATTGCTGCTCTTGTTGCTTCCTCTCCGTTTTGCCCTGCTGCTAAATTTCTAAAGCTCCCTGATAACTGACGATGTGATTGATAGCTTCAATCCTCCTTATCTGGAGTGCCTGAAACATGTATAGTACAGGAATAGCGATCGCTCTCAATGTCCCTCTTCTCTCTCCTCTTTCGCCACAAGGGATTTCGAGCCACACACGTTCAGATCGTCTCCATCTCCCTCACCGAACTGAGACAGCAGATTTCGCAAATTTGCCGCACGATGATCCTCCTCAAGGTAATCCGTCCAAAGGAAAATTCCTGCGACAAACCGATTCACATATTGACGATGATACACCTCCTGTGCTCCTTCTTCTAAGACTCTTCTCCTTGGTTGCAGGCCCTAGTAACGCCTTTAAATCATCCCTCCCTCCCTCCCTCCAACAAAACAGCTCCAAAACCACAGCAAGCAGGGCACGCAAGCAATCCGGTAACTGCCCGACCAATCTTCTTCCGCTTCGCTGTGTTTTTTTCTTGGTTTGTTTCTCCTCTCCACACCTCTAACTCTACGGAAAACAATACTTCCTCAACAAAGATCTCTGCCAGAAAAAGGGAAAAAAACAGAAAAAGAAGGTGCTACACACAAAAATAAACCCCGCAAAAGAAAGAACAAACAACAACTCTCCTCGATCACTGTTTCTTTCGATCCTTCTCCTCACGAAGCGCTTACAATTCCCTTCTCCTTATTCATCCTTCCGTCTTTTTAACCAAGCAACAGATCCTAAACTAAAAAAAATTCTGTTCCAAACACAGACACACACAAAAAACTTCAAAACAAAAAAATATCGAACGCACCAGAAATCTAGTCTCAAAACAACAAGAACAGAAAGAAAGAAAGAAAAACAAACAAACAAACAAACAATCAAACACACAAACAAAAACACGTACTCCACTCGCAAAGTTCTTGTGAATTTGCTGTCTCTGGAAGAACTAAAAGCACGAACCAAAAAGGAATTGAAACAAAAGAGAATTGAACAATGAATTATTTTTGGTAAGCAAATAAGTACCTGTGTTGTTGTTGTTGTTGTTCTTCTGTTGGTCTATTACAGACACCAAAAGAAGGCTGTTGTCGGAAGCTTTTTGCTCTTCTGCTGCTGCTGCGATTGCTTGGCCTCACAAGCTCCTCCTGTAGATGTGTATGCAATTGGGAAGAAGAGAGCGGGAGAGGGACGACGACGACGACGACGACGACGAAGGAGACGGAGACGAGGCGAGCGCCGCTGAGAGAGAGAGAGAGAGAGATCGTAATGAGCTTTTCACGGGGGGTTTGGGGGTGGATTCGAACTCGTGACCAGTCCGCGTTGCTACCTACCTACCTGCTTTATGAAACCATGATTTTCTTTTTCTTTTTTTTTTTCTTTTTTTCCTGTGGCGAATTCAAGTGGCATGTTGTGAAAATTATTTTGGAAAAAAAGAATATTTTTTTTATAATTTGCAAAATTCTCTGTTTGAAAAAAAAAATTTGGGCAAGGAAATGAATTTTTAAAAGTTTTTTAAATCGTCAAAATTTGTCACAATTGTTGTCAACAATAATATGAGAAAGGGTGGTGAAGGTTTTCTAAACTTTTGCAATTTTGAATTTGGCTAAATATACTTACTTTACGGATGCTCAACACTTGAGCAACATCACAATATTTAAATAAATAAATAATTAATTAATTAATTAAAAAAACCCCCCCCCAAAAGTAGAAGTTAGGCCCAAGATGGGAATCAATTTAAATTTTATTTATTTTATTTTTTTTGGGGTATTTGAATTAGGTTCCTAGGTCGGTCCTAACCCATTGTTGTTGCATCCGGGTGGATTCGTCTTCATTCATGATTTTGTTTGAGCTTACATTGTGTTGCTTGTTTTGAATCATTCATTCCAAGTAAGTAACAATTTCATGTGTTTCAAATAAGACGATTTTTTTAAGGTTTAGGGTTTAGGGGTTTTTTTTTGGTTTTATGGGGTGGAAATCTTTTGATTGGGGGGGGGGGGGGGGGGGGGGGGTTGTCTTCCTTCTTCTTTCACACGGTTTATTTTTTCTTTTTTTTTCTGCTTATCTAGTTTTTTTTGTTTCTATAAA
>Ga0116227_10002775_pt1 | contig 39526 bp, 28 predicted proteins | sample S1TSphgellanicum_FD_89693 | JGI IMG/M metagenome (GOLD analysis project Ga0116227, IMG submission 89693) | Host-associated microbial communities from peat moss isolated from Minnesota, USA - S1T2_Fb - Sphagnum magellanicum MG | ecosystem: Host-associated > Plants > Peat moss > Unclassified...
GTTGTGTGCAGGCCCATGTGAGTGAGTGAAGCTTGTCAACTCTTCCTAGTCCCATCCCGGAGCTCCAACACGCCCCTCTACCCCTCAAAGTGTTGTGAGCTAGGGAGCATGCTCCAACTCCTCCTTCTTCCGCTGTTTTCTACTTGGGCTCACATTTGAGTCCTTTAAGGAGTCGGGAGTGCATCAATGTGAATCCATTGATTTGGATAACCATTGTCCCAACACTAGGTTCCATTGGAAATGAAATGTCATCAAATGATAGAATGCCATTCTAATTCTTAAAACTCATGATCACCATTCAAACAGGCAAGGGCTTTTGTATTTCATTATCCAAAGAACTTTTGTTGTTCTCCTTCAACTATGGGGATAAGATCTTGAAAAGCAATTAGGGTAAGGGAAAAGATATGTTCATCTGAACTATCCAATTGCCATCTGAACTTGAGTCCAACATCTTGACATAATTTCCAACACAACAATCGTGAGGATTGTCTAGTAGCCTCAATTATGAAAATTTTGTCTCTTGCCTAGAACAATACTTCAACACTAGGTATAAAGAAACAAGTAAAATGATTAGGAAAATTAACACAATGAGGTAGCCAAATATCTCCTAATCTAGGTACTTTTTCAATCCTCAAGAAATTAGATCCAAAATCTATACATAAGGTATGTTGTGAAATGGAATTGACATTGGAATCATTCTATAATTTACCATCCGCTTGGTCCATCCTACATCTTGGTCTAGATTTGTGTCCTGAAAATGAATCTTCTGTGCATGGTTTTGATGGTAATGTCACCCATTTATGCTTCTAATGTTTCAAAGGTGAAAGCACACTAAGGTGTAACACTTTTAAGCACATGTGGAAGTCCATAATTGCTTAAATTAACATTGTGAAGGTAGGATACCTTGATTCACACAAGTTGTTAACATTAAAAATTTATCATAAAAAACATTTCAACCTTAGTTTACCTTATGGAGAACTAATTTGAAAGATGAGCTTTTAAACTATTGCTTTTGTTAAATAAATAACTTAATAAAAAAACCATAATTCAAGGTACATAAGAAAATTGATTATCAATATCCCTCCAAAAAATCCTCCTTGGTATCAATGTTATCACATCATATTACCATTGAGTCCTTTATTCATTATATATATATATATATATATATGAAGATGCATGGAGTCCATATTCATTGATTATGGATTGTTATAGGTTTTTAGGTATTCCTTTGAAAGTCCATTATGTTATGGTTATTCAAAAACTATCCATGAAATTCATACAATGTGATTATAATATATATAGCATTGTAGTGTTGAGTCCTTTTTCATTTTAGTCGATTATATTTAATCACATGGCCAATTACAAATTTTAAAATCTTGCAAAAACTACCTTGTGATAATGTTTTATGGATAACGTAGTGTGCTTTCACCTTCAAAACCTATCACAATAACCACACTAAAATCCACAATCTTTAATATTACTGCTAATTTGTGGGGATTTTAAGACGATTGGTTCATCAAAACTTTTATGAGTTTGTTGCTCATGAATTTCTTGAATATCAGTCTTGATAACATAAATATATTCATTAGAACATCTCATGACTAAATGATTAAGTTCTTCTTGCCTTACATTGCATCACATCTTACTACATACTTGTTTTAGACTAAACATGTTCTAATACCAAAAAAAAAAATTAACATAAAAGTGGTATCAACACTTTCTCTCTATTCTAGTGTTCTTATCTAAACATGTTACAACTTACAACCTTGATTCCATTAATCCACACAAACCTAACTTCTAAGACTTAAAATTTATTTGAATCAAAATGCTTTGGAGTCATTCCCATTGAGCATCAATAGACTACCGTATGGCATTGCTACTCCCCATCCTCTCTGAAATTTCGGAAGTTTTCACAGGCAAGGAATCCCCATCATTATCCCAAGACCTTAAGCATCAAAAAATGAATGAATTTCAGTCCCAACCCCAAACAAATGAACTGCTACAGATTCCCATCCCAGAGCACCAACCAAGGGCATTCACTCCCTCAATATCACAATTCCCATCTCACTTTACACAACACCATAAAAGGTGTCACTCACGAATCTTCAACGTTCTGCATCACTTTCACCATTAATGTATGACACAAACTACTACGTAGTACATTGTTTCTCCAACAACGAAATTGTAGAAAACAATAATATGCATTAACAACATTCATCTTTCCTACATTTCTACCAACATTTTATTATTCAAAACCCCTAATCAAACATCAAATACTTAGTTCTCCTCCTCGTCATTGTCTTTTCCCCATTCCCATGAACACCACCACCAACCTTCAAATAACAATAGCAGTTCATGGTTTCGCAATGTAGTCCACCAATTGGCACCTTGATCCCACAAAAAATCATGAAGAACAAAAACCAAAAACCACACTACTAGCAAGCTCATCCTCCAAATTAAGAGAAATAAGGCACCCACATTTTTCTTTCTCCATGAATGCAAAACCTGCAAGCATAAAACAAAGCAAACAAACAACTCTATTTTGAGGAACGCATGATCAGCATATTCATGAACAATCACATGTCACTATCAACAATCATCAATTTAAGGTAAAAAGTGGCTAACATTTTTTTTTAGCGTTCCTTTTAAGTCATAGGGGTACATAAGGCATCTCCAACATTAAAACCTTAAACACAGTCTTCCAGGGGTTTATGGTAGTGACATGTGCTACATTGGCCCTAAAAGTCTATGCATGCCCCACCTTCTAACATCACTTCACTTACACTTATATGTCAACCTAATGATTCTTGCGTTTTAATTTTTTTTGGTTGTCAACACAACTTTTGTAGCTTTTGATTCTCCTCTTTGAATGCATTTGCAAGCAATTGGACTATAAAGATTTTAATAATTTCTTTGTTCATTTTGCAAGTTCACAAGTGCAATGATAAATTTGGGTTCATTGTACATTTATGGGCTCTAAGAAATAACAACAAGGTACAATGAAGATGCAATTTCTATTGTTTACCTACCCTTGTTTCTAATTGCGTTGTTTTCCTCTACAATGTTTTGAGATTTCACAACTATGTAATCTATGTCTACTTTTAGATAATCAATTACGTTGACTCGAGGAGGTGTGTTGGGTGCTATAGGTTGTGCAATTGAGGAACTCGATGAATATTTGGGAACAACATTCAACTTGACTAAATCTTATTGAGTTTTCCATATTATCAAAGTGCAAAATATTTTCACACCTTTGCTAATACCAACAAATTTTCAGGCAAAGTGAAAATTGCCATCACACTTTGATCTTCTAGGATATTTGTTTTTTTCAAAGTGGAAACATCCATGTATGTTGTCATCTTTGCTTTTGTTAACATCACTTTTTCTTTCAACTTTGATTTTTTTTCAACCTCCTTGCTTGCCTTGCAACTTGTTAAACATTTTGATGAAGCAATTGTTGGAAGACTAATGTTCACAATCTTTATTTCACCTTGATCAATTCCAAAACTTTCAAATTGGGAAGTATCAAACATGTGTTCATGGGTGTAGTTCTTTTCACAATTTCATGCACATCAACCCAACAAAGTATGCCTTTCAAAATTAACTAGCAATATAGATATGTGAAGTTTTGTGTTCATGGTATTTTTGTAAAGTGCAGGAAGGAGTAATACAACTATCGCTCTTTATCAACACAAATATTATTTCCTTTCTTTTTACACAATGTTGTTCTTGGAGTTTTAGTGATGGTGGATGATGTTGTATTTTTGTTCATGGCACATTATCAGTGAGTGTTGATGTCAACATACACATTTGATGGCTCTATGTGTGATCTTGGTATGTGTGCAAAATTTGTAGAGCCAAATAGAAAGTTTTCAAACCCAACACCCAATTTTGATGTGCAAGTTCAATGGTGGGATGCAATTTTTGAGATTTTAAAAAATCACCACTTGAAAGTGTAGTTAACATAGGGTTTAATGTGAACATTGGAAATGCCCTTATTTAGTAAATTAATATCATATCATGTATGTAGACAAGGTTAAAAACTAACCATATTAGTATGACATGAGGTAATTTAACCTCATAAAAATACCTCGCTTATAGCAACATGATGTAATATTAACCTTGTATCAATACATGTCTAGTAACAACTTTAGGTAATACCAACTTCATACCAAGGCTAAACCGATCTCAATATCAATTATATGCCAATGTAAGTTGGTTCTTACTTTTTAAAAGAACCTCTAGTCTCATTTTCAACTTTTCTTTTTATTTGAAAATTTGAAAATTCTAGTTCAAGAATTTTTAATTAAAAAAATTCTGATAAAATCTCTAGTCCAATTTTGGATCCAATTCTTCACATTTCAAAACCCCTATTTTCAAATTCTTAAAAAAATTTGATAAACAAGTTTGATTCCAAACTAGATTGAGTTCCATATTTTACACATAGCCCAAAATTGATCTTATCTAGTACTAGCATTGTTCCACCAAAAATAATATGACCAACTATATCAATTACATGGCTAAACCTCAAAAAAAATAAAAAATAAAAAATTGCATACTTGATACATGTTCCAAAAGTAAGAACTACATGCGTAATGTCAAACCCACCCCACCCCCCAATTATAATCCAAAAAAGTAATGTTTTTATTACTCAAAACCTTATTTTTTCCCCCTCAAACTCACAACATGTCTAACCCTAATTTCTATATGTTTAGAAATTTTAAGAATTGATTTTTAAAAACTTAAGAATTGAAGCATTAAAACCTATATAAAATGGGTTTTTAGGTTGGCTTTGATTTTGAGATCTAGTTTTAGTTGAAGACCAGTTTCTGGTTAATTATCAATTTTGATTTTACTTCTGAATCAACAATCCAAACACCCAATAATTAAATTGGGCACCACAATCCAAGTACCCACTAACTAAACTAGGAACCATGACCAAAACTGGCCAACACTAGTATATACCTACTTCATATTAATAAAAAATCAGCCTTGGACCCTAGTATCGTGACCAAACTCACGATTTTCTTAAAAGATCCAATATTAACACTATTACTATTTTTAAGGAGCAAATTAAGTGTTATATTCATTACAATAATTGAATGTTACAAACTTTTATGTTCACAAAGTAAACATCTAAAACAACAATGTTCCAAGAATCATGATTATTAAATGCACTCACTAACATCACAACATATAGAAAATAATTTGGATGAAATAATGAAATGAGGTTTCATACATCTATCTTACTACAACCCCCTAAATAAGCTTCATTAAATAGTCTCTCCAACATAATGAAATCCACTATGAATCACATAGATTTCATGTTTTGGGTGGGCTAACACTTCTGTGAAAAAATCTATAATCATTTTTGTGCTACAATAATAGACTAATTGAATACCCTTTTTATCAACTTCCCATCAACTTGCTCTTAAAGAAAATGAAAGTGAATAACTATTTATTTAGATCTTTCATGGAACTTTGCATTTTGCACTAATTTAATACAAGATTGATTGTCACACAGGAGCTAAATAGGAAGTTGGATAGTAAGTGCAAGGTCAAACACTAATTGATAAATCCATAATGCTTCTTTAGTTGCACTTGTAACCGCCATGTATTCAATGGGATTGTTTCTTGGATTGCCACAAGACGGGACCCCTAGCATGTTGAAACAAATAACCAATAATGGATTGTTGATTATCGATATTTCTAGCCCAATTGGAATCACACCATCCAATGAAAGATGTGAAAATATTAAAATACATAGTGTCAAGGGTAAGTGTACCCTTTGTGTACCTTAAAACCTTTTTTGTGGCAATCCAATGTTCCTTTCCAAGATTACCCTATTAGCTTGGCCAATTCGACACTAATTATATTATTTTCAGAAATGTTGAAATTTTCAAAAATTATTTCTTTCAAATCAAAAAATATTGTGAAGAAAAATAGTGAATATTTAAGAATATTCTATGTGTTGAAATGAATTTCTCAAAATTAATTAATTATTTGACAAACATGTGTTGAAATGGCCAAGGTACTGCAATATTCATGAATTGAGAAACATGAGAAATGGAATAAGCAAGGTCTGGCCTTGTGCATAGCATAACATGCATAAGATTTCCAACAATACTTTTGCAAGGAACATCTTTCATAACAATTACATCTTCGGCAATAATGGGTGTCATACTTTTGTTCAGTTTAAAACTTGCTTGAAATATAGTAGTCATGAGATAGCATGAATCCATTTAAAACCATACCAAGATCTATCGTTCATATATGTTTCTTGGGGTAGATGTATTTTCTTAAGTCTACAATTTTGCCTAATTTGGATAGCAAGGCAATAAGCAATTTTCTCCTTGTTGGTTATCTCAAATTCCCTATACAAGGATTATGTTGTGAAAGTTAACAAGGATAGGTTGTTACTCATTAATATAATGTCATCAACATATAGTCCTATGAAAAGAGAGGCTACACCAATTCATTGGATATATATGTTGGTGTCGACTTGGCTTTTGGTAAAGTCAATCCTTAATAGATAAACTCCATTTGTTCATATTATATCTGAAGAGATAGTTTTAGACCATATAAAGCACATAAGAGATGACCTACTTTATTTTCTACACCTTGTTGTACATAACCTTTGGGTTGTTGTATGAAGATTTTTTTTGTGCAAAATGACATTTAGAAAAGTCATATAGACATCCATCTAGTAAATTTCAAGATCCAAGGTTGTAGCAAAGGAAAATAAAATTATGAAGAAAAATAATTTGATTGCATGACTAAAAGTTTCATGGTAACCAATTCTGGGCTCTTAATAGAATCATTGAAACATAAATCGAGTTTTATATTTAAGTATGGACCCATCAAAACTATATTTCTTATGAAAACCCAACTTGCAAGTTACTAGAGACCTATTTGGAGGTAAATTATCTAAACACCAAGTCTTATTTTGAATTAAAGGACTAAAATCATCATCAAGGGTTTCCTCCATTTGGCAACATCTGGTAGATTTACAACTTCCTTAATGTATGTAGTTCATTCACTTCCTTACTAAACACATAAGCAGAGCTCAAATGGCCTGTATTTTTGGGGTTTGGATTGGCAATCCAAGTTGATCATCTCATGGTTGGAGGTTAGATAGAGTTATCTTGGGAACTTCCTTCAAATCAAGCATGCATTTTATGTTGGTGTTCACTTTGTGATGAGGACTAAAGTGAATCTTGAAAATGGTGAGCTTCATGGGCTAACATTGGAGGTGTACTTGGTACAATGGGCTCTATAGTTTGTGGTTGTGATGGTTGAATATTCCTGGAAATCCCACTCCTTAACCAATTGGGATTGGAATAATTTATTTTTCAAATTCACCATTATGAAATATAAAACCTTCATCTTTCCCCATTATTGGGTCATAAACAAATGCATCAAATGTTGTCCCCTCTTCTTTCAAAAACATGACTTTTTCATTAAAAACCACATCCCTTTTAAAAATAACACCATTTTGCTTTAAATTGCAAGGCACTATAAATTGCCTTAGGATTCCATTTATGTCACAAAATTCCTTCAATTATTTATTGACAAAATCATCACCATTATATGAGTAAAGAATTTTTATTATTTTTTTGGTTTGGTTTTCCACCATGATTTTAAAGAGTTGGAAATTTTCAAAAACTTGTGATTTATGTTATAAAACATATATGGTGGTAAATTTGTAGTGGTTTTCAATAAAAGTAAAGAAATATTTAACTCCTCCAAGGGTTGTGACCCTCATCAATTCACACACATCCAAATGGATGGGTTCCAAAATGTTTTGAATTTGTTTTCCACCATGGTAAGGAACTTTATTTTTTGTTGTTTACCATACAAGCAACTTTTACAAAAGGGTAATGTGGAGATGAAATTATTTGTTCCATTAACCATCATCTCTTTGGGTTTCATTTACTTTAGTATTTGCAACTTATAGTGACCAAATTTTAGGTGCCACTTCATTGTATTGTTATCACACTCATTTTTTATTTGTGTAAAATTTTAAATAGGGTCTTCACTTGTGATTCTTTTACCAATGGGGTACAAGAGATCCTTCCTCCATACATTCAATTTGTATGTGCATCTAGCGTAGTTGTTGTGTGAAGTGATGACACATTTGTCTTGAGTGAATCCAAATTTTAAATCATTTTGGTTTGATTTTCTCACCAACAGTATTTGATAATCCCAACACATGTAGTAATTTTCATCCTAAATTCAAAAGTTAATTTGCTAGAAGTTTTCCAATGTCAATTGTTTCATGGGTATTGTCTACAACAACATCATTGGACTAGCATTCATTATAAGATGTGAACCATTCTTGTTTTGAGATCATGTGCTTTGTTCCTTTAAAGTCCAAATCCCACATTTGGAGTCAAAATTTATTACTTGATAAACATATTATAAACAATGGTATGGTATTATTTACAACACTATTTGAAAAGTTATTTGTGACACAATTTGAGATGTCATTTATGACATTATTTGCTTGAGTCTTAAAAATACCTTTTGTGTGATCCACAACATAAAATCAACATTCCTTTGCATGGTGGTTTGGTTTTTGACAATAAAAACATGGTCCTTTTTTTCCTTATTTGATTATTTTGGTTTTGAAAGTTCAAATTAGATAATTGTCACTTTGACTACCTTAATTGTGTTTTGTATGATTTTTTTGTAAATTCTTTTTATAGTTTCCATAAAACACCATATTTGAATTTGAAAAGTTACCCCTAGGAAAACTTCTTCCTTTCTTAATGCATGACATAATTGATCAAAACCCAAATTGGGTTGATTACCCATTAAACTTACAAAACCTCTAAAAGACTTCAGTGAGGCACATAACCCTTCTCTTTGTACTTTTGTTGATACATGAGTAAACTAGCTCTGATACCATGGTAGGATTTTCAAGGAGCAAACTAAGTGTTATACTCATTACAATAATTGAATGTTACAAACTCTTATGTTCACAAAATAAAGATTTGAAAAGGCAAGATTCCAAGAATTGAGACCATTAAATACACTCCCAAATAATCACTACATACCAAAAGTAACTTGGATGAAACAATGAAGCAAGGCTTCATCCATCTGTTTTCATAAAAGTACTAGGCTAGTGTGAATGCTTTTAAAAGATTCAATACCAGTTTCAGCTGGTATGTTCTAAAGTTGATATCTGATCAACACCCATACTAACCCTTTGTGAATTTAGTCAGTTTTTTTTGTTGTGCATTGCATTACGATGTTTCATGATACCAAAATCTCTTTGTGAAATTGTTGTATCCTTTATTTTTCTGTATTTCAAAACCAAATTGCTGAATGCCACCTTATGGACTCATGGGATTTTTCATTTTCAGCCTTTTGGAGCTTTTTATAAAAAAAAAACTATGCCATAATGTGTTTTTTTTTCCTTTGTGCCAATTATTACTTTATCCTAGGGTCATTGCTTCATTAAATAATCTTTAAAATAATTAAATGAAATTTTCATGAAGGTATGGAGATGAGGTGTTGAAAACCATCGTAATTAATTGCAGACTACAATCTGAACAATTTCACTCCTCGTATAACAATATCACAGTAGATCATGAAAAATTAATAATTCTAAAATTCATCAAAATGAATTAATTTTGGGGAAAAAAATTAATTATTCGTTTTGTCCATGTGGAAATTGACCCTAGGCTGTGGTATATAATTTCTATTGCAAATTAATTATCTCTTACAATCTATCTAACCCACTGTTTCTGTCAGTGGCAAATTTTTGCCAAATTTCGATCTGAAAAATATGATTTCAACCTATACAAAGGATTTTTCATGAAATAAAAATGACCCAAATTCACCAGATTTTGAAGAATTGTTTTTTCAAATCGCTAGATTTTTATGATAAGTTCCAGTAGGAAGCCAAGAATATACAAGGATTCTTTTTTTCTTTTTTCCTTACTTTCATATATAGTAGTAGTATGTAGCCAAATTTGGCTAAATCATTTTGTCAATGATCGCCACTTTGGTTACATCACAAAATCCTGAAAAGAAACCCTGATCTAACCCCTGTTACACTGGGGGCTGAGGTTGAGCCACTCTGACTCATGAACTGTTTGTGATATAGGTACTACTGACTACTGACCCCCACTGGAGAGACAAAATGATACCAAGATCTTGATAATATTTTGTTACACACTCATGATGCTGCCCACCTTGAGTATTGGCACTAAACACGCTAACCCCTAAATCCCGGAGAATTTCAAATAGTAGCATCAAAATGGAATGAAGATGCTTTGGTTCCCTTTTTATATTTTGTCCTTGGATGTCAAGCCCCAAATAATACTTGGCACAGATTGGAGGCTTTTACATATTGTAGTGAATTGGATTGTAAAAAATTGTTAATTTTACTCATTGATGCCTCACACAAAGAAATCAATGAATTGCAAGTGGATTAGTCTCAGCGTGTGAGGCCTACATGTACATGTCTCCCCGTGCAATATCACAAGTTTCGCTGATACTGTACCTTTACATGATTGACTCCCTATTTGGGTTTCGACAAACCTTTCCCTTTCATTTCATATCACAGAAGTCATTCCATGTTTTGTTTTCGTTCTACCCCACATACAGATGTAATGGATATTGACCTCATCAGCATGCAATTTGGAGCCTATTATGACCACCCTCTCCACATGGCCTCAAGCAAAACTGAAAAACATTACTGTTTTTGGCATTGATTAAAAATCCCTAAAGAAATGAAACTCTTTCTTATTGGGTGTTTTAGAGGTTAGAGCTAACTACCTAAGATTCGTGCAAATTCAAGCCAGACATTGATTAGTTTGAATGATAGACGACATCTTTGTCACCATTCTGGAACCTTTTTGACAATTTGTCTCTTTCAATCCAGTCCATCCATCAGAAACAAGTTACAACTTTCTTCTGCAAAGGAAGCTAGCTCTTCATCGAATTCCAGGAGGAATAGTTGTAGCTTTTATGCCACTGTTCCACGCTCACACAGTCTAAAATGTAAGGTCAAGTTAATATACTGTTTTCAATAGAATTGTGCTTATATACCCGGGGAACCTGAACTTTTTAAAAATGGGGGCAGCACCTCTGTTGAAGTTCTAATTCAGTTTTTGAAAATAGGCCCATACGCAGGGTATGTTTCAATGGTAGTTTTAAGAAAACTTGAAATCTAGAGAACTTAGAACCTGACCTGAAGGAACCACTGAGGTTTTGGGGCAGGGATGTAACATGACGGTGCTCGAGGAGGCTAGTTGAAGTCCTCATCTGATCAACTCTCAGAGTTGGGTCTGTGCGGCCCCTGAGTCAACCTGGGGTTGGCTTGGCTTTAAGGCCAATTGGGCCGACTCTGGGAATCAGACCCATGGCTAGCTTCGGTTTAGACTAGGACTTAATCTTAATAGCGAAGTCTATTGAGTCTAAGTAGAGAGTCCGAGTCCGTCCTAAGCACTCAAAACTTTGGGACTAACCCAGTGTGCCATGAGATGCACAGATAGGCATGAGTCGATGCAAGACAAACTTGGCAAAGCACTTGGAACATATGATGGCAAGCAAAAAAGGGCGTGTCACTTGTGTTCTGCAGTGAATCTATGCACTAGGAGGAGGAGTATGTCTACCAGAACCCTGTGGGACCCTGCCACTCACTTTCTTCTTCCTTCCCTTGTGAGAAAGAACATCAATGTTTTTTCTTCTTTGTATTATGAGAATACTCCTCCATTGAAATTCAATATTGGTCTTTTACAATTTCATAAGATCCCTGGACAGTCTGGCTTTGGTAAACCGACTGAAAGGGGTGCATTTCTTTATTTAGGTGAACCCCAAATAAGTCCCTTATTGCTCTCCATGGCCTTATTGGTATCTCCAAAGCTGGAAGTGACCTATTTGAAGCCCTTCTCCTACACGTAAAGAACTTTTCAAATTTGGTTTTTGTATTTGAAAGTACCCGCTGGCAGAATTTTGCTTTAACCTTAATTGACATTATACTTTTCTCTGAAGTCATCCTGTCTTTGAGTCTCCTTTCACCCCCAAACCCCTCTTTCAGTGGTATCCGCAAAGGAAGGAAATTTTATTAAATCTGGGTACGAAATGCTGAAACTGAGCATTTAATGCAGAAGATTCGAGAGTAGTTATAGTAACTGTACAGATAGGAGCAGTGAAAATATATGCAGCAGCAACAGTGGAGGCGCTCAAGAAAAAGGAAAGACAAGATGAAACTTTGTTTACCAAAAAATGGATGCTTTTCTGAGTTTCTTCCCCCCTTTGAATCCTAAGGTACTTTTTTCAGGTTTGTTTTGAATCTGACCCAGTTTATGACCAAACTCAAGATTCTGGTGCTGTGTTTTCATTCATTTACGGAACTTCTGGTGATGTGTGTGTCTACATGCCACATGTATTTTTTTCTTGTAATCTAAGGCATAGTCAGTAAGCCTACTCATTGATAGGCAGCCCATATTGGGCCTACCTGCCAATTAGGGGTTGAATTTGAGGGACCTTACAAAAGTAAAAGGTCCCGCGAAAAAACTTTACAAAAGTGGAACAGCCCTTTTTGGGATCTTCCACTTTTGTAAGGTCTCTCAAATTTAAATTTCTCTTAGCCGAGGATAAGGATTCAGGAACAGCTTTAGGCTCTTTCTGGATTCTTAAGACTGGGCCTCAGAATCTAGGAAGAGCTTCAAAGCTGGTTCATTAGCCTATACATATTGGTCTCAAGTATGTACTGGGGTGTTCACTATTTCACTTGCTCTCTTCATACACTTAGACATAGCCTAGTGATACTCTTTTCATTGCAACAAATTATTATGCAACCTTTATCACATGGTTAGCAAGGAAATCTAATGTGTGAATAAAAGTAGTGACAAGGGGTGCTGTTGAGACTACCCGCAAAGGCCCTTTATTTAGCAACAACTGGTCAATTGAACCCACCCACAACCACTTGCAAGAAATGTGATACCTTATACCTAGGTTACTTAGGATGAGGGTGTTGTATGATCTTTTGATGAGGTTCTTTTTTCTTTTCCATTATTGCAATTTGGTCCACTTGCGGGAACAATTCTAGAAGTGGGTATAATTAAAGTGGAATTATTTCAAAAATTTTAATCTATAAATTGGCTACTCATTACAACACTACTAGGACTACATTGAAATTATTGTTTTTGAATTTCTAGTAGCTTTTTGCCACATTTTGCAACCCTCCTTTTTCATGTGTTGGTTTTTGTGGAACCACTAAGAGCATATGATACACCTTTTTGTATTTCTGCTAGAAATCTCAAACCCATCTACTACCTAGGACATGGGTTCATAAGTGTTTGTCCTATGTTTGGGGACACATTATAAGAGTAGGGAAATGGGGAGGAAGGTTTAGTGTTGATTGATTTATTGTTTTGGATTTAGTTCCTTCCAATGGCTTTAGTTCTTTATGTGACATTCACTCATGAAATGTGAACAATCATGATAATGTTGGAACTTCTTTTCTCAATTCTTATATGACATGGAATAGGTTAAAGTTGGGAGCACTCCAAGAAAACAAGCCTGCTCATGGCATAATATCTATGCCATGACAGGTTCAAACAAAATCATGAGAGACCATAGAACAGCCTAAATTGTTTAGGTAATTAAAATAAAAACTGATTTTTAGTAGGTGACACCTAGGGGGGAGGGCGCAACATTACCAGAATAAAAGGGGCCCCCATGCGAGGCAGAACTGAGCACTAACCCTGGTTCTGAGGTAAAGCCCTCTCCCCTGAGGGCTTTGCCTCACATAATAATTGGTGCATTTTATGAACTTCCCAACATGAACCATCGCCCACTAGTGCACCATGTAGGATGGATGGATGGATGGTTGGTATGCGCACAGGAAGTGTGTCTTTTTCATATTTCTGTGCCATAACTAGCCATGGTGGTTAGTTATATACTAACCGTCCCCGTTTAACTACCTACTTAGCGGCAACCAAGAGCCTTAACCTACATACATAATAACCACTTCCATTACCTAGTTACCTATGATACGTAGGTGATTACCTATGTAGTTACCTAGGTAGTTTGAGGTTGGCGTAGGAGGGTTAATAGGATATGTTAACTCAAATGTGGTTCATCCCCAATTATAAGAGGTTTCCAGTCAATCACATACTGTTGGATGCTGGGTCACATATCCTAGGGTCAATTTCACCATGAAATAATCCTTGACGGTTTGAAATTAATCTTTGTGAAAATATGAAGTCGAGGTGTGCAAAACCTTCATAATTATTGCAAGCCATAATTTGAATAAATTCACTCCATGTATGACAATATCATATATTGTAAATCATGAAATATTAATAATTTGAATATATAAAAATGAACAATTTTCTTGAAAAAAATAAATTAATTGTTTTGTCAATGTGGAAGCTGACCCTAGGCTACAGTAACCCGTTAGGAAGTTACAAGTTAGGACACCACTAGGGTTGTTGGGTGATGGTCCACCCTGTGATCAAAATGACCTACTTAAGACAAAGCAAAAGTCATCATTTATACATTCATCCTGTGGTTTCATTCTCACGAGTGTCGTATTGTCAGATTGCATTTAGAAAGGCAAGGTCAGATTCAGGTAGGCAGCACATAACATAACTTGCCTCTTTTCCTTTCTCACTTTTCTACCACAACCAACTTACTTGTCATACACTCTACATGGTCACGCCAGCATGAAGCCAGAATCTCACACTTAATAATTGATTGCTGTATGTCAAGTTAGTGTGTTTCATTCTATGAGAAGATAGATGTCCTTCTTTCTTTGGCATTTTGCTGAAGAAAATTATTGGTAGTAGCATTTTTTAAATTGACCTTTACATGGTAACTAGAGTGTGTCTTTTCCTTAGACTAGTTGCATAAAGTACGTTGTGATCACAGCAGCCTTAGGAATGTGCAATTTCTTGTTGCATGGAGACGCACTTTCCATTGGAGAGGTGCAATTGGGCTGAAAATCTACAAGCGATTATTGTTAAGAACATCGGGAACATTTCATATGCAGGGAACTTTGTAATAAATTTACAAGAACATATATATGATCTCGTAAAAGAGAATGACAAGTGTCATCTTTCAATGACTCATAGGTTGATTCATATTTCTCTCACACCTCTGCATTTGATCAATTTTGACCTATAGAAGTGTGAGACAACTCTGAGCGGAGCTAGATGAAACAAATGTAATGGAAAGCTAATGTTAGGGGAAAAAGGGTGATCCCTGCAGCCTAATTAATGAAAAGAGAACCATCCAGGTCCTTGACAACATTGCCAAGTCTTGCAGCGTCTTTGTTCTGACAGCAAAAGAGTCGTCAATTTATAATCTGGGAATTGCCTTAGTATTGTGTCAATTTGCCACCATTTTATTTTTAGGGACACTTGCAGAAGTTGGTATGGCCATGGACCCCTTACCTGGGTAGAATGTTTTAGATTCCCATGAGAACTTTGCGGATGTCCCTTGGCTACGCCATGGGTATATTGGCTAAACCCAAGGAGGTTGCACCCCTGAGTTCCTTGTTGGGCACCCATTACAGTATGATTTCCAACCCCACTCGATGAATTGTTGGCAACCATGTGAGTCCTCAAAGGGTCAAACTTTTGAGAAAGTTACAGCCGCCAGGGTGACCAACTTACTCAGCATAAGTGTTTTTCTCGTCTTTTCTTTTTTTTCAATTTTGTGATGTAGCTAAACTAGCAGTCATCAACAAATAAGGTTTAGCCAAATTTGGCTTTAGACCACATATCACAGTTATTGTAAGAAATTAAGAATCCTTTTTATAGTTTGGCTAGCTGCTGGAACCTCTTGTAGAAATCTGGAATTTCATTTTTTGAAATCAAAACCTGACAAATTGAGTTCATTTTTCGAAGAACAAATGATTTTTTGGGGTTTAATTGTCATATTTCAAGATAGATTCATATAAAGGGCCAGATTTGTATACCAAGTACAATTATGTAGTCAACACTATAGAAGGATCCATAGCAGAAGGTCACCAGTACACAACAAGGCCAGGGGGAACACCCAACCCAAGCATGGAAGAGACTCACCCCAACCATACTAAACTACCACAGACCGCTGGTTGCTAGCACCACCTAATTTTATTTGCCATCCCTGGCACAAATGGCATGGTGTGGCCACCACACCTTAGCAAAAGTCTCAAGCAGGTTGGCCTCCTTACCTGGATTCTTTTTAACCAACTGCAATGTAAGTTTAACCATTCTAGCCTACCATAGTCAAGGAAACTATCCTATGTCACTTTTCCTAATTTAGCGTCACACCGTGTGGCATTATTGAAAACGAGGTCGTTTGATGAAACCCTGGCAAGCACCATTAAACAAAGCACCCAGCAAAGGGGGAAAGGAAGAACAAAGAGAGAGAGGACCCAAGTACAAACCAAAAGAGCAAAACCCAAAGTGGGTCACAAGGGGGTAAGGGTTTTTTGGTTCTAGCCAAATTGACTAGAGAATAATACCTCCTATAAGGACCAGAGCAAACTGAACCTCTTTAATCTACTAGGCAGTCTTTTGTTAAAGAGATAATGTTCCAGACTAATGGATTTCCTAGCCTTACTAGAATCCAAGGGTCCCCTTTAGATTGTGCAGGAGAGTAAAAGCTTGCTCCAATGCTTTCTTGGGTCTTGAGCAAAGCCAAAATGTGTGAGGAACAGTCGCAGGAGTTGCAGCTTCAAAAGCCAGAGGAGTCCACTACTATGCTTTGATTAGTTTTGCCTCCAAGTCTTGACAATGAGTGCTAGCTTGGTACCAAAGAGACCAAATGAAGTGGACATCCTTCCTTTCTTGACCTACAACATGCCCAGACATCTCTCCATTTTAGCTGGAAGTCTGGTGGGATGCCCTTGGACGTTCCTTATGAGAGCTCCCCTTGGGTTGAGTATGTTTCCACCAAGTATGTTTCACATTGTAGCTCATCAGCCTTTCCTGGCCTCTCCAATTCCACATGCTTGGGTCGAAGGTCAAGTTCTCAAAGCTTCCATAATATAAATGGAATGTTTACCTACCCCTTGAACCAAGCTTGATGCAGACCCTAACTTCTTCATTATATCTTAAGGTTCCATGCATCTAGGCTTGAGCTGAAGCATGCTAGAATGCTTGCTGACATGACACTGTAGAGCTGAATACCATTATACCACTTGGTATATTCAATGTCTCTAATAAGGCATCCTTTTTTCTTTTTCTTCTTGATACATCCTACCTACTTACTTACTTAAATATGTCCTACTTACTTACCTATTTACCTACCATCTACCTATCTATTTATCTATCTATCTACCTACCTACTATATACCTTCCTAAACATCTACCTAGTTACCTACCAAGTTACCTATTTTTATATACTTAACATCTACCTACCTATTTATTTATGTACCTATTGATCAATCGTTTGATCTATCTACCTATTTACTTAGTTAAGTAGCTACTTATCTACTTATGAAAAAAATTGAAATTCAAATGTTGTTATACATATTGACAAAACATTTCATTGAAGTTCAAGAAAACATGTTAAATCCATTTGATATCATATTGTTTTATATATTGTTATGCATGTTTGATGGCGAAGACATTGGTGTGAAAACGAGGGGACAAAGTTTAATCCCCCTTACCAACATATATTATGTGGAGTATGTATATTCATATATATATACATGTGTGTAAAATATATAATACCTAGGTGGGGGTGAAATCACACTAAAAGGAGCTAGGGGCGCCCTTTTTTTTTTCCCTTTGCAAGGATGGGGGGTAGGAGCAAGAAATACATGGCATGTAGCTACTGGCTTACAGCGAAAATTGAAACTTGATGAGGATAGTTTAGCTTTTCAAAATGTTTTTCTTTCGCACACTTATTTTACCTTACGTTAATACTTAGGGTTTTTTTGTCACACACCAATTGTGGATGGATGTTGTCGTTGTCTAAGTTTCTCAATCTTGCTCTAAGTGTCTCAACTCCTACACAAAAAAAAATTCATCTTTGCGTTTTGATATGCACTCCGAACTTGTTAACAATTTTTTTGCCACCATCTAACCTATATGTATTACATTTCTTTTCACATTACTTTTGTTACTTCAATTGTCAAACTTCTTTACGATTTGAATTATAGTTTTTTGTGTTAGCAATCTTTTTTCTGGACAAAAAGGAGTGACACTTCCATCAAAGGTGGTAACTTCACAGGTTCAAAGTTAATTCTTGGTGATTCCAGTTATCAAACAAGGTTAGGTTCAAGTTGTGACACTTTGAAATTTTAATTTGTATTTTTCTCTTAAAAATTATGACCTTCTGAACTTTTTATTTGTTTTTCTTCAAGTGGTCTATTATTGCCATGACCTAGTTTGTTCCTTTAAAAATTATAAAGTTCTTCACCTTGTAGTACATCTAGGTGTTTGGATTGCAATGTCGACAAGTTGAATTCGCCTCCAATAAGTTCATAATTCAAACACCTCAAGGTGGGTTGACAGAATTTTTCTTCACCTATTTTGATAGTTATTGTTCATGAGGTTTTATCAAGATTTGAACTTGTAATAGGTTTTAAAAATAGCTATAAAAATTCAACTCTTGGAACTTAAAAATTTTAGTTCGTCATTTCCTTTGAATTGACTAATATGTTCACAAGTTGGGCCGTGAATTAAAATAGGCTTTAGAAACATTTGAAGTTCATCGAGTAAACTTAAATTTAATTGCGACAAGTTATTTAGCCTCTACTGCTAGTTTTTTTACAACTTGTTAAATGTTGTTTTGCTGAAAAAGATTTGTTCAATTTTGCTATCAAATTAATGATGCAAAAGCTAATTTGCCATGTATTCTAATGTGCAGAAACAAGAAACTTTCATTCTACCAAAGTTATGAAACGAATTCCCTTGAGTTCATATAATGAAATTGAAAAAACCTAGGTTTCAATGTGCACTCAAATTAGAATGTTAACAACTTGAACCACCAACCTTATTTTAGAACATTTGTTGACCATGATTCTTGGTGAGGGGTAAATTAACAATGTTTAAAAGTCAATAATGTCTAACAATCACAAGAAGATCTCATGGTGATTGAAGTTAATTGAGGTCTTTTTTATTTCATGTACAAGTTGAAATGTTAATTTAAATGGGATTGTTGATTGTTGTACCTTAAAATTGTTTCTAAATTCAAACTTCATAATATTTAGGTCAAGCACGCTGAAATTTTCTTGGGCTAATGTCTAACACTCACAAATGGATCTCATAGTGATTGAAGTTAGTTTCTATACAAGTTGGATTGCTTTATTTCAAATTGGACTAATGATTATTGTGCCTAAAAATTGCATCCTATTTCCAACTTCATAATTAAGTCAAGTGTTGAAAATTTTAAGGGCTAATGTTTAACACTAACACTTGAGGATCTTATGATGATTGAAGATAATTAAGACCATTTTGTGTTCTATGTAAAAGTTGAATTGTTAATTCAAACTAGATGTTGATTGTTATATACCCATAAACTATTGAACCTAATTCCAACTTCATATATTCAATTCAAGTCCCAGTTATAATTTCATAATGTTTAGGTCAAACACACTGAAATTTTTTTGAGCTAATGTTTGACAGTCTCAAGAGATTCTCATAATGATTTAAGTTAATTGAGATCATTCAAACTAGATTGAATTGTTGAAGTTGTACACGTTGGATTGTTGATTTTATACCCTAAAACTATTCTACTTAGTTCTAGTTTCACAATATTTAGGTTAAGTGCTCAAATTTGTTTGGGCTAATGCCTGACAGTCACAAGAGGGTTTCATGGTGATTGTTCATTTAATTAAAATCATTTTTTGCTAACTTTTGTAAGTTGGATTGTTGATTATTATATCTTAAAATTATTTTGTAGTTTCAGTTCCATAATAAGGTCAAGTGTTGATATTTTCTAGGCTACAATTTCTCATTCACAAGATTTTATTTCATAAAAGTCCATCTCACAATGGTTGAAGTTAATTGAGATCATTTTTTGTTCTATGGATAAGCTGAATTGTTCATTTAAACTGATTTGTTGATTATTGTACTCTAAATTGTTTCTTAGTTCCAATTTCATAATATTATGGTCAAATGTTGAAATATTCTTGGGATAAGTTTGACAGTCACAAGAGGATCTCATGATGGCGATTAAAGTTAATTTAGACTTGATTGTTAAATTGATGTACCCCATAACTACTTCTAGTTCCAACTTCATAATTAGGTCAAGTTTTGAAATTTTTAAGGGCTAAACAAAGGCCAATTGCTTTAAATATAAACTACTCATGATTTAAGGTTTGTCCATTTCCCTACCTTCCATCCATATAATTTCAATGTTAGGTTTTTATGATTCATTGTTGTTCAAGTGATAGTTCAAATTGAGGTTCAACAAGGTGTGGAAATGGAATTGATGGGCTTCTACACAACAATTTTATAATTGATATTTATCTCAATTTGCACTTCATGAGGTAAATGTACACCCATAAACCAAAATGTTTTTCAATATGCATTTAAATGTTCTAGAGTTTCTGGATTTTCTATTCAATCATGTTGACTTCTGCAACTTAATGTGGTTATCTAGGGTTTTAAAAGGTAATAGTTGATTATTGAAAGGCTAATGTGCCTAGGACAAGTTCTTGCAAGTGTATTAGCAATGCCATATGGGAGACCTTGAATAGGGCAAAAAATGACAATGAATAGTTGGCTTGGGAACAAGACGTTCAAAATGAAGATGACATTTTCTACACACCACTAGAAAGCCCTATAAAAGAATATTTTATTGGTAGTGTCCATGTAGTGTCAAACAAAGGTATTCATTTGGAAGTGAACAATGTCTAACATGCTTATTGATGCACCCCCAAACTCCTTGAAAGACTCAAATGTGAGTCCAAAAGTGAAAAAAATGGAAAAAGAAGGAGTTGGGGTACATTTTTTAATTCGCAACATCCTCCCCACCTCACAAAAGCTTTCTTCACTAATCTTTGACCTAATTTTTTGGTTTTTTGAAGTTTGGGCTACTTCGAGACCCCTTTCACTATCAATATTTGCCTTGGTTTGTGCCTCCTCCCAACTTCATTTTCTCCTTCCTAAATCAAATTGTCTTGAATTCCTAAATCCACCTAGGTGTTTAAAAGAGCTTCTATGGGACTAACAAGCTTGACAATCTTTTAACAAATGTTGTAAATTCCTATAGAAGTAGTAATGCATCAAATATTTCTCAAATTCCATGTCAATTTTCACTTCTTTCCAACATGTTCCAAGAATGCCAATTGATGCCACCTAACCACGTTTTGGATCCATATTGACACAAAAATATGGGTTGTGCCTTCTATGGTTGTTGGGATCTTCCCCAAGCTTACCCATGTGAACTATGATTGTCCTTCCCATCAATAGGTATTCAAGTGGAAGCATCCTATGAAAACACCACACTAGGATCTTCAATCCACAAAGGAACTCCATGTTGAAGTCGGGTATCCATTCTTGGTAGAATTTTTACCCCCCTAATGTTTTGTGTGGTGTCAGCATGAATAGTTTTTTGGTCCTTTGGTTGTGGTGGAATTTAGATACACGAAGCCTCAATTCACATCCATTTTGGAATTAATTGCTCCAATCTTCACAATTAAATTCATTAACACAACCTAGTTAACAATGCAATGAACAAGAACTTTAATGCCTATGAAACTAGTGGTTATCATAAATTGAAATTGCTACACATGATAAAATTTAATAGCATAGTTCAATGGTCATGAAGTACAATTGTTGGGATAATTTCCCTTAGTGTAACTCTAAATGAATTAAACTTTCTAACTTGGGTGGGTCTCTCACCAAGAAAATCTATGTGGTTGATTACATCAACCATGTTATTGTCCTCCAAGACTAATATTTTAAACACATTTTTGACCTAATACCTCTTGAACTTGAGTTTTTGGTTTAATAGTTTGAAATATTTCCCTAAAAAAAACCATTCTAATGAAAATCCAAACCTAGCCATGTGGCAAGGAAAAGCTTAACATAAAAAAATTTAGCAAAAAAGGAAACAAACCAAAAACCTAAAATGTTGATCTTTAAACTCAATCGATCTTGTTGTATAAAGGAGATTAAAAGTTTAAATTTTGGAAAAATAATTAACATTATTGACTAAAACAATCACAAAATTAGGGGAGCAAAACAAGTAAAATATTTCTGAATGGTCTATCAAAAACAATGTCAATTCCATCATTTGAACCAAAGACCTTTAATGCCCATTAATATGCATTTCCTACCACTGCTAGTTGTGGTTTCACTTCATTGAATATCAATCTAGTTGTGAAAGTCAATGGTGATAGTTTTGAAGAATATTCTAAAAAACAAAAACCCTCCATTTGTCACAACCCTAATTTTGGGTTCATGACCAAGATTGGGGCAAGGTAACAAAAAAAATGAACATGTTGGGGGAACTCGAAAAAGAATCATTTCTAGGATTCCTAGAATGAGGGACCAAAGTATATTATAGGGAGGAGGATGAAGACATCCTCCCAAGTTCAAAATGTGTGAATGTAATGGATCTAAAGTAAGTGTATGACCCAAAGTTGGTTCCATTTTTACCAACCACTTGCATTATCTAGCTTGTGTAAATGACTTGTCCACATTATGAAAAAAATAAGGATTTTGCAACTACATTTTCTAGTTGCAATGACTAGTTACAACTTAATGGGATAAATGCATAATCAAGTGTTTCATTATTGTGACAATGCAAAACATTGTTTTTTTTCTACAATTTCCTTCATTCAAAATGCATATGGTGATTAATATATCTTTAGATTTACTAATTGGGACTTGAATTTAAACTAACAATTTCATTATGAAAAAAACTATGTGGTTATTTATTGAAAAAAAATTCATTTGTTAGTAGTAATGGATTTTTGAAATTGAAAAATATGGATTAATTGTTTGACTGGACCATCACAAAATGGAAAATTTTATATTGATTCACACTCCAAATTTGTTATTGGGATTTAATATATGATGTTATTCAAGATGATAAATTCATATGAAGAATCTTTTATTTGAAAACCTTAACCGTTTGATAATTAAGGATTTTTGAATGGTTAAAATTTGACCATATTTTCATAACTCCATATGAGTTGCAATTTTATTTTTTTTCAATATTTTTGTTCAAAAAACATATTTTTTGAAAGTTTTAGATGGGCATTATTCCTAAAAACTTTGTGGGTTTTCCTTTTAAAACTTCCAAATTAAAAAATGAAATCAATTACATTATATACAAGTTTTCACATAGATTTGGGAAGGTTTATATGTGATTGAACATGTATTATTCAAATATTAGAATAATAATATTTTAAAAAGTAAAAACCATGTCTATTTTAATCATTTAAAAAAAAGTTGTATGGACTTATAAGGAGTCTGTTGATATTAAGACATTCAATCGTGCATTCACCCAATGTAAAAATGTGGTATTAGTGGGTCCAACCACTCTATTAGGAGCCACACGTGCCCCTTTAGACCATTGTTTTATTTTTAGAATCTTTTTAAAATCTTCTTAATACACCTTTTAGAAAATATTTAAAATCTTTAAAGTTTTATTAATACTATTATGTTAAAGTGTATATCAAAAAAATCCAAAAATATGTTATTAAAAAATATTTTCAAATTGTGTTTTTAATGTCAAAACTAATTTAAGTTACTTTTATGCAACTTTTAAACAATGGTTACAAGAGGTTAAAAATCCTTACACATATTTTTCAATCATTAGATTAATTCCAAATTTTTATAACATGTACATAATGTATTCACAATAACATATGTATATATACAATCCAAACACTAGTACAAAAGTGGGGTGTAGTCTATTAGCTTAAATCACTATGGAACCTTAAAAGTGAAATAACTTCACTTCATTTTAGTGCTTTCTCCATGGTTAAAGTTATTCCACTATAATATCATTATGTAAACATCATGTTTCACTACTAACTGACATAATTCACTATTATAAATTATTATGGTAGATAGATTTATTTTTATGTTGTTGTCTGAAGTACCTTATGTTATTTTATGATATACACTATATTATTTTAAGTTACCTTATTATTATACTTATACCCTAAATTATTATAGGCTATTATAAATTATTATACCCTAAACTATTATACATTATTTTACCTTAAGGTATCCTAATTGATTTATTATAACCTTTTTACTTTAAATTATTCAACTAACCTTAGGTTCTACCTTAAGTTATTTTATGTTATGTTAATATATGTTATTTCAAGTTATATTTTAGGTTATTCAAGGTCATTTGACTTTATGTTATTATAAGTTATTTTATCTTAAATATCAAATTTTAAAATAATGTAAAATAAAATATAATGACCTAAGGTAAAATAACCTATAATAGCCCATGAAAAAAACATTTAAATAGCCTACAATAAAAACTACCAATAACCTATGATAATATAACTTAGAATATCCAACAATAATTTATAATATAATAACCACCAATAATCATAATATAACTTAGAATAACCAAAAATAGCCACCAATAGTCAATAATAAAATAGTCACTAATAAACACCAAAAGAATAGCAATTAATGACCACCAATAAAATAACCAATAATAACCATTAATAGAATAGCCAACAATATTCAATAATATAATAACCATCAATAGTCACTAATAAAATAGCCATCAATAGGCACTAATAGAATAACCACCAATAGCCATTAATAAAATAGCCACTAATAACCATTAATAGCCATTAATATAATAACCATTAATAACCACTAATATAATAACCACAATAGCCATTAATAGAATAATCACCAATAACCACCAATAAAATAATCATTAATAATCATTAATAGAATAACTACCAATAGTCATTAATAGAATAATCATTAATAACCCAATATAATATCCCCAATAGAAAAGCAACTAATAGTCACCAATAGAATATCCACAAATAACCTATGGTAATATAACCTAGAATAACTAAAAATAATATAAGGTGAAATAATTTAAAATAACAAAAAAAACTAAAAATAACCATAAATAATGAAAGGTGAAATAACTTATAACAATGAAAAGTAGCCTTAGAATAACTGAAAGTAATCTAACATAAGTAACATTATTATATTAGTAAAAATCTTATACATTTATTAAACATTTTTTTTTTCAAGAAAATGGTCATTGAAATGTTATTGAATAATGATATTCAAAAAAAATTTGTTCAAATGAATTTCCACTTTCAAAAGTAAATAAATGTAATTATGTACAATATTGAAAAAAATAAATAAATTAAACTTTAATCATTTCATTTAGACAAAATTTCAATAAGATATGAATTTTCAAAATTTATGTTTTTATAATGTTTAAAATGAAGTATTTGATAAATAGAATGCAATGTAACACATTATCACAATAAATGTGATGGCTTGATGGTAGGGATATTTACCTCCATCCTAAAGGTCAAGAGATCAAACCTCACAAATGGTGTGTTTATGGTCAACAATGGTAAGTTGACCAAATATTATCTTATGTAGTTCTTTATAGTAGGTGCCTACCTAGGTTGATTACATGGCTTGTGTACCTAGGCTAGGTTTTTAACCTAACATAAGTAGTGACATGTGTTAATAATTCATAGGCTGAAAATCATGAAACTATCAATAATATTAAATATTACATTAAATATTAAATAATTTAAATTTAATTGATTTTCATGATGTTTATTTAATTAATTAACAAGTGAAATGGCTTGATAAATTTGTATTTCATTTGAAAATAACGTTGTTTCACTAAGTACTAGTGGAACAATTCACTATCCATAAACTGGTCCCTGTTCATTAAGGGGTTGACCAATTTCACCATGGTAAAAATGTCCAAATTCACCCAAAATTTAGTGAAACTCAAAATGAACTACGACGCATTTTGGTGTAACAAAAATTCAAAAAATTAAACAGTGGTTATGATTACTTTTGGTACAAGTTATTATGATTGCACCCTAGTTACATCAAACAAGTTGCATTAAGTACAACAAACCTAATGTGACATACATGTTGTTCCATGTCATATACAATGAACAAAATACATGTGCAACTTAGTGCAACTACTTTATAATTAAAATGTTAGAGTTTATGACTAAGTGCAAAATGTTTTTTGTGAGAAAACAAACATTGTGGCATGTGGCAAATTTATTCATCTTCATTCATCTAACATGGATAAAAATAGTTTAACTAACATGGAATGTATCTACAACTAGTGTAATTATAGTGCATATATTATCTTGTAACTAAAAGTTTAATTATTGTGTCCAAAGTAGCTAACAAGAAGAAACCTACTTTTTGTAATGTAACATTTGCTTCAAGTATGTGTCAAGTATATTCTACCAAAGAGAAACATGCTTACAACTTTTGTTGTCAAGGAAACATGAGGAATTTTTTTTTTAAAGGGGAAAAAGTAGGAAGCTTGCTTTTCTCCTCGTTTTTTTCATTGTTTTGCATGCCATGCCAAGAGGAGCAATGTAATTATGGCACCAACAAGGAAAGAACAAGAGAGGGGAAAAAAGGTGGGGTGGAATGAGCATGAGTTCCAACCACCACCATTGGGAAGTTGATCCTCTTTTTCAAGCTTCCTAAACCCAAGCACAAATGTAGGCTTGCATGTTCAAGGTCAAGTTTGAGATAAAGGGTCAAGGGGGTTCAATTTGGAATTTTCTTTTTTCTTTTCAATTTTTTTGTAATTTTCCAAACTTGGAAGGCAAGTTGGTAGACTATGAAAAATTGTGTCCATCGAAACCATAGTACCTTGCAATTAAAATTCAAAGAACAACTCACATACAACTATTGTGCAACTATCTTTTGGGTATTACAATTAGTGTGCAACTATCCCACTAGAAACATGATGTATTAATAAATAAATTATCACATCAAAAAATCAATTAATTGTATTATAGTTGCAAGTAAGTTGAAAATGAATTTTCTATATAGTAATTTATACATATCATACATACATATGTAGTCAACCATGTTTGACTTTTTCAAGAATTGCATTGTAGTTACATGTGGCAACTACTTTAGAATTGTTGTAAATGTGCCACTAAAGTAACAATTATGTTGCAACTACGTAGAATGTCCATACATGTGATCATGCTACATGTCCACATTTCCACCACCCATTATGGAATACATTTGCAACTAGTTTTCAATTATGATTCCCATTAATACAAATAGCCTAGCCACTAGTGCACCATTACTAAAATACTCCTATTCAACTATGTTATGACTATAATACAATTACTTATAACGTAATAAAAACACATATTCATCAGTTATTTATATCTTCATCATATGTGTTTCATTTTGAGTGATTTAAAATGTTATGGGAGTGTTATTTCAAGCTTTTAAAATCATCTATTAAATGTAAAAGAAAAGGAATAATGAAAAAATAACAAGAGAAATAAACTTTCCAACTTATAAAACACATATTTTCCTTTTTTTTTCTCTTTAAACCCCTCCTACTTTCAAATCTCATATCTCTTATTTTTAATGCATTTTAAACAATTTAAAGTGTTATAAAAGTGTGACCTAAAGTTCTACAAATCATTTTTGAACTTTAATAACAATAGATCAACATATAAGGATTTTTTTAAGTGTTTGGGAATTGGCCTTTATAACATTAAGTGATTTATTTTTTTGAGTTTTTGACACCTTCTACTTTGGGGGGGGGCATAACTTTCTCAATTCTACATCAGATTTTAATAGATGGATGATGATCAATGATGTCAACATGACATCATGAGTGCAATAATAATGGAGTTGCATAATAGTTGAAAATGAATTGTTTTGATAGAAGTTGCAATTGTGTTGCAATGAGTTACACCGTATATATGGTGACTTGCAACTCTATAATTCATGTAACTTGTTCGTCAATATGCACGATGTATAAACATAGTGAGTTGCAAGTGTCCTTTGCTGTGCCTTTCAAAGTGGTGTGTCAATTTCATAAGTCTTATGTTTAACTACTTTGGTGAGTCACAAAACATAAAAATAGATGATAAATGCCAATTAGATGGATGAAATGCAATTCAATGGATTAATGTCTTTGTTGTAACTTTGACTCAATTATTTTTCAATTATACTATCCAATTACAAGTCAACCTTGCAAAAAATGCATGAATTAATCATAAATTGATATAATAATTAATCATTTTTCATGAATTACAAATATTAATTTATTAATTAAGAATATGTAATCATTAGTTAATTCAAAAAAATTTAATTTTTATTAACAATCAATAAGTTTGTAGAGAATTATTTAATATTAATTATTTAATTATTATGAAATAACTAATTATTCTAAATAATTAGTTAGATAAAATGAATATTCTAACTAATTATTTAGATAATTAGTTATCTGATTATTCCTCATTTAATAATTCTTAAATAACTAATTAATTTTTATTTTTCAATAATTGCTCATGACTATTAATTAATAAATATTTAGTCAGCTAATGAATAATAAATGAAAATTTTTCACGACTTAAATTGTTTAGTGACTATTAATGATTAATTAAAATTGTGTATATATATATATTTGAAATATTTGGTATTTATTAAAAAAATTAGTACTTAACTAGCTACTCACCTAATTAGTAGTTAGGTCTTTAACAAGTAGTTAGTAGGTAGGTATCAATTAAGTAGGTAGCCATTAAGGTTAATGTTTAGTTGGTTACTAAGTACCTACCAACTAGTTACTAGGTAATTATAAAAGTACCAAGGTAGGTAGCTAGTACCTACCTTTAAGTAACTACTAGATATTACCTAATATGTATTTTCTAGCTACTACTAACTAGTTAGTCCCTAAGTTACCTATGGTAGGTATTGGATAACTATTAGGTGGTCTAGGCCTAGGTGGCACCTTATCTTAGTTTTAAACTGAACCTAGGTGCCACATACATTACATTAATTAATAGGTTAATAAATATTAAATCTTTAAGTTACCTATGTTAGGGTTTAAATAAGTACTAAGTCATCTAGGCCTAAGTGCCACCTTGTTTAACATTAGCCCAACCAAGGCACCACATATGCTAGATTAGTTAATAGGTTAAGTTAATTAGAATTAATAAGTTAGGTTAATTAATAATTGATTAGGTTACAAAAATAATTAGGTACCAATTAAGTAAGTAGGTAGTTAAGTAGTTGTTAGTAGTTAGTATTAGTAGGTAGTTGTTTTTTCCTTTTTTATTTTCTCCTCCTACTTTCAAACCTCATAACTTTTTTATTTCTTGTTTATTTGAAACAATTTAAAGTGTTATAGGAATACCACCTAAAGTTCTAAAAATCATCTTTGAGCTCTAATAGCAACTAAACAATATACAAAGAATTTTTTTGGTGTTCATGAACTGGCCTTCGTAATGTTTGGTGGTTTTTTTTTTGAGATTTTTACCCCCTTTACTTTGGGGGGCCATAACTTTTTCATTTCCAATCCATTTTCAATGATTGGTAGTGTGTTAGATGCATTAAGAGGAAGGTTTCAAGTTTTGTTTGGACATTAAAAACAATGGAACCTTCCCCTTGGGTCTGGCTTGCCTTAAATGCTTAAGTGTTTAGTCACTAGCCAGTCTACCCTAGCTAAGTTGTAACTTGGTTACAACTAGGTTGTAACTAAAATGTTTATCCCATATTCTTTGTTTTCCATGACAAGTTTTTAAACTATATAAAGAGATTATTTTAAAATCTTGGAGAAACAAATACAACTTGAAACTTGAATAACCATTTGGGATGAACTAATCACAAAAGTTTGATCTTAAAAGCTAAACTTGAAATTGAAATAACATTTCATTAATTAGGTAGCATTTGGCCTAGGTCTAAGTTTAGCCTCAATGGGCCTAAATCTCGACTTAACTTAGCTTTGAGCCTACTTAAGTTTCGGCAACTTAGGTTCGAGCCTTGCTTAAGATCAAAGTTATTATAAGTGTGTGTTTAGCCTAGGTTCAAGCCTAGTTTAGGTTTGAACTTAACCTGCATTTGGGCCTAGGTTAAGTTTGAACTTAACCTGCATTTGGGCCTAGGTTAAGTCCAAGCTTAACTTAGGTTTGGGTTTAACCTATGTATAGGCCTAGCTTAGGTGACATGTAACCTACATGGGCCACATGTCAACAAGCCATTGGCTAGACGTTTAAATCATTTAGCTGGACATTTGGGCCGCATGTCAACAAACTATTCGTTAGATTGTTTGTTTACCCTAATTGGAATATAGTAAAAATTTCAATTAAAATTTTGATGAGTTCATGTTTTGTTACTGAGTGAAGTTCATCCTGAAAGGGTTTATTGTTGAAAACAATTATTGATTATAATGGTCAAAATCATTTTCAACTAAAATGGTAAATTAAAATCAGCACATGGCCACAATTGTCAATTGCAATTTTAGGTTTGATTTGTATTCATTGACTCATATGGTAACTAATTGCAAAAAATAATTTGTTGTTGAAAGGTCATTTTCAACTATAAATTTAATTGAAGCTAAATTGAATTTGTAGTTGGAAAAGGGGGGTTTTCTATTAGTGTTATTAACCATTGAACCAATATTTAAATAAATGAAATTGTCATCACATGTTATTATGCACATTCTTTTCCTAATTTACCTAGGTATCTTTCCTACTTCTGTTACCTTATTACCTTACTTTATAGACCTATGTATCCTAGGATAGTAATAAGCTACCCTAGGTTTTTTTTAAGTTAATTTATAGCTACCCAAATCTATGTGTAGGCTACCATAAAATAGGTTGTTTCTACTAGTCCTAGGTTATTTTCAAATTCATGTAAGCTACTATAGGCTAATCCAAGATTAATATATGTTATGGTATGTTATTCCTAGATTAATGTATGATATTCTAGGCTATTCTTAAGTTAATATACACTAATTTAGGCTACCCAAATTTATGTGTAAGCCACCATAAGTTAGGTTTCTATGTTAGTCCTAAACTATTCCTAGGTTATTGAAAGTTACTTTAGGTTATTTTTAGGTTAATGCAAACTATCGACCTAAGTTATTTTTAGGCTACCATTGTCACATGCATGAAAATTATGAAGACAAACAATGAAAATACAAACCTAAATTTAAATCCATACACATAAAATATAAACCAAAACAAAATCACAAGAAGCTAAGAAGAAGAACATGATGTGTGTAAATAAAAATGTAAAAAAATAAAAATTGTGACAAAACATGAAAACATAAACACAAAAGGAATATAATATGGTCATGGAGCAAGATCATACCTCAAATTGGTGTTGAACAAATTGAAAATAATAGGGGTCCTATTTTTATTTGTACTCTTTTGGGGACTTAGTTCAAGTAATCTTTTGTGAAGGTTTCCATGCGCCCACTAACCAAGGGAGCTTATTAAAGGACTTCCTAATTATAAGTGAACTATGAGTTAATTAATATTTAATTAATTGTGAATCAACTAAAAGTTAACTAAACATGAATTAAAAGAACTTGAGAATGAACTAGGAATTAACAAAAAGTTATTTAAGAATGACCTATGAGTTAACTATAAATGAATTACAAAGTTGAATATGAATGGATTACGAAGTCATGGATGTGAATGAACTCCATTTACCATGTGACCATGTTCAATATTGGCATTCGTGACACCTATAGGTTAAGATTCAAAATTAATATTATGTTATTATTCCTATGGTATTATATATAGGTTATTCTAGGTTATTTTAAATTATTTTCCTTAGGCTATTACAAATTTATTTTATTTAAAGATATTATGGGCTATTATACCTTATGTTATTTTAATTTATTATATTTTAGCATATTTTCAACTATTCCACCCATAATTATTTTACATTATTTCACCTTATGTTATTTTAACTTATTCCACCTTAAGGTATTTAAAATTATTTTACCATAAATTATTTTTTTATTATTCAAAATTAGTTCATCTTAAGTTTTTATTAATTATTTTTGAATATTTGATTGTAAGCTACTTTAGGTTATTATTCTAGGCTAATGTACCCTAGGTTATTTTTAGTTATTTTACCTTAAGCAATTCTTAGTTATTATAAACTACTTGATGTTAAAAAAATTTAGGCTATTATGCCTTAAGTAATTTTAAGTTATTATGCTTTAGTCTATTATTGGTTATTCCAAATTTTCACCTTAGGTTATTTTAAACTATTATACCTTAAATTATTTTTGACTATTTTAAATTATTTAACAACAAGTTTTTTTTTTTGGAAAAATTCTAAACGATTCCACCTTAACCTATCCTTAATTATTATTTTTTAAATCAATCATTCTACATAAATTATATTAAGGTATTATATTTTAGCCTAAGGTAGCATAACATGGGGTGGAAAAGCCTAAAATATTCAATAATAGCAAAAGGTAGATTAATTGATAATAGCCTAAAATAACTTAAAATAAATTAAGGTATAATAACCTAAGATAATAATAAAAATAAAAAATAACATAAGGTGGGACAACCTAAAATAATTAAGAATAGATTAGGGTAAAATAACCCATAATAACTTAAAACATGAAATAGTTTATAATAGTCGTTTAAGCCTCAAATAATAAAGAAATTCCCAAGGTATAATAATTTAAAATAATTTACGGTGGAACAACAAAAAATAGTTGAAATTAACCTAGGGTAAAATAACTTTAAATTATGTAAAGATTATAATAACCTATGATTCAAATAATTTAAGGTATTTTAAACAGTGACATCAAAAGAAACTTATTTAATGTAGTGAATTGATTCAATTAATAATGAATTATGTCAATTAGTAATAAACATGATGATTACATATAGAGTTCACAATGACATCACTTTAGACAAGTTGAAATAATTAGGGTGGGGTGAACTTATTTCACTTTTAAGGTCCCATATTGATTGAGGCTAGTGAATTGCATCTTGGTTTTATATTAATGGGGATTCAACTCCAACCATCAACATCACCATCATCACCATCATTAGGAAAGTAATCCTCATATCAAATTCAAATTCTATTTCTACACAATTACAAATCATTGCATTGTTCTGTGGGACATGGATGAATTTTATGGAACCACTAAGGGGGTGTGTTGGTATTTGGGGGTGGTTGGCACTATTGAGCAAAATGATTTCATTCAAAAATTTAACGTTTAATGTGATATGCAACAAATTTGTAATCCATAGTTATTCACGCCTTTCATGACATGGAAAGGGTTTTCCAACATTTGGAAAGGTTGTCAATGGACAACTACCACAAATTCATTCTCACCCATGAAGTTTAGATTTAGGATTGGAGAATGTATTGGTCACCCAATTATGTTTCCATCACCAAGAGTATTATGGCCCCAAGTGTTGTTATAATTTCAAATACAATTGTGACAATCTTTAGTAATAGTTTGACCAATGAAAGCAAAAATGCTAGTACCATAACCATTCAAAATGGTGCACTGCATCCATTAATGGATTTGGGGCCTTCATGTGTTAATATTCAACCCTATTGTGAAATTCAAAAGTTATGAAAAAATTATTAATGGGTTTAAACAAAAAAAAACTATGCAATTTATATGAGTTTCAACATAAGCAACATGAAAGCTTATGAAAGACATACATGTGGATGAAAAGGTTGAATGATTATGACAAAAAAAGTTATAAAAACACAAGTTATTTAATTATGATATGAGATTTTGGACAAAGAGCTTAGACAATGGGTGCAAGATGTTATATGATTTTCACTTGCATAATTCACATAATTGACAATATGTTTTTAGTTGTACAAACGCATCAAGCTAAACATAGTGGAGGGAGATGTAATGACACTTGAATTCAATAAGGACACCTTGAGGAACCCTTTAACATTGTTGGTTCAGTAGTCATGTTACCATCCAAATAAGGTCACACCACAAAAGACTAAGGGGACCAAAATAAAACAAGGTGGTGTGTCCTCATCATATTCTTTTAAACAAGGTGGAAAGGAAAAATGTTAGAGATTTGATGGGCTTTATTAAAAAAAATTGTCCTAATATTTTGAACCACCACCTTCAACTTTAACCTTATCCAACCATGTTCCAATTGTAAAGTTTACAGGCATGATGCAAATCATTGTTTCACCTTACATTTGGAACTACTGTAAGGTCAATCACATGTGATCAATGTTGGGAAAATTAAAGTTTTAGAATACCTTAGAAAAGAAAACATGCAACCAACAAAAGGTTGGCCACCAAGCCAACTCCAAATTAGCCCAACATTGCCATGGAGGTGATGTTCGCATGCTTGGAGGCACAATGATGAGCATGGTGGCATAGATGAAATTCAATGCACTTGTTTTGAACAAAGTTAAGGAATGAAATACTCACCATCCTTTAGTTTGGATGTCAATCAAAGATATTTTTGTGGAGCTAGATTTTTCAACCCATTGGTTGCACATGAAGTGATGTTAGATATTCAAAGAAACCACATGTCTCAAGCGACTTGTGGAACCCATGTTAAAGTTTCAAATTTAAATGAAATATTTTTGACACCTACATCAATGACAAGAATGAATGTTCAAATGTTGAAACCATAAGGTGTTGGATGAAAAGTTAAATCCTCAACATGGGGAAACTCCAAGCCAAGTTCACCTAGTAGAATCATTTGTGTTGGCAAATACAATTTCTAACCTTATTGGGGCATCAACTTTTGATAATGTGCTAGTGACATCAAAGAGGTGCTTAGCTCCACTTTTGGACTTAAGGCACCAAGTAGTTTGTTAGGGCTGACAACAAGGGTGTATTGGGCACCATTGTTTTTTACCAAAACAATCATTATCCCTAGTACTCAACTTGCAATAATGTTTTGTTTAATGGCCACAATGTGTGAAGGTGGGAACACAAAGATGGTGGTTATGTTAGATAAAAATCTAATTTTGACCATGGTTCTCCATAGTACTTTCAAGGTTAGCACGATTAAGATGTCAAAAACTCCATCTTGGCATCTCTCCAAGTTGTTAAATTTCAAATTTTCGTAATGTGTCCAACCATTAGGAAATGTTGTTTTTAATGTGGTTAAAATGTGTAATTAAGATGTGAGCTTCCAATTGAAGGGGGCATTGGCATAATGGTATTAACTCTAAAAATTTCTACTGAATTCAAGTGTTCAACCTTTGATATAGCCTTTTTTTTTTTTCAACTTCTGATTTTTATTTCATTTTTTCGCAAGGGTTATTTTTTCCTTGAACTCATCTATATTCTAACTTGCATTTTAACCTTACATTGCATTTTATTTTTGTAAATGCCTTTTGTAAATGCTTTTATATATAGTAAATGCCTTTGTAAATTTCCTTGTTCGTAGGTTAGAGGTTTGCATATTATTGTTTGGTTTCTTTCACCACTCATTTGATAAAAGTTCATCTTGCAACTAATAATGGAAAAATCATCCCAAAATGAAAAAAAAAAGGAATAATAATGACAAAACATATTTAAATGATGTTGTAATGGAAAATGAAAGAATGGAAAAAGAGTTTGAAATTCAACCAAGTCTGCAAATAGAAGAAAATATTAATGCATATGAGGGGAAAGAAAAAATGAGGGAAAGTTTGGAAAAATTGCATCTTTAAAAAAAAGTGGGGACATGGTAGTAGAAATGCATTATGTTAGTCATTTTATTGTGTAAATGACAATAATATAGTGGATGTTAAGTGTTCTCAATTGATGAGATGCATAATTTGTTATGCCAATCCAATTTTGATAATGAATGCCAAAACACAAGCAAGGAAAGGTTTGATATTGTATAACAAATGGAATTATTGCATTAAAAAACATGTTTATGTAGACCATTGTATGACTGCAAAAATATCTTATGAATTAGTAAACGATATGTTAAAAGAACCTTATGAGAGAAAACATGCAAAGAAAAGACCTTATGTAAATGGAACCACTACTTTTAACATTTTTGTTAACAAAGATTCTTATAAGAAATATGATGTGTAGCATAAATAGTTATTGGAAGATTTAGTTATTTTAATTGTTAAAAATCAGTTGCCAATGTATCATGTTGAAAGCCATTGGTTTAAAAGATTTATCTTACATATGCATCCAAGGGTTGTTTTGCCTTCTAGAAAACAATTTTCAAGAAATGTTTTGCCAAAGTTGGTGGAAAAAATTAAACAATTTGTATGTCCTACCTACTTTGGTAAATTGTTAATTTGTAATAACAGTTTTGATTTGTGGATGTCAAGAGGGGCTTATGACATTTTTGCCTTTGTTATAAATTTTTTAAAGTTTAATTGGTAGCTAAAACATATTGCAATTGGGCTTTTTGAAGCATTTGATACCTTTGGGCATGCATTAGCCACATATTTAATTGGGTTGTTAGGCAAATATAACTTGATAAAAAAATCATTGCTTATGTTAAAGATGAAGGATTTAATTTAAATACTATGATTACAACCTTAAAGTTTGTTATAAGTTGTGAAATTTGATAAAAAATTTTCAAGGTAGTTGTTTTGGCCATGCATTCTCTAAGGCTTGTTAGTATGCTTTAGTTGATGAAAAAAATTGTAATGGTTTGAAACATGTATATGTCAAAATTGCCCAATCTGACTTATAGAAATGCATAACTTGGTTGAAAAAATCAAGGAACGATAAACAAGAATGGAACAAGGCTTGTGCATATTCAAATATTCCTCAAAGAAAACTAAACACTCCAATTAAAAAAAGGTTATCATCAAAACTTTAATATCTCCTTGTTTACTATTACTTTTGTTAATACTTGTTACAATGTATATAATAATCTTTTTTTTTTCTTTGCAATTTTGCTAATAAAAGCATTCTTTTTCAAGAGGCTCTACAATTCAAGAATGCTATAATGTTTTGTGATAACATGCAGAGTTTAGTGAAGATGACAACCAGAGTTCCACCCCCTTTGACATGGCATATTTGTCAAATTGTTGTTAATTGTCTTTCCCCTATTATAACTACTTGTGTTCGAAACCAATCTAGGGGACATTGGTTGTTAAGTGATGTCCTTCATTTTGCCATTTCCATGAACTTGAAATTGATAGAAGAACTAGAAAATGTATCATTTTTTTAGACCCTAATGGAAGAGGATTCTAGTGTGCACATGAGTTAATTTGTTTGGTTTCCAACATTAAAAAAGAGGTTTGTGGGGTTCTAGATAGTTTTCTTTCCTTCTTGAAGAAATTTGATGGAAAAAAAACACATAATATGTGCTCTAATGTTGGACTCAAGATTTAAAAGCCTTTGTTTAGTGTATTCTTTCATTGGTCATGATCAAAGAATAGCAATTGTTGAACAATATGATACAATACATCATTATATCCTATGCTGATGAAAAGGTATCATCATTTACATCCATCGATAGAATTTGATAACGGTTTTGTTGACCAAAGAGGAGATGATGATAACGATTTGGATATTTTTCAAATGATAGTAAAGAATAATGGACCAACAAAAGAGCTTGTTAAAAGAGAATTGTTGATTTTTTGAAGTTTTCAAGGGGATGTGAAGGAGATCAAGTGTCCCCTTTGATGGTGAGAGAAACATGAACCCATGTTTCTCATAGTTGGGTTTCTTGTTTGTTAGATTTTAGGGATTGTTGGTTCCCAAATAGAGATTGAAATGATCTTTTCCTTGATTGGAATCCTCACTAAGTCATTTATAATCTGAAAACTTGGAGAAATTATTTTTTGTGAACAAAAAATTGGCTCAATGATTGTACAGTTGGTTGGAAGTCCCCTTCTAACCTTTGAGAAGTTATTGAGATAGATAAAAACTTAGAAGAAAAGTTAGAACAATTTGAAGGAGCTTTTGAAAGGGATGAAATTATGGATTTATAAACTACTGAAAAAAAATTCAAAGTATTATTTTTTCAAGAAAAAATAATGTAAAAAAAAACATTTCCAAAAAAAAAATGCAATTTCTGAGATCTGGCTTGTGAGAACTGGTCAAGAAATCCGGCTATTCTCGAATTACTGAGCACTGCCAAGCCTGAGAACTGGATTTTTTTCCTTGGGAAATTTTTTAATATCTACAATGGTTCTTGTAAGCCCCCTATTTTAAAAATAAAATAAAGACCCAACCTGATTCTCACATAGAGGCATACAAAATACAAATCAACAATTCTAAAAAAAAAAATCAGTGAGAATTGCCCAACACTGATTTCAACATGAGCACCAATTAGGCAAGTTAACATTGGCCTTGCCCTGAAAAGCATATCACCCCTTTCCAAATGGGTAAAAATAATGGGCTTGATGCCTTGTTTGATTGGCTGTGAAGATTTAGTTTTTAAAATTGCCTACCTTCCCAATTGTCTCCTGCATTAATACCTCACTCCTCAGGAATGTGCATACATATTTATGTAGGAATTCATTCTTGTTTGATGCAATGTAAATGAAACTGAACTGGTTCTGAACTCAGACTGGGCAGTCTGGAACAGAAGGTTCCTTCCAAAATCAAAGAACCTGACAACACTGGTATGTACCTTGTGAGAGAGACCTCAATGTAACTCAACTTGTAGTCAGAGCTTATTCCTTGATGCTACTGAGAATTGGTCTGTTGTAGCCCTGCAGTTTCAAAGGCTTCCCCATCATAATATAAGTCTATGGCAGCATATACCTTGATCAACTTGCACAGCTCAATAACCCAATATTTCAGCTGACATATCCATCTGGCTGGAATGTGCCCTGCCTTTAAAGCCCACCAGGTTCACTGGCAATATTTTGGTCTGGAGTCTGTCTGAAAGCTGAAGATTAATTCACCTAGTTGTTATTTAGTACTCTGGAATGCGGTGATGATCATGATGATGGGCCTGGGACATATACAGTGTGAACTAATATATTGAAGTAGGGAATTTGGCTGCAACCAAGATCAAGTTGAATATCACACACCCAATGACACACTTGTTGGCAATGTCCAACTGATATCATAGAATCAGGCTCTGAATTTGAAGGTTGCCCTTCATTATGAAAGAATTTACCAAGACCTACCCTTCACAAAAAATGGGACTTTTTTTTATATAAATTGTAGTCTTTAAAGCCTGAGTATCTACTTATATAATATCCCTGGGTGGTCGTCCTTTAGGGGTCGAAGTGCAGTGACGACTTTAGGTGACAAAACTAGTTTTGGTCCCCCTTTTGTTTTCTGTGTACTGGAGTTATCCAAAAAGTCACCCTGTCTTTGGGCCTGCTTCCACTCCCTATCCCCTCTTTCAGTGGTATTAGCAAAGAAGGGAAATTTTAATACATCTCAGTATGAAATGCTGAAATTCATCATCCCGTCATTCGTCGTCATCCGTCCCCTCATCCGTCCCGATGACGACCACCGCTGCTAGCCTTTCCTGATGATAGGGGGGAGGTGGCAAAAACAATTGCAGCAGGGGCACTTTGAAAAATTTGGATGCTTAAAATTTATTGGGCATTTTGGGAATTTTCATTTTGTTCAATAATAACTGGCACCTTATAAATGTTGAAGATAATTTTCATTTATGCCCAAATTTTTGGGGCATTTTGAAAATGTTCTCATGCTTTAGAAATTTTGGGCA
>Ga0116227_10002776_pt1 | contig 39515 bp, 28 predicted proteins | sample S1TSphgellanicum_FD_89693 | JGI IMG/M metagenome (GOLD analysis project Ga0116227, IMG submission 89693) | Host-associated microbial communities from peat moss isolated from Minnesota, USA - S1T2_Fb - Sphagnum magellanicum MG | ecosystem: Host-associated > Plants > Peat moss > Unclassified...
AAAAACAACAACCAGAAAAGGACAAATCATTTGCTTCGATAGCCGAGTGCAGGCCTGATTTTGGTAATGCCCTCCCACCAAGATTGTAACATAGATCTGCTTTCAAATCAAATTTTCAAATCTCTGAGTTGAATAGCAATTACAACACCTGAGTTTGAAAACCCTAAATAGAAATATGAATCGAACAGGAACTGCAGCTATTTGTGTTTAGGAAATTTAACATTGAAACATTTCATTCCAACGGCACTGGCCAAGATCAGCAACAACACTAATGATGGTCTCAGAGTTGAGACCATGAACACACCCATCTCTCCTCCCACTTCTGCAGCAACTTGGAGTGACATGACTGCAGTGGTGGGTACAACAAATCAAGTTTCTCCTTGACAGCAGGAACAAGAAGAAAAAATCTTATACCTCCACTCAACATGTTTTCTTGGTGCGGAAACATTCTCAAGAAGCTTCCTTCAGGAAGATTTGAAATTCAGAAATCTATAGCGAAATCGGAAACATAGACAGAAACAACGGAGGATTGAAGCAAAGTTTTCTGACAGTCCAGTGCTTTTCAGCCACGATTTTGTTCCAGCAATCGATTTCCTTTGCAATCATACACAGAACAGGTTGCAATTCTTGGTCTTGCGCATGCAAATCTGAAGGAAGGAAAGACTTCATTCCCATTCACTTTTGGGGAAGCTCAACAGGTGCATTATGCACCGGGTTCACACTAGTAATAATAATAGTAAAAGACTTGGAAAGCAAAAAGAAACCATTAGAAACATGTGAACCATGCGCATAGTTGAAGGTAGGGTTTTCATTTAGGGTTATAGGTCTTTATCTATCTTGCATCACTTGTCTTTCCTTTGAGATAGATGAATGTCGAATGTTGGAAAGGGAAGGTAGCATCACATATAGTTTGTTTGTATTTCATTTGGATGCAAGATTGGATATGGAAGCCGACTATCACACCATTGTGGTATCACATCAATGCATTAACATACTAGTAACACATCAAAGTCATACTTAGCTATAGATTGTGCAAGTGACAATGAATTTTGAAAAGGTGAAAAACTAGGGTACGAGGCATAATCAAAGTTTTCCCAATTTCACCTTCAACTCTTTTGTACATATATATATCCAATTGAAGACCCAATGGGGGGTTTGGTGCAAGATCATATACCCATCCCAGATTGGTAGAAACTAGAAACAATCAAAATAATCCTTGTACCTTAAACTAAGAACTAAACTTGATTAGTATCATTGCTTGCTTTATATGAAAAAATGGAATGTATTTTATTGTGAGAAAATAAGGTCACTTAAAAGGACAACGCTTGACACATGTGCTTTAGCTTTTTAATGATATAATTTACCTACATGAAGACACCTAACATGATGATTCCAACTTCAAAATGTGCAATGCAATGAAAATGCCTTAAGAAAAGAGTTGCCAGAAGGTTGTATTTAAAAGAGGGTCTCTTTAATTGGTGTCTTATTAATAGCAGTCAATGTTTTTTTGAACTTGCCCCTTTTTAAAAACACATAGTTATTATTTAGGTATGGGCTTCACCTATTCCTATCACACCCAACATGCTTCTCAAGGCCCCCATCATGTTTCCTAGTACCCCTTGTTGCTTGATTTCCACTAAACTTGGACAAGACATCCCTAAACCAAAATACTTTGATCCCAAACCTAATTTATTTTTTTTATCAAGGATGCCCAAATTTGGAACATCTTGGATGTTGAAGTCCCCAACCTGTCCCATTCCAAAATGCCCCACCCAAAAAAAAGGGACACTACCAACCCTACTTGAGGAATAGTCTAGAACAATTGAGGCAATGCAGGCTCACCATAAAGCAGTATTGGAGAAGCCTCAAGGTCTTCTTCTCCTCCTCCTCCTCCTCCTCCTCCTCCTCCTCAACAAGAGTTACAGAAGCAAAATTTGAACAAGAAAATTGAGAAAGAGATAATATACACTCATCATCTCTGCCCAGCACCCAAAACCAACTCTTTGCCATTTTGGAAAAACAGCATAGGAAGTTATAATACTAAGGATTAGACCAAAGACCATAACTAGAAAGTTGGCCCCACAAGTGAGAAAAGACAAACCAAGCAACATCCACCACTACCCAAAAACCAAATTGGCTCTGCCATTTTGAAGCCCAGCATCAGCAAGTTACAGAACCAAATATGATTAAGAAATGAAAAAGGTATATGGACAACTTGATGGGACTAGCCTAGCACAATAATTCAGACTGTATCCCAGAAACATGACGTTTGGTTTCAGTCTCCATTAGTGAACAAGGGATTTACAACTGCTCAGTAATAACCCTAAAACACACATTTGGAGTGCATTATTCTGGCATGCTCACCTGGCACCATTAACTTACATGCACTACTTCTTCTTCTTCTTCTTCTTCTACCTTAGCTTCTTTTATTCCTTTGAAAGTTCAAACCTCTTCTTCAAAGTTCATATTCATGGGGGGAAAGTAAAGTATAAATTCCCTTGTGTTTGAATATGAGATTGTGAGTCTCTTGAAAGTTTGCAATAAATAAAGTTTATAGGGTTTATTCAAGTGGCTGGAACTTGGGGACAATGGGATCTCAGTTTCACCAAAATGGGTAGTTTGAAACTGATGAAATTTCACCCTTTCGAGACTTGAATCTCTAAGAAAAGTTTAATGCCACTTGCAATAGTGTAGAGAGGCTGTTGATAGTACACTTAAGGTAGGGTTTCTCACCGTTTTTTTCAGGAGGGCCCCATTGTTTATCGTGTCCAAAGAATAGATGGAGCTCTCCTCTTTGCGCATCTATCACACTAAAAATCGACAAAAATGGAATAGAGGCAAGAAAGTTATGGCCCCCGAAGTAGGGTTTAGGTTTTTATAAAATTATTTTGATCAAATAGTTCATAGCCTATTTTCGAACCCCTCAAAAAATCTTTTAATATTACTTTGTTGTCTTTAGAGTTACAAGATGATTTATAGAGCTTGAGATGATGATTTCAAAGCAATTTAAATCATTCAATTTGAACAAAAAAATGAGAAAGTTATGCACTGATGAAGTAGGAGGGGTCAAAATGAAGAAAAACGAAAAAAAACACGTTCCAAAGATATTATTTGTAAAGCTTCATAAGGCACTCCTATAACATTTTAAATCCCTCAAAATGGAGAAGAATTGAGAAAGATCTGCCAAAGTGTTCAGCGATAAGCTAGTGTTTGACGATGGGCCAGTTTACCCTAATGAATGTTATGCAATAGTTAAAGAACATTTCCACTCCCAAACATGTTATGTGGAGGGAGGGCACCTTACGATCAATAATATTTTGGCCTCAACGAAAAAAAAAACAGCACCTTCCATGGAAAGTTTCCTAATTTATAAACTTTAGGTGTAAATGAGAAACCCTCCACCAAAGGGTGCCTCCTTGGCTTTACAAACAAAATCAAAGCCCTTGAAAATTCTACCAGTTCTATATGGTGGGTTGATAACAACCTCGCAAGGGTGGACTTCTGGGAATTCAGGTCCTATGCTCAACTCAAGCCTCACATCAGGCCCTCAACCTCAAAATGGCCCCCATTCTCTGATCCTTAGTCCTTACCTTACACAAAATATCAAAAGAGATTAGCTCTGTTTTCTCTCTCAATCTCTCTCTCTCTCTCTCTCTCTCTCTCTCTCTTTCCAGAGTTGTTCATGACAAAATATTGTGGACAAAAAAAGAGTTTGCATGGAAAGTCGACTGTCCACTCTCCACTCCAAACACAACTTGAAAAAGGATTACCCTCACAAACCCACAAGAAAAAATGGGAGGCCCCTTCACTCCATGACAAGACTTCTCGTTAGTCGCATGGAAATTTTGTTCCTAAAATTGGCTGCCACTATTTTTGGCCTGGACTAAAAGCCCTTCTTAAGAACACCTTACCTATTGAGGAGGAAAGAAGAAGAAGAAGATGAGCAAAGAAAAAGAGAATTCAAGTCAGACAACATGGACTTCACAAAAATGGAAAAAATACATCTTTTCTTTTCTTTTCTTTCTCCTTGTTGAGTCTTATAAGCACCCATTGTCAGCCCATGTTGATCCAACCTAACTAATCAGTGTTTTCCAACAACAATCGATCTACCCAATGTCCAATCTTCCTACGCATGTCCTCCTGTCTTTACCCCTGTCTTCTGCTTACACCAGCTCTACACAGTATGGGCAAAAACAAAAAACCCTCATTCGGCCTTTGTGCAACCAACACCTTCACCTTCTCATTAGCTAGAACTATATACAGCTAGCTAGCTAGCTAGCTAGAGACATCTTAGATGATGCACATAAGAAAGAGCACAGCTTCGGTTTGGCACTAAACTTTAATCAAAGATGCTGGAAAAACAGAGTTCTGGTAGTCAGTCAGGCAATCACTCTGTACTTTTCTTTTCTTTTCTTTTCTTTCCCCCTTTGAATGGCCAGCCAGCCAGACAGAGAGAGAGGGAGGGAGAGATGGATGGATGGATGGATGGACAGATGATAGACAGTTGGATGGATTGGGAGGTCAAGTTGACTATGGCAGGAGGATGTTCAAATTTAACTCTCTTTTTGCTGCCAAATTTTGTAATCCCATGGACTTTGTAAATATTGAGATTTGGGTTCTCCTTTCTAATTCTTGGGATGTGAAGAAACCAGGTCATTTTAGCCTTCCCTCTTGGTTTATTGTGGACTTCAGACAACCAGCATCACATTGCTGCCTAATGGATCTTAAACCCTAAACCCATCATAAAATGGGAAGGTTTAACCATTAAATGTCAAGGTGAACCAAATTCAACCACTTTTCAGCTTTTTTTTTTTTTTTTGGGGGGGGCCTTTCACTGACATTTAGTCATTAAACAAGATTATCAGACATGATGGCACCATCTAACATGGTTAGGTAATTTAAATGGCTAAATAAATTTTGATCACATAAGCTATTAAGCAGCAGAGAGAAAATGGAGAGAAATCGTTCTCCAACCATCATCACCCATGAATTATTAGTTCTCACAGTTCAAGCTAAAATTTTGTATCATCTCAAATTCTACATGTTTCTTTTGCCCACGAGCAGAGCAAAATGAGCTCAATACTCGCAACAAATAAATCCCCACTTTCAGATTTGTCCTTAAAGTCACCCTGTCTTTGGGCCCTAGTTTGACCCTGTATTTTCCTGTTTCGTCCCCAATTTGAGTGTAGGCAAAAAGTGAGTGAAACTTGGTACCAATTAACAGAACTGGGTATCAATCAGTTCGCAAGATTTGCACAATTTTATTCTAACAAGAAGACTTGACTTAATGAAGAATATGGTATGACCAACAGTGAAAGAGCCCCCAAGGCAAATACAAAACTAAAACTTGGAGTGAAACTCACTCCTGGCAAGACCATTTTAGGTGAGAAAAAGGGTTTGCACAAACCTTCTCTCCTCTTCTCTTCTTTTCCTTTTCATGTGCATTACAATTTTCATCCTGACTTTTGATGTCATTTTCCAAACTGGGGGGGGGGACCAGTATTCCAAGTTTGCAGTTGTTTACAGATAATAATAACTCTAATGAGCCCCGAAAACTAAAATAAAACTTCTGCATTGCACTAGAGTTATTTGTAAAGTCGCCCCTTCTTCACCTAATCTTTGGACCTGCTTTCACCAGCAGTGGTTATCCGCAAAGTAATGGAATTTTATTAAATCTCAGTATCAAATGCTGAAACTCAGCATTTAATGCACAAGGTTCAAGAGCAATTATCCTAGTTGTGCAGGTACGAGCAGTGAAAATATATGTAGCAGCAGTGGAGGAGCTCAAAAAAAGGAAAGGCAAGGATGAAACTTAGTTTACCACCAAAATTGATGGAAAAACTAGTTTTGGTCCCAGTTATTTCGTTTTGTAAAATTTTCATTTCCAGTCACTGGAAAGCCAAAATACAGGTCCGCAAACTTCATTCATTCATTAGTTGCTTTCTGGAGTCAGACTTCCTAACAGTAGTAGTGTTCCACTGGCAATCCTTTCAGTTTCCTAACAGACAATCCACCTTTTATCACAGCTTTTATATACACGAAAGAAGCTCCTTCCCGTACTACATTTTATGCTTAAATGGGTTTTGGTGGGCATGAAATCGGACCCACCGCGCGTGTGTGTGTGTGTGTGAAAGAAGCTCCTTCCCGTACTACATTTTATGCTTAAATGGGTTTTGGTGGGCATGAAATTGGACCCACCGTGTGTGTGTGTGTGTGTGTGTGTGTGTGTGTGTGTGTGTGTGTGTGTGGGCGCACTACACACACACACACATGCACGTTCGGCGAGGGAAATGATGAAGGATGGGTTTTATGCTTATGGACAAGGGTTTCATACTATTTTCTTAAATTGTGGGTTATTTTTTGGCTATGTACCCATCCGCAGTGCCAGTTCTTCTCAAGATTCCGTCATGACAACCAAGAAACAGCTATGAGTCGCAAGCTCATAAAAAAATTAAACCGGCAATAACTAATGTGTTGACACGGAAAGATTATTTATATTGTTATTATGAACTAAAACTTAACCCCGGGTGGTGGTGGTGGTGGTTGTTGTAGTTGTTGTTGTTTGGCTGACCCACTTTATGTAAGTGACCCACTTATGTAAGTGAAAAGCTGACGGAACAAAAACCCAAAAAAATCAATACAATTGTCCGGATGCATAATTTTTTTATAAAAAAAAAAGTTATGATATAACATAACAATCAACAATGGTCAAAGGTGGGACAACAATTTTAGGGTTGAGTTCTCGGGTTGTTACGACTCGGTGCGAGTGTGACACCACATAAGTTAATGCATGTTTCTGACTCTTTTTGTTTTCATCATTTTATTTGGCAATCCCCACAGACACAAGAAGAGCCTTGGGCTCGGCTTTGCAGACTGGAGGACTTGGACCACACGGTTTCGACGCTGGCGTGATGAGGATTTTGCATGATAAAGTTTTGCTGGTGGAGGGGGGGGTCGTGCACACCCTCCCCCGTCTCTCGTGCATCAGAAGCTGATGGTTGGTGTGCCAGTGGGGTTATTGAATAAAATTTTCTGAATAAAATTGAAATACCTTGAAATCAGTGTCCAATTTTTTTTTAAAAAATTGGTGAAAAACAAAAAAAAACCCTTTGTATCAATGCATTTGTACTTCATTATTTATTTTTAAATAATTTAAACCTCCAATGAAAAAATCATGATTAGTTTGGAATTGATAAATTAATGCAATTCATTAATTAATTTTTAGTGTCATTTTTAGACCTAATTGCAGAGTCACATTGCCCTGAACAGAAATACAAAATTAGAATCAGCCATGTGAAAAAATGTCAGATTTTTTTTTTTAATTTTTTTTTTTGAGAATTGGGGGGGACTTCTGAAATTTAAATCCTAGTTTCTCAAATTTAATAAAAACTTAATCCTATTTTTTATGTGTGTTTTTTTAAAAACTATTTCAAGGATGCAGGAATCATCATGTGGGAAGTATGGTGAGGTCAGTGACTACGTATAATAATCGAGTGAGAAGGCCAATTTGCTTCATAAATCATAAATAAAGAGTCTTTTCACCTTGTGGCTACCCTCAAAAAACCTTGTGGTTCTCAATAATAAAAGGCCAAAAATGCAAAAATTTATAAGAGTTTGGTTAGTAGATTTTTGAGACCCATAGTTATATATATATATATATATATATATATGAATAATACCTTGAGAACCATGGGTTATTTGGTGCCATTTCTAAAACCACCCAACTTGGCCAAAGCTCTTTAAGGACAAATTAAGAACACCCAACATAAAAAAATGTGTTTTACAAGTCACTACAAAAAAATTCTAGAATCTCTTTGAACATAAGTCTAGACTTACAATTGCATGTTCCCACCTGTTATGCATAAAGGATTGGTTCTTAACTACCCAACTTGATAATCACCTAGTACAATGCCAAGCTAGGTTCTTGTCTCTAAAGCAAAATCCCAAAACAAAATCTCTTCATTTCCTATGCACCTCTCACAAAATTCAACCTGCACCAAGACTTCATATTCAAGTTAAATTGAAGCTGAAAGTGGAGTTTTAAATTGGAGAAGTGCAGCCAAATGAAAAGTAATAACTCCCAGCTTTTAATGTTTAAGGAGGGACAAAACATGGAGGAGGGTACAATCAATTTGTTGCTTTTCATCAAAGCAATAAGCAGCCCATAAGACTCTTGTAGACGGCCTTTTTTTTTTTTCTCATTCTTGGTTGGTTGTTTAGGTGGCAAAAAATTGGAGTGAGTGGAAACACATGTGGCGAAGATTCAAGAGTGTAGACAAAAAAATTGATGATTGCTATCACTATAATCAAAGTGTTGGTAGGCAATTGAGTAAAATAACAAGTAGCTCAAACTAGTGACCATGCATTATGCTTTGTCAATACGAGTTGGTTACTTATTTAATTTCCATCTCAATTGCATTGTGGCTATGGATATTAGGTACCTCCTCAAAATCTAACAACAAACCCATTATGTTAAAATCTTCACAAAGAACAATGTGGTACGATTTCCAAAACTTGCTCACCTCCAACCCTTTTCATATCATCAAAACAAAAGGTATAAACCCAATTTCATCCTTCATCCTTCAATGTTCAAGCATATTAACCTTGACCATGTGCAATGCCTACATCTAACCACATCTCATGTAAGCAACATGGTATGGAAAGATTTTAATACTGAAAAACTACTAAGCATCCATAGCAACAAGAAGTTGCAAATGAAGATTCAAGAAATTGTGAATTTTTGTTTTTTAATTTAAAAATTGAAACAATGTTCATCATTAATACAAGCAAAAACATGTTCAACCATGGCAATTTTTACAACATTAAATACATTAGAAAAGAATGTGACAAGAGTTATGATGCATGGATCATTTGTCACAATTGTGTGAAAAAATTAACAATGATTGGATTAGCTTTGTCAATTGCAAGGGCCATGACTTCAATCTAGGCTTGAGCAACATTGAATTTCATTGTCAACTTGAAAAGACCTTGTTGAGCATCCAAATCCCATGTTGAAATAATGGAAGTTTAATGAACCATGGGAACATATTTCCCCTCCTTAGGTTGTGGACAAAGGGTGTAATAGAATCTCGTGAAGACCTCCAAATGATGAGGAAATGTCATCTCTACATTTGCCTACATCTAGTATTGGGGATAACAATCCCTATGATATCCAAAATTAATTGTTCAAGAAATCAAACATTCAATTCATTAGTTAATCTTTCAACTCTACCTCAACCATTTAACAAACAAGTGTCAAGCGTCCAAGGTTGCATTAAGAAAAAAAAAATTAATCAAAGGGGTAAGGTTCATACATATACATCTAGGTCATTTGCATCACTAAACAAATACAACACATCTCTATCCCAAACCCAAAACCACACTTATCAATTGCAAAATGGAAACATCATACCAACTTTGAAATACATTTAACAACAAATGCATTCAAGTTTAAATCAAAAAATTATTGAAAGGTTTTTGCCATACATTGGCAAGATTTCTAGATGCCATTTCACATAATGGAAACCCAACATAGGTGCCTTTATCATTTAATAAACAATAGAAGCATGCAACTTTGGGAAGGTCTTAAATCCAATTACATTGAATGACAAAATTCAAAGGGGTTAAACACTTATGTTTGCATTCAATTTTCACCAATTGTATGGCATGAGCAAATGTTCCTTATGTGACAAGCACATAACCTTTTATTAATGAATAGACTTTAGCACAATGAGCCCATGTCTTTTCACCATTTACTAAAAATGCAAGATGTTCTATAGAATTCATGTCGTAATTCATCACCCATTTCATATGGATTTATTCTTAGTCCCCTTCTAACAACCCATGAAAGGACTAGAACCCATCACCTTGGAAGAAAGAAACAATGTCACAATACAAATGATATATTTAGCCTTGGTGGACCTTCATTGTAACTATGAAGTCACAAATGAAAACATCTCTCATTTGAACAAATTTAAAAAGGGATTACAAGGTCTCCATCAATGATAGGACACATGCAAGTCCCAATGGCAAAAGTATGATGGAGAGTATGCCCAAGTTTGTTTGTTAGTAACATGATACATCACACATCACCAAAAAACACATTAGACATGTGAAAGACACCATAAACATTTGTATGCATACAAATGTTGATTATACCATTTCACAACCAACAACATATAGGGATCTTGAATGAAATTCAACATCTAGTCATCAAATTCAACATTTATAAATGAATTTCAACATTTACATATCAATTTAGCATTTGCAAATCAAATTTTGTAACTCCCTATTAATTTCAACTTTTGTAAATTGAATATAGCATTTGCAAATGAATTTCAACATATGCAAATCGAATTCATCATCTCCAAATAAATTTCAACATTTGGTCATCAAAATTAGACTTTGCAAATCAAATGCAACATCTTCAAAGAAAATGCAAAATGTGCAAATCAAATTCACCCTTTACAAATCAAATCAAATATCTATAAATTTCAACATTGCAAATCAAATTCATTGTCTCCAAATTAATTTCCACATTTGGTCATTTAAATCAACCTTTGCAAACTAAATCCAACATTTGCAAATCAATTTGAACATCTAGTAATATCATTTAACCTATGCAAATCAAATTCAACATGTGCAAATCAAATCCACTTTCCCATTTAGCAAATGAAATTTAAAAAGGATCTCCAAGTGAATCTAAAGGATCTACCATTGAATCATGAAAATGAAAATGCCAATGGGGGTTTAAAAATGGGCCTTTGCTAGTAATTTTCATCATGTACATTCAAACTTGTTGCCTTTACCATACAACCAACAACTTAGGCTTGTTTTTGCCCAAATTGGTGCATTCATTCAAAATTCTTGGACTATATTATTCTAATGACAATGTTTCATTGGAATTGCTTTATGTAGGATGGGATTTTGATGATCAATATGACAATTCCATAGCCATTCCACATTATAATTTTTCATAAATCAAATTTCATTTTAGAATCATTTTTTATTGTTCATCTTGCACGCTTTCAATGTTTTTGTCTGTTTGTATCTTCTTGTGAATTTATTTAATGAATTAAACTTTCATTGACAAGAATGAAAAAAAATATTAATGGAAAAAAATGACATATAGTAAAATATATAGAATTTTATCTTTTGAAAAGGCAAAATTGATTACAACAAAATTATTATGTCCATAAAAAAATAAAAATTATTGTCAGTTGTAGTGTGAAGTGGTGTGTAAGCCAAATTAAACAGACAATATGAAAATAACAATGTGAAACTTGCATTCAAATATGGGGTTTTACCATTTCACTAACAATGACTAAAGCCAAATTGATGCATTCATTCAAATTTATTGGACTATGCTATTAAACAAACAACTTGAAAGTAACAATGTAAAACTTGCATTCGATTATGAGGCTTTGCCATTTCACAATCAATGTCTCAAGCCAAAATCAGTGCCATTCATTCAAATTTCTTGGACTATATTGTTAAACAAACAACTTGAAAAGAACAATGTGGAACTTGCATTCAAGTTTTTGCTTTTACAAATCATGTAATGCAAAGTTCAAACATAAAAAACAAGAGCAAGTTAAACCTTTGTAACTTGGATTAAATTAGAGTTAGCTTGCATCACCATGCAAACAACAAACATGATATATTTTCATGATTCTTTTGAGAAGCTCCAACATGGACATCCATTTAATTTTCACATTTTTCATAATTTTATTCATCTTGGTATCCTAGATTTGAGCCAATGGGTAAAAGTAAGCTATGGTGACCCATCAATGTATTGTCATAATGCTAGGTGGTGTGTTTTTAAATTTAAACATGTCAATGTGTTTTTGAATTTAAACATGTCAAAATCAAGGAATTTCACAATGTTTTTGCATTTAACAATAAAACATAACTTGGGAAATAAAATACATAGTTATGTTTTACTATAACAAAATACAAAGTATGATTTTTACTATGTATTCATGGTAGATTACAATATATTTATATGAATTCAAATACCTATAATTGTGTATTGAGAAATGCAAATATACTCCAAAAACAATTGAAATGATTAAAACCTTTGTGATTTTTTAAATATTTAATTCACATGTGATCCCACATATTTTGAAACATATTTTTAAACCATGTGAAAATTTTAATAATTTTCATTTCACAAATGGGGTCTTTCACAAATAATCAATTTGAAATGGAAAGTGATAACCAATGTGAGTTGAGCCAATGCATAAAATACATTTTGAACACTTATTTGAATGATTATTGAAACCAAATAGTAGTGCAATTTAAATGATAAATGAACAAATTTATATCATAAATGCACCCATAGTTCTTTGAATTTAAATGACTAAATTTTTTTTTTTCAAATAATATTAGATAACATTAACTTTGTGAAATTCATAATCCTAAAGCTCAAACACCAAAAGTTGAACCCAAATTAAATGCACATATGTTGAAAATAATTATATTATATATATTACAATATTAAACATGTAAAGGTTTTAAAAGGGTTCATTGTAATTTGCTAAATGACCCAAATGTCATGTTGATGAATTGTTGAAATAACCATGTGTATTCATCATCAACATTTCAATTTGTGTAATGAAAATCAAATCCACCAACTTGACTAAGCTGTCAAGTTAGTCCTATGAACAACATAGTGAATCACATCCATGGAAAAGGATGCCAAACATCTTTGATTTGTTTGATAATTTGGTTTTCCCACCTTGAAACACATTCACCCCATTTGTTTTTACAATATTGACATTCCTCCTTTTGTTTATTATTTCTAGTGGATGATTTATTTGTCCTTTTCCCATTTCCTTTCATCATTGGATATAACATTCAAAATGACTTGATTATTGTTTGCATTATAATGGAATTTTTTTCACAAATTAATGCTGCTTCCAAATGTTGAATCAATGCATCTCACTTCATGAAAACAATAGCCACAAGTACATTGAAAGTCCAACCTTGAATAAAGTAGTCAATAGACAGTCATTTGTTTGATCAATGTTGGAGAAAATTTGTTAAATTTCGAATGCGCTTGTAGTATCCCTCCACTAGTTCATACACATTTTGCTTAATTGTTTAGAAGTTCATGTAAACTTATTCATTTGTTTGAACCTTATGACACCATCTACAAAAGGCTTGGGCAAAGTCATCAAAGGTGTAAGCAAGATCCAGAAAGTTGTTTCCCCATGCTAAAAGTGAATCCCTTAATGCCCATTGAAAGTATGTGATTTTGGTAGATTCATTAGAGACTCCATGGACTTTTATGGCTTGCTAAAACACTAAAACATGTGCATTCAAATTAAATTTTTCAGTGTACTCAAGGTAATTCAAAAGCTTCTTGCTAATATATGTTGTGATAGTGGGTATTGTCATAGTTGAAATTGTTGGATACCATGGGAGATAAGGATTCCAACTAAGCAATACTCCTACCCATCCTCCTATCCAAAACACAATAGCTTATTGGACAATTCTTCCCTTGTTGACCCCCACCTTTTAACAATGCATTCATGATCACTTTAATGAGGTTGCTAAAAACCTAATCCATCAATAATCATTTTAGCACATACTAAAATAGGTACCTTAGATTTGCACATGTATATATTTGCACAAATCCAATGCTTGTTGTCAACAATGATAACCTTGTCACAAGAACATGCTATGAACTAACCACATTGTATAATAACATTTTGGACTTGGATGTACATGCATTCAACAAGGATCCAATTAGCTATATCATATTAGTACATGGTGGGATTGTTTAGGACCCCTAGACCAACCAACAATGTGCATACAAAGATTCATATTCCAACATGGGGTGCATTCACAATAAAAGGAGCCAGTTGGCCCATGGTGTAGATCTTTTCTAAAGACTATGTTTTTTCAAGTTTGAAACATGGCCTCCATGTTTTAGATAAGGCCCATTATGGGATGATAATTCCAACTTCAAAAGTTTAATTGACATGTGTTTCCATGAATTTCCAAACAATATGTAATTAAATTAAATTTTTAATGATAAATTTTTAAGTAAATCAAATGTGTAGATTTCAACAAAAGTACACATTTTAATAGTTTAAAAATAATATGTGTTTCAAACCTTCAATGATACATTATACATTGAGTTTATCAAACATACCTATTTTTAACATCATTCACCAAAAAAAAAGTAATTTTATATAATAGATTCAATATTCATGAAAATGTAACCTTATTTTTTCTTATATTAATTTTTTTTTTCTTTGAGAACTTTTTCAAATTATGTAATTTTAACAATCAAAAGCACATTTAGACACTAAAAAAGGACTATCGTGGATAATTGAAATAAAACATATATTCAAAATTTTAATGATACCATGCCTTCATAATCATCAAATATAAGGTCATTCACAATTTTTCAGAATTAATGGTTTGGTTTTACATAAAATAAAGGATGTTCAAAATTTTAACACCTAGTCCACATCAAACTAGCCACTTAGATTACTAAACAATTTATGACCAATGAAACATATCGAAATTACACAAAATTCATTGTGATGAAAATTCATAAATATATAAACATTTTGAAAGTGATTTTGTTAAATTATAATCTTTACAATTCATGTAATCATTTCTCAAAGTCATGAGGGTGTAGGATTTTATGTGTGTACACGCAGTCCTTGGTTCATTTTATAATGAATGCACCCCATGGGCCAACCATTTGTAAGAACATGAAACAAGGTTTTCATTTGAAGAACTTTTGAACTCCTTTCACTTATAGGTTGCATCACAAGTTTGGACAAAAATTGACATAAGACCCATCTAAACATACAACTTCATGTTTTTCAAGCGTTAATAGTCCTTTGCAATGTTTTCCCCACCTTTCTTCACCCCAAGCTTAATCAATCTTAGATTATAATCCCAAAAACCTAATGCATTCAATTAAATTGTCCACTTACAAACAAAAATCTTTTCCTTGTTCTTAATCAAAGAATAGACCCTACACTTCACATGTGGATAAACCCACCATTTAACACTAAACCTTCAACTCTTACTACCCACTCAATTTGAAACTTTTGTGTGCTATCATAAGATTTTAAAAGATTCTTCTCATCTTTCTTTTGTTTCTTTGAAGGTGTGTGAACCTTTCAATCAAACAAGTCAACATTATAAGGTGAGCTAAATGTGAATTTGATAATTCCACAATTTCTTCAAGGTCTATGGACTTGGGAAGGATTGCTAGAAAGTCAAACTTGAAAAGAGGTGTCTTGGGAAGGATTTTAGAATCATTGAACATGGAATTAAAGGTTTGTAAATTGTCTTGTGCAATTTCAATTTCAAAATGACAACTTACAAAATCAAAAAAAGGAAGTCGCACTTTTCTAAGAGGAGACTTCAAACCATTTACGGAATTATATGATTGAATAAACATGGTGGACATTGGAATTAGACACAAGGACAAAAATCATTATGAGTTTTGGGATTTTAAATGAGTTGAAGTGGTAGAAGATTGATGATGGCATGAAGAGACTTCAAAGATAAGAAAATGGCATAAATTCAAAAGCAAATAAAAACTAGAAAAAATTCAACCAAATCATGTGACTTTTGTAAATGTATGAAACCTTCCCTAACCATGGTCAACAATGAGAACATGATCAAAACAATGACAAACACAAAAAGGTAATGTGAACTTAAGCCTATCAATTTGGGATAATAAAACCATAATGAAAAAATGAAAAAATAACAACAAGCTTTGATTTTGCTTGCGAGGAAAAAGGCTTTGACAATTTCAAACTCCTACATCCAAATCAACAAAAATGATATTTGGGAATTAGATGATTGAGAGTGCCTATAACCATCTTGAAAGTCAAAACTTCCAAATTCATTGAAAATTAATGAAAAAGAAATGACATACCTACAACCATGTGAATGTCATCTTCATTTGAATCACCTTTGCTAATGCGCCCCAAGTTTTTTAAAAACCCAAATGTGAGTCTTAGAGTGAAACAACGAAAAAAGAAAAGAGTCAGGGCATGCTCATTAGTTCATAGCACTTCTAAGGTAAGAAGGCATGCTGGAGCTTTGGGATGGGACTAGAACAAACTCATAAGCAATAGTTCAAAATAGAATTGACTTGCACAACTAAGGAAAGAGGGCGGTTAGTGCAAGTTGAATACAAGTGGTGCAATGGACTTAGTAAGGACAACTTTAAGCATAAATTTTACACGGCTCACAACCTTTGAGAGGAGGCACCATTCCCTTCCCTATAATATACTTTGTGATTCTTCATAAGGGTTACATTCAAATGACATTTTTTCCCTAGACTCTCAAGTGGGAGTCTTAAAATTGGGACCCTTATTATCTCGAAACTTTGCATGCTCATATCTTCTTCAAATTAAGCTTGTTTGGAGCATGCAAAGGCAATATTTTATAACCCTCAAAAAGATTTTTCCAAGGAGTATTACACATCCCAATTGGAGATGATTTGACCCTTGTTTTAAAAGGATGTGTGAGAATTTGATTCTCAACTTTCCTTTTGGTCATAACTCATGCATTTCAAGTCTAAATGAACAATGTGAAGGTACTTTAAGCAATTACATTTCAACACCTTTTCCAATGGTATCATAGGGGCCCAATTTGATACTTGTCTACCCTTTCAACTAAAATTCTAAGTATTCAAGACTTTCACATGAGTGCAACTCCCAAAATGGGAGTGCACTTGAAAGTCATTAGGTTCAATCTCTTGCATTCTCTCCCACTTGTGAGAGTGTGTTTCATTTTTGAACACACTATCTTGGCCTCATGTGCCCTTGCACTGCACATTTAGTCGCAAACCCAATCTTAAGGTTGTGACATTTGCCATGTCAAATGATCTACCTTTTCCATATTTTGAAAGTTGAAATGACCATTAACATTAATTGATCCCATTTATAAAGGTATTGTGGGGATAAAACAAAAGCATCTAGAACATTTTTGAAGTCTTGAAATTGTGAATAGTTGTTTTAGCTTTCAAAAGTTGATAAATCTTGCTCACAACAAATGCACTAACAATAAGGATTCCATTGAGATTTTAATGATCCCAACTACATATAACAAAAAAAGAAATTATAATTTTAGGTTGAAGGGTCAACAATGGAAGCTTGGAACTGTTTGCAAAACAACTTTAAAAAGGAGCTTGACAAGTCGCCAATTGCAATGGGTTTAGGGTTTCAATATCAATGAGGCGATGTTTTGATCCCCTCACTTGCTATGACAAACATCCTGTTATTGATATGGATGGATGTCGTGGATGTCGTGGGCATGGTGTCATGACCTTCATCTTCATCCAACCCTGTTCAAGGTGAAACAAAGTTCCAAACTCATGTCTATCTCATTGCACCTCCCCCAACGAAAGCTGAAAATATGCACTAGTTTGCTTGAACAAAAAAGGTTGCTTGTGAGGTCTCTATAAAGCATGTACCCATTAACATGTACCAAATGGGTAAGGTCTTTGTCCCTTTTATACCAATTTCAGGTCCTACAAGTTAGCTATGGATAACCTATCCTGAGACCCTTGTTGATAAGGGGCCATTTTCACAATAACTAGCCAACACTAGAGTTAGTGAACCAACAACCATCAGGAATGGATGGTGATATCATGATATACGCAAGCAAATGAAAGGGTACCCACAATCCAGATATGGAGGTTTGCTGATTTGTTCAATCTCTTCAGTTGGTATAACAACACTGCCATCTACGCATGGCTGGCTCATGGCTTGCCAGCCACTTTGTTTTGCCGTAAGTGTGATTGCAAAAAGTAACGAGTTTTCTTTCTTAATCATGTGTGTGTATGTGAGTGTTTTGCTTCTTCTCTTCTTCTTTGAGCTGCATGTGTTGAAGACTTTTCATCTTCTACAGTATCATAAAAAGAAAGAAAAGGTTTTCAGGTCTTTAAAACTGCAAACTGATGCTGATCAATTACTTTAAGGGGTTTTTTTTTGGGTGGCACATTTTTTGTTGTTTCTTTTGACCTGAAAACTCTGATATGTATTGACCTATTCACAGGAATGTTGATGACTTTTTCTTTTGCGAATTTGCAAAATTTTCACAAAATGTTGCATCAGGTAGTCAAAATTATAGAAGGGTGCTTTACATTCTTTTTAAAAATCAAATCTAATTTGTAATCAAATTTGAGAAAATTCTTATTTATGGATGATTGCCACTTTGGGTACATCATAAAAATGAAAGAAAAAAAAAGCACTCCTTAACTAACTAACTAACTAACAAGCAATAATTATGTATGTGGAGTCTGTAGGTCTGTACGAATGTGCAGACACTCGCAGACACTCGTGCTCCCTTTGAGTTTAATATGATACACTGAGGGAGGAGGTTGGAGGCGTTTGTGTTCCACTGGCACTCCTCTGACTTGATACAACAACCCAATTGTTAATGCTTGTGTTTAATATTCTAGACAACAGCTCACGACTCCAAAGAAGGATTTGTTTGTTCAAAAAAGCTGCTCCCTGTCCCGTGAAGAAGCTAAATGCTCCTCTCTCTCTCCCTTTCAACATACTTGCAGTCTTCTAGCTCCATTGACCGTTTGGCTTTGAGGCTCTATTATATACGCATCTGGCTGCCTCGCTGGCTTGCTGGCAAGTTAGACAAGATTTTTAATTTTTTGGGTTAGCAATCGACAAAAATGGGATCAAGAAGAAGCATCAAAAAATTTAATGTATTAATAATAAACCAAGGGACACACCTACCTACCTCCCCCCACTTCTTTTGAGGAGAATTGGGACTGACCCACACATGGAGTTCTGGTTCAAAGTGGTTCAAATATCCACAAGTTGCTTCTATGCTCGTGCCCCAATCAGGCCATTGTGGGGTCCTGGTTCAGATTTAATACCAGCTTGACAGTCCCAATGACGGTAGGAAACCTTAAAGAGGAGAGAGAGAGATGAATTGATATAAACAAATAAACAGTAAAACCCTAAACCACCATATTAGGGATTAAGGATTTTGGGCTGAAAGTTTGACTTGACTCTGCAAAAGAATATGGCTTTTCATCAGACATTGCAAGACACTTGGATGTGATAAAGAGCATCTGCAATCCACCAGTGCTCAGTATGTGATCCTGCAGAGTAAAATTGGATGAAGAAAAGTCAAAACTTGCCGGTTTAGCTCAGGAAAATGGGTTTTGGATCGGCAGAAGTGCACAGATTGCGGTGGCTGGTTAAAAAGCGTTCCAACACTGTACACCTGCAGAAAAAGGAGTGTAATGAATATGATCCGACTGCTGCTCAGTGTTTCTGATTGGCCCATCATAATGATTCGTCGAGGTGGTTTGCTATTAGTAGTCCCCCACCTAGTTGTTGTCCCAGTTTCAGTTTTATGGGTGGGGTTGCAAAAAAGTAAATAACTAAACTTGGATGTGAAAAATATTTTTGCAGCGTCACATTTGAGCCCTCCTGGAGATGCTCTAACAGCACATATTACATTAATGTCAAACTACCACTCACGCTAACATGTTGTACATAATAATGGATGAAACCACAAAGTTGAGTTCATGAATATGTGATGAATTGTGGCTGTGTAATTTTTGGTGTGAACTTGAAACCAATGTGTAGGTAACAGCTGAAGACATGTTCACAAGGAACTTGTGAGTGTTAGATGGAAAGCTAGCTGGATACTCCAAAGTATTTCTTTAGACCTTTTTTTTTCCTCAAATTCATTTCGTATTCAAGTTAAGTACCTAATCAAGTTCCTACTCCCCAGGTCCTCCCCTAATTTGAGGGTCATAGCCTTGAGGCTGGTAGCCCAAGGGGTGTAGACTGGAGACCTGAAAATTGGGGGAGGGCATCCACCCTTCCCCAGCACAAATTAAAAGCACGAAAGCTTTTTAAAACTGGAATGGTGGAAGGTTTACATGTGATCAGAGGAAGTCTCCTTCAAACTGACAAAGGAATCTTCTCTGAGCTCCATTGCATTCAAATACAAAGTGAAACATTTGTCCTTGGAGTGCTTCACATTTGCATTGACTGCATCCACTACTGAAATTGGAACATGATTCTTGTATGGAATCCTAACCCTAATTGTGATGGTTTTATCTGACATAACAATTTGTTATTAGTTGTACTTATAAAAAATCATGGCTGCAACCACCACCCAGCATTTTGTTTTGCACCCCCAATAAGAAATGCAGGCAACAAGGGATGCTATTTTTACTACCTACCTACCTACCTACCTACCAACAACCCACTTTCCTATACACTAACCATCTATCTTTCATCTGCTCACATAATAATCACCTACCAATTGTCCTACTAGGTACCTACTACCTACAGGAGTTTTTCTTTTCAATACATGAGAATCTGAGTTACCAAGATGAAACTTGAGACAGACTATTAACTCAGTTAGTCAGGTTTCATTCACAACTGACTCTCATCCAATCAGGCTTCCAGTCGATGGATGGCAGCACACTTTGGTGATGGATGCTGTTGATTCACACCAACTAGCCATCCCCCTACCCACCTATCCACCTACTTACTAACCATCTACAAGCATCTAGTTACTTAGGGTGTATTCACACTTGATGTTAAGTCATTGTAAAAGTAACATTAAATCCTAGGTGGCAACCTAGGTGTCAGCCGATGTTAAATGGGTGATAACTTAATGTTTAAGTGAATGTTAGCTTAACATAAAATGTTCATGATAAGTAGGTGTAAGTCCTAAATGACTAGCATGGTGTTATGGGACTCAACACTAGAGTCCCTAACACCAAATGTGAATGCACTTTTAGTAGTAGTCACCTATTGTCCTACCTACTTACTTACCTATCTACCAACATATAAAACCTATTTGTGTCACGACTACTACCTACCTACTACCTATGCAAAAACCTCCATGAACTTCACTAGTGTAATTGAATGCACCCTTATTTGACAACATCTGCAATCAAGCATTTTGAAAAGTGAAATGCTCATGTATGTGAGCCTGGTGTCATAACAGGCCTCCCAATGGATGGATGTTGCACTATTATGAGGTGTGGCTGATGGATGATTATCACTCTTTATCAGGCCCTTAAACCCTAAACCCCAAACCCTAATCATCATCATTATCATCTCTGTTTCTCATCTTGCCAGAAAAATCGAAGCCCAAAAGCCCAAAACCCTAATCATCAACATCATCTCTCCTCCTCCTCCAGCCAGAAAAATCGAAGCCCAAAACCCAAAACTGTAATCGTCATCATCATCCTCCCTCTGCTCTTGCCACAAAAATCCAAGCACAAACCCTAATCATCACCATCATCATCGTCATCTCTCTCCTCTTGACAGAACAATTCAAAACCCAAATCTCTAGAAGCAGAAGAAGAAGAAGCAGAGAGCTTGCACTGTAAATCCTCATAGACATCATGAGGTTAGTTTCATAACCCCAAGAAAACACCAAAAAAACCCAAAGGAAAATCAAGGAAAAAAACAAGCACGAAAACTCATGTGCCTGTTGTATCATGCAAGTGGTGGAGAAGAAGAAAGGAGCCAGAGAATTGTTGTTGTTGTTGTGGGTGTTGCGAATGCCATGTGAATTGGCTATCTTGCTTACAAGAAGCTCAACAGCAACCCTCTTTCTCTCTCTCTCTCTCTCTCTCTCATTGTTGCATCTTTTGCAACTACACAAGAGCTAGGTGAGTAGCAGCCTAGGCTACACTGGAAGTTGACAGCAATATGGAATATTATATCCAAGCTGCTGCTGCAGAGCTGCCCTGCACGCGGGGACTCTGACAGTTTTGCAGGTCATCAGCAGCTTCCTTCATGATCCATCCTGTTTCCACCGGCACCACGGACGGGAAGGGACGCGTGTCCAGCAATTTTGGTTGCTTTGCTGCAAATCAGAACTTTTTTCTGTTTTTTTCTTTTTTGTTGGGGGTTCTTTCCAGTACACACTAGAAGAATCTTCTTGCATAGGTACCAAACTGTAGGTTCTTTTGTCTTTTGTCAAGCTCTTGATCTCTTGATCATCTCTGCAGTAGTCAGATCAGATTTGTGTGCGTGCACGCGGGGAATTTGAAAGAAGGACGAGAGAGAGAGAGAGAAGTGTGAGCAAATGGGTACAAGTACTTCTGTGTGCAGTAGTCGAGAAATTGGTGAGAGAGCTCTGCATGTGGTTTTGCACAATTTTTTTCAGCTCATGCGCCTCTCAGATTTCTAAGTAGACTCAGATCGAAATGCTCATGGCATGCTGTAGTTGCTACTGCAGGAGCAGCAGCGTCGATGATCAGAGTCTTGATCAAGAAGACAACGTCGTCTAGATCTTCAGACTTCACAGACTTGAAAGAGAAATGGTGATGGAAATTCTATATTTATATTATGCTATACCAGCTGCTGCATGGTCGAGAGTGTACTAACTTGGAGAATGTAACTAGTCTTATCATCTGAAGGAATCGGCTTGCAGCATTTTCTCTCATTCAACATTTGCTCCTCAAAACCAGCACAGGAGGATCAGGAGCTTCGGGGTACAGCTTGAGCTCATAGGGTTTGTTGATCTAGCTCCTTGTCGTCACGGGAGGCTGCAGACGCTGATCCACACAATTGGAACCCATAAAAGATGCACAGTTCCGTGAAGCTCTTGATCCTCAAGATTAAGTGCTAATGCTCGTCGATGATGATAGTCATGTGCGCGGATTTGTTCAAGAATACTGTTCCTGGTCGGAAGAATGAAGAAGACGATCTGTAGAGAGTCTAAGAACCCAGATGCTGCAGGATCAGCTAGTAGCTAGCTAGCTAGCAAGCCGGTGCAAGCTCGAGATTCTTAAGGTCCGAGAACTTGTGATCGCATGAGCAGGAGTGCAGCTGCAGATCTACTATGCAACTGATGCAAAAAACCTGAGCGCCACTGCAGAAACTCTTGGAGCAAACGTCACTCGACAATCCCAGCTGCAGATGTTCCAAAGGTAAATCTCTTTGGCTGAGAATTTGCAAAATTTTCTTACTCGAAGGTCCTAATTCCTTGGACCATGCAAAGATTCTCGCATCGTGTTACGTCGAAGGCCGAGCAGATGAATCTTCCTCACGCAGATCATTTCTTCTTTTTTGTGCTGCCTTTCACAATCACAGAATGTATCAAGGCTCAAGAAATTGAGTTGTTTCTTGTTGTTGTTGTTGCTGCAGCTGCAGCAGCAGCAGCAATAATATACAAGAGATCACGACGTCGAGATCATCATCAACTCATTGGCGCCGCCACGATCCACGAGTCACCTGCACGACAATTCTACACATGCGGTCGAGAGATCATCAACTCTGCGACAGTCGAGAACTCTGAATTGTTGACGACAACGACAACGACCGCAACATCTAGATCATAAGCTGATCATTGCAACAAACCAAAGATCGAGTAGGTCCGTGAGCATGGGTCCGCGAGCATGAAACTACTGTGGTACAATGCAGTGCACTACTGCTAGACTGCAAACATCTAGATCTTCATCAGCAGCAGCAGCGGCAGCAGCAACAGTAGCTCGAGGCTTCTTCTTCTTCTTCTTCTTACTCGACGTAGAAGGAAGATTCATATGCAGCTAGCTAGCTAGAGAGAGAGAGAGAGCGCCAATCTTCTAGACAATTTTTTAGGCTACATTTGTTATCGGGACTCGGCCGGGTTTCTACAGATTGTGAAGACGATGATAATCTCCAACAAAGCTCAACAAGATTGATTAATAGGCACTCAGCTGCTAGTAGCTGGTGCATGAGCTGCTGCGAGCATGCAGTGCACAAGTCCCGAGCTGTCGACAGCAGCAGCCTGTCCAGAGCAACAATGCTACTGCAGCTTGTAACACGAGGAGGAGGAGAAGAAGAAAATTCTACAACACTTGACATCATCAACATCATCATGCACTCCTACTGGAGCAAATCTTTTACGAAATGGCGACCATCACAGCAGATGTAAGAAGAACATCGATCTTGTCTGCACTCTCGACTTCCAGCTCTAGAGTAATGTGTGTGTGTGTGTGTATGTGTGTGTGTGTGTCTGTCCACTCTAGTGCGGACTCGTAAGAGTTCTTACAGATCATTGTTGGACTGAACTCAAGAGTTCTAAGAGAGTTCGTGATCGATTCTGCAGGTTTGTTTCACAGAGCATGTTGTTGCTGATGCTACTGGTCGTGTCTGTGGAATTCTCGGAGGTTGTGAGAGGCCAGAGTACAAGCAGCAGCAGCAACAGCAGCTCGGATATGGCTGCTCTTTTGGCCTTCAAGAAAGAACTCACAGCAACTGGTGGTAGCAGCAGCAGCAGCTCAGGCACTCCAGAATCTGATCCACTGAGCGATTGGGTCCCCGGTGCTGCTGCTGCTTCATCTTCTTCTTCTTCTTCACCATGCCAATGGACAGGAGTGGGATGTGATGCACAAGGCAGAGTAGTGAACATCTCATTGCCGGGACAAAACCTGATGGGCACCATATCTCCAGGTCTTTGCTCCTTGTCTGGTCTGCAATACCTGAACCTCAGTGGCAACTTCTTGTCTGGAAACCTTCCATCCGAGATTGGCAACCTCTCAAACCTCCAGCAGCTGGACCTGAATTCCAATGGCAATTTGTCAGGAGCTTTGCCGCCACAGCTTTTCATCCTCACCAGTTTGAATTACCTGGATTTGAGCTACAATATGTTCTCTGGCAGCATTCCTGTAGAGCTTGGCAACTTGGTGAATCTGGTGACTTTGATCTTGGCTGGCAACCAGCTCGATGGTGATCTTCCTCAGCAAATTGGCAATCTCATGAAGCTTGAATACCTCGATTTGCATCAGAATTCTCTTACCAGTGGATCGCCTTCTGAGCTCACCCAGCTGGTGAATCTGCAGTACTTGGATTTCAGCAGCAATGAACTCACAGGTAGTCTTCCCATAGTTGAAGCTCTGATACAATTGCAGCACATTGATTTTAGTTCCAATGGATTCTCAGGTTCCATCTCCCCTGGTTTTGGTGCTGCACTTGTCAATGTTTCCTTCTTGAACCTCAGCAACAATTCCTTGTCCGGAGAGATTCCTGTCCAGTTATGGAGCATGACAGGACTTACCCAGCTCGACCTCAGCATGAACCTATTGACTGGCACCATCCCAAACGAGATTGGCAATCTTGTCAATCTGCAGGAATTGTCTCTCGGAAACAGCCGTCTCAATGGTCCCATACCTCCACAGATTTCTCTTTGCACCAACTTGCAGAAGCTGGATCTGGGTGCCAGTGATTTCTCTGGTAGCATCCCAGACTCAATCGGCCAACTCCAGTTCTTGAACACTCTCAATCTGCCCAACATGCACATCAATGGCTCCATTCCTCCTTCTCTTGGCAACTGCAGCAGCTTGGAGGTCTTGGACGTTGGACTCAATTATCTGAGTGGTCCAATCCCCAAGGAGCTTGCTCAGTTGCAGAATATGGTGTCCTTCATTGTGAATCACAACCAACTGTCAGGTACCATACCCACATGGCTCAGCAAGTGGCAGTTTGTCTCCACTATCTCTCTCTCCAACAACCAGTTCACTGGCAGCATCCCTCCAGAGCTTGGCAACTGCTCCAACCTCAGGGACCTGTACATTGACAACAATCTGCTGTGGGGAACCATCCCCAGCGAGCTTTGCAATGCAGTGATGCTTGATACTCTGTGGCTCAATGCGAATCAGCTGTCAGGTGACATCTCCACCACCTTCTTGCAATGCAGTAACTTGACAGAAATCGATCTCTCCATCAACTCCTTGTCTGGTTGTGTACCTGCATATCTGGGTAGTAGTGCCCTTCTTCCCAAGCTCCTCACATTGACACTTGGAAACAACAATTTCTCCTGTGCACTTCCTGACGAGCTTTGGACCTCAAGCACCATCACTCAAATACAGCTCAACAACAACGAACTGATTGGGAGTTTGTCTCCTTTGCTGGGCAATCTGTCAGGTCTTGTGTACCTTGATCTTGACAACAACAACCTTGAGGGGGTCATTCCTCCTGAGATTGGCAACCTGTCTTCTCTCAGCTATTTCTCCATGAACAGCAATAGGTTATCAGGTGAGATTCCTATTGAGCTTTGCAACTGTGTGCAACTTACAACGCTGAACTTGGGGAACAACTTACTCTCTGGAGCAATTCCAAGCGAGATTGGGCAGCTCATCAACCTGGATTGTCTTGTGCTCTCATACAACAATCTGTCAGGTTCTATCCCTAGTCAGATCTCTGCTGACTTCCAGGTGGTGGCAATGCCTGTTGCTAGCTTTGTGCAGCACCATGGCACACTGGACTTGTCTTGGAACCATCTGTCAGGAAGCATTCCAGTGGAGATAAGTGATTGCGCAGTGCTGGTGGAGCTCATGCTCGCAGGCAATGAGCTCACCAATGCAATTCCACCTGAGCTAGCACGGCTTACAAACCTCACCACTTTGGACTTGTCATGCAACCAGCTGAATGGCTCCATCCCTGCTGAGCTTGGACAGTCACAACACTTGCAAGGACTCAATCTTGCATACAACAATCTGACAGGATCAATACCAGCAGCCTTGGGAGGGATGATGAGCCTGGTGGAACTGAACTTGACAGGGAACAGACTCTCAGGCAGCATCCCAGAACAGCTTGGAAATCTAACTGGGCTTTCACACATGGATTTCAGTGACAATGAGCTGAGTGGCGAGATCCCTGCTTTCCTCTCAAACCTTGTCTCTGTGGTTGGATTGTACCTGCAGGGAAACCGTCTCAACGGCAGCATTGTGGGGCTCCTTTCAGACAGTACCGCATGGCACCAGATGCAGATGTTGAATCTAAGCCACAACCTGCTGTCGGGTGCAATTCCAAGCACCATTGGCAATCTCTCAGGTCTGTCATATCTCGACGTGCGAGGAAATGCTCTTGATGGAGCGATCCCTCTTGAGCTAGCTACTCTCAACCAGCTCTTATATTTGGATCTCTCAGCAAACCTCCTGAGCGGTGTGTTTCCCCCAGATTTGTGCGAGCTTTTGCTGCTCAACTATCTCAACATCTCCAACAACATGTTGTCAGGACCTGTGCCCAACACAGGGATTTGCTTGAACTTCAGTGCCTCATATTTCAGTGGGAATCCAGGCTTGTGTGGCCGTGCTGTTGGCAGCCAGTGTCCTCCAGCTGCATCCAAGGAGCCTGGAAGCAGCAGCAATTTTGTGGCTCCTCTGAGCAGAGGAGCTGTTTTAGGGATTGTACTGGGTTGCATGATTGCAGGCTTAAGTGTTGTGTTTGTTGGACTGCGGTTGCGGATGCTTCAGAAGCGGGAGGAGGAAGAGGCAAAAGACCTTGAGAAGGCAAAGCTCAATATGGTAATTGAGAAGGCACGTGCATGTATGGAACTGAGCAGAATGTCAAAGGAGCCCTTGAGCATCAATGTAGCCATGTTTGAGCAACCTTTGCTGCGGCGACTCACGCTTGCAGATGTATTGCAAGCAACAAATGGATTCTGCAAGACAAACATCATCGGAGATGGAGGCTTTGGCACTGTGTACAAAGCTGTGCTTCCTGATGGCCAGATTGTCGCCATCAAGAAGCTGGGTCACGCTCGTTCACAAGGGACACGAGAGTTTCTGGCAGAGATGGAAACTCTTGGAAAGGTGAAGCACAAAAATCTAGTACCTTTGTTGGGCTACTGTTCTTTTGGAGAAGAAAAGCTGTTGATCTACGAGTATCAAGTGAAAGGAAGCTTGGATCTGTGGCTTCGTAACCGTGCAGATGCAATTGAAGTTCTGGATTGGCCCAAGCGATTCAAGATTGCAATGGGCTCTGCACGAGGACTGTGCTTCTTGCATCATGGTTTCATCCCACACATTATCCACCGTGACATGAAAGCCAGCAACATTCTGTTGGATGCAGAGTTTGAGCCTCGTGTTGCAGATTTTGGGCTTGCACGATTGATTAGTGCTTATGAGACACATGTGAGCACTGATATCGCAGGCACATTCGGTTACATTCCTCCTGAGTATGGACAAACTTGGAGATCCACAACTCGTGGAGATGTGTACAGCTATGGTGTGATTCTGCTGGAGTTGTTAACTGGCAAGGAACCGACTGGATCTGACTTCAAGGATCAAGTCTCAAGCCTTGTCGAAGTTGACAATCTCGTCGGTTGGGTGCGACACATGATTCTCAAAGGCGAAGCTCTGGATGTGCTTGATGCTCAAGTTGCAACTCAAGCTCCTTGGCGCCTTGATATGCTCAAATTGTTGCACATTGCCAATCTTTGCACTACTGAAGATCCTGCACGACGCCCCAACATGCTACAAGTTGTCAAATTCCTCAAAGATATCAAAGATTCCTCATCTTACCTCCAAGATTCCTCCCCCCAACATTCTTCGGCCCATCATCATCTCCAACAAGATTCCTCCCATCATTTCAAAGAAGATTCGGCATATGATCTCAAGTTCAATCCCCAATGATCGCAGGTCAATCATGAACAACCCAGGTTAGTAGTCTGTACACCAGCACCAGATCTGAGTTAAGTGTGTGTACGTGTGTGTGTGGGTTTAGGGTTTAGGGTTCAGGGTTCAAAGTCATGGGATTCTGAAGCAGTTTAGTTAGTTACAACTACCCATTTTTGCTAAATTGCTTGACCTTGTGTATAAAATAAAATAACCTAATTAGATTATTAGGTTATATAATTAGGGTAATTAGAGTGTTAGGTTAGTTGTTATATGCAACCGCAGCAGATCTGAAAGTGATGTGCACAGGCAGGTCATTTACGCATCTATGAAAATAATTGATGTCAGTTCAAAATAAGGGAATTTTTCAGATTTATTTTTGGAGGTAAATCTTAATAAAAGTCAAGAAAATAAATAAATAAATAGATAAAGCCCCATTAAAAAATCTTCTTGAAAAACTATGTAGATATATACCTAAAAAACCAAGCCATATGAAAATAGAAAAAATATCCTTTAAGAGTGCTTTTTTGTTTAATGTTTTAAAAAGGGGCATAAATTATGTAAATATTTTTCTTAAAGACTATTCTGCTCTCATCAAAAAAATCCAAGTGGTCGAAGATGGGGGTTTTAGGGGATATATTTTAGGGTTTGGGGTTTGGGCTTTTAGGGTTTACTAAATCTGTATCCTCTTTCTCAAACTGATATACCCTTTCCTGTTGTGTGGACAAACCATTCACAGGGAGTTGGTGTGTTTCACATCCATGGCAAACTTGATTCTATGGAGGATTTTCATCAAGTTAGGCAGTAAGTAACCCCATTACATTTCATCCACTTAACGACATCCTTCCATGTAATTAAGTATTTATTATTGATTTAGCAGGTAGAGTAGAAGGCTATGAATTGCTTGCTTCTAAGAGGGTGTCAGTGGATGAACAGAGAGAATTCATTCTGCAAGTACTTGTGAACTCATGTAATGAAGAGACAGCAGCTCTCCATTACTTGTTAGTTACACATGTTCCATATCTGCAAAATTAGTGTTGTAAGTTGTAACATTTGGTAAAATCCAAGTAGTCTTTTTGCCCATTTCTTTAACTCCGTGCATTGCCATGGGTGCAATCATGGTACACATTTCATTGAGTTGAAGTAGTGCATTGATTTGGTACAAAGGGCCATTGATTAAGGTTTGGGGTTTAGTGTTTTGCATATGCACAATTGAGTTTGCTCATATGCCACAATTCTATTTCCTCCTCATAAAAGTAGTTCACTCCCCATTGATTCAAAAATATGTTGAAGTTTTCAAGGTTTGCATATGTGCCCGGTTGTTATCGTGCATTTTGATGGACATTTTTGTAAAATTCTTGAAAATTTTACTTGTAAAAGCTAGGTTTCTTTCTTTTGCATAATGTGCATCCTTGTGCAATACAACCCAAGGATATGCCATTGCTATTAGGCTCTCATTTGAAGATGAGTTTTTTATGCATGTAAGAATTTCAAGGAGGTCACTCTTTGCATTATGGTCACTCTTGTGTTTGAAGGATATTCTTTTTGTAACATGATTATTATAACTAAGAATGTCAAATATTTGCCTTTATTTATTGATAAACATAATTGATTGAATTACAAACTTATTTATGAATGAAAAACATGTTTGATCATATTTTTGAATGCCTTGTTCTTGTGAAGATACTTTAAATATTTTTGTTGTTATCTCTCTTTCATGACATTTTTCACCCCTACAAGTACTTATAGATCAACTGAAAAACTACTAAATTCATTTTCAAATTTTAGCCATTACCAAAAAAAATTGATCACTACAACAATGCCCACATCATTTATTAACAAGCTCTTTGTACTAATTTATGTGTGTTAATATATCAAAATCATGAAAACTAAATTTTTGTAAAATTTCAGCATTTTATTTAGTTTGAAAATAAGTGTTATGGTACAACACTAGCAAATTTAAATTAGTATCATTAGAAGTCATATCTGGTTCGGAATTGAAAATATTGTGTAAAGTTACACATATAGTGTTGACATAGATACATAAGAGTTGGGCATCCATAGAAGATTGAACAACAATTGTGCATAATTTATTAAGCCACCAAGCAATATTAAATTAATGTCCATATCGATGGTGGGCGGGTATAGGTTTTTTTTTATAGAGACCAACAAGGTCCATATACCTAAAATCTTGAGGAATATGCTAGCAATCAAGGCTTAGTAGGTCAAAAAAAATTCCATTTAAATACCAAGTTGGCATTAATATTTTAATAATTATGTGACATTTGATATTAGCAATAGTTATGAATTTTGAAGTTTGATAAAAGAGAATTTAATCTTTATTGTGAGCAAAATGGAATTGAGTGTCAATTAACACAAGCTAGATCACTAGCTCAAAATGGTGTATTTGAGTGGAAGAATCACTCAATTCTAGAAAAGGTGCTAGCATGTGTGTAGAAAGTGAAATCCCAAACTATCCATGGCATGAAGTGTTGAGTTGTGAACACTTCAATGTGATATTTGATAAATTGGTGTACAAACCAAAGTCAATAATGGTATCTCTCTTAAAAAGAGATACTTAGAATTTTTCACTATAAATAAGCCATTTCAAGATTTTCAATAGTTTGGCATATATGCACATATCACAATTTTTTTGAAACAAATTAAAGCTGAAATCAATTAAAACCTTGTTTATAGGTTACAACAATAAAACAAAAACATATAAGGTGCATTCACAATTAAAGTACACAAAAGGACTAGCCACCCTCAAAATCACACTAAATGTCAACTTTGATTGATTGTTATGAATAGTATAACTAGGTGAAAGCACACTATGGGGGCTAAATAGTTCATGACATCATATTTTTTCAAAGGTGTTCAACCATGTCATTATTAAGAAGAATTTTCATTATGTTTTTGTATATTATGATAGTGAAAACACACAAAAATCAAATGCAAAAAAATTATATTTTTTTGTTTCATATGATGTGATGTTAAAATACATCTATGCAAAAAAAATGTAAGTAACAATGTACTAAAAAATGCAAATATATCCCCAAAATGATTGAAACATTTTTAATCTTTATGAAATGTGTAATATTTACTAAACATTGTGATTCCACATGATTGGATTAAGTTTGTGAGCCATGTGATCAACAATTTGATAATTTTCATATCATAAGTGGGTTCTTTTCAAAGAAATGATTATGAATATGTGATGAATTTTAAAAACTGATAAACAATGATTTTCAAATGGAAGATGACAAAAAATGTGAAGTGAACCATTTTTAAAATTTTCATTTCATTTTTTCTATTCATTATAACCAAAAACTAATGAAATTTAAAATAAGAAACAAAGCCTATGGGCATATTCATAATCAGGGTACCACTTTTTTACCATAATACTCAAGGATTTTGTTTTTGCTATCTTCCAAATATAGAATCTAAATGGAATAAATTTAAGTGAAAGGTCTTGGATAATTCAAATTAGGATAATTTTCATGGTGGTGGTGATTTTTCACATGCATATGTAATTATGTATAAATATGTTGGTAAAAAACCAAAAATGCAAAAAATAAGTACATAAGCTTTTATATACAACCTAACATGTTTTCTTACATGAAAATTGTGTACACATTTTGCTAATACTTGGGGCCACAAATTCTAAACCTTGTGAATACAAAAAATCAACCAAATGGGGAAAAATAAATAAAAAATCCGTAATGCCCTTTTAGAATGGATTTTGTAACTTTCAAAAAAATTATATCATATATTATTTAATCAAATGCATTATATGAGCATTGCCAAACATAGATGTATGCATTATTTATCCATGAAAGAAATTGAAATCAATTGCATTGTTCAACAAATTCCTTTTGATTTTTTAAAGATGAAAATTACAATTAAAACAAGGACTCAAATTATTTAAAAGGACTCAAAAAAACGTCTATATTATATCCAATTTATTTTTAGATCTTTGTTAATATATTAACATGACATCATTCTAATTATCGTCATATACCAATCCCTTATAATCATGAAATAGTAAATGTAATAAAATAGTCTTTAGTAGGCATTTTTCTATTAGACCATCCTTTTGGGTACCCTAATTGTGAATATGCCCGTATTATATTATATAATATATCATAAATGTTTAATATACCCATGATTCCTTGAATTTATATATATAGTAAATAAAAATAACTTTGTGAAAATCAAAATATAAAGCCCAAACACCACAAGTGAAACTCAAAATTAAATACAACACATTTTCAAAGGTGTATATTATAATATTTGTTATGAAAATGTTTAAGTTGGTCTCCCATAATGTGCTTTCACCTAAACTGAAAGTTATATCATTTTTATTATTTCCTTGGATAAAAATGTACATTTGGATCAATATGATAAACATAATCATAAGTTTGATGGTTAAAAAATGTCCTTAAATGTCTTTAAACATGGAAAATTGACATTAGTAACCAAATTGATCTTCAAAACAAAGGTGGGATTGTTAAGTAAAGTTGAAAAATTGAAAACATGGTTAGTAATGAGAGGAAACAAATAGGAAGGAATCAATTACAATGCAACATTCATGCTTGTAATCATATTGCAACAATTTTGGATGTAGTAGTTGTTACTATTTTAAAATGGTAGAAAATTAAGCATCTAAATGTCAAAATGAGATTCTTACATAAAAAAATATATGAAGAAATGCACATAGTTCAATCAAAAGGTTGTGTTGATTCACCCCCAAACTCCTTGGTACACTCAACTACGAGTCTAAATGTGAAAATAGCGGAAAGATAAGGAGTTGGGACGGGTTTACTGGCTCAAAACACTTTGGGGCTAAAGGGGTGTGCTAGAGTTTTAGGATGGGGAGTAGGAAGAATGACAAGCAAGTCAATTACTCACATGGACCTGCACAAACCAAACAACAAGTTGGTTAATGCATAATTGGAACATTTTTAGTGCACAAACGAGCCATGGGCAAACATGGATTCATAAGATTCACCACAGCCTGGACTTAGAGGAAGCCACCACCTTCCCCCTTATAATATTCTCTGTGCCTAGTCACATGGCTAGCATCCAAATGTCATTTTGTCCTAGGACTCCCAAGTTGGAGTCTCGAAATTCCCAAAATTGGGATTCCCGCAACTTTGGAAGCCCATAACTTCTTCTACAGACCTCTGATCGATATGAGGTCTGAAGCAAAGTATAGCCCTCTAGGTCATGCAAGCCCATTTTAGACATCTGTGTTCCAAAAACTTTCCAATGATATAAGGAACTCCTCAATCCAATGAATTTTGACCCTTGCAATCTCCCTTTGAAGATTTGGGAGTCCATTGGGACTCCAATTCCCAAAGTGGGAGCTCACTTGGGAGTGTGTGGGTTCATTCCCTCACACAACTCTCTTGCACTCCAGGAAGCATGAAATGTGATTCCCAGGCTCACTCTTGGCCCGCACCTTTGCAAGCCCTTGCCTTGGTCGCAAACCCAAGGTTAGGGTTGCGACATTTGTTATACTAGGAAATGAAAATAAGTTGTGTAAGCTTCACAAAATCTTGCATGGTTAAACAAATATTGAAAAAGTTTTGTACAACCACATCCATAGTCATTTAAAGAATCATAATCTGCAAAGAAATCATGTTAATTATAATCTTTATTTCAACATTGAACATGGGAAATACATCATAATGTTGTTTTATGTTGATGATCTACCCATTATTGGTGATGATAAGAAGATCAAATGGGTGCAAAGACTTTAAAAAAGCTTTGAGATGAACTACTTGATAATGTTAATTTGTATTTCAAAACTGAGATCTATTAAACTAATGATGGGGTTTATATTTTTCAATGAAAATATATCAAGAAGTCATTTGAAAAAAATTTAAGATACTAGAATATGCATATCCAACTGGCACAACTATGGACAAAAACTTGACCTTTGTTACAAATATGAAAAGCAATCTAGTTTTGGTAATGAATATTGACCATTAGTGGGTTCCCTTTTCTATGTCATTAACACATGATTTGACATATTTTATGCAACAAGTAGAACGTCACAATTCATGGAGGACCCATAGGAACTGCATTACCTAGTATGAATTAAAAGGGTATTAAGTTATTTCAAAAGTACACAAGATCATGGATTATTTTGCCAAGGTATGGTGAAAGATTCATGTTAACAACATATGTAGATGCCAATTGGGCAAGAGATTTAGACACCAAACAATCAACCATAGGAACCTTATGATTCAACTTGGAAATTATGCATTGAATTAATCAAGTCATCTTCAACCCATTGTAGCCTTATCAAGCATTGAAGTTGAATACAAAACAACAGGAAAAGTAGCAAAGAACATTGTATGGATGAAGAAGTTGTTGAAAAACTATAAATGAAAGGTGAAACACTTACAAAATTATTATGTGATAATCAAATTAAGTAATATCAAGGTAATGAAGAACTTTATTATGCTTGTTGAAACAAAGCACATAGAAATAAAACATCATTATATTAGAGAGAAAACCAAGTAGGAAATTTCATAATTTCATACATTATTATTAGGCAACAAGCATCGAACCTACAACTTAAACCATTAGGTTCAATTTTTTCATGATGTTCAAAGGAGACTAACCATACTTAAAAAGTAAAAATTATCTAGCAAAAAAGTTGCCATGATATTTCCAGCATAAATTGTTTTTAATAGCACTATTTGAATTTTCAAATATAAAAAGAAAAGTTAATGAAACTTTAGTATCAAACATACTTTTTGAAAGCTAGATTTCAAAGTGTGTGAGCTCATGATGAAAACAAAGAACAAAAGGTATAGGCTTGAGGTGTTGACATAAGAGATGGGCCCTATATATAGCCTAGAATATCAAGTTTGACAAATTAAAAAATTGTCCACTATCCAATTGTTTTAATAAATTCTTTCCAAGAGTTATTAAGTTGATAGAAGCAAATCAAAAGGAAAATATTTCAATATTCAATTAATTCAAGCCATAAGAAATATTTGACAATAACATCAAGAAGACTGATTATGAGCAAGGATTTTATTCCAAACTTAGTCTATTGGAAAATGGTGTGTTGTAGTTGACAATTTAGACAAGCAACTTGAGGAATCAAATCATCTAGCAACACAACTTATCACTTTTCCAAGTCACTTGATGAAAATGGTGCATATTAAAACTACTATCAAAAACAAATCCCATTATTAAAAATAAATTGCCATTTTTGAAACTCAAAAAAATAGAAAGTAATTAGATAAAGTTAGATTAATATCATAGAGTAATGATTCACTTGAGCTCTAAGAAAATGGAGTGCATTAGAAGGCACAAATAGCTTAACTTGCATCGTTGTTGAACAAAAGAATGGATCTAGTGCCTCAAAGGAATGTTGACTACATTTCACACTAGGATAAGTTTGTTGGAAGTATTATGCCATCAAGAAAAGACATTGAGACATGTTGGAGGAAAAGTTGGATGAGACTATTGCAAAAGCCTTGGAAGGAATCCAAACACTTGGATTATCAAAATTTTAGGTTCAAATTGTGTAAAGAACGTTTCATATTTATTGTCACTTGATGCATAGTCGATATTTGCATAGTAATCAAGGATCGTTCAAATGATAACATTAGCAAATCTAGTACAAAATATATAAACAATTAAAAAACTCCAGTACATTGGGAGCTTTGGCATAAACAATTAAAGTAATTTGCCTATAATCATAAGTCCAAAGCACTTCACAACACTAAAAGAGTGGTGGAACAAAATGGCCTAAAAGCCTAGTGCTCGAGTGAACCAACAATGCACATCATCCATTGGAAGCATGTTATGATTTGGCTATGGATGAGCCTCATTGGAGTTGACATCAAGTTTCAATTTGGTAAGTGAGTAGGAAAATAGGTTATTATTGGTGCATGTAGTTGATTAGTACATAAGTTCGATAAGGGTTATAAGGTTGTTAATAGGTATTAGAAATAGAATTTAAACTAACCACCGTGGTTAGCTAATTGGAACCCAATGAAAAAGCATTTCCTATGCACCCATCATGCATCCCTAACAGTGTAACAATGGCCATTGTTTTAGGTCAAGCTCCAATGGTTGTTGGGCCCGCCTACAATGGACGATTTGGGACACAATATTATTGACTTGAACTCGGATCCAATTTGTGAGTGACAATTGAAAATGTAACATTTTTTTTTCCCCCTCTTAAGATTGTAATTTATTTTTTTAACCCTTAAAGAAGATTAAACCCTAAAAACCATATTTTGTCATTTTTGTTCCATAATTCCATAGTCACAAGGGTTTTGGTTTCAAGTCCAAGGTCCAAAGAAACTGAAACCTGGTAGAGAACCTAGGAACCGGCCAACACCGGTTTGAACAATTAAAATAGGAAATAAAAAGAACTCTCCCCCCCCAAAAAAAAATATTCTCATATGATGGTCATGTGTAGTGTAGTTTAAAATACAAAAATACGTTCCAAAATACTCCCCACTTTCATAGAAACGTAGATACGCAGTATGTACCCAATATGTACACCTCTCCCTTTTCCCCCCCCCCCTCACCCCAAAACACTTTTCCTCTTTCATACGCGAAGTACTTCTTCCCCGCTCTCATAGACACTCACTCTCCTCGCAACACTTGTCGCTCGTCGTCGTCCTCGTCTTCTGTTGTCGTCACATATCCATCTGCGCACTCTGGTTTGCTGCTGCTGCTGAATTCGATTTGTCGTTGCTGTTGTCCCAAAAGAAAAAGAAAAAGAAAAAGAAAATTGCGTGAATTTCGATTTAATATTTCATCGCGCAGTCTTAATTGTGCTAAATTTGGTTGAGTTTCTAAGTGTTCGTATTATTTTGTTGCGCGTGACTTAAGGCTTCCTGAATTCGCTTTCGTTGTTGTTGTTGTCGTCGTCGTCGTCGTCGTCGTCGTTGGTGCAAAGAAGAATTCTTGAATTTTCAGTTTTGGGGGGTTTTTTTTTTTTTTTTTTAGTAAAGAAGAAGAGTTTGTGAATTTCTAGTAGTGTTTTTTTTGTTGTCAAGTTCTGAGGATGTACAACAGAGGACACGCTGATCCTTACGCTCCATTTCCTCCTCCTCCGACGCTCAGCTCTCCGCGCCATCGCTTCAACAATTACGAGGCGGACGAGGACGAGGAGGAAGACGAGGCCGAGCGTCGGCCTCCTGCAGCTTACCACAACGCTTACCCTCCTGCTCCACCTACTACCCCACAAGATTTCTGGCAACAACAGCAACCCCAGTTCACCGGCGATTACGTAGAGGAGCACCGTCGAACTGGTCATTACTATCCATCCTCAGATCAGTTGCATCATGGATCACATGAGCATCTGAATCCGCAACAGAGCGGCAGCTTCTACCCAGCTCCGCGCGGCCCGGATCAGTTCTTCTACGATGCTCTTCGGCCCAGCAGCTTGGAGCACACGGGTCCTCCTCCTCCTGACCTAATTCATGGGCCTGGATCTTCACACATAGCGGCCGGAGAGCAGCACCTGCAACATGCTCACTATCCGCCGCCAATACCACCAGCAGGAGGAGCTCCAAACCCTAGTGTGCATCATGAACGTCCTGGAGCTCACCACGATTACCCAGGTTTGTTGTACTTTTCTTATCTTTTGTTTTCTGTTTTGTTTTGCCCACAGCCTGTCGTGAAGAAGTTGGGATCCCCCAATTGTTGTTGTTAAGTTGCAAATGGGATCAGTTGTCTCCCTGGCTAGTGGTGATGAGAGACAATTGCAGGTCCTTATGGTGGAGGGACACACGACACTTCACCATATGCTACACATGGCAGCCACAGAACTGGGATAGAGTTTCCTCCTCCTCCTCCTCCCCCTCCTCTTCCTCATTCAACAACACAGCATCATCATCATCTACCAGCAGGACAAGTGGTGACAATACATTGCAAGGCAAATCCTGAATTTCACTTGGCTGTTCGGCCACAGCAAGGTGTTGTTATGGTTCCTGCCAATCCATATGATCCCTATCAGGTGCATACATATGTGCATACATCCTTCTTCTTCTTCTTCTTCTTGCCATGTCTGGCTTGATTTGATGCAACCTACGGAGAGGGTTTGCTGCTGCTGATGATGATGCTTTGGACATGGAGGAGTTGACAAAGTGAGATGCTGAGGATTCTGATTGTTTCTGTGGAACTTTCTTGCTTGTGAAGGTGTATGTGGGATTCTGAGGAACTTTCTTGCTTGCTAAGATTGCAGGATTCTGAGGATATACAGTTTCTGTGGAACTTTCATGTTGGTGAAGATGTATGCAGGATTCTAAGGATATTTTTTAGACTTGGGAAGATTCAGGAATTTCTGAGGATGTTTTCTGGGGAGCTTTTGCTTGGAAAGATGTGGGATGTTCTGAGGATTTTTGTGTGGAACTTTTGCTTGGGAAGATGTGTGATTCTGAGGATGTTTTCTGTTCAACTTTTGGTTGGGAAGATGCAGGATTTTGAGTATTGTCTCTGTCAAACTTCTTTGCTTTCGAAGATGCAGGATTCTGAGGATATTGTTTCTGTGGAACTTTTGCTTTGGTGTTGTGGGGGTATGTCAGTTGTGGATCCAGGATGCAACAATGAGCACGCGAGTGAAGGACTCAACTGGGTCACCTGCCTTTGCACTTATCAATAAGGCAACTGGGCAGGCACTGCGCCACGCTCATGAAGATAACAAGCAGGTACCCCCACTCTTAACTGTTTTTTTCCAGTTTCATTTTGCATGTTTACACTGAGATTTATGCTGTCAATATCATGCGAATAATTACATCACCCATAATCATCATATATTCAGTGAACTCTAGGAAACTGAAGGAGGATGAGTTTGACAGAGTGCCTTTTGGGTTAGGTCCAGGTTCAAAATGATTTATCATGAAACCACCAGAGGAGGGAGGTGCTAAACCAAACACAACAGAGAAATTTGTTGTTGTGTTCGTGAGAAAAATGAAAGATTATTCCATGCCCAATTTTTCCATGGTGATGATGATTGGCATTAAATCAATCACCAAATGAAATGAGCCCCCCCCCCCCCCCCCCCACACCCACCCAAACCCCATTTGGGTGTGTTTTATTTTTTTTTTTTTTGTTTTTTTTTTGTAATTTATCCAGGTCATTCTGCGTGGGGGAA
>Ga0116227_10002779_pt1 | contig 39482 bp, 22 predicted proteins | sample S1TSphgellanicum_FD_89693 | JGI IMG/M metagenome (GOLD analysis project Ga0116227, IMG submission 89693) | Host-associated microbial communities from peat moss isolated from Minnesota, USA - S1T2_Fb - Sphagnum magellanicum MG | ecosystem: Host-associated > Plants > Peat moss > Unclassified...
ATCTCTTTCCGGGGTGGTTCGTCGTGTCGGTCATGCAGGGCTAGAGGAATGGAGGAAGAAAAAGCTTGATGGTTTGAAAAAACAGGAGCACACCAAGTTGAAGAAGGACCAAGCAAATGGTGTATAAACCCTTCTAAAGAAACTGCAGTTTTTTCTCTTTTGATTCTTGCTTTTGTCAACTTGTGGGTTTGATTTTGCTGTTGTGATCCATCCTGTTTTTGGACATTTCAACAGTATTGAAGATTGAAAAAAAATCATCATGTTGTTGCGATTGCAGAGGAGGAGGAGGAGGAGGAGAAGTTGGTGAAGAAAACAGAGATGGTCAAATTCAACTCACACCCACCTGACCACAAATCAAATGTGTTCAAATTTATGAATCCTGATGAGAAAGGAGAAAGTATTGTTGCCAAACTTATGAGAAAAAAACAGGGTTGAATTAATTAATTGGTTGAAACAATTAACGGGTACCCACTAGTTTTAATAAACTTAACAGTTCAATTGTCATGATTTGAATCACAAACCTTCTATGATAGTGATTTAAAATTAAAGCAATCTAAACACGCTAGATTGCTCCTTAACATTTACAAAATGTTGTTTATTATTTCTTGTAATCATTACCTACTGAAAATTTCAGAATTAAAAAAAATCAGGTGCTGAATTAACATTTCAAATTTATTTAATTATTCAGCAATTTGTTGTCGAAATGGTAAAGGTACTACAATAGTCAAAATTGTGAGAAAAATTTGTCTAAATTACCTTAATGAAAACCAATTGAACTGAAGAAAACCAATTAAGTGCTCACTACTTTGCTACCTACCTCAGATGAGGTGAGGTGGTAGTGTTTTTGAATTCATTTGCTAACACTTATGTTAAATCAATTGCATATGGGGATATGTACATCTTTGTGTTGGGACATATAATCCTGCGCGCCAAGGGCCAAGTTATCCAAAGTTAAGATAAAAGGTCTATATTTGAAATAAGTCTTTGTTAGGCTCACAAATTTTTGAGAATGGGGTCTTCTCTCTTGTGATAGAATGAGATCACAAGAATTAATTATCGTCCCCACCTTGCAATTGTTGTAGTCGTATATAAAGATTTTAAATCCCTCCCCCCAATGTTATTATTATAATCATTTTGTAAAGTTTTGACATCTCTTTCTTTTTTATGATTTTTCATTTATTTGTAGTTTCAATTTTAGTTTTATGGGTGGGGTTGGGAAATAATTAATAATTAAACTTGGATGTAAAAAATACTTTTTCAAGGCACATACTAAACATTATTAAAATGCTCTTAATACTCATAGACTTTGACCAACATTGTAATATGCAAGGAACAAAACCATCAACTATCAAGTTCATAGCAAGACTTTAATTACATGAAAATCTATAACATTATCAAATCAAAAAATTAACATCTTCATTCAATAACCAATCATCATCAACCTTAGTTTAAAATACTACCTTTTGTGCCTTGGGATTTTGCAATACATATCTTCTAAAATAGCTCATAGTTGAGGAACCTTGCTTTGCCTTACAAACATAAACTAAACATTTTCAAAACACAGGTTCTCAAAATGAAATGTAAGATGATTGGTTAGGGTCCAAGATCCATGATTTTTACTCAACTAATGAATTGAATTTACTTAGTCTTCAAATTCAAAAGTTTCAAGTTTTTAGTATAGACTTTTTGACCTCCATGATTAAAGCAACTCTAATATGATCAAATCCTTCAATTTGAATAGCCTTTTCCTCGAGAGGCATCAAACCCTTGTGAGAAAGAACATTCATTTTTTAGCTAATGGCATGAACAACCTATATAGTATATGTCAAGTCATTAACCTCTTGGTGGAGGAATGGACTACTAAATGGATGGTAGATTTTAGACTCTATTGCAATGAACTTAGACTTCTTGAGATTTCATAATTGAAGTCCAATTGCTTGCAATGGTAGCAATTATCCTTCTTATAAAATTAAAGAAGAATTCTAAGATCCCTCACATAAGTATTTAAATAAAGTTTCCTCACACAAGTGTGATACCAAGTTCTAAACATGATTATCTATCTTTTTTTATTTTAAACTAAAGTTGATAAATACATTATGGGCATGAAACGAAGAAACATTTCAGCTAGGATGTAATCATAATTATCATGACCAATATGGTTTAATATTCACACTTTGAGAATCTAATGCTTGAGAACCATTATAAATTAGCATGCAAGATTCACTTTTGATCATAAAATGAAACTTATTGTTGGTATACTAGTAGTTGCATCAAAGGGGCCGTGTGGCACACGAAAAAGATGGTTGCATTCAATGAAGAGTTGGGTGTCCTATGTTGTTAAGCAAGTTATAGAAGTTGAATATTCATGATTGTTTTATTCTCTTCAATAGTTCATTTGTCTAAATCAACACAAATATAAACCTACTAAATCCATAGCTTTTGCAAAATTATAATTCAAATTTGCAATGGGAAACTATATACTTTGTTAATATGGCTAACTAGTTTTGATAGAGATATTTTAATATTTGTTAACATCTTTAACATATATCTCTAAAGCTTATATTTGGATAGACACATTATCTTAAATTACAAACATCACCTTCAAATCCTTGGCCTTGAACATTACGTGATAGTTTGAAAAGCAAAAATGGATGCAGGTATGTGAACAAACATGTACCCTTAGTGTTGTGTTTTCAAGGTTTTAGAAGTCTTGGGTATTTCCATGGATGTTCACATTTGTCAAACCAAATGTAAAAATCCATTATTTAAAATTTCTAACCATTTCTATAGCCCTAACAATCCAAGGTTAGATTTGGTATTCTATGTTTTGCTTAACGTTTATGCTGTTAATCTCAATTGCAATAATTTGAAGAAATTCCCACCAATGATCATTATTTTTTAAAAAATGAAAATGAAGAGGAAGCATGTGCACAACAACATTAATGTACAAAAGCAACAAATCAAAAAGTTATAGAAAGGAAATTACTTTTCATTAGAATCTACGTACCTAAAGAAGTTAGAACACAAAACCAACCAAAGCATTAAACTTACTTATATTGAGCCTTGAATTACATGATACATGGATTAAACATACCCACTAAGGTGGCATAGGAGAATATGTGTAAATGGTTGTGTTGTATAGAGGTTATATTCTTCCTTTTCCAAGTTGTTTCAATACTTGTCTAACATCAAACATTTGTGACTTTTATAGGCTCCTTCCTCTCATGCATACACATTAAAATATCTCAATAGGTTATTTTGAAGTTTTTTATTCAGGTCATCATCATAACATAAATTCCTTTAAAAACTCACAATTTGGGTTTTAAAAAAGGCAAGTAAGCAAAAAAAAGATATGCAAGTGTACTCGATGAATTTTCCTCTTTTTGCAAATTGATTTCTACTACAAAAAATTGAAGAACAAAATTTCACTTGATTGATATTTACATGTTCTTTAAATGTTATCTTCATGTTACATTATATTAATAGAAGTAACATAACTTTTTTTCAACTTTATCCCCCCCCCCCAGCCATCACACACGTATCTCAAACTCTAAAGGAAAATGTTAATTCATGGAACCACAAACCGATAAAAAGTTGTAACAAAAGACACTTGACACCTTGAAAGATATCAATTTAATTTCTAACAATGGATTTTTTCATCTTGGAAACAATAACACAAATGATGTTTCAAAAAATGCAAAATATTTCTTAAAGCTCAAAGCTTTGTAATGCAATTATATCTCACAAGTGCAATAGTAGTAGTAGCACCAATGTTGCAAAAGGTGAGGGATTATAAATATCCACTATCAAGTGTTTTCTTGCTTTTCCCCCTCACCCCAACACTTTATAACCTTTTTTTTTCAAACCCTTAACCCATAGATCCAAAAACTATTGCAAAAAACCTTAACAACAAACTAGAAAACAAGCAATGGGGTTTGCAAATCCTAGAAACATGCAAATAGAAAACTTACTTGTGTACGACATTCCAAGAAGAGGAATGTAATGACCAACAACCTTGATATACAATAAAAAATTCAACCAATACACAATTTTTTTTGCTTCAAATATATAACCCAAAAGTCATCACTTAAATACCAATTTTGTTGTTTATAACTTCTTATTTTATGAACCATCATCAAGATACAAACTTTTTCTTTTAACAACTTCTCCTCCTTCCCCCTTCCCTTTATTGTTGTTTAAGAACTATTAGAAATGTGGAAACAACAACAACAACAAAAATCACAACAAAAACCCCTAAAAAATTGAACCTTTGCAAAACAAGAAGATTTGTGAACTTGAATACCATCCACATGTGGGTGCATAAGGGTTTGTTATATACAAAAAACAAACTTAAGCTAGAGTTTTTAAAAGTTGACAAGGAAGAAGATGAAAAATAAGAAGAAAACAATAGTGTGTGATGGATTACATTGTCGTTAATGATCAATTTGATAGAATCAACAACAATAATTGTTATTATCTCAAATCTATTACTAACAATGTGCTAAAAGATTGTCCACCACAATGGAAGAAAATAATACACAAACATTCCTTCCCCACTCAAGATTAACAATGTGTGTCATCACATCATGTCTCAAATTTGTCACCATTAATATCTATATGTTATTAAATGCACACATTCTTTTTCTTTTATGCAAACATAAATCTCACTAATTTCACAAAACAAATTTTAGTTCACATGATGACACAAAACATTAATTTTTGTTCACTCGTACACTCCCCCACCACCACAATAGGAAACCTCACTTATGAGACTATCAAAATTGTTTCAACTACCAAATTCTAACTAGAATCATCTTTGGAATTGTTTTGGAAAGTCTAGATATGATGGGAAATGTCACTAGAATTGTTGAAGGACAACCATATGAAAGATTATGAAAAATCTCCCATTTATCAACTCCTCAAATCTCTCATCACTAGAATTATAAATGAAAAAGTTTATAAAAACAATCTTTCATTTTCTCCATTTTCAAGCCCTTTGTAATATAGCAATGATTGGTTTTGAAGGAAAGTAAATTTTAAAACATAAACCTTTGAAACTTTTGATCTTGTAAGTTCTTTATTTTTTTTCCATCATAATTTTTTTTTTTTATCAATAAAATTGATTTTTTATAGAATCTTGTTATGGATTAGCACCACTTAGGCTACATCACAAAATTGAACATAAGAAAAAAAAATAAAAAATTTATAGACATATGAGACCCACCAAACCCTTTCCACAAATAAACAAGTAAAAGATGAGTTTTACCCAAGTTATGGTCCAAGTTCAAACAATCAATTATTAAATAAGAAATGTTTCATAATTCACACAATAACATTTTGCAAATGGCATTTAACTTCCCATTGGTTGGGAAAATAATCCCTTGCACTCTCCCTTTTGATATATTTTTCAATAGGTTTTCTTTAATCTAATCAAATTCCAATATTAAATATGTTCAATAGTTGTGGATTATCATTTGTCCATTATCATTGGCACCAAGGGAAATAATAAATAGATCCATCATTTATGAAGACCACACATTCGATGATATTAATAATGATTTGATTGTACATGATCCATTATCCAACATAAAAACATTTTAAATTCTTCATTCCTGAAACAAAAATCTATGTCTTTTGCATGGATGTTTAATTGACATGTCATGTGCATTCAAGAATTTCCCTTCTATTTAATGTGTAAACTTTTATTTTGTGTTTCAAATTTGGCCAAATAAAGACATATTTCATCCATAATTCAAATTTTATCATGTTTTGATTCATTTATTCAGCCAAAGTCATAGAAAGATATTTTCTTTTATTTACTTCCTTCATTGACTTCTATTAACCTTTTAATGGATGTCCAACGTCAATAATTATTATAATGCATTTAACATGGTGAATTCATTGTGAAAAGACATAGACTTTTATTTTCTCTAACCAGAATTGGTTTAATACTTGCATCCAAACATAGAGTGGAAGCACATTGAAGATCACTCACATATGTGGTCCATGGTGATGTCAGTTATATTCACATTAAAAAACATAAAAGAATGGTTGGCATGTTATAAGCTTCTACATAAGATGATTATGATGTATATTCTTCCAAACTACAAATGATATATCATTGCAAAGGTTTTCCCATTCCAATGATGTCCCTAAATTTTTTCTATAACATCTCCATCATGTTTCACACTAATGCCATGATATGCCATGGCCATTCAGCCAAGGTAGAATTGGCTAAGCTCAAGGCTACCAATTCTAATGGTTGCAAAAGGCTTGTTTCACCTTGTTAATCTACCCTATGGTGGACTATTGTTCCAATATGGATGGGTGGATATTTTGATTTCAATTATGTTGTTCCTTTCCTAGGTTTTTTTTCATTGACTCTAATGGTTTGTTGCCTTTAGCTTTTTTGAATGTATTGTTACTTCTTGTTTTTTTCCTTTATGTTTTGAATTAAACCTTTGCACTTTTGTTTACTAAACTCAAATTTTCATTTCTTGGATCCAAATTCACTTTACACCCAAATTCAACATTTTAATTTCTTGACAATGATCACAAAATGTACCAATGTCTACTAACAATATACAAAACGTTTTCAACTTTAAATGTCCTCAATCTAATCAAAGCTTAATCAATTGAGCTCATTCAAATTCAAATTTCCAAGTCTAGGTCATTCAAAATTGTTCATTGATTTTCAAATCGACTTTATTGTCTACTTGGTTTTTAAATTCCACTTGCCATGAATTTCAATGGCATCATTGGATTTTACTCCAAATGTATTCCACATAACTAATCTTCAAAGGTGTTGTGTTCATGTCATTGGAACCTACTTTTGATCTTGTTGTAGCCTATAGCTTGGTTTGTTTTTCTTCATTGGTGTCTATCATTTTGTCTCCTTTTCATTCTTTGTTAATAGGCACGGTTTCCTCTTTGTCATCCGTTTCAATCATCTGTTTCAATCATTCCGTCTTTTGGGTATGTTGGGGACTTCAACTCCTCCTCTTCACATTATTTGCCACATTAGCTAATCCATCTCTCGACTATAAACAAGTGCAGGTAACTCATTATGCATCATCTTTTGTGTCGAAATCGTTCCTTGGCCATTTATGTTGTAAGATTGACTCACTTTTTTTTTTTTTTCGCATGTAATTTGAATAGATAGTCACATTGTCGATGAAATTGTGTTTTGAAATTTTGGTTCGTTGGGTGTGTTGGCCATGGATTTTTTCAAGGTGGTTGTTGCAAGTTATTCAAAAACTTTGGTATAAACACTTTGATCATCGTCCCATATATCTTATATTCATGCAAGTGATTAAAAGATGCATGATATCCTACCTCTTCTTAGTATTCTACATCTACAATTTTCAACTCTCTTCTATCTATAGAAGGATACAAGTCCAAGTATAGTAGTGTTTGATAAAAATGTTGTGGATATGGATATGGTGACATGTTGGAAATGAACACACTTTAAATTGGGTTTCTTTGATTATTTATTTCAAGTTCACATAAAAAACTACATTGGTTCCCCAAAATAATCCATAGTTACAAATATATGTGTCTAGTGACATATTTGTAGGTGTCTAATCTATTTGTGTATTTATTATTATCCTAAAATTTGTTTGATGTGTATTGGTTCATTTGCATGGGACTAGCGACCTTAAAACATTTACATATGCAAAATGATTCTTCAAGTCAAAACATCTAAATTTGTTTCAACAACCACAAAATCTATTTGCAAATCTTTTCATAAATCCCCATTAGAAATCAAACATGGACCCCTTCTATAGGATGTCTAAGGCCATTGAATGCCACGTGGCTTGGCCACAAAGATGCGCTCCTAACATGGAAAAATATTCAATTATGTCAATGAATATTCCTTCACATCAGTAAAATATGTCAAAAGTATAGTCTTTGACATGGACAAAATTTATTGAAAATATTTCTTCCTATTCATGAAAACTCATTCGATGCTCATGTTCACCCGTTCAACATCCCCCATCAAATGGGATGTTATTTTCTATGACTTGTGTTGGCTAATTCAGTAAGTTTTTTTTTGTGTCTACAGGGTACATTGATAATCATTTTTTTTATCCTCCTAGTTTTAACCTCCAAAGAACAAGGGGGAGGCATCAGTGCCCCACCAATAATATTCCTTTGTCATTCTTAAAACTAAACCAAGACCACAAACATTCAATCAAATTGGGATATGTTTCAAATGCATGTTCTTATGTTTGCCAACATTTTTTATTAGTTTTAAGAAGTGTGCAAAGTCTTCCCAAATTAGATTCTCGTCAATTGTTGTTGTGCAAGTTGTTGGTGTAGATCTTAAGCTAAAACTAACTAGTACATGCTAAATACTATGTATTTGCACTATGTGATGGTTGTGAAACTACATGCTTAGCTATCCATTGATAGTATAAATATTGCTAACCTTTCCTTGTATACCTTGTCTATGAATGGGATTTAACATTCAAGAAATTGGTCTTCTACTTTCACCTCTATTTACTCATTTTTTATTGTTAGACTTTTTGCTCTAGGAAATAAATCCTCAATGAACTCTAGGAGCTGATTTTCTATGTACTTTGACAACTTGGACATATTTAGCTCTTGCAAAGAATGTTAAATGGCTTGTTGGAAAAGTGAATTCCACACTTCAAAATTGAATTTGTGATGCTTGGTTTTGGTGGGAATTGTAAATAGGAGGACTTACAATGCTTTTGTTATTTCTTTGGTTGATGTGATCTAATTTAGCATGGCAAATGTGCATGGACTTTGCCATTATGGTGATGTTTTATTGCTACAATTATATTGGGATTTGCTATTAGGATTTTATTCCATGGATTTCATAATTAATATCCCAGTTTCAGTTAATTTGGTGAATTGGAGGATGCTAATGACTCACCAAAACAACAATTATCCAAATGACGACAACTATTTTAGTGCATCTTCACCCCACATTGATGAACTACATCTTTAGGTTAAAATAAGTTGATGTTTAATGCTCAATGTTGCCACCCACAAACATAATAAAAAGTTGTTTCAAACAGTGAAAAATCATTTACCCTTTAACATCTGGACCAATAATTGCCACCGGTCAAATTCCCAACAAGACAAATGTGTTTCAAAAAGTTAAATTGGACACAACATTTTGGGGCATTTTTCAAAGAGAGCAACAAGATTTGCACTATCCTGGTGCAAGATTTAATAAAAAAAAAGTCTTCACCCTTGAGGGGTGGAGATGCTGTTATGTCCAACAAGGTGGCATAATAATGAGGTAAGTCATTGCTCAAAAATAGCAAGTCATAGCTCAGGAATAGTCTCACATTTTCATGTATTGCTTTCATAGCCACATTCACATCAGTGCATTCATGGTTCAAGCTCTTGCATTTGTCCATGGGCATTGAATTGGTGAAGTCTCACACAGACCCAGGACCCCCCTGATGACATGATTCCTCACATTTTCATGTATTCCCTTCATAGCCAAGTTCACATCCTTGGAAACATGGTTCAAGCTCTTGCATTTTTCCATGTGTGTTGATTGGTAAAGCTCACACAGACCCAGACCCACCCTGATGATACGATTTAGTGGTCTGGTGGCGCGCATTGTACTTTTATAGAAATCCCTGACATTTCCAGCCAAACAACCCAACACAGCAGATGTTTGCATTGACCGCTACCGTAAAACTATTTTGCCAAGGCTGCTGTTATCATTACCATAGACTATGGTGTTCCACCACACAAAAAAAACTCTAATTATTTCCTACGTGGTATGTGCAAGCGTCCTCTACATGCTCATTTTCAGAGCTGAAGTTCCAAAACACTGATGACCCAAAAAAAGCTACCCTACAGCATCAATTTAAACTGCCCAGCAAACTATTTTGCCCAATGCCACTTACCTTGCATTTACCTTACAAACTATTTTGTTCAAATAGAGCACGGGCTTAGTGTACACTGACTACAACAGCCACATCTGGGCAAAATAAGGTCTTTTTCCACATACAAACAGAATCTGGGTCTACCAACATGGGAAACAATCAGGCTCCTGTGGTCTGAATGTACAAAGCACTGTTAAGTTAAAACCAAGGTCAGTGGAAGCTCCAAAGGATGGTGATTCCACAATGGTCTGTGGGTATCAAATTGTGCAATCTACCTGCAGAAAACTTCCCATATGGGAATGGCTACTAAGTCACATCTATATCCATGTCTGCATCCACATCCATGGGTCTTACAGCCTCATTGCCATCGGGGATCGGATTGGGAGGAGGGGGAGGGGAGTTAAAGACAATGGGGAATTTTGTGACACGAGGCTTGTCAGCCAGAATGTTACGCTGTACTCTATTTATGAGGACCTTGGCAGGTGGCTCCTCTCGCAAGTGCTCATCAACATACTCATTGCTCACATAGTAACCAACCCGGATGAACTCCTGCCCTACATATGAGCATGTCAACAACAGCACTGTCACCCCTATTATGTCTTCTTCTGGAATCTTTCCAAGCTCTGGTGGCTCTGCCTGCAATCCAATTCCACCACTCCAACATCAGAACCTGTTTCACTATTCTCGTTGAACATTGCTAGAAGCACCAAACATAACCTTGGAATGGATACCCTGAGACTGCTGGGAACTTTGATACCACAAAGCTTCTCACAAAATATACCTGAACAACATCCCCAAAAACCAAGTATCTGTGCCTAACAATGCTTCAATCCATTTCAAATGCAGGATTGTTCTAAAACTAGATTTGCATTGCAATCAACCTTGCATAACTCAGTCTGCATATGACCAGTTTTTGCTATGACAAATCAGTTCTCTCCGATGCAGACAAATGCTTGCACTGACTGAATCTACACATGAATACTGTGAGACACATGAGACAGAATAAGTACCTGAAACACAAACCTGTAGTTACCAATATTGACAGGACCAACAAGGACACTCTCCAAAACTTGATCATATTTTTCATCCTCAGCAGATCCAACATAGATCAGCTTCCACTCCAAATCTGCAAAATGAATCATTGCCACCACCCACCCAATTTGAACACAGTCTAGATCCATAACGTATCCTACTGCAATTAGGCTTTTGCTCTGATTCAAGTAGCAAGCTAACCAAAAAAAGCTTCTGAATTGAAACAACAAAACAGCACATTGTAAGGACCGGGGAAACATCACTATATCGGTCACAAGCAGACAAGCATAGGCAGGAAAACTGACACCCTTCACAAAGTGCAATTTTGAGAAAGGAAGATTGATGCTGCGCTTACCATCTTTCAGAGGAACAAGGCACTCGTATGAAATCTCAAATTGAAAGGGATTGAGAAACATAGATGGGTTGTCCAGCACTGTCACATTGGTCACGTTCACCGCACTCATTGTTGACACCAGTTGATGGGCGGTACTACTCTACGCTGTTTCTTGACTATCAACCCCACCACACTTGTCTATCAGAAAATCCCAATTTGCAGAGCTGCCTCCACATATGGCCTTCTCGAAATCAAACTACAACACAAAAATGTTGAAGCATATCCGTCGAGAAACTTGCTCGATACAAAACCAAACAGGGTATCAAGATTTTGGAACTCCTGCCGTCTTTCTTGAGCGACAGATGTAAAAGGCGACTCAAAACTTGCTTCCCACCCGCTCGGAAACCTAATCGTGAAGGATTCCAAATGCAGGGCGTGCGTTCGAAATGGTGCGGAAGTTGGGTTGTATATTCCGAGCTTGATGAGATCGGTGCCTTTTGTAACAAGAAATCACTCATGAAGCTCAACAAGAATCACACCAAAGGAAAGAAAACTCTCTGCTAACATTACAACCCACAAACCCTAGCTCATTTCCCCCGCACCCCAACTTTCCTTCAAAACCCAAACTCAGCACCTCAAGCCACAACAATATGATGGCAAGACACTCCAAAACCAGAAACCAGAGTAAGCGAATGCTCGCAAACACACTACACAACAAAAGCCAGAAGAAAAAAAGGAAAAAGAGAAAAGAAAAACTCAAAACAGCTCATACAATTCCGCTTCCAAACCCTGGCAAGCTCATTTACATACAGTAACAACAAAAAGGCAACTACCACAAGCACCCCAAGTACGAATTCCTTCCTCACCCGACACCTTCCCCCACTCAGAAAATGCAAAATCAGCTTACTATGGCAAGTAAAGAGGCGCAAATTACGAGATGGGCAGCTCTCGGAATCGCAAGAGACAGAATCTAAGACAAGATAACGGCAACAAAAGACGAAGAAGAATAAGAATTTCGAGCTTGTGCGTTTCACTGTGTGGGCGGGCGCCAGTTTGGCTGCCTGGCGGGCCTTTCTCCCGCCGCCGACCGGTCGGTCCAGGTAGCCCCGGTTCTCGACCCTCCAGTTTACCGGTTGAATGGAATTCCATTCCTGCCTGTTCCGTTCCGCGCTAGAATGTCCTCCTCACCTAAAAAACAGACTAGTGTCCAATTTTCAGCAATGTGTTTTGTAAAGTGTTTTTTTTTAACACCATATTCCCAATCAAAATTTTAATATCTTTTCCACCAATTTGCATCTCATTTATTTTCAATTGAATTTAGTTGAATTAGAATTCAATTGAATTGAATTAAGATTCAATTATTGAATTGAATTTAGTTGAATTGGAATTCAATTCAATTCAATTCAATTCATGTTGCATGTAATGTCATTGAATATTTTCATTTGAATGGAATTTAAATTTCACTAAATCAATTGTTTTCATCAATCGATCATCATTAGTAATGTACAACAACATGAAACCCATGTTAATAAATATTTTTGGGAGTTTTTCTACCAACATCATGACAATAATCCTTTTTTTTATCATACCCTACAGGACTTTGATTAATTATTTAATAATTTTAAACGGAATTTTTAACTTTTTAGTTAATTTGTTTCACATTTGGATGTGGAATTAGGACAAACCCCAATTTAACAAAGACCATTTAAGAAAATAAAAGTGAGGACATATCCAAAACTTGGAATATTCATAAATATATTTTTTATTTAATTTAATTTTGTATCCAATTAATTTTCAAGGTGGAAGAGTTGGAATATAATGTTGGATGGAGATTATACTTAAATTAGTCTGTTGCCTAATTTTGAATAGAAGGGGAACTCATATAGTCCAAAAATGAACTTCAATGGATTATTCATATGCACAATTCTACATATTGAGTGTATTCAAGCATTTTAGCTTTCAATGAAAATTTGCCACAAAAAAGTCATTTCTCAAATGAAATTAAAGTCCTAATGATATTGTGAAATGATAATTGTTCTTTTTCATCTTGTAAAAAGAACTTACATTTTTTGACCAATGATTTTTTATGTGAATGCATTTAACTTTTAAAGATGATTCATACAAAAGGTTTTACAAAATTGCCAAGGGCCAAAATGGATTAACCTAATTGAAAGGAAAAGTCCCCAGTTGGTCCAAGAGGAGCTAAATCCTCAACAACTTCATTTGATTTGTATGTGCTACAAATACATTGTGTTTTATTAGAGTTATAACTTGGAATCAAATTTTTTTGGGTAAATTTTCACATTGTGTAAAAAATAAAAGGTGACCATGCAAATCAATCAAAGGAATTTTGACCATCAAATCTACCTCAAATCTATCAAAATTACAATTTTGAAGGGGACAATAGCCATCTTGCCAATGTTTCAAATTATGTGTTGTCTCTACAAACTTACCTAATTGTTTGATTGCCAACAACCGCCTCCCTACGAGCTTTCCATTGCAAATCGATTATGCATTAACTTGTTGCCATCACCTGTAGGAAAACAAAAATTGAATAAAAAATTGTCATCAATTGAATGAACTATGAATAAAACATTAGTTCCAATATGGTTATATGGATTCAATGTGGAGTGAGATTTGCTTGGGGAGGTCACCCCTTGTATATTTTAGGAAGCACTAAAGCAAAAGGACATTTTTTAATATGCTATGAAATAATGGCATATTTTAAACATATTTTAGGTACATTTAAAACATATTTTCAAAATCAATTATCAACATTCCATTTATATTTAAATAAGTTATAATTTTTACTTTTCTTCAATAAGTTTCACCCTATATTTTTTTGCATGCCATATGTAATAAAATGGAAATGACCTCCCCATGGGGATTTGGAGTAGGATTGGGTGAATCACATTAAGTTGTTTGTGTTCAATTTTTATGAAATGTTGAAATTTAAGAGTGGAAGAATAAATCTCAAACTTAAGATTTTAGATTCAAATTGGTACATTTTTTAGATTTCATCTATTTGTTCTCAATGTTGTATTCCCCATTTGGATTTTTGTACGATCTTTCCTCGTTTGTTTTCAATGGTGCTTTGTACTAGCATGCATTTTGAAAGTTAGCAACCAAGAGTGGCGAAAAATGCAATGAAAGGAAGAGATTGGCACAAATAGAGGTTCATCCAATTATTTTTTCTTCTTTGATTTTTGTTGTCAAACTTTTTCATATTTGTTTTTCCTTCCTCAATGCCTTTTGTAAGATGTGTAAATATATTGCCATGTATAGTTCCAACTTCAAAATCTATTGCAACTTACACCTTTTAAATATAGAACTAAAAAAGATAAAAACTCATTTAGCTCGAACTTGAAAGTTCATTGCAACTTGCATTTCTTTTAAACTTGAACATTAATTGTAACATGCATTGTAGTCAATGATTTGAAAGTTACATACAGCTCTTGTTTCTTTACACCTTGAACCACACACATGTATTTTGTTTTTGCACCCATAATCACATGTAGAACCCAATAAGTTTACACCTTGAGTTGTATGTTGTCTAAGTTGCAATCCTATGCTTGGTTTTTGAACAACACATCTATAAGTTGTTTTCTAAGACATGCACACTTATGTGTGTTTTTTGAATCAAACAATTTTCTATGTGTGTCTTTTGAAAAATGGAATTCTATGTGCATCTTTTGAGTATTTCTTTTTCAACTTGATTTTTGTCTCTTTTCTTGGTTATGGTAGCCTTGAAACCCCTTGCAAATTTCAAAATTTTCTTTCTTTTTTTCCAAATTAAATGATTTTAATTGTAACAACCTTATTTTTAAATATACTACAAATATTTTTCACATTTAGTATGTCATTTGCCAATTTGCCACATGTGATTAAAGCACCTCCTCCATGCATAGCCTATGCATCTTTAAAGAAAAAGGTAAAATGTTTGAAGGAGTCACACCTAAAGTCCTCTATGAAGGTCCTACAAAACTTATAATTAATGAACCCCAAAAAGAATAAGACCAAGGTTGAATGGGAAGTAAATTATAAGGTTTATCAAAAGCATTTGGTCATAAAGTTTTCATGGTCAACAGCCTATTTGTGTAGAACATGGGAAAATGCAAATGGTCAAATGTAATGTGTGTTCACAAATTGAAGGGAAAGAAAAACCATTATGCCAAAACTAGATTTTTTTAATCAACCATTTAGGGTTGAAGGAATGTTCTATGGCTAGACATGGAATTGATGAGCAATATTATTCATGTCCTACTAACCAACATTTAAAAATGAGAAATTGCATGCATTTGTTATTTTACTTTATAAGTTGTGACACAATTGTTATTCAAAATTGCAAATCAAAGCAAGGTTGAGAAGAAAAAGAAATGTTTGTAATTTGTTGTAGTTTACAATCTACTCTAACAAGGTTGCCCCATGATAGATTTCGAAAGTTTTAAAATTTTCCCCCAATTTTTAAAGATAAACAATTGCTTTCACAAATGTTGGTTTGATTCTACAAGTTGAACCATGACAAAGGTGATACACAATGTAGTTGTATAAACCATCAAAGTTAGATTGCACAAAACATCATTCATATATGAAGTCATCACCATTGGTAACCAAAGTTGGTTGTCTATGTTGCAACCCTAGCCTTGGGCTTGCAACCAAGGTAAGGGCTTGCAAGGTTGCGGGCTAAAAAGGAAACCTAGGGGTCACATCTCATGCTCCCAAGAGTGTCATTTGGATGTGGGCCTTGTGGAGAGGCACATAGTATACTATAAAGGGGAAGGTGGTGGCTTTCCCGAAGTCTAGGCCATGATGAGTCTTATGAGTCCGAGTTTGCCCGTGGTTTGTCCTAGCACCAAAAGTGCTCCAACTATGCACTAACCAACTTGTTGTTTGGTTTTGTGCAGGTTTGTGTGAATGATTAATTGCTTGTCATTCATCCTAGTCCCATCTTGGAGCTCCAACACGCCCTTTTACCCCCAAAGTGTTGCAAGCTAAGGAATGTGCCCCAACTCCTTATTCTTTCATTGTTTTCATTTCAAGCTCACATTTGAGTCTATGAAAGAGCTTGGGGGTGCGTCAGTCTATGCATGTGTATGTTGTAGAGGACTAGAAGAATGCCCCAATTTTGCTTAATATGCAAAGGGTAAAAGTTGGAGCAACTTTTAACAATCTAACATATTTGATATTATGAAATCTTGTTGAATTTGGAGGCTTGAATGAAACATATATGACCAATAAACTAGTGTGTTTTAGTGTAAACAAAGAACTATTGTTTATGAAGGTGTAAAATTTGGTATCACCATTTAACTAATGCAAAAACATGTTCCATTTGTAAATGGTGTGCAACATGACACATTGTAAACATGGTTGTTTGAACTTTGAATGGTTTGAGTTTGGTAACCAAAATGAAATTCCTACTTGTCTCTATGTATAACTATTTTTCTCATTGCTCTAAGCACCATCTCAAGATTAATAAGTTTGTTAAATTGCTAAAATGCAAAAACAAGTTTTGAAAATATCAAGACTTGGTGGACTTCAATTTTATCACCATTGAAATTTATCTTGAGTGAGTACAAAACATTTTTTGTGACAATAATTCAAGATAATGTTGCCATTGAAATTGCTAAAGTTAACTATGAACATTTATGTGATGTGGAAACATTACAAGTCTTGCTTGTGTTTTGCCCTTATTGGAATCAATGTAAAGGTTATTGAAATTTGCACAAGGGTGGGAAAACTTTCGTGTGTGATTTCATTTCTATTGTCAAGTTGGTTGAAGTAAATTTATTTACCATGTATGGCAAGCCTAACAAGAGGTTTTCATCCAAACATTTCTCAATTTTCATTAATCTTGTTGGAAAAAAAATGTCCATGTTTTGATTTTCACTTAATGGAAAGAAAATAAAACTTTAATTGAATATGTTAAATTTTCTACACATAGGCAAACTATATGTTTTGTACCACTAATTCAACAACTAATGTTGTGGGCCTTGTAAGAAAGGAGGTTTGGGCTACTATTGTAAATTCTATGAAACAAAAATGTGTTCAAGTTGTTATATGGCTAATAACAAAGTTGGAAAAGTGATTTTTAGCACAAGAGTTGTTAAATGCTTGGCAAACTTTTCATTGGTAGTACCACTAGAATGTCCCACCCCAAAAATTTGATATTCACCCAACTTTAGGACAACATAGGACTCATTTAAGGAAAAAAATTCATTTTAAATTTTACATCAAAAGATTATTCAAGTCATGTAGATTTGAAACTTCAGTTGGATTTATATAAAATAATTTTAACATTCCAAATGAGTGGTCAAGAAAAAAGTTTCAGGAAAGTAACACTTGGAGTATGTTCCTTTGTTCAAGAACATCAAAGGAACATGTTTTAAAACTTTTTTTAATCTTTTAATTTTTAGGATTGTTTCAAAAAGTCCTCTTTTTTTATTTTTAAAAATAAATAATGGATTGAAACAACCATAATGTTTTTAACAATTTTGAAGGTTAGGACTAAAGTTTTTTTAATGGCCATTGCGTTTAAGTTTACAAATTTGTAGTAATTCTTAATTTTTTATGTTTCAATCAAAATTTTGCTCCATGCCATAGTGACTATAATCAATGAACCAAAAGTATTTTTTTAGAATGGTGCAACTTGACACTTAATGATAATTGGTCATGAATCTTAAAAATACATGTCAAGAACATTTTAAGAACACAAATCTCTTACTAGTGTAGCCCATGTAGGCCTCTAGCAATTTTCCACAATACATACATAAGTGGAAATAAACACAAAGCCCATGTTGTGCAAGTTAATAATAAGTTAAATCAATAAAATAATAATAAAATTATGCCCACCTTTTTCTTGAATTTCAATGAAATGGTTTCTAGTGGTACCACCTAAGGATGGGTTCACTATGCTACTAAAATAATCTACCCTTAATATTAACTTACTTTTGAGGCAAAGATCACATTTCCCAAACACATGGTAATCTTTCAACCACATTTTAAGCACCCCAAGTCCTTGGGGAATTTTAATACATTTGCCTAATCATGTGTCATATACTATGTTCTTCTTGATCGATTTTGTTTTCATTTTTCAAATAAATAATGAAAAACCAATGCCAAGTTCCCATGGCACCTCACCTTGACTACAATCCAATTATGAACTTGTGGAAAACGTTCGGATCCAATAAAATTCTAAACCACCATCTTTCTAAGTGGTTCAAGTTCATCAAGCATAGTATGATGATTGTGTTGAGTAGAGTGTAAAATAAATGCATAACACATAAACTCATACTTAACTTCATGAAAACAAAGTTACAAAATTGTTGAACAACTCACTTGGACCTTGTTGTTTAGATGTATCTTAGAATTTATACTTAGTAGACACATTTCTATTCTACACATCCATTTGTGACTAGAATGAACACCATTAATGCTATTGGGTTCAAGATTAATTTTGATGTCAATTTACATGTCAAGTGGAGGTATTATAAGTTACAACTAATGTATGGTCTAACCTAATGCATGTTCACAATATTGGTTGAATATCAATAGTGTACTAGGGAATGAATAAACTTAATCAACCTCAAATGGCAACATTTCAAGATTGTGCAGGTGCACTAATTTGACCTTTGTTGTGGCATTGGATCAAAGTTAACTTCCATTGGTTGTCAATGGTGGCAACATTGTGGGCATTCACCAACTATGACATTCATTAAGTGTTTGTTTGTCTTATGTTCATGAACATGAATGGGGGTTTGGGCACAAGTAAAGCCTAACTACAATGGGCAAGATCCTTTTGGGATTGTGGTTCAAATCCCTTCAAGTTCATTGATGTAAGTAAGTCAATTTTTTTTTATTATATGCACATGTAACTTCATGCGAACAATTTTTGTAGATTCAAAATATTTAGGTTTTTTTTTTTTTTTTTTTTTTAAAATTTAATTTTGGTTTTTTTTTTTTTGTTTTTTTTTTTTTTTTTTTTTACAAAATTGAACTTGGGTTATGTTTGTATGGTTATACACATTTGTTCTACTGTGGTGAAATTATAGCAATAAGGGCTACAATTATTTTTGTGGAATTTACCAATAAAGTGGTGCAAAATGGAACAACAATTGTTGTTGTTGTTAGGAACTTGGGTTTGATAGCTTAAAGAACTTTATATTGCATATTGTTATTATAAATCTACTACATTTTCAAATATGTTCACATCAATATTGATGAGTTAATTTTGTTTGTTTTAATTGGCAACATGTTCATTAATGAGGTATCTATGGACCTTGCAAATGAATTCAAAATAATGGGACTCCCTAAACATTTCATTAGTACCCCACATGTCTTCGAACCATTTATCACTTAAATATGGTAGATTAAATTCTATGTGTATTTGAGGTAAAGGGGTTCTAGTTGAATGTCTTTTTTTATGCATTATCTTGGAGCTTTCAACTTTGTTAAAAAATATTAAATTTTTTTTTTTGGTGTATTAGTAAACTTGTGTTTTTTCTACTCAAATGTTTAGGGCTACTTTTGCTACAATTGTTAAATTGCCTCTCCAAAGAACTTCAATGCCTATTGCTAAATATCCCTTCTCCAACATAATATCCATATATGAATTGACTAATAATAGCTTTTCATTTGTTGCATCCTCTTTTGATTTGAAGTATCATTGTGAATAGTGGATGTGAGCAATGATTATGTACAATATCTTACATTTTGAAATGTGTTTGATCAATACAAGGGTTTGAAATTGTCCAATTTGGACATTATTCAAAAAAGAGGAGAAAGTAATCAATATTATGTCATTGACATCAATTATTTTCCAATTACAAGAACTTTTTCAAATTTTTATGGAAACAAACAATGTTCACAAATCAAAAGTCAAGACAACCCATTTTGCAATACTTTGAAATATTAGATATCTCATATTTAACACGAACTTCTTTTAGACATAAAATATAGATATGGTGTAGACCATGGAAGTGGATATAATAGGTTATGGTTTTTTCATTTTCCTCCATGCTAACATGGGACAACATTTATATCATTTTTTTTGTTAAGGAAGTGCTTTATATGAACAAAAGTTGATAAAAAGTTTGTTCATAACAAGGTTTATGTCTTAAAATGTTATTTTGTGGATCAATGTAGACTATGGCAAAAACACAATTTTGTCTTTACTGAATTCCTTTTAAATATGGCAATGAATAAAGGATTGACTTATAGGAACCTAAATTGCAACCAATAGTAATTATTCTTGGAAGTTTTGGGCACAAACCAACCCACCCATGTGTAGAACAATTCACTTTCAACAACCTTTTGTGACCAATTCTTATAAGGTTATGGCTTGCCACATAAATTCACGTGTCTTATTTATTGCACATTATTGTTATGGAGATTTCAAATATTATGTGAAGTGGGTGCAAATGAAATACAATGAGCCAACATGATTATTTTAGAAAAGGACTCCATGTCTTTTTTCCCAAACTGTTTTTTCATATGAATGAATTTTGGAACAATTTTTTTGCAAGTTGTTATAATAAATTCTTATAATTGTCCCAATATATGAATTTTTTTTAATCATTTTTGAATAAATATGAATTTTTGAAAGTGTTTTAATTCCTTATAAATTTAGTGTTATGTTCATAAAATTGATAACAATTTCAAATCACAACCAAAAATTCATTTTTTGCATTTTTATATTTTCTATTATAATAAGTTATAACTTTTCTTAACACATTATCTAAATTATACCTCATTCATATGTGGTAAAATATTTTCAAAGTTCTAAAATTTTGGATCAATTTTGAAAAGTTCTTTAAATTTTTAAAATTGCGCATATTTTAGGTATGAGTGGTTTTTCAATGTGGCTAATAGGTTTTTATGCTCTTAAATTTTTCCCATCAAATTTTTTTAATTATATGAGTCCTTTTGATAGTCCTTTGAAAAATTGACTCTTTTTGACACTATAGGTGTTCACTTTCAAAGGTCTTAAATCAAAATTTAAACTTAAAATTTTCTTTAAATGAATTTTTGGTTTGAATTCCTTGACATTCATATGAATGTAAAACTAAGTTGCCATGATTTCCATGGTTTTGAATGATGAAACAAGAATATTTCTTTAATTTTGATTGTCTTTCTTTGTTGTCCAATGCCTTTTTTAGTTCATTGAATTGTGACTACACCCAAGCAATGGTCATTGATGAAAGGAATTCAAATGTTTTTTAATTTATATTTCTTTTGCTAGACATTGGTTGAATTTGGTGAGGACACTCGGGGTGGTTATCTTTATTTTTACATGGAATCTAGGCCAAGGATTTTGGAAGGCATATCAATTTTTTTATTAATTTGGGCAACATGGTCCAAATTAGGTATAGAAAATCATTGTGGGATGTAATCACTACTTAATTTTTTTGTAATAAATGGTAGATTAAATTGATGTCAAGATTTTTTTGAATGAACTTGTATAATAATATTTTTAATGTGCTATTATTGAAACATTTGGATAAATTTGAAATGAATGTATTGAATATGGAGCGTTTTAAAAACATTTTTAAAACAATGAAACATTAATTTATTTTTGTTCCTTAAATAACTTTTAAAGGGATTTGAAATAAATTGAGAACTTCATTTTTGTGAGAAATTCTTTATGTACACCTTTCCATAATAATTATAATGCAACATTTTTGCGGCCATAAAAAAATTTAAACCATTTTCATGTTGCTTTGCAAATCATGAATCTAAAAATATTTTTATGAGTATTTTGCTTGTAAGGAATCCATCCTTGGCACAATTGGTTCATTTTAATGTGTTTGCACCCAAAAAAAATATGCCATTGAACTTTAGTTGTTAGTTTTTGGGTTTCTTGAAGAGTTCATATATTCATGCCAATTTGACAAGCAACAATGATGACAATTATGAACTAAATATTATATGATTAGTTTGCAAATTTGAGCAACTTTGAAAAATCATAACTTCAATAAATAGTAGGGGAAAATGTTATATGCATTTGTTCATTCAAAATTCCATGTCCAATATTGGTGATGAGGTCTATATCTCTTTATGAAACTTTAATTTTGGGTTTGCGACCAAGTTCCAAGTTTGAAACATTGCAATAAATGGGCACACAAGCAATGCCAAAATAAGAAATGAGAGAAATTGTTATCTAGATTTTGTTTGTGAACCAATGATAGTACTTGATACGTCAACAAGAAGTTGGTAGAACAAGTAATCGACAATAAATTTACTATTTATTTTAGTATTGGCTAGTTACTATTTAAATGGTTTGATTCATTCTATTTGAGTTTGATTTAGCAATTATATAAAGGAGGAAAAACAAGGAAAAAACCATTGAACAATTTTTGATTGTTTGTAATTTTGCAACTTGTGAATACATTTCAATGGAAGCTTTGATTTATACATAATATTATAGTCTTTTTTTAATTATACCTATTGTTGTAAAAATTGGACTTGTTTATGAGATTAAAAAATCACATGAATTTAGATGAGAAATAACAAAATCCCCATTAACATTTGGTGACCATGCAATGGATTGGAATTGTAAGCACTAGTGCTTATAATCTCTAGTTTAAAAAATGTTTGTTTTAAATAATTTATATTTTTTTATGTGCAATTTCAAGTTTAAGTTTCTTATAATATAATGTTGTTTTTTTTGTTTTATCTTGAAAATATTAATGAACATGTTAAGGTTAATGCAAAGTTTTTGAAAAAAATTAAACATCCTTTCTATAAGGGAAATTATCTCCAATTTTTTATTGTTAGGCAAATTTAATATATATATATTTTAGAAACAATGCAAAAATTGTCCTATAATTCTTTAATCTCACGTAATGTCAAGAGTAGCTCCAAAAACTTTTAGGAAACAATTAATGCATCAACTTGCAATATAACTTGCATAGATGCAAAATGTGAAACAAGTGTAACCTGTGGGAAATGAACTAGTGGAATGCACCAATCATGGAGGTAGTGCAATGGGTGTGCCAAACATGGTGTGCACATGGAATTAACAAAACCATCAAACATTCACCATGTGACACGACAAATTTCATCCCAACAAATTGTAGTGAATACTCACAATGGTGGCAACAATAATAAACCTATTCAAAATTTTGATGAAATTGTTTCAACACAATAGTAGTGGTGATTTGTAACCTTTAGTTATTTCATACCCATAACATATGCACTAACATAAACAACAATTTATGCTAGATTACGAAATATTAAACCAGATCCCACCATTGATTTTGTGATGGCAGATTCAAAAATGGAACAAATCCAACTTGTAAACTAATTAGAACAACTTTGTCACATTGATCAAAGACCTTCCAATCAATTGGTTTTCGTTATTAATTTGGAATTGATTGAACCTCAAGTAGTACCAACTCACCAAATCTTGTTATGGATTGTTTTTTTAATCGACAAAGGCCAACGTACCAACATATATACCACTTGGCCAACTAGACCAAATTTTGGTCAAAGGCAAAGGTTACATGCTCCTCAAAACACACCAGTTTAAAAAGGAAATCCTCACGTTGAAATTGTAACATAATTTTAAAAATCCAGTTGAAACATAGTTGCAAATGTCATGTAGTTGAAAACTTTTGGTTGAAAAAAGGGGGTTTTCTACTAGTGATTTTAAGCTGCAAATGTCATTTGTGACTAAAATTTAGTTGCAAATGACAATCACAAATGACATTTTTTAAACCAGTGTAACTTAGACATAACCCTATTTATTAACAATCATTCACAAATAGTAGCTAAGTGTCAATTGACCATTCATGGTCACCAATGCTACGTGGCATAATCCTAATGACCTATTGACGCAATAACCATGATAACATGCGACTATTTTAGTATAGTCACAATTGTAGTTGTAACTTAATGTGCATGTTAGACATATGATCATCCATTTACATGGATGAGAAAAACATTTGTAGTTGTAAGAGTTTCAACTATATTTTCAAATTATTGCCATGTAAAGTCTTTTGCGATTGTGCATCTTCTAGCATTTATCTTGGGCAACTATGGAATTTTTAGTCGTAGGTATTTATTATGACCACAATTTAGTCACAAATCCATTGGTTTTTTGCCAAGTTTCTTTTAATGCCCCTTAATATGTCCAACCTTTTTGGGTATGGACAAATCTATAGCATATTCTCAAGCATTTCAATGTGACAATTGGAAATTACCCATGTTGCTTTTACATATATTTCATTGTCATGTTAGTAGTTTTTTTGGGCATGCATGGGGCATGGGTGCAATGTAACCAAGTGTATCATATCCTACAATACATAATGTATTGTGGGTAGTCTAAAAAGTTCATTCATTATCCCACATGGAGTTAAGATGAGGTTCAACATCCATTAGCATGTGATAAAAAATTTGACAACCAATGATATTATAATAAAATTGGATTTGCGCCAATTTTTGGAGTCCCTATTTCATTTTCATTATTCACAATCCAATATGTGTACATAATTAGAATTGGTCATGCTAATGTTGGTGAAGGACTTTTAAAGATAATGTAAGAAAAATTAATTTTATGGTGTAATGAATATCATTTTTGGAATCAATGAACTAATCATTTGTGCTATGGTGAATGTTTTTAAAGTGGTTTTCAATCTTTAAAAAAACCCCAAGATTATGCTACAATTCAAAACCACCATCTTAACAAATAAATACCTTTACAAAAAGTAGTTTGTGTGTTTTAAAACCAAACCCTTGTCCACGTGGCAAAATATTTTGCACATTAGCAAGGAATCTTCTACCATGTCACAAAAAATATAACCACATGGTAGGAAAATATTTGTATAATATTTGATGATAAGGTATGGAATATGTTATAAAAATTCTTATTTATTCATTTGAGCCTGCTCATAGCTTGTTGCTCACCCACTAACGTCATTACCATTTGATCTAGCTCAAAACAAGGAGAAAATCCCACCTAATCAAGCCATAAAATCAAAACACAAGTTGTAAGGAATCCTAGTTTTGCAAGGATAAGCAAATAAATAGTATAAAAATTAGAAAATGGCATGAATGCAATGGAAAGAAACATAATGTTGTTAAAAGGAATTAACATTCCTTTCACTTCATTGTCTGAGCATATAAATGGAATAACTAGGTCCAAAGAAATCAAATTGCCTTATGTGTTGACGAAGGAAGAGGAAGTTATTATTGTTGATTAAATTCTTGGAATGTAAGCCTATGGTCTTTCGATCACACTACAATAACTCAAGCTCAAGGTGGTAAAACCTAGTTTGATTTGACCTTCCCCATTTTAGGGTGGAGTACCTAGATACTTTTGGTGGTTATGGTTTAAATGTAGACATCCAAAATTGTCAATTAAACTTGTAAAAGGGTTGGAGGTTTGTAGAGCACAATTTCTCATCAGCAATGTGTGTACATCAGTTTAGAACAATCTTACAACATTGTACATTCAACACAACTATTGAACAAATCACATATGGAATTGTGATGAGACATGGATTCAAGTAGGCTAACAAACTATATGAGAGTTTTGGTGAATAAAACTTCACAACAAGTTTATAATGCCATTCCCAAGTCTAAGGAATGGATGATTAGGTGGTTGCAAGCTAGGGTGGCTCATTTTTTGTGGATGCTCCACTCTCTAAAAGTCCCTATGGTAATATTAAAATGGTAGTATATTTTGATATCATTAATTTAGTGGAGAATTACATGGTGGTTAATGAACCAAAAAGTCCATATGAACAATAGCCATTGCAAACAAATTTTTAATGTACATGTTTAAAAAATGGAAATCGAAGTCCACCCAAAAATGATTATGATATGAAATTATGGCTCAATTTAGGCCATTCAAAAGTCCATAATTTTTTTTTTGCTAAATTTTTTAACAATTTTTTTACACATATGTTTTTTTTGTTTTAACATATCATATATTGAATCCCTATAAGATATCCCAAATGAAATTCATACAAAAAAATGTATATATATGGAAGCACAAACAAAAACCAGTCCATATTTTTCAACTTCAAAAGTCAATTATCATATATTTGGTGTATATATGTTGTAATTTCTTTTTATCTATGCATGAGCTGCAAACCATAAACACATGTTGCCACCTTGAATGGAAACCCCTAGCTTCCAAACTAAACTTCAATTATAATGTTTCAAGGCCATACTCAGAATCACACACATGTAGTTTATAAAAAAACTTGAAGTCATTCTGGTTGGACATGGACAGGTAAAGAACTTTTAAGGATACAAAAATACTTGGGCACATGGAATCCAATGAACTTTATAAATTTGAAAACCATCAAAATTAGGAAGACAAATTTCAAGTGTGTTTTAGTACCATATTCATCAAAGGCAACATATACAAGTCTATGTCTGAGCTACAAACCATAAACACAAGTTACCACTTAAATAAAATAGACCTCTTTTTCACTATTGACTTAATGCATGGGTTACAGTCTTCCTTCCTTCCATTTGATTTCCAAGCCTCATATAAAGTTCCATGCTCCAATACCTTAGGTCTGAGTAGTGCTGGGGGAGGTGGTTTTCTTTCAACCCTACCATCAAAGTCACAAGAATTTGACCTAAATGGGTGGTTTAGTGGCAGCCACCTATGATGTTGGCAGCATATAGTTTTCCCTAAAACCCTAGAATGGCAAAAACCAATGTTTAAACCATAGGCTAGACATCCCTTGTACCCTTTGGTGACTTGGCTGGATAGTAGTCCATAGGTCGGAAGGTCATGGATTGCCCACATCAAAATCCCATGCAAAGTAAATTTTTTTGATCCTACTAAACAAGCAAAATCCCAAACATCCACTCCTTTCCAGAGCTCTTGCAACTCCTCCACTAATGGAATTAAGTAGACATCAATGTTGTCGTTATTCACTGACTTTTTTCTTGGGATCAACAAGACAAGCACAAGGAAGAATTTTTTTGTTGTGAGCCATGGAGTAAGGTTGTAGTTAAGAATAATGACTGGCCATGTAGACCAAGTTGTTGATTGGTTGCTAAATGGATTCACCCCATCCAAAGCAAGCCCAAGCTGGACGTTGCGTGGGTCTACTACAATTTGCGGCCATGTAGAATCAATGTGGGCCCAAGCTTTTGAATCACCTACATCATCATGCCTCTATACACCATTGTGACTTTTGTTGTCCTAGTGCCACTTCACCAAACCTAAAAGGGTGGGAGCTCTAAACATCCTTCTTAGCAGTGGAATGAAAGGGAAATGCCTAAACACTTTTTAGGTGTTTTATTACACCCAACCACATAGTGAGATTACCCAGAAACTAAGCATTGTTATGGTTGACTATGTTGGTTGCAATACAACACACACCCATTTTCATAAGCATGAGTTGATTCATACCCTAGGCCTAGGTTATGAATTAAACTCTTAGCTTCATAATGATTTTTTGGCAAATTATTAGGCTTTTGTAGGACATAATTTTAAAGTAAAGATAGTAGTTCATCCACAAAGCCATTTGTGCACCTATGGGATGTGCATGCATTTAGTAACATCAAAGTGCATGTGAGCATATTAAGATGACTCCCTTCATACAAAAGTACACTGGACTCTACATCCAACTTGACGAAATGAGGGTTGTCAATCCCAAATTTTGGCATAGTCGCATCTTCTAAATGGTGGCCTCCAAATGCTTCATATGGTTCCAGTTCATCAAACATGTTGAAAACCTCCTTTCTGCCATCAAGACTAGATTGTGGAATTTAATCATTCACCTTTACATCAACAACTTAAAATGCCTCATTCAAATATCTGGCCATCCATAGACCAAGGTCAACATCATCATCATTGACACCACCATATTTGCAATAAATGGTTGTGGCCCAAAGGCTAGGGTTGAACACCTGCCATTATTCCCATCATGCCAATCCTTTGATGAAGAATTAAAAGGTGCATCCTATGTCAAAAACACACCACAACAGCTCTTATTTAGTTTTCACAAATGTAGTCATTGTATACCAATAGAAGCATTGGGCCTTCACTTTTAAGGAACCAACTAGCATTTGAACAATCACCAATCTTAGCAACCAATCCCATTGCTTCAGTATCTAAAGAAGACATAAACAAAAACCATGCATGGATTACTAGCAATCCTACAGGCTCTAGTGGTCCTTGGGCAATCATCACAATACAGTAATGAATGTGGAATCTTGAATGTTCATGCAATTCTAATTAATGTGGAGTTTTGAATGTGTAGACAACTTTAGTTACTATGGAGTCTTGAGTTCAGGTTCGACTCTTACATGTTTAGGTTTGATCGAATGCAAGGTTGGATCACACCCAAAGGTATTCAAGTGTCAACGAACAATAATGCATTTGTATGACCATCTTCCATGGCAAAAGTTACAATCGCACACCATCCTGACTTTTGTTCGGAGATGGCACATGCCTCTTGTATGCACCACAATTTTTCATCTTTAGCAAATACTCGAGATGGAAGAGGAACAGTTATTATACCTAAACCCACCCTACGTAGACTCATTGTGCTTATTTTGGTAGAGGTGTTAAATTGTGCTATGAATGACAACATACATATGAAAATGAAAATACAATGAATGTAGGGGCCAACAATCATTGTGCTTTACTAGGCCTCCTTGCTCAATCTAGATTTCACTACCCAATCTCAAATACCTAACCAACCTATAATTCTTATACCCACAGAGGCCCATGTCTTTGCACCTTACTAATTTCTGACCTACAAACATGGTGGATTCATTAACATGTCTAAAACATGGCAAAAGTTTTGCACATGCACCTGGTTTATGCTAGTATGATTTAGGTGTTGCTTTGCATGAGCTCCAAAAATTTTGTGCAACACTTTGCTTTGCAACTGGTAAATCCCCCTTTCAATTCATTCATAATGAAGGCAAGTTGATAGAGAACTTGTAGTTGTCACACATAGTAATCAAATACAAGTGGTTTGCATGATTGTTTGCAAATTCTACATGTTTTGGTTTAGACTGTCTAACAAAGGTGCACCATAGTTGGTCATTGGCTTAAGTAGTGACTACCCAAGTTAGACAAGAATGACACCCATATCTTCATAGAATGTAAAGGAATGGTAGTTTGTGGCACACACAACACATGCACATACGTAGCACACATAACACATGCACTTGAATCCGTAATTCTAGGATAGGAAGCCTAAGAAATTGTTAAGGAATCACCTAAACACCTACATATTACCCCAAGATGGGCCACCATTGCCATGTCGGAAAATGTTTGACCATTAGATGAAAAACTTCATGCATAGAATTCTCTTTGAGAAGCCCCAAAATCTAATCCCAGAGACTCCTAAAATTATAGTGGGTCATGTTAGTTTTTTAGTGTCTTGCATTCAGGAGGTGGTGAATTTTTCCTCAACTCACTTTATTTATCCATAGATGCCAATGCCTATTTTATCCATTAAAATTCCCAATGTTGCAAAAATGTCAACACAAATTCATATGTTTTGCATTCAAGATAGAAAGGTGTAAACTTATGTAGATGCACCTAGTAAATTGGCTTATCATTAATAGTCTGAACAAAAAATGGGTAGTAACGCACAAATGAAATTGGGGTTCCAATCGAAACTCACCCATAGTGTATGCTAGGCATCAGGCTACGCATACCCATGATGGCACGCCTTTTGTCATTAAAGTAACCATTTCTTGAAATTTTCATTGAATTTAAACAATGTCACCATACATAGAGTCAAATTTTGCAGCAAAATTTCAACAATTGCTTCAATACAAGTTTAAGGCCTAGATTTCTCAAGAATAACATAACTTCTTGCCTTTACATTGTGGAAAGTTGTTCAACCAAAACTAGATTAGCACAACCTTATCTTGAGCAGCAAACACCAAAAATAAAATAGGTGTGTGCTTATAAAACAAGGCTTGGAAGCAAAATTGTTCCTAAAATTCCAATCTTGTTGCCTTCCATGAATGCTCCAAGCACATTGTTCATCGGATCTTGGAATCACATGCTTGCCCACATCTACAAACTCGCTACCTAGTTGGAACAAGAGTGTGAAGTTTTTAAGCCCATCTTCTATCAATCAGACACCATGAAGGTTGGGAAACATGTATAAATACAAGACCCAAATGTCCTTTTGCAAGGCAACAAGTTTTAAATGCACAAATTGGAGAAAAAAATAGTTGAATATATTTTATATTGATTTACAAAAAAAGGTTAGGTGGGGATGGTCTTGAAAAATTTATCCTTTTCATGTTGTTTGTAATTCGATTCATTTTGGGTGCAACAACACAACTTGCTAGTTTGCATGATGTGCCTCCACCACTAGGTCTTTAATGCATCTACAAGTTCAAGAAGCCTACAAGTCATCCATCTTTTTGTGATTGCAAAATCCATGACTAGCCTACCTTTTAACACCAAATGACAACTACATGAAGGGTTGCACCTACCTCAATATGCATAGTTCGAATACCGGCACTTTCCCATTTGCAGAAATTCCACGATAATAAGTATCTTCCACCACAACCTCAAAGTTGGTCTAGCACGCGCAACCACGGTTTAGGTCGTGATTGGATTTCAAGCTAATATTGTTTGCACACAACTTCCTTGCATGTGTCCTAGTTGTTCAAGAGCGCTTTGCTTCATTTGTAGTTGCATCGCCAACAATGACAATATCGTTGACCCTTCAACATCTCCTTGAAATGAACTCCAACAAGGGAAATCATAACAATGAATTTTTGCCTAATTTTTAAAAGCCACATAATATCCTAAGACCAAACCCTATCTCCATGCCCTTAGTTCATTTGGTGTCTTCTAGTTTAGTCGATGTGTAATTAGGGTTCAAAGTTCCAATACTTAAATTTAAGATAAATAAATAATAAACAAATAAAATAACCTATGTCTATTTGCTCTAGATTGGTTTCACACCTTTTAGAATATGCAACCATGTAACGTAGTCATGACCTTAATCATGTAGTCGCATTGATGACTATAGTTGTAAACTTGATTTATTCACATGAAAGTAACAACTACATGACTACAATTGAGACATAATCGCAAAATTGTCCAGTCATAAAAGACAACTTTTGCCATAGCGAGATAAAACAATACTCCTCAAAATTCCTTCTTGAGAACGCATTAAGATTTGCAAGTTGCAAAGCTTGCAAAATTGGCTTCCTCTAGATTGTTGTAGACCATCTTGATGAGTCTCACTCATACTCTTAGGCAATGACAAAGTTATTGCAAGTGTAAATGTAGGGCAATGAAACACATGAGATTGCAAAGTGACTCACAACAAGAAATTAATAGAACTTTCAAAGTTGATGCAAGTTAGGATGATCAAGGTGAAGCATTAAGATAAACATGTGAAGTAAGCAAGTGAAGATGATGAAGGTGTAGGCGTAAAAGTAAGGGGCCGAGATGCGAGTTTCTCCGAGCAATGCACGGGTAAAAAACTCGACATGAAACTCAGTTCATAACAAGTACTATTCAAAATCCAAGTTTCATGGCCCATTAGGCCCATATGTAATTTTTTCAAACCATCTTTGAAGTTACATCCTATAAATCACCCAAACATGAGCTTCGAGTGCCATGTTTGCCTGACTTTACAAATAATTTTATATGTGTGAATTCTTTAGGTATTTGCTAGGTGTTAAACTAATATTGATTATCAGACTCTATCCTTACTACTGGTCTAATAATTTACCTGAATGTTGAAACTAAGGTTGCAATCTTTACAAGGGAGTCCCAGACTGATTTCCACACAAACATTTGGTATTTTAGTCAATTATCACTTTTTGCTTGCATTTTCCTTACTTGTCCCTCCTGTAAGGTTATGATTTTCCATGTGTCCCTTTGCACTCATGCCCCAATTAAATCACATGTACTTACTTAAATAGTATATTTATACACTTCTAATTGTTAGTAGTTCCAAAGAATAAAAGAGGCCTCATCATGCCAAGTTTACCCCCAAAACTAAAGGGAGTTGAATCACACGGTCATCTAGATCATTTGCCAAGTGGATGATATGAAATGTTCACTAGCATTTATTTAGGTTTCATTCGTTTTAGGACAAATGTTCACTATAATTTTTATTTTGGTTAAGTAGACTTAAGCCCATGACCAGGTGAGAATTTCATGTGCAAACATGGGGTGTGACAAGTGAATAGATTTAGCCCAAAAATATTATGAATATTTTGTTGTTGAAGATGAACCTATTTTCCAAGGCTCAAATTTCATGTGCAACAAAAACTGAACAACATCTGAGAAAAATTATCAATTTCCTGAAATAATACTGATTATATTTGCAGAACTTAATCAGATCTGATTAAAATATATTGATAATTTCTCCATAGATATGTAACAGACTTGAACAAATTGTGGGTTCACATTTTCTAGCATGATGCAAAAGAGATTTTTTTTATAAAAAAAAGATAATTTAATTTGTAAAAAGATCTCACATAAATATTTAGAGTTCATAGACTTGTTAAGCAAATGAGCTTACCTTTTGATACACTGGGGGTGTATTTAATTTGTTCATACATGGTTATGTGCTTAGACCCTTTCCTGTGACCCATCATTTTAGCCAACTGCTCCAAATCCTAGCTGTTTATGAAATCATTCTCTAACAAAACCATTGAAAATGAACAAACTTTTGGTGGAGTTCCTTTGGGTTATGAGTGATATTTTGAGTTTTAGCAAAGATAAATTTCATGTAGCTGACAACCTAAACTAGGTGCATTTTTTTTCTTCATAAAAATTTGTAAAAACTTGTCCAAGATGAATTGCATTTGGTTTTGTTGTTCCCACATGCATAGCAAAGATTTTCTATATCTACATAGTGAAACATCGAAAACTTATGATTAAAAAACACTTGTATACATATACAAAACATAGGAAAAGTGGAAGGGGATTGTGGGATCAAAATTTCAATGTTTATTCATATTGTGATTTTTTGAAAAAAAATCTCCTATTGTTAAATTAAAGCATTCTCATGTAAATTGCATAGGACAAATCCAAGATTGCTTGGGTGTTTTGTTAGGGCTTTAGAAAAATAAATTCCTATGATATTTTAATTAGTGATAGATGTTGTTGGGTGAAATGCGTGTTACAAGAAAATGTCCTGTCATTGATGATAACAAATTGTGAGATTTAAAAAAACAAAAGTTTATATACATGAAACCATCAAGATTATTTTGGAGTTATGCAGTAACTGCTGCAAACATTACAAATGGCGAAAATTGATCAAGAAAGCAAACAAAATCAACTGCATCTTGAAGAATTTCAATTTCTTCAGGTTTGTGCATAAACAATGTAACATGTGAAAATACACACATGTCCAATTGTGAAGAAACTGTTGGCAAATATTATGGTCACCTTTTGAGTGATCAATTAATCGTATTTGTTGAAATGCAAAAATTTCAAAGACAATGTTTTGCCAAAATCAATAATTCTCATGGTGTTGTCATCAAATTATGGTGTTTACAAATTCTATGCATGACCTTGCACTATCAGTATTGCATGACTGTGAATAACATAATAGTTCCATATTAGATTGTTATTGCTACCCCAATAATTGGAACAAAAGTAACCCTAAGAGGAACATAATGGAAATCAAATTTAAATATTAACAAGTTTTAAATGATCATACAAAATGTTGAACTTGGACATATTGGGCTAGAGTCAAGTTCCTCAAGGGGATGTGCCAATGCACACAAGGCAACGAAGAGAATTCCAAGCAGAAAAAATCAGACTTGAAGCTGAAGTTGTGAAATCGAAGGTTGATAATGCATTAATGCCGCAAGCTCAAGGCTTACATATTTGTAGAAGCCGACACCAAGTTCTTGTTATACAAGACAATGACAATAAGGCATTGCTATACCTTCTACATAAAGATGATCATCCTCTTCCACATATAAGTAGATGTTCACCTAATTATGATTGGTTAAACTCTTTCCCATGGTATTGGTCTCTTATACTTTTCACGTATTATTCGATGGAAATGTAAATGTTTCAAACATTGTAAAACTTCGGATTTGGTATTGTTAAAGGGTCAACTTGCAAAAGAATTTTTTTTTCTAAATGAGATATATTTATATCTCACATGTTGGGGATACAAAAGTTCAAAACCTGATTATGTCAACTACAGGGCATTTACTTTAAGTGAATGTAACACAATTTTGGGACAATATTCCTCAGTATAGACAGTTTTTTTGGAGAAAATCTGCTCACAAGTTAATGCGGTAGGAATGAAAATTGTGCATTTTGATTTTGGTTTGATGATTTAATAAACAATGGACAATATTGTGTGACATATCAAAACAAAAATATTTATGAGTAATTCGAGACCTAAATCACAAGACTGATCATTTGATTGAAATAAAGTGTCCTAATATATCATATGGAAATGTTTCGCTCATTTCAACATCTATTTGATACATGTAGTCAATTATGCCTATAATGTGGAATTTTTGTTTATTTTTAAAGCCTGTTGTGATGTGGAACGTTCATAATTGGCCAAAAAAGACAACCAAAAACAAATTGAGTTTTGGTGTTCATGACTATTCAGGTTAGGAACTTGGAGAAGACTCTGCGCATGCTAATCAGACAATATAGTGAAGAGAGACGACTACTCCATGAAAAACACAAATGTGTGGTGTCTGAACTCAAAGCTGATCAACAGGTACATTGATGCAATAACCAAACATTATTGATTGGCTTATTATAAAGAAAATAGCCCATAGGAAAGTTTGGAAAATGAAAGTTTCTATACTTTCTCCAATGTGTTTAAATTTTGGAAAACATGTTCATTCTTATGAGGAACTCTAGAGAATTCCTTCCATAATAAGGCACATATCACTTAAATGCAATGAAAAGATATCAATGTGAGAATTTGGATTTGATCAAATTTTAAAACTATATCATTGAAATCTCTTAGTTAATTCATCATCACGATCGATAATTTTTTCATTGAGATGTCAAGAACCAAATAAGATGTGCTTTCTCTCTCAATCCTGATGTTTATTAGTATTTCACGTCATAATTACAATCCAAACAAACTAAGTCATAAACCTATATGGAAATAAAACTATTAACATCCAAGAATGTAATTTATATAAACAAAACCCCCTTTTGACACAATATATAGTTAATTTTTATAAAAAAAATCACGTTCATGTGTAAAGCTTAACTAGTCAGAAAAAATTGATCTTTGAATTGCATTGATTAAGTGTCAAGATGATAGAAAATTAAAATGGCAACACATCTACAATATTGTGTGGAGATGTGAAGTGAAATTAACTGTTATATATATTTCTTATATCTTTCTTATGCAAAGTTTTGCAACAAGAACATGATTAGCCGGAGGGGAGAATTTCTTAAAACTAAGAGGGTAAGTGCAATAATACATAATATACCTTTTTTTAATATGCAGATGATAATAATGGAGTTATATAAATAATATTGACTTTCACACTATAAAATGGAAAAAATCCTAAATTTGAAACACCACCTGCATGTACACAGAGATTGAAAAGCATGATAGTGCAAAAATCCAAAGAGCTCAAGAAATTTAGGCACTTAGCTCAACGTGTTCTTCAGCAACGAAGTGAAGTTGAACTATTCCTTATTGACTCTATTAACCTTGTGAAACATATAGTGTGGACGGAAACACAAAAATCTCACACTTTAGTAACACATATGGGACGTCAAGGAAATGGACAATTTAGCAAAGAAAATAATAAATCAAAACTATACTCCAACATCCCAACCCCAATTTTGCCAGCGATTCCATCATGTTCTTGGCCAGGGGTTGGCCCATGGCCTCAGGTTCAACCGTCGATCCCCTACGACTCAAAACATTCCTCGGGAAAAACATATTTAGAAAATGATTGGAACTTACAAAATGAAGAGTTTGCAAGAACTGTTCTTGGACATGAGATTGATAGTCAATTGGACATTTTGGATGATTTAGATGAATCGAAAATCCATGATAAAATTTTGCCAAAAGTTGACATTTCAGAACTTTCATGGACAGATCGAGAAAAGGTGTTGAGATATCTATTTAAGAAAATAAATATTAGTCATCAAATACACAATAAAAACAATTCATATAGTTCTAAGAAGAATAAAAGTTCAAGAGGCATTGCTTGAATATAATGTGTGATTGTACTTAAGTGAAGTAATCTAGACATATGTTGCAAATGATAATGAAAATCTCAAGCTTATAGCATTAATATTTTTAATTGCATATTGTATCAATTACAATGTTTGAGTTCTCAACATCTATTTCAAGTGGAACATAACATTGTCAACTAATTTTAGAGTTATTATTCCACAAATTCAAAAATTATGTGCAGTTAAGTCATTTATTCATGTTTTAACCTTTCAGCAAAAGATTGGGTAAAAAGTACTTGTGTCAACCCAATCTGATTTTGGGTACCTGAATGGATGGTTAGGCAGGTATCTTTGTTCCTGAACCCGCCCAACAACTCTTAGGATATTAACTGTTTAACTACAAATTGCCCTGAGATGAGGTTGGTTAAAGAAAGAAAAAATCAATTTAAATATGTGCATTTATGTGTTGTTCTCCAAGCTTCCCTTTGTTAGTTTGTGTTATACTACAAGCTCTAATCAAGTTATTTCCCAGTCTCTTTTATTAGAGGATACCAAGTTTTATGGATTGCATAGTCAATTCAGTTATTTCTCCAGTTATTGGTCTTCGATTGCATGCCATATTTAGACCTCATAATCTTTTAAGCAAGATAATACTATAAATGCAATTTTGGCCAAAGGGGTGAATCTCATGAATTTAAGAGTTGGAATGAAAGTGGTCACTATAGTCAATTTGAACAAAAAGTTACAAGTGTATGTGTGATTGCTTTGTTTTGGTCCACAAGTATGCGTGATTTGTAGGCTAACCATCTTGGCAATCAACTTGCGTGGTGTGAAAAAACAATATTACACCCATCTATGCAAGATCAAGAGCATTGACACCAAGAATTGTGATGCAAATTTGACCATAAACAAAGAGTGGCTATGGGAAACAATGTGCATTGAAAAGACATCAAAGTTAGAACAAAGGGTTTAAAGAGCATTACACACTTTTGTAATTGACAAAAAGTAGACTTAAAACAATCAATCATCTTCCTAGCAATGCTAGGAATAGCTGATGCCTCATTCTTGAATTTAGTTTGTTCAAAATCATTTAGTGCCAAAAAAATAGGACATATCAAGGTTTACAAGGTATGGGAAAGATTAGGTGAAATCCTTTGATGTTTTTTTCTGGTTACTGGGGGAGTAACCAGCCAACCTGGAATCTATATACTTATAAAGGTGGTTTTTTTGGTTTTTTGTGTTTTTTTTTCGTGACCACACTTTAAGACCCTCCGAAACTATGAACCTTTTTACTACAATTTTGGTATTGTTGGAAAGCCCTCAATGAGATGGTGTACAATGGAACAAAAGTGATTGAATTTAGAGTGAGTTTTTTCCTTGAAAATTTATAAATTTTATATTTTCAACCAATCAATGTCTTTTCATCATATTCTCCTTTTTCTCTTTTCACCACCTAACCCCTAAAACTCAATGCCAATGACATTTGAGTTCAAAATTGGACGTCAATTTTCGTAAAAAAAATGTTTTTTGAAAAATCATGTCTTCTAAAAACTTGAATAGGTTTTTTGGAAAGTTATATCCTTTAGAGCCTTGAAGATGATCCCAATTGGGCCAACATCACAAAGACCCATTAATATAAGTGAAAAGAGGAAAATTGTGGGCAAAACATAAAGGATAAAAGTTCCCATTAAGTTTCATAATTTCACAATCACAAATACCCAACATGTTTTCAATAGCACCTCATTTTGTTTCACATGTTGAACTCTTGAAACTTATATAGGTGAAAGAATATTAAGACTTTTATGTTTATATGTGTGGAGTGAATACTTCTATATTGGGGAGTCTTTAAACTTTCAAAACTTTTTGTGATGGGCCAATAAAAAAAGGCTCATTACAAACAAAAAAAAAACTTTTAAGGTGCCTTTCAACTAACCATTATTGATCACATTATATAACAACACCAAATTTGCTACTTCTTCATGTTCATAAAGAGATATTCCAATGTCACAACACTAAACTAACCTAAAACCTCCATCTTATGCCTAAAGAAAAGGGATAAGGGCCCATCAAGTAAAACTTGATTTATGATTACTATAGAAATGATTCATTTGTACAAAAACAAAAAACAAAACATTAGAACTTGCAATGAATAAAACACTAAAATTTATAAATGTAATTCATAAAACATAAGGAAATACAATAATCTTGAACATAATTCAATTACAATTTTGGTCGAATTTCACCTTGTCTTCGTTAGAATGCGTAATTTCAATGGTTGCATACCCACATCAATACACACCTTTGTCCATTCCAACCAACCTTTCCCCAATTTTTCAATCCATGTTATACACTTCTAAAAGTTTGTGTAAACAATTTAGATAAAGATGTTATGGAAGCCCATAGAAACTTTGTTGTTTGTTGTATCATATTGGCATGCTTTTAAACATGTGCCTTTGAAAGGTTCCTCCAATCCCAAGTTTTCACAACTCACAATAACATTCAAGGTTGCAACCATTGTTCCCAAATTTGCACCTTCATTTTTTATGTAAACAAACATTTTTCCTCAATCCATATTTGTCAAGCAAAGCTTGAAGCTTCACCACTTATCTTGGTTGCTTCAAACAACCTTATTATAATTATGTTTTTGGGTTGTTAGTCTACATAAATGAAACTTAACAAATGCAAAGATGTCATTGGCATCCATTAACATCCAAGAATCAAAAGTTTGAATTAAATGTGAAGCATGTTTCAACTAAAGGGTCATTTTTGAAATATTTTTCACTTTTAAGGTTCTTTAATTGGCACATAATCAAGACATTAACGAGTGTTCCACTATTTTGGATGATAAAATGTATTAGAGGACCGATGAAATATAGTCTTGTTTGCGACTATCTTTTTCAACCAGGTTAAACAACTAATAGGTAACTTTAATTTTATACATATAATATTATAATATTTATTTAAAATTATGATAACATTAAATTACATGTAAATTTTATTTTAATAAATGAATGGATTTTTTTGTGCATATAAATATTAAACTTTAATTTCAAAATAAACTTTAATTAAAAAAATGTTAGTATTAATGTTTAAGTTCAATACACATATAATTTTTTATTTTTATGTAGATCATTACAAC
>Ga0116227_10002780_pt1 | contig 39479 bp, 35 predicted proteins | sample S1TSphgellanicum_FD_89693 | JGI IMG/M metagenome (GOLD analysis project Ga0116227, IMG submission 89693) | Host-associated microbial communities from peat moss isolated from Minnesota, USA - S1T2_Fb - Sphagnum magellanicum MG | ecosystem: Host-associated > Plants > Peat moss > Unclassified...
AACTCGCTCTGGAAGCCGGTAAATGGACGGAAGGATTGAAGGCTTTGGGAGTGTCGGAAAGAGACCTCTTTTCGATTGAATTCACCGAAGGGGATTTCCCTTTGAAAATAACCGAAACAAAAGTGATAGCTCCTGCTCTTCCCGTGGAAGTCGAAGGAATCGGAACGGTTTTTATACAAGGGCATATACCGCAGGCTTCTGCCAAAGGGCTTATATGGATCGGGAAAAAAAAGAAGGAAGAGTATACGATGCTTTGGCCTTCTTTCCTCATTTTTGCATGTCTTGCAAAAGAACTCGGGTGGAATCAGGAGTGCTTAATGGTATATGAAGGGAGAAAATTCCCCTTCCGCCCGGAAGATCCTAAAGCATTGCTTTCCAAATACTTAAAGCTTTATTTTAGGTCTTTAGCCGAGCCTTGCCCCGTCTCTCCTTCACTTTCTTCCGAATTGCTCGAAGGGGATAACGAAAAATTGCAAAAAAAAATGGAAAGCCCTTCTTCTTACGAGATCGATTTTTTAGATCCCTATGAAAAGTGGATTAAGGGAAGAGATCGCTCGAATACGCCTCTTGATACCTTATTAAGATGGAAAGAGCAGTGGCATGAGGTGTTTGCGGGAATCGAAGGAGCCGAAGATGAGGACGTTTGACGTATTCGACCCGGAGATGGATCTTTCGGGACGGTTTTTTCTCGAAGCATCGGCAGGAACGGGAAAGACGTTTGCGATAGAAAACTTAATCCCGAGACTTATCTTGGAATCGAAGGATTCTTTATCGATCGATCGGATTTTGGTCGTTACGTTTACAAGAGCGGCAACAAGAGAGCTCAAATCTTGAATCTATAAAAATCTGTTGAAAATATCGGCAGCTCTGGGAGCCGGAAAAGGCGGCCCCGAATATCTCAAGCGATTTTTTTCCGAGGGAAGAGAAGCCCTAGAAATTTCGAGAAGAAAAATCGAAGATGCTCTTTTTTCGTTTGAAAAAGCTCAGATTTTTACTTTGCACGGATTTGCTCTCGGAGTTCTTGAGGAATTTGCGTTTGATGCAAGTTTCTTTGCGCAAGATCACGAAGACGAGATAGATCCTTCCGAGAACCTGAAAAAATACATAAAAGATTTTTTGCGCGTCGAACTTGATCCGGATTTTATTTCTTCTTCCCAATTAAAAAAGTTGTGTACCTTTACGGGGAAAGACAGCGAAGCCTTGAGTAATGCTCTTTTACGAATTTTACAAAAAGGCGAAAAAATCAGATGGTACCCCCCGGCTAAGCAAAGATACGATCTTTGGAACGAAACGATACGTTCCTTCGGAAACCCTTCTGCGAAGGATCTTTGGCACGACTACGCCGTTGCAGCTCCGAGGCTTGTTAAATCCGAGGGGCGCAAGGAGCAAGCGGAGAGTTTATTTTCTTCGATAGAAAAAGGAAGCTGCTCGTTTCAGGACTTTGAGGCGTTACTTGGAGAAAAAGAGTTGTTTTTGGCATCGATTAAATTCGAGAAAACAAAAAAAGAAAATTTCAAGCTTTCAGGGTTGCTCGAAGAGATACAAAAAAAACTGGTTCCTCTCCATCTGGAAGCGTGCAATCCGAAAATTCTTTTGTTGCAGCTTGCCGGAGCTTGTAAAGAAAGATATGAGAAAGGAAAAAAAGATCACGGAAATTACGGCCCCGACGATTTTGTAAAAAAACTGAGAAAAGCTCTTAAAGATCCTATTTTTTCGGAGAAGATAAGAAATAGATACGGGGCTTTGGTGATCGATGAATTTCAAGATACCGATCTCGATCAGTGGGCCGTTTTTGAAATGCTCTTTTCGGACAAAAAGAACCCCTCTCCTTTTGTATATTTAGTAGGAGATCCGAAGCAATCGATCTACGGATTTCGAAGTGCCGACGTTTACATTTATTTAAAAGCAAAAGAATATTTTCCGGAGGAAAGCAGATTTCGTTTGGGAACGAATTTCAGATCGCATCCGAAGCTTGTAGAAGCACTAAACGCGCTTTTTTTAAACAGAATGCCGAAAAATTGGATGATATTGCCCTCCTCTTCGGAGAGTTTGGAAATTCTTCCGGTAGCTGCGAATTCTTCGTATCAATCTTCTTTTAACGATACTAAAAAAGGAAGGGTGCATTTTCTTCTTTTTGAAGAAAAAAAGGAGAAATCGAAACGACTGCCTTCTCCGGAAACCGAAAAAGAATTACTTATTCCTGCCATAGCAAAAGAGATTCTGAGGCTCAAAGAAGAATCGGGGATCCCCTATCGAGGCAGCGCCGTTTTGGTAAAGGATCGGTACCAAGCAGACGCCGTGCAAAAAGGCCTTGCCGAGTATGGGATCCCGTCCCGGATGCAAAAAAGTTTGAATGTAAAAGCGGCTTCTTTTCTGTGCATGAAAGAGCTTTTATTTTGTCTTGTAAAGCCGACGGATTTGAGCGGTCTGAAAAAGGTTTTAGGGGGGCATCTCGCGGGATATTCCGAAGAGGAAATAAAGGGGTCTTGGGAAAACCTTATTTTACAAAAAGCGAGAGAGAGTTTTACTTTTTTCTCAAAACAGCTGAAAGAAAAAGGGTTTGGAATCTTTTTCTCCGACTTTCTTCAAAGTGCGTCAAAAGAAAAATACAAAACGATCGGTATGGTTCTTCTCGAAAAAGAATCTTCCGAGTATTGGTTTGACTTAAGAAGAATTTGTCAGATTCTTTTGGCCTACTGTCCCGAAGGAGCGTATGATGCGAGCATTTTACTCGCTTTCATGGAAAAAATTGAGCTCGAAGCTCCTTCGAATATTTTAGAGCAATTTTGTGAAGAAGAAGAAGATCAAGTTCATGTTATGACTTTACATAAAAGTAAGGGCCTCGAATTTGACGTCGTGTTTGCTTTGGCTTTGGGGTCAAGGTATGTAGGGAAAGAAGATTATATTTCGGTTCGATCCGAAACGGGAAGGGAGATTGCGACGGGAGATTTTGAAGAAGAGGTAACCCGCTACCGCAATGAAACTGACGCCGAGAAATTGCGCCAGCTTTACGTAGCTCTTACCAGAGCTAAAGAAAGAGTGTACATTCCTTTGGTTTTAGCAAAAGTTCCTTCGATACCTGCAAAAGGGACGGGGTCTGCTCTCGAACTTTTTTTAGCAGGGAAAGATCTTGCTGATTATTCGTTTGAAAAAGCGTATCAAAATATCGGCTCTTTTACTTTGGATGGGATAAAGGAGTTACTCGAAACCTCGGGAGATGGAGATATCACCTACGAATCGGGGATCTCTTCGGAGGGTACCTTTTCGAGGAGAGAAGAGAAAAAGACGGAGTTGGTACCGCCCCCCTTGCTCGATTTTTCTTTCGAATCAGGGAGACTCCTTTCTTTTTCTTCTTTGGCCGAAGAAGAAAATAAAGGAACCGAAATTTTTTTTAGGGAAGAAAAGGGCATTTCGGAAACTCGGCAGCTTCCCCCCGGAGCGGAAACGGGAACGATCATCCACGAAATCTTGGAGAGAATTTGTAAAGCAGATTTACATCGGCAGGAGGCTTCGAAATTGTCTCCCTTGATCCGGAAGCGATGTAAAGGGACTTCTCTTGAAGGAATGGAGATTCTTGTCGAAGATATGATTACGAGTGCGTTAAAAGCCGAAATTCGAATCGGTAACACTGCGTTTACTTTATCCGAAATCCCCGCTTCCGATATGTGGATTGAAGTCGAGTTTTTGTATCCCGTCGGGGCTTCTTTTTTGAAAGGTTTTATAGATCTGGTTTTTCGTTTCCGGGGTAAATATTTTATCTTGGACTGGAAGACTAACATACTCGGTCCGAAAGATTCGGATTACACCGAAGAAAGAATGAAGCGGTGTATGATCGAAAGTAAATACGACTTGCAGGCATCCATCTACTCTACTGCAATGAAAAAATATATAGCGATGTTTGACAAGAGAGTATTTTCTTCTCTTTTCGAAGGAGTTATCTACTTTTTTTTACGGGGCAAAAAGCCTCTCTCTTTTTATCCCGATCTCAATCTTGCACATACAATACAAAAAGGAGATGTGTTATGGACGGAGGAGTAATCGATTCCTTAATCGAAAAAGAAGTGCTTTCCCCCGTCGATCTGTATTTTGCAAAAAGCATAGTTTCCGAAGAGACTCCTGCAAAACTACTCATTTCTTACTTATTCATGACGGCAAGGCAAGGGCATCTTTGTGTTACCGTAGATAAAAAGAGCGTCGTTCCGGATCCTTCCCTTTTTTCTTCCGATCCTAAAGAAGCGGATTTTTTACGAACAAGAATTATCGAGGGATTTGATTCTATTACCGAAGACCTTTTTGAGGACATACTTGAAGAGAACCTGATACCCTCCTTCCCGCTTTGCCGGTTTAAGAAGCGATTATACTTACGAAAAAATTGGCTCCTGGAAAAAAACTTTAAGGTGCAGATCGCGCGATTGCAGCGAAGCTCTCCGTATTTAACCGTTTCTTCCGCAGAGCCTTCGTCTTTGCTCAACACCTTGCAGGCGACTGCTCTTGAAAAAGCGCTTTCATCTTCTTTGAGCGTGATATCGGGAGGTCCCGGGACCGGGAAGACGTTCACCGCAATTGAAATTGTCAGATCTTTTATTGCAGCTTTGACCGAAGATCAAAAAACTCGAGTTAAAATCAAACTGGCGGCTCCAACCGGTAAAGCAGCAGCTTTGCTTGAAAAAAACATGGCGATGAAACTTGGATCTCCGGGTTGCGTTACTTGCGGGACTCTGCATTCTTTTTTGGAAGTCGGATTTTACGAGAGCAATTTTCAAAAAAGTCTTTTTGCCGATCTTCTTCTGATCGATGAAGCTTCAATGCTCGATGCAAAGTTATTTGTTCGGCTCTTAACAAATTTACAAGAAGGAGGAAGGGTTATTCTGATGGGAGATAAAGACCAGCTCCCTCCGGTGGAAGCCGGAGGTTTTTTCTCGGATGTAATAGATCGGTGCCGAGACTTCGGCGTTCCCGTAACTCTTTTGAGAAAAAGCATCAGAGCCGAAACTACGGACGTGCAAGACCTCTCCGATGCGATCTTAAGTGCAGATATTGAACGAGTTCGAAAACAAAAAGGAGTTTTGCTGCTTTCTTCTTTACGAGCTTCCGAACTAAAGACGCTTTTAGAGGAAAAAGTACAAGCCCATTTTTCTTTTCCGTATAACCCGGAATTTAATCCCGAAGAAATACTGCGAAAAATGGAACAATTTCGTATTTTAAGTCCGATCCGGAAAGGGCCTTTGGGAATAGAAGAAATTAACCAAAGAATTTTAACGGGTTTTTTAGAAACCCGTTTCGATTCCGATAAAATAATTTGTCCGATTCTGATTACCGAAAATGACTCATCACATGATTTGATGAACGGAGATACGGGCATTTTGGTCGGATCGATTTCTTCATTTAAAAAAGGAGTATTCGGTTCGGAAGACACGGCGTATTTTTTCAGCAAGAAAGAAATCGGAAAAATCAGAGAATTGCCGGCTACAATTCTTCCCCTTTTCAGTCTTGCTTATGCGCTTTCGGTTCATAAAAGCCAGGGAAGCGAGTATGAATCAATCCTTGTCGTAGTCCCTCCGGGTAGCGAAAAATTCGGGAAAGAAGTTCTCTACACCGCCGTTACGCGCGCCAAAAAAGAAATCTTACTCGTATCGGAAAAGCACACTCTTGAAGCTTTGCTCGGAAAAAGTTCGAGGAAAATATCCGGACTTTCAGATCTTGTAAAACGAAGTGAAAATATTTAGGCTTTACAGTTTCGGATTTTTTTAAAATATATTTTCTTTCTTATATGACTTAGATCTACAAAGAGATAAGTTGTAAATCCACAACACCTCTGAAAATAATTGATTGACAATGAAATCAAAACAGTGTTTTTAAGAGAGATAGAGAAACCATTAGGGGCTGTTATGTTTTGTTCTGAAGAAGAACTTTTGATAGAAATAGATTGCACTTTGGATCAGTTAATCCAAAATGCGAAGACGCTATCCTCTTGCGATAGAAAAAACTGTCAAACTGAAATCTCTTTACTACAAAAAACACAGGAGAGCTTGGTCGCAAAATTTATGCATACACAAGAATATTTGGAGTTTCCTTGTTCGAAAAGGAAAGAGAGACATCTTAAGCTGCTGGAAAAAATACGCACGCTTCACAGTCTCACTCCGAAAATTTTAGAAGATTTTTCCAAACAATTGCAAAAAAATCCTCACCTCGGAGTTCGTCCCAGAGTCGGACGTACTCGCAAGAAGTAGGAATTCTATCCCCGGGATCGTTTTTTCCGGGGTAGCCCGTCTTGTTCAAGAGGTCTTTTTGTAAAAGAAAGACTAAGATCCGGGTGACTTATCATTTCGTCGTTAACTTTCTTTATATGCGTTGTATAAGTTTCTCCCGAAATTTTCAGAGATTTTCTCGGCACATTGTAGACTGTCGGAGTTCCGGAGAGAGTCACGGTTCTAAGCTTCGTAACTTTATTTTCCTGATCGACAAAAGGTTCTATCATTGCTCTGAGGCGAAGGACTTCAAGAGAAACAATTTTCTTATCGGAGTCATCGTTCGGGTTTGGAATTTTCAGGGTCAAATTAAAAACCTTAACTAACGATTGAATACGGGGCTCTCCATAGATCGACAGCACCCTCTCTTTAAGCGGGGTTTGCGATTCTATGAGCTCTTCTCGGCGTATAAGAAATTCGACCGCTTGCCCCAGGATCAAAATTTTTTTAATTTTGAATCCAAAGAGAAGATTATTCGAATCCAATTTTTCGGCGGCATTTCTCGAATTTTTGTGGACTTCGGATAAGACGCGAAGATTGGAATTCCAGCACTCTTCGGGAGAAATATTGAGCATGAAAGTAGGCCCCTTGTATTTATTTTCGAGATCGTTTTTCTAAAGAGAATTCGTACCCTTCAAGAGATCTTTTTCCTGAGTATTGGCAAGGGGGATTGAAGGGAGCATGGTGTTTTGCGATGCGATCGTTAATTTTTGTTGCATAGCTTTCATAAGTCCGCAGATGTATTTGCAGCGATTCCGGCGGGATCCCATACAGTTCCGCAACAGGGGCGACGACGACGGTTCTAAGCCGCCTAACTTTGCTCCCTCTTTCGATAAAAAGCTCTAAAGCTTCTTTCAGGCGAACGGCTTCGAGAGAAACGGTAGTCCAATCGCCGCTGCCCCTTTCGGAAAAGTGCAACGTTGTGTCGAGAGCATCAACTATCGATGTAAGAGTCGTTTTTCCTCCTATCAGCCCGATTCGGGGGTGAAAAGGAGTTTGCGTTTGCTGAAACAGGGCCTTTTCGCGGGATATAAAAAATTCGGCTATTTGAGCGATAAGTAAAGTCCGTCTAATCGGCAGAGGAGACTCGGGATCGGATAACTCTAATTTTTCGGCGGCTTCTATCGACCTTTTGTGGATTTTATAGATTGAGGAAAATCGAGTTTTCGAATCTTTTTGCAGGGCGGAAATGAAGGCATCACGAGCGGGAACCAGCATAGGACTGATTGGCATAAAAATAGTATCCTTGTGTAATAAAGAATAAAGGTAGAGTCGGCTATTATTCCGGGGAGCATTTTTCTAAGGGCAAAGAGTCTCCTTCCGGAGGTCTTTTCTTCAACGCCATTAAAAAACCGATCCCTGCGCATGTGAATTATAAAAGTAGGACCCACGAAGTGATGAAAGTTGCGAAGAGCGAGAAAGAATTCCTTTCTCGCTTCAAAACCTAGGCTTTAGGGGCAAGTCTTTTGGTAATGCGAGATTTGAGACGATTGGATTTATTTTTCTTGAAAATGCCTTTTTTGGTCCCCTTGTCCATGAGACTGTAAACCGTACTCAGTTTAGCAGCGATTTGCTCTTTAGTCGCGTCGCTTGCGGCTTTGATAGCCGTGCTGACTTTGGATCGGAACGCTTTATTGCGAATTCTAGCTTTTTCGTTTTGCAAATCTCTTTTCAAAGCTGTAGGTCTTTTGACTTTCGCTTTTTTTGCTTTTTCATTTGCCATTTGTAAACTCTTTCTCTGTAAGAATAAAGATGTCCGATAATATACGTAATTTCCTATAATTCGTCAAAGTTAGAATTTATCCCGGAACGGACGTGAATAAGATTTTTTCGGCTTTACTTCCCGTAACTATTTTAATGTCAACGGTTTTCACCTGTGAATGCTACTTGGGAGTCAGAGAATATTTTTCTTTGGACCAAAAGGCTAAGGCTGAAATAACCGATTGGGAAATACGGGAGAAGTCGCCTGCCGGTTTTTCGGTGTCCGCGTCATACCGGTTTTTTGCATCCGGGAAGAGGGAAAAAGGGGTAACCGAGTTTACCCCGCCCTATTTCCCTACAAAAGAAGCCGCGGAGCTTGCAATTAAAAGCTTGGCAAAAGAACCTTGGCAGGTATTTTTTGACCGTTTCGAGTCTAAAAAAAATTCCTTACAAAGAGTATTTCCTTTTTTACTCTGTATCCGAGCTTTTTTGGCTTTAGCTTCGGTTTTGTATTGCAGCTTGTTAAAAAAATATGCTGCAAAATCAAGAGTCTAATTTTCTTTTGGCATACAAAAACAGCCTTTCAAAAATTTTTATTTGCCCCGGAGGCTTTTCTTTGAAATTCTTTAGAAAATCCGGGTTTCCAAGTCTCGATACGAAGTCTCCTTTCAAATAAAAAGAGGAGGTTTTTTTAGGGAAAAAGAAAGTTTCTTCTCGGTCTTCGGGGGAGAAAGTTTTTCGGATGAGTTCTCCGTTTTTTAGTTCAACGGGAGGGAGCAAGTACAATCCGTTTTTCGTTTTTACATAACGTCTGTCGTATAAAAAATACGATTTTTTTTCTTTCCTTAAGAGGTAAACCGTGGCGTTTGAAAGTAGGTTTTTTTTGAAAGCGCGGTAGTTCGGGGTGATCCAAACGCCTTCGGGTAAGATTGTTTCAAGCTTCGCAGGCGAAGGAGAACCCCAAAAAATGCCGATGCGCCCGTTTTGAGAAACAAATACGTTTTTTGTTTTCTTTATCGAAAGATCTTCTCCCGAAAAACTATTCAGAAATACAATCGTTTGCAGTTTGTTTCCAATCATAATTTGAGGAAAAATAGAGGAGCAAAGGATTTGCGTAAATAGTTTTCTTTGTGCTACTATCACGTGTGAATATAATTCCGTCAAAGACTAGCGTCGGATAATAGCGCCGTTTTTCTTTACAATCGAAGCTCTTTAATTCTAATTCGGGATCCTATGACAAAAGGCAATTTTAGCAACGGGTTTAGTCAGCAACATCAACAGAAAATAGAAGAGCTTGTGGCCCTTGCCAAAGAGCAAGGATACATTACGTACGAAGAGATCAACGAAATCCTTCCCATGAATTTTGATTCTCCCGAAGAGATCGACCAGGTGCTCATTTTCCTTAGCGGAATGGACATCCAGATCATGAATCAAGTGGAAGTGGAAAGACAAAAAGAGCGGAAAAAAGAAGTCAAGGAATTGGAGGGAGCTTCCAAGCGTTCGGAAGGAACGTCGGATGACCCCGTCCGGATGTATCTTAAGGAAATGGGATCGGTCCCTCTTCTCACTCGAGAAGAAGAGGTCGATATCTCCAAGAGAATCGAAAAAGCTCAGATTCAGATCGAAAAAATTATCATGAGATTTCGCTATTCTACAAGAGAAGCCATTTCGATTGCGAATTATTTGTTAACGGGTAAAGATCGTTTCGACAAAATCGTTTCCGAAAAGGAAGTTTCCGACAAAAACGCGTATTTTCAGCTTCTTCCGAAGCTCTGCAACTTGGTCAAGCAAGAAGACGCGATACTTGAAAAGTTTCTCATTCAGCTGAAAGATCCCGCTTTGAAAAAAACGGATCGAATCAAGTTTGCGGAAGATATCGAAAAGACGCGGATCCGTACTCAAGCCTATCTAAAAAGGATGTTCTGCCGTCACAACATCATCGAAGACTTCATTGAAGTGATTTTTACCGCTTACGACAGATTTCTCTCTTTGGAAAAAGAGATTCAAGAGTTGATTCCGAGAGCGGAAAAGAATAAATTCGCCGCCGCGAAACTGCTCGGCATGAAAAGAAAGCTCGAGAAAAGAGAGCTCGCTGCGGGAAGAAGTCTTGACGAATTTAAAAAAGACGTTCGCATGCTTCAACGTTGGATGGATAAAAGCCAAGAAGCAAAAAGAGAGATGGTTGAATCGAACCTGCGTCTTGTGATCTCGATTGCCAAAAAATATACGAACAGAGGGCTTTCCTTCCTCGATCTTATCCAAGAGGGGAACGTGGGTCTTATGAAAGCCGTGGAGAAATTTGAATATCGTCGAGGCTATAAGTTCTCCACCTATGCAACTTGGTGGATTCGTCAGGCCGTAACCAGAGCTATCGCGGATCAAGCGAGAACGATTCGAATTCCGGTCCACATGATCGAGACAATCAATAAAGTTCTAAGAGGTGCTAAAAAGCTGATGATGGAAACGGGTAGAGAACCGACTCCCGAAGAGCTAGCTCACGAACTTGGACTTACTCCGGAACGAGTTCGAGAAATCTATAAAATTGCGCAACATCCGATTTCCCTTCAAGCCGAAGTGGGAGACGGCGGCGAGAGCCAGTTCGGTGATTTCCTGGAAGATACGACGATCGAATCCCCTGCAGAGGCTACGGGCTATGCCATCTTAAAGGATAAGATGAATGACGTTCTTACTACTTTAACCGATAGAGAAAGAACCGTTTTGGTAGAACGTTTCGGTCTTTTGGACGGAAAGCCGAAGACGTTGGAAGAGGTGGGAGTACGGTTTAAAGTTACGAGAGAAAGGGTTCGTCAGATCGAAGCGAAAGCCCTTAGAAAGATGAGGCACCCCACTCGCTCGAAACAACTCCAAGCCTTCTTGGATTTGCTTGAGACCGACTAAATTATAAACAACCTGATCTAATGGTAAAATTGAACGGCTCTTCGGGAGACTGTATCGAGTACGTATTTTCGGATAACGGGCTTTTAAGCGATCTTATCGAAGATTACGAGATGCGTACGGACCAAAAACGGATGTCTCTTAAAATCATGGAAGCTTACGAGCAAGATTCCGTCGTGCTCATCGAAGCTGCGACGGGAATCGGCAAGAGCTGGGCTTACCTTACGCCCGCTTTGCTTTGGGCTGCCTCGGGAAAAGGTCCCACCGTTATTTCAACTCACACGATTGCTCTCCAAGAACAAATTCTTAAAAAAGACATCCCCTTTTTACTGGACGCCTTGGGGATGGATCTCCAAGCCACTTTGGTAAAAGGGATGGGTAATTATTTCTGTTTTAGGAAATATGAAGAGACTCTTCTCGAGCAAGCATTTTTTTCCGAGGAAGAAAAATCGGATATGGGAAAACTTGCTCTATTTGCCGAGACTGCACGGGAGGGATGCCTTTCCGAAATGAGCTCTCCTCCGGAAACGGACATGTGGAGTAAAGTTGCAGCCGAAAGAAGCGCGTGCACCCATATGGAATGTCCCCATTTTAAAGAGTGTTTTTTTTTCAAGGCGAGAAAAGCCTTGGGAGAATCCAAGATTTTAATCGTTAATCACCATCTCTTAGTTGCGGAGATGGCTATGCGACTTCGTCCCGATTTTCAGGAAGAGAAATCAATTTTACCTAAATTCTCGAAAGTTATTCTCGACGAGGCGCATCACTTGGAAGAGATAGCTCTTGAAAGTTTTTCCGTAAGAATAGATCGGTTGGATTTGATCCGCTATCTGGGGCGCATTTATTCGGATCATCAACCGCAAAAAAGTCGGATGGGGCTGCTCAGGACGGACCTTGCTTCTCGAGGTGTTTCTCCCTCTCCTTCCGCCGTTCATATTTTGGAGACGGAGATTCCGATTCACAAAAGAGCCGCCTCTTCGGCGGCGGAGCAATTTTTTACTACGGTTGAAGATTTCTGTGTCAAATCGCTTGTTTCGGAGTCAGCTTCCGAGGTGAAAGAGAAAAGGTGGCGTTTTTCCGACGACACGGTTTTGACGGAAGATTGGAAGGGGAAAGTAAAGGAGCAATTTCTTTCAGTGGAATCGGAATGGAAAAAACTGTTTTCTTCAACCGATCTTCTGAAGCTTGAGCTTTGGAGAACGCTTTCGGATAAAGATAAGGAGTTTTTCTCCGTTCATTTTACCGCTCTTGATATGATCAAGGGTGTTTTGCTTGAAAGACTCGGAGAGCTTAAGGGATTCGTTTGCTCTCCCTCCGACGAAAAAAGAGTTAGATGGGTTGAGGTTTCTTCTCCTCTTGTTATGAAAAACATCACTCTCGTGGATGCCAAACTCAATGTTGCGGACTATTTGAAAGAACATCTTTTTTCGTCGAAAGAGACCTCCGTGCTATGTAGTGCTACGTTGACCTCCGGTAAGAATTTTTCTTTTTTGAAGGAACGAATCGGGCTGTCGGGGAAAGAGTTTGCGGGAAAAGTTTTCGAAGAGGCGTACGGATCTCCTTTCGATTTTGCAAAAAATGCTCTGTTTCTCGTTCCCTCGGATTTTCCTCTTCCCCACGAATATAATTTTATAGACGAATCCGTAAGTATGATTCGAAAAATTATAAACTCTACCGAAGGAGGCTGCTTTTTACTTTTTACCTCTTATGATATGTTGGAAAAATGCTACGATCGAATTACTTCCGATCCGGGTAGGCCTTCTTTGCAATATTTGAAACAGGGGGAATTCTCAAAACAAACACTTATTGAAAAGTTCAAAAAAAGACACGACTCCGTTTTGTTTGCCACCTCCTCTTTTTGGGAGGGTATTGACGTGCCGGGGAGGGCGCTGAGATGCGTCGTTTTGACCAAATTACCTTTTAAAGTTCCGACCGAACCTCTTTTTCAAGCCATGAGTGAAATGTACACGAAACGGGGAAGGGATGCGTTCGATGAATATTCGCTTCCTTTGGCCTGTTTGAAATTCAAGCAAGGATTCGGAAGATTGATTCGCACGAAAAACGATAGAGGATGCGTTGTTTGTCTCGATAGAAGAATTATGACTAAGCCCTACGGAAAAACCTTCTTAAAAAACCTTCCGGGATGCCCGGTGGTGTACAAAAAAAGAGAAGAACTGATTCGGGATATGGAGTCTTTTTATCAAGAGTTGGAGCGTAGCGGGATCGAACCGCTGACCTCAACAATGCCATTGTTGCGCTCTACCAATTGAGCTAACGCCCCTTGAGAAAGCAATATTCTATAACAAGAGAAAAAAAACCGCAACACCTAGGTGATCTAAAACCTTCATTGAGAGACGCTCCCGGCCCGGTTCTGTGCAATTCTTAATTTCTTCTTAACATATCCTTAATCTTTTTTTTGCATTTAATCTAATTTTTTTGATAAAGTGTACCGGATCGTTTAAGGGAAATTTGAATAAGCATGAGAAAACAGCCTCGAGAAGAGATCTTTGAGTTAATAGAAAACGTATATCGCAGCGAAATAAATTCCGCGGGATCGGGGAGAGGGCGCATCCCTGCTCGAGAAAGTTATAAAAAAATGATTTTAATCAAAGCTCCCGTCAAAGTAAATGCTCGGAGAGTTATTGCCGTACAAGAGAAAGGAAATTCTAACTTTTTTTCTCGTATCCCCTATCCTAAGAAGGGATTTCTCGTGAATGCAATAACGGTTGGAGGAGTTTGTCCGGGAGATCGAGTGACTCGCTTTTTGAAGCGCTGTGACAAATTTCGGGATCACATTTGTATCGAAGAGTATGCAAGAACAGTTCTGCGGAAACACCCCCTTAAAGAAGGGAATTCTCTGAAAACCGGATATCGAAAATTCAATCTGCGATCGGAAGGAAAGGGGAATGCCGTCATCGATACTCCCGGGAGCATGAATCGGAAACCCGAGATGATCTCTCTGGCTCCGGTATAAAAAATCCCCCCGATCGAAATCGGAGGGTATCAACTTAGTTAGATCCGGTTTCCTGATTATCGGACTTGGAAGGCTCGCTAGGAGTCTCCCGGACGGAATCTGCTTCTTTTTCAGTTGTTACCGTTTCTTCGACCTTACCGGCAGTATTCTTTAGGTATGTCGAGATCTCTTCGAATTTTCTTTGAGCAATCGGCGTTATAAACTCGGCCCCTTCTTGAATTTTGTGTCGAGCGTAGCTTGCTGTATTTTTCAGTTTTAACAGAATCAAATCGTAGGGGATCGATTCCCCAAACTCTTCGACAGTTTTTCCCAAAGCCAAGACTGCAAACAAACTCTTCATAGCTGATTCCTTGATGATCGGGATTGCCGTTTCTCTCGCGGTTTTGAACGTATCGGCAATTCTTTCAAACCCCGTTTGCTCGATTGTTTCCGTAAGAACGACGGCCGTTTCTTCGGGGCGGGTAGGTTTAACCGCAACTTGAACGACTTGGGCGCTTTCTTCAACCGTTGAAGAAGAACGATCTAAGAGGGTTTTTATTGCATAAGACCCTACAAACGCAGTTACTCCAAATAGAGCCATTTGAGGAACCATAACCGAAAGAGGGGAGCTTGTTGCAAGTCCGTAAACAACAGTCATTCCGATAGAAGCGGATGCTGCTATGATAGGTAGGGCGAACTCTTGTATTTTTTTGGTAACATCCGTTTGAAATTGTACAAAGGAAGGATTTTCCCCGATAACCCGAGGAAACTTTAAGTAATTTGATATGTTCATATGGTTGTCTTTTGTTGGTTTTTTTACAGGACGGGCTATTGACCGGGGCATTTTTTTGTTCCGATTCAATTGTTGCCCGGTATTGAAACACATTTGGATGCTTCATAAAAATCGGAGGTACTCGTATAGACGATTTGATCTTTTATCAAAAGCGGAAAGCGTTAAAAAATCGGAAAAAAAGTTTTAAAATATTTATATGTTTAAATTCTATTTTTGATTCAAGGCTTTAAGTTAAATTCGCCGAGTACAAATTCATTTTGGGCGTAACAAAAGAATACAGGCGTTAAAATGAAACGTTCCGCTATTATATAATCACGATATTTTTAGGGTTATCCATGACAAAAAAGCTTTCTTTATTTTCTTTGGTTATGTTGATTGTAGCGGCAATCGACAGCATCAGAAACTTGCCGTCCGCCGCTTTATTCGGAAGCACGCTCGTATTTTTTTTCATTGCAGCCGCCTTGGTTTTTCTGATTCCGACTTCTCTTGTTGCCGCCGAACTTACGGCAGGCTTCCCGAAGAAAGGGGGAGTATACCATTGGGTTGACAAAGCTTTCGGAAACAAATGGGCGTTTGTTGCCATTTGGATGCAGTGGATCAACACAATGGTGTGGTATCCGACCATCTTATCTTTTATTGCCGGAACGGCAGCCTATCTCATTAATCCCGCTCTTGTGGAGAATAAGGGGTATCTTATCGGATCGGTCCTGGTTGTTTTCTGGTCGATCACATTTATAAACTTTTCAGGGCTCCATTTTTCTTCGAAAGTGAATAATATATGCGGAATTATCGGGACAGTTTTTCCTTTAATACTCCTGATTTTTCTCGGCGGGATATGGGTGTTTTCGGGGCGTTCTTTGCAGATCGATGTAAATTTCACCGCTGTTATCCCGTCTTTCTCGGACTCCGGAAACTGGATTTCTCTTGTTGTAATCATGGCTTCTTTTTTAGGGATGGAGCTTGCGGGAGTACATGTCAACGACATTAAAAACCCGCAAAAAAACTTTCCGAAAGCTTTGCTTTTGTCCGCATTTTTTATTTTGGCAACAATGGTTTTGGGTTCTTTGGCAATTGCTTTTGTTTTACCTCCGGAAAGTATCAATTTGGTATCGGGAACGATGCAAGTTTTCTCAAGTTTTTTTGAAGCGTTTCATATGCCTTGGTTTACTCCCGTTTTAGCCGTTCTTATTACCGTGGGGTCGATAGGAAGCATTATTAATTGGCTTATATCTCCGGCCAAAGGACTTCTGCATGCAGCAGAATTCGGATATCTACCTCCTTTTTTCGCCGAGAAGAACGACAAAGGAGTTCCGACGAGAGTGCTGCTTGCTCAAGCGGTTTTGGTAAGCTTGCTGTGTTTCGTATACTTATTCGTTCCGGGCGTTAACGGCTTTTATTGGTTTTTAACGGCGCTCAGTACCGAACTGTATATGATAATGTATATTTTGATGTTTTTCGCGGCGCTTAAGTTGCACTATAAGTATAAAGACCGCTCCAAAGTTTTCAAAATACCCGGAGGCTCTGCAGGGATTTGGACCGTATGTTTTTTAGGAACGATCGGTTGTATGACTACAATTCTTCTCAGTTTTTTCCCTCCCGAACACGTTGCAATAGGATCGAAAAGTCGCTATATTATGATGGTGGCGGTTGCTAATGTTTTGACGATATCTCCCATATTCTTATTTTATCGGTACAAAAAAAGAAATAGTGTACATTCCTAAAAAAAAGAGTTTGTAATGAGTCATTTTTCCGCGCTTCCCGGGTTTCCTCCCGACCCGATTTTCGGGCTGACTTCCGCTTTCCTTTTGGACAAGAGGGAAAATACGGTCAATCTCGGGATAGGCATATATAGAAATGAATCGCTTGAAACTCCCGTCATGGCCTGTGTAAAAAAGGCGGAGGTGAAGCTTATCGAAACGGAAACTTCCAAAAATTATCTCCCCGTAGAAGGAGATCCGGTATTTTGCGAACTTTCAGCGAGCTCGGTACTCGGAGATTTTTTATATAAAACACACAAGGATCGAATAACGGTAGCGCAAACTTTAGGGGGAACGGGGGCTCTCCGTTCGGGAGCGGAAATCCTCGTAAGTGCAGGAAAGAAGAGAATCCATATTCCGGATCCATCCTGGTCGAACCACAAAGGAGTTTTTACAAGGTGCGGTCTTGAGGTGAAGTATTATCCTTATTATAACACCCTTACCGGACTCGCGGACATCTCGAAGATGAAAGAGTATCTTTCCCGTCTGCCCGAAGGAGAAGTGGTTCTTTTCCATTGCAGCTGTCACAATCCCACGGGAGCCGACCTTGACAAAGCGGACTGGAGAGATCTCGTAAAATTGTGCGTCGAAAAAAAACTGATTCCTTTTTTTGATGCGGCGTACCTCGGTTTTGATTTATCTTTTGAAGACGACTCTTTTTCGATCCGTCTTTTTATTGAAAATGAAGTCGAAGTTTTTCTTTCCGTTTCTTTTTCGAAAAATTTGGGCCTATACGGAGAGAGGATCGGGTTTTTCTTAAGCTTTTCAAAGCAAAAAACCAAAGAAAGAATTCTTTCCTGCTGTAAAGAATTTATAAGGAGAAATTACTCCAATCCCCCTCTTCGCGGTGCTAAAATAGTGACAAAAATTCTGCTCGAACCCGAGCTGAAAAAACTTTGGAACGAAGAACTTGCCGAAATGCGAGAAAGAATCACGGAGATGAGAAAGGGTCTCGTGCGGGCTTTATCTTTGGCGGGAAGCATGAAAGATTATTCTTATCTACTTTCCAAGAAAGGCCTTTTTTCCTTTTCGGGTCTTTCGCCCGTACAAGTAGCGCGTTTGCCCCGGGAGTACGGAATTTATATGACGTCCGACGGAAGAATGAATCTGGCGGGACTTAATCAAAAAAATATTTCTTTTGTGGCAAATGCGATCGTAGAGGTTGGGGGGATAAAATGAGACGAGGACAAAAAAGGTATTACGTGTATCTCATTTTGTTTGTATTTTTCGTATGGAACGTTCCTAAGGAAACAAGTCAAAATGCCAGGTTCATTTGCATTTCTGCCCTTTCTCCCGGATGGGAAACGTGTCGATTTATAAAAGAAAACGCACTGCTCGCTTTTTTTTCTCCGGGATCCGTTTCCGGGCAGACGGGATCGGAGGCGGGGCAATTGGAAGCATTAAAAAGAGAAAATCACCTTCTCCGCATGCAGTTGGATAACGTTAAAGAGTGGCTCTTACACGGAGACAGGATCGAAGAGCAGATTCGTCGGCTTCATGAACTCGGGATAAAAGGAGAGGAAAAATCCTCCCGGGCTTTTTATAAAAGGCGACAAGAGCAGCTTCTCGGTATTTTAAAACTGCAAGTTAAAGCCCTTCCCGCAAAAATAGTATACCGGGAGCCTTGTTCCTGGAGCAGCTTTCTTTGGGTTAACGTCGGAGAAAAAAATAACGAACTTTCGGGAGAAGTGATTGTGGCTAAAAATAGCCCCGTGGTGATCGGCAACGTTCTGGTCGGAGTAGTGGAGGAAGTAGGAGCTACCAGATCGAAAATTCGATTGATCACCGATTCGAAACTCGTTCCTTCGGTTCGAGCGGTAAGAGGATCGGAACAAAATCAGTTCGTCGCAGATAGAATAAAAGCCCTTATACACATGCTCGAAACAAGAGAAGAACTCTTTCTTTCCAAACAAGAGGCCGGCGAATTGTTTACCCAATTGCAAAAAGTGAGCTCCAGAACGGGGTATTTTTCCGAAGATCTCTACCTTGCCAAGGGAGAGATCTTCGGAAGCAGTCAGCCTCTTTGGAGAGGCAAGGGGCAATCTTTACGGGGAGCGGGATTTAATTACGACTTTGCCGACGAAGAGGGCCCGGGCGGAGGACTTCGAACCGGTACCAAGGATGGAAAATCTCCCGTTATTTTGGAAGAAGGGGATCTTCTTGTGACAACCGGTTTTGACGGAGTTTTTCTTCCCGGGTTTGCCGTAGCCACGGTATCTAGAGTGGGCAGCCTTCCCGAAGGCGGCAGTTCTTATGAAATTAAAGCTGAAGCATTAGTGGAAAACTTTAATGAACTTGAAACAGTTTTTATTTTACCTCCTTTGACCGATAAAATTTAAAGCTTTTAAAAGAATGTGTTTTTTTGTATTATCCTTATCCGAGATAAACTCTCGACGGTCGGGAGTTTATATTTCGAACAATCTATAACCCGGAATGAAGAAATGAAAAAAATACCGGCACTTGCGGCAATATTCTCCGCTACTTTCGGATTTGCAAATGAACCAACAATTGTTGATAATACTCAAAACGGGGAAACACCCGTTTGTTGTGCATGCCCGCACTCTCATGATTCTCAAGAGGAACGTGCTCAAGTAGTGGGAGCAACTGAAGAACCAACCGACCCAAACACCTTTGCTTGCGGCGGTTGTGGAGATAAAGGTAAGAATTAGTCGTTTTTAAAACGCCCGCTTAAAAAGCGGGTCTTAAATATATCTTTGGAGGATTTATGAAGAAAAAATTAGCTTTAATCGCTTTGATTGGATCATTGACCGGAATGTGTTATGCATCTACAAACGACGGTGTTCTTGCAACATGTCCTTGTAAGAAAAACAAGGCAGATGTGCCTCCGACTCCTGCTCCCCCTCCTTCAATCACAATCTAAAAATCCTCCGTTCCCCGAAAAGTGCTTTTCGGGGAACATTCTTAACGAGACAACGTTTCATAAATTTCTTCTTTCAGTTCTAAAAGATCTTTTTCTTCCCCGAACGCGTAATCATACACTTCTTTTCTTCGAGCTCTTTTATCTCTCAAGTTATCTTCAAGGGTAGTTTCGATAAAAGAGGAGGCCTTTTCTAGGTTTTCCAAGATCATCCCGCATCCGTGCAATGCAGATATGCCTCCTTTGCTCCCGGGCAGGAAATACAGAGGTTTGTCGAAGGCCAAAAAATCGTAACCGATCGAGGAATAATCGCCGATGTAGAGATCGCATAGGTCCAAAAGAGAGTAAATCGCGGGATAGTTTTTAAGAAATAATACCCCCTCGGTATTTTCATAGGCCGAGACGATTTTGTAGGTATTAGCGGGATGGAATTCTTCTAAGAAAGGGTGTATTTTTATGATCAGATTGAATTTTTCTTTCAGGCGGTCGATTAATAAAGTTGTGGCCGTGAAAAAAGATGAGGGATTTTCCCCGTCTTGCCAGGTGGGAGCATATAAAACGGTTTTTTTGTAGGGATTCAGCCCGTTTTTTATCAATTTTTGAGAGAGTTCGTCGTAAAACGATTTGAATTTTTTATAAAAAAGAAGTCGATAATTACCGGTTCTTACGGGGGAATCAATATAAGAGAGCGCTCCCGTTTTTTGTAATAAATCAAACATGTGGGAGCCGTAGAAGAGGGAGACATCCTGAGGAACATGCTTTTTTAAAGAATGACCCTTATCGGAATTGCCGTGAGGGCAGAATACGAAGCGGATCTCTTTTTTACGAAATAGAGAAAAAAGAGGTTTCAATTCCGCTGCCCAAAATTTTCCGCTTTCGAAAATCACATCGAAGTTGTCGCAGAAAAAATCGATTGAAAGCTCGGAAAGATCCTTTTTCACTATATTTACAAACGGATAAAAACGAAGAGCGGATTCATACGTTTGCTCTTCGGTAACAAGCAAAGGCATCTCCATAAAATGGGAAACGGGAGCCAGATGATCGAGGTAAGTATCGGGACCGGTGAGAACGGCTACACATTTTTTCATTTCTCGGGAACTCCTTCTTTAGCCAAGAACAGGCTCATTCAAAAGCACACAAAATCTCAATCCTTATCCCCCTTCCTTTGAGAAAGAGGGATAAGCTGCAAATACGCTATCAAAGTTTTATTCTGCTCAAAATTCCGTCGGCAGCATATTCAATCTTCCTCACAACATCCCCCCGAACGAAGCCACTCGGGCCCGATCCGTTACCGGAGGGCATTTTGGCAATTAATTTTAAGCAGTTTCGGAGGTGTCTATGCTTGGCGTCGTCCGGTATCTCACGAAGAAGGGAGAAAGCTCTTTTTGTGATTTCCTTGGCCCAAACGTCGCTAACCAACGGTTTGTTGGATTGATACTTGATCGCCCAAGCAATTGAAGCGGCCTTTTCTCTAGCGGTCCGATTATCGGAAGGTTCTGTTCTCATAGGTACTCCTTAATGAGGTTGTAAAAAATTGGATTGGGAAATCCTAACCGAAAGAGAGAAAAAAAACTAATTATTTAGCTGTGTTTTTAAAAAATTACGGGATTATACGCACGCATTTGTCGGGTGAGCCTTATTTATCGTAAGCAACGTTTGCGCAGTAACTCAATATCTTGTCTTTTAGCACATCGGGAGGGATATCTTCTCCGAATGTGTAAGCGTACACCGTTTTTCGAATCCCGGAAAAAGAATCCCGGTCGTTTGGAAGAGCGGTTTCCATAATCTTGTAGGTCTGGGGGTAGTTTTCGGGACGTATTTCGGTGCCGCATCGATATAGATACAGTCCCGGATCTTCGGTAAACTCTCTTTTTGTGTCGTTAAGAAAAAACATCGGTTTGTCGAACGAGAGGAAATCGTATCCTATCGAAGAGAAATCCCCGATATAGACGTCGCACCGTGCAAGAAGAGGGTATACGGTAGGGAAGTTTTCCAAAAAAAGAACGTTTTTTTTATGACTGTACGTTTCGACAAGCTTTCGGTAGGTCGTTTCGTCTTTCGTAATGATGTTCGGATGGGGCTTAATGATCAAATTTGCATTTTGGGGCAAATTTTCAATCAAATGGGGAACTCCTTGATAGAAAGAAGAGGAATTTTCCGTGTCTTGCCAAGTGGGAGCGTAAAGGAAGGTCCTTTCGCTCGGGGGAATTTTTACAAGGATGCGGTTTCGAAAGAGAGCGTCGTAAAATTTTGTGTGCTTTTGGTAATATGAAAGTCTGTAATTGCCGACTTCCAAAAGATTTCGTATTTGCGCAAAGACCCCTTTTTCTTTAAGAAAATCGATCATTTTCTCGCCGTAGACGAAGCTGTTCGTTTCTTCGTTTAACGCTTCCATGTGGTTGCTTTTATGCCCTTTATCGGAGTTCCCGTGAGGGCACCAGACGCTTTGGATCTTCTTTTTTCGAAAGGCTTGCGCTACAAAGAACGCTTCGTCAACCAGAATTCTCGGAGTGCAGACGAAGAGTATGTCGATCGCTTCGATCACCTTTTCGGGTAAGGAGAGAGAAGGGAGGCAAAAGACGGGTAGTTCGGGATAAAACGACCGAACCGCGGCTTCAATTTCAGGTTCCGTCACAATTAAAGGAACTCCGATCAAAGAGCAAAGAGGTGCCAGATGGTCGATATAATGGGGAGAAAAGCCGTAAATCAATCCTGCGCACTTCGGAGAAACCGTTTCGCGAGCCATCAAATCCTTAGGGAAGGGTCATTAAAGTATTTTTCTTTTCGGAGGAGCACCCCAATCTCCTAGGATAAACCACGGATGCCGGAATTGCAACAAGATGTTGGAGTTCCAAATGGTGATTTCGGCTCTTTTCTTCTTGGATTTTTACCATTAGCGCAAAGAGTTGATCCGTCAGAAGGCTGATTTCGCAAGACGGGTTTAAGAGCTCTTCTTCGAAAGGACCTCTTTCGAAGCGAATATATTTAATCTTTTCGATTATGACGTATCGATCCTGCATAACCCCGTTCCACAGTTTTCTGTCCCGGCTTACAAGCGAAGAGGCTTCCATGAGCAGATTGGTCAATAGCTCTCTTAAAAGCTTGATCTCGTTTTCAATCGAGCGTTTAAGCTTTTCTTCGATCATATGAGAAATCATAAAAATGAAATGATTCATAGCCTTTTCCTTTTTATATGCAGGTAATAACTATGTAGCAAGAAGCGTGCCGGTTTGTAACTGTCTGGTATTCAATCCCCTTTATTTTTTTCTCGGATTCGGATAAGATTCTCGGCAATTTTTTCATAGGAAGAAAATGATCGAAATCCCCGCGGAAAAGCTAAGAGGTTGGTTTTTAAAGGAAAAACGCTCGTTTCCTTGGAGAGAAAATCCCACCCCTTATCGAGTGTGGATCTCCGAGATCATGCTCCAACAGACAAGAGCCTCCGTGGTTGTGGGGTATTTTAATAGATGGATGAAGCTTTTTCCGACAATCTCTTCGGTAGCGGCCGCTCCCCTTGAAGAGTTAATCAAAGCATGGGAAGGGCTTGGATACTATAGTCGGGTAAAAAACATCAAAAAAGCGGCGGGTGTTCTGGCAGAAAAGGGGGGGGAGCTTCCCGATTCCGTCTCGGATTTGCTCGAAATTCAAGGTATAGGATCTTATACTGCGGGAGCGATTGCAAGTTTTGCTTTTCACAAAAAAGCCGCTGCGGTCGACGGAAATGTTACGAGGGTTATTTCTCGTTACTATGCCTTGGAGGGAGAGGTGAAAAAGAGCGTTTTGGAGGAGAAAACCCTTCATTTTCTCCCGAACGACGAACCTTGGGTTGTAATGGAGGCTTTAATCGAACTCGGAGCCACTTTTTGCGGGAAGTCTCCTCGTTGCGAAAGTTGTCTCTTAAGGGAAACCTGCCGGGCTCATATCGAAGATAAAACGGACGTGATACCGATTCTTAAAAAAAGAGCCTCTTCGATATATTTGCATAAACAAGTTTTTTTGCTTGTTCATGACGACGAGGTATTGATCGAAAGAAAAAAAGAGGGGTCCGTTTTAGGGGGGCTTATCGAATTTCCTTCCCTTGATTACTCCCCTCTTACGGAAGGTTCCGAAGAGATAAAGAACAATTTTGCTTTGGAAGCGGATTGGATGGAAGATTTAGAAGAAGAAAAGCAATCTTTTACAAGGTATCAGCTTGACTTGAGTCCCTCCGTTTTTCGTGTACTCGAAAAAAAAGACGTTTCCGGATACATATGGGCAAAAACGGAGGATCTGACGTCGTTAACCTTTTCGGCAGGTCATAAGCGGATACTCGGGCAATTTTTAGAAAGAAAGAGAAAGTAAAAAAAAGTCGAGTGTGAATCTCTTCCGAGATTGCTCGACTTTCTATTTATGCGAGAACTGAAAAGCTTTTATCCTGCAGTATCTTTGCCGAAAACGGTTTTGCTCAGCTGTTGCAAATATAGGCCTCCGCAAGTTCCGAGAACCAGAAAAGTCAAGATCGGAATGAAAATCGAAAGAACCAGTCCCGTTATTCCGAGTATGAGTTGAGTCAGATCTTCCTGTTTGCGAAAGAAGAGAGCAAAGCGTTTGATAAATTCGGCTGCTTTTATAGGAAATAAAATCCCTAAAATTCCTCCGACCATTACGGCGACGGGACTCCATCCTTCAAAAAAAACAAAGGTAAAGAAGCAAGACAAAAGGAGACTGAGAGAGAAAAATACTTCAAATCTGTGTTTTTTTGTGAAAGTCTCGATCTCTTTAACGGAGACTCCGGACTTTAATTTTTTATCGTCCATAATATATTTCCTTGTAAGGGAACGGGTGATACCATTCTTGTTGTATGTTCTATTTCGGAATGTAGACAGCCGGTTGTTTTTTATCAACTTTATTTTTTCTTATAAACAGCGAGTTTTTTAGAGTTCTCTTTGTTTTTTTATCGAAATACTTTAGAATTCAGGGCAAAAATATAGAGACGTAATGCAATTGTTTATTTTTTCTTCGACGAAGATTAACATAGAAACTCTGCTGGAGCGAGGAGCCCGCTGCGCTCGAATAAGTACGGCTTTCGTTTTTCTTTTTTTTCTTTTTCGGATGTTGATCGTGCTTTGCGTCAAACCTCCCCATATCGACGAAAAACAAATGACTTTGTTTCCCCCCTTTCCGGAACCGTTTTCGATTGATAAAGTAGGAGAGGGCCCGCTTTCTTTGCATAATTTCGGAAGAAAAACGGGGACCCCGGAACTTGCACAGGAAGTTGTCTTGATCTCGAAAAATCCGAGGCCGGGGAGTTTAGGGGAAAAGCCGGATTTTCTTTTATACTTGAAAAGTTCGGGAGACGAATACAAGGCCAAGCAAGGAGAGCAAATTTTTCTAAGCTGCGACTCTCTGCCGGGAGGGCTTGCGCCCGTATACCGATTTTCCTCTGCCAAAACCCCTCTTTGGATCAGACCCGAGTTTTCCGAAAAGGAGGGAATGAAACTTGAGGTGGGATTGTTTACTCTCTCGAAAGAAAACGGAGTTTTTCAAGAAGAAAAAACACAAATTAAATTGACGGGTGAAGCTGTAGGAAGGAAGAAAAAAGAGAATCTACCCTTTATGGAAATGCTGGAGAAGTCTAAGCTGTGGGGTCACGATGTCGTACTCTCCGGGTTTGCGGGACCTTCGTATGCTCATCTCAAAGATAAGGTCAAGGTGGAGATCCCTTGTTTCGATAAGAGAATATTTTGTTTTGTCGGAAAAGGAGATTTTTTGCTTTTTGAAGAGGGAAAATGGATTCCCGGGGACGCATCCAAAGAGATAGAGGGAAAGCCGATAGCTCAAGTGAGAAAAGTAGCGCAGAAGTCCGTTGAGCTCGAGGCTTGGGATCCCGAAACTTTTCAAGCATATTCCGTTAAATTGGAATTTAACCCTTCTTTTCGAGGAGCGATAAAGGCAGAAGGCTTGCCTCATACGGTTCGGTCAAAGTCCGGAAAGCAAATATCTTGTTTCTTCGGAAAGCGTAAGCTTTTGCTGAAAGAGGGGGATTGGCTTTTAAAAACCCGAAGAGGCTGGCGAAAGCTCAAAAGGCCCGGAGAAGTGAGCGATTATCTGCGACATAAGTTTTTCGGAGAATTGTTTATTTTTGAATCGCTCGTAAAAGAGCAGGGGAAATTACTAATGAAAGGATTTTTGGTTGATGAAATGAGAACGTTCTCCCAGCCTTTTTCTTGCCCGGTAGTTTTGGAAAGTCAAGATCTCAAAGCTTCCGCCGCAGCTGAAAAAAAACGCCTTTTTTCAACAACCGGGAACGGCACTTCGATTACTTACATTCCTTCTGCGATCTCCAATTCCGAACCGGATGAAAATACTTATGAATAAAACTTTTTTCTGCATAGTTTTGTTGCTTGTTTCAACTATAGCTTTCTCTGAGGAACAAAGCGACGATCCGCTTGTCAAATTCAACATAGAACTTACCGATCTTAGAAATAAGTTATCTCGAACCTATAAGGAACTCGAGAGTCTTGAAAAGAAACAGGCAGGAGATGATGAATACGGGCGCTTGCTTACCGAAGTGCGTTCATACAAAAACTCCATCCAAACTCTTGAAAACAATTGGAGAGAAAAGGTTGTTGCCGAATCGAAGAAAGACGAAGAGGGGTACGCTATTTGGGATCAGGAAGAAACGACGCTCGGGCAGCTTGTTATGGAATACGGCTCGTTGGATTTCTTATACGTGGTTCCCCCGGAAATGGCGAACGTAAAACTCAATATGCACTCTCAGCTGCCGATCCCGCGAGAGTCTTGGTCCGACGTTCTCGAAATCATCCTTTCCCACAACGGAATAGGGGCGAAAAAAATTAACGCCTATACAAAGCAATTGTACCTGCTTAAACAAGACCCCTCTTTTATCCAAAATATGGTTTCTTCCGAAGAAAGTTTGCTCGGGATCCCGAGCGGGACGCGCCTTTTTTACCTGTTTTCACCTCCTCCGGAACAAACGAAAGGAATGTTTCAGTTTTTTGAACGATTTGCGGATGCAAAACAAACGTTTGTTCACCAGATAGGGACCAAGATCGCGATCGTTTCTTCCAAGGAAGAAGTGGAAAAACTGCTCAATCTCCAAAAAACGGTTTGGCATGATTCCAAAGGGAAAACTTCGAAAGTGGTTTCGGTCACGAAGATGCCCGTAAAAGAAATGGAAAGGATTTTGCTTTCCTTCTTCGGAGATGCAATAGAAAAAAATCGTCCCCCTTTTAACAAGGTTGAACAAGAGGGGCTGATTGTCTTCCCTATGGGACAAGGAAACTCTTTAGTTTTGGTCGGTCAAGAAGAAATAGTCGACAGAGCGGAAAAAGTGGTCCAAGACACGGAAGACCAGTTACAAAATCCTGCCGAAATGACGGTCCATTTATATACTTGCAGGCACAGCAATCCTACCGATCTCGGAAAGATCCTCGAAAAGGTGTACAGCGCTCTTTTGGTAGCGTCGACGGAAGTAAAAGAAAATGTCGATTTCTCGTACTCCCAGCAGGGATTTCCGTTTAGAACTCCCGACGGATACGCGCCCGGGGCACCTATGCCCGTTGCTCCGCCTCCGTTGAAAACCGGAAGCACTGCCCAAGGAGAAATCGAATCCGGGGCCGATCACTTTATCCCGGATCCGAAAACCGGCAATCTTCTTATGGTTGTTAGGAAAGACGTCCTCTCTCGCATAAAAGCTCTTCTAAAACAACTTGACATCCCCAAGAAAATGGTTCGGATAGAAGTTCTTTTGTTCGAGAGAATTTTGAATAACAACGACAGTTTCGGGCTGAATCTTTTGAAGATGGGGACGAATAATGCGGTAAAATACCACTCTCTTTTTAGCCCTACCGGGAGGGGAGTCTTTGAGTATATCTTCAAAAGTTCGACGGGCGCCAAGAATCCCAAGTACGATTTTGCCTATAATTTTCTGATGACCCAAGAAAATATACAATTTCACGCAGCTCCTTCGGTGATCGCGATTAATCAAACTCCCGCCACGATTAACATCGTGCAGGAGATTTCGATCAATAACGGAGCTGCTCCGATCGATACGAATAAGGGGATTGCGTTCGAGCAGTCTTATACGAGAGCTCAGTACGGGATTAACATTATCGTCACTCCGACCGTTCACGCCGCGGAACTCCAAGACGACCCGTCCAAAGAGGAAAAAGGCGCGATTACTCTGCAAACCGACATTGCTTTCGATACCCCGAGACACAGCCATGATGCAAGACCTCTTGTTGACAGACGACATATTCAGAACGAAGTGAGAGTTGTAGACGGGGAGACCGTGATCATCGGGGGACTTAGAAAGAAATCGACGGAGGACAACGAAGATAGAATCCCGTTCCTCGGAGAAATTCCGGGACTCGGTAAACTTTTCGGTTCGACGCACTTAACCGATATCAATACCGAAATGTTTTTCTTCATTACGCCCCAGATTATTCCGGACCCGCAAGATGCTCTTGAAAAAATGCGTACGGAAGAACTGAAAAGAAGACCCGGAGACATCCCCGAGTTTTTAGAAAAAGTTATAGAAGCGCAAGATAGAGAAAGCAGGAAATTTTTCGAAAAAAGCTTAAAACTGTTTTTTACAAGATGAAAAATCCAACCGCACAAAGTGAACCCTCCCTCGAAGAATCGAGCGAAAGATTCGGGATTCCGATTCTTTCGGGTCTTGCCGAATTCTCTTTTGTAAAATCTAAGACGTGCATTATGCCCTACTCTTTCGTAAAAAAAAGAGGGGTGCTTCCTTTGGAAGAAAGAGACGGTAATATTTTAGTAGCTCTTTCAAATCCCCTCGATCTTGAAAGCTTGGAAGAGATTAGACAGGCTTTAGGAAAAAAAGCCGTAGAAGGACTCGCCCTTGCAAGCGAAATTGAAGAGGCTATAGAACTTTGTTATAGAAGTAAGTCGGGAGCTTCCGATCTGATCGCGGGACTTTCGGAAGAAACCGAAGAAGGGGAAGTAGAAGAGATCGAAGAGTATGATCTTTTAGACAATAAAGCCGATTCCTTCGTCATAAAAATTTTAAATGCGATTCTTTTGGAAGCGATTTCGCAAGGAGCATCGGATATTCACTTTGATCCGTTGGAACAGGGGCTCGGAGTTCGCTACAGGATTGACGGTGTCCTTCAAATGAAACACTCTCCTCCGAAGGAATATCGATCGCAAATAATTACGCGTATTAAAGTTTTGGCGCGCCTCGATATTGCCGAACAAAGACTCCCTCAAGACGGAAGAGTTAAATTGCAGGTGGGAGGAAGACATATCGATTTCAGGGTTAGCACCGTTCCTTGCGTATTCGGAGAGAGAATTGTTTTGAGGATCCTGGACAAGTCAAACATACTTCTCGGTCTTAATAAAATCGGTCTTAAAGACGATGCTCTGAAGAATTTTGAAAAATTAATCCGTCTTCCCGAAGGGATTGTTTTAGTGACGGGTCCGACGGGAAGCGGAAAAACTACAACTTTGTATAGCGCTCTTTCGGAGCTTAACTGTCCCGAAGTGAATATTATGACGATCGAAGATCCCGTCGAATATAAGCTTCAAGGAATGGCTCAAATAGGAGTGAATCCGAAAATTCGGCTCGATTTTGCGATGGGGCTCAGACATATTTTAAGGCAAGATCCCGACGTTGTTATGATCGGAGAGATTCGAGATAAAGAAACTGCGGAAATTGCCATCCAAGCGTCTTTGACGGGACACCTGGTCTTAAGTACGCTGCATACGAACGATGCTCCTTCGGCGCTCACTCGTTTAATCGACATGGGAATCGAACCCTATCTTCTTACCTCTTCTATACTCGGAGTGATTGCTCAGCGACTTGTTAGAACTCTTTGCGGACATTGTAAGGCCCCCTACGAGCCTTCTCGCGAAGAGATGAAAAACTTGGGTCTTGATCCCGACGCTTTCGAGGGAACTTCTTTTTTTAAACCCGTGGGCTGTCCTAACTGTTTCGAATCGGGTTATAAAGGACGGCACGGAATTTATGAGCTTATGATCGTAAATCATGCCATAAAGCAACAACTGCTAAAGTCTGCGGACGCGCATCAATTACAAAGACTTGCTTTGGAGCTCGGCATGTCTTCTCTTCGTAACGAAGGAGCAAGTTTGGTTATTCTCGGAGTTACTTCCTCGGAAGAAGTCTTGAGAGTGACGAGAGCTTTTGAAAGGGAGTGAGGTGATCGATGGCACTATTTCAGTATAAAGCAATCGGAGTCGGGGGCAGGACCGAGAAGGGAGTCGTCGATTCGGACTCTTTGGTCATGGCCAAAGAAAAACTGCGCAAACAAAAAGTTCTGGTAACCGAAATTACTTCTTTGGAAGGACAAAAAAGAAAAAGCGTGCTTACTCCTTCTCAACTTTTGGGGTTCACGAGGGAACTGGCTCAGCTTTTGAAGGCGGGACTTCCTCTGTATGAAAGTTTAGTTACTCTGGAAGAAAAACAAAAAAAAACAAAAAATCACGCTCTTTTTATAGATCTTTGCGATCGATTGAAAAACGGGTATCGTTTTTCTTCGGCTCTTTCCGAATATCCCGAGACGTTCGACCGGATTTATCTTTCGATGGTATCTTCCGCGGAACGGAGCGGTTCTTTATCCGATGCCTTCGAGCAGCTCGGGTTTTTGATTTCGAAACAACAGAAATTGAGAAAGCAACTTGTATCTTCTCTTGCTTATCCCGCATTTCTTGGAGCGTTTTGTCTTATTGTTATAGGAGTTCTTTTTTTCTTTGTGATTCCCTCCATGAAAGAGCTTTTGGAAGATAGAGCTTTGCATCCTTTGACCCGGACCGTTCTTTTTCTAAGCGATTTTCTAAGAACCCAAGGTTTTTTTCTTTTGGGCGGTACCGTAGCGCTTTTTTTTGCGGTATTTACGCTTAGCCGAACGGTTATCGTACAAAGGAAGATAGGAGAGGTGCTTCTCAAGTTGCCGTATTGCAAGAAGATCATCATCGAATCCTCTCTTGTGAGATTTTTTAGAACGATGACTATGCTTCTTTCCGGAGGGGTTCCTTTGGTGGAGGCTTTGTGTTTTTCAAAAAAAACCGTCGGGAACCGAATCTTGCAGGACCTGATCGAAGAGACCGAGCTTCGGATGGGCGAAGGGAAAAAAATGAGCCGCCTTTTTTCCGGTTCGGTATTCATCCCTTCTTTGGTGATTCGGATGCTCACGATAGGGGAAGAAACGGGCAATATGGGCGGCATGATGCAGAACCTAGCTGAAATTTACGAGGAAGAGCTTGATAAGAACCTCGCGCATTTTGTAACGTTTTTGCAGCCCGCAGTCTTGATATTTTTGGGGGGAGTCGTAGGTGTTGTTATTTTATCCATTTTACTTCCGTTAACGGATGTAAGTTCATTTGTATCGTCATAAACTACAGGAGATATAAAATTGTATAAGCGAAAAAAAAGAGCGATCACACTTTTGGAGATTATGATTGTGATCTTTCTTATAGGCCTCATAGGTAGCGTGATCGGCTACAACGTAAAGGGGAGTCTCGAAGAAGGAAAGGCGTTTAGAACCGAGCAAGGAGCCGCGCAGATTGAAGACATTCTCTCTTTGGAAGCTGCTAACGGAACCTCTCCGCAGGAGATAGTCGATAATGCAGAAGCATATCTGAAAAAATCGGGACTTTGTAAGAATCCTACAAAATTACTGAAAGACGGTTGGGGAAAACCGTATGAAATCAAAACAACTCATAACGGAACGCGCATTAAAATATCGTCGGAAGCGCTTAAGAAACATCGTCTGAAAAAAGGACAAATAGTTGGGAACGCTTCTTCAAATCAAGATCCCGAAGACGATGATAACGAAGAAGAGTAAAAAAGGGTTTACCCTTTTGGAGATCCTTGTTTGTTTTGTCGTTATTGCTTTGGTGAGCACCCTTCTCGGAACAAAGGGACATGACCTTATTGCTTACCATCGATTTCGATGCGAGATGCAATCGTTTTTACTCGACCTCGGTCGTTTTAGAATCGTCTCGATGGCCCAAGGGTGCGACATAACTTGTAAGATACAAAAAACGGAAAAACACTACCTGATTTCTTGGGAGTCCGATGCTCCTCTTCCCTTGGAAAAAGCCGGTATGTCGTACGAATTGCAAGGGATCAAAAAGATGATCTTTTCGGGAAAAGAGGTTCGGGAATTTGAAGTTAACCTGTTTTCTTCGGGAAGGATTTCTCCTCAGGTACTGCTTACCTTTGTTCCTAAAAGAGAAGAAAAATCTCTCACGGTAGATTTTGCTTATCCCTCGTATTTAAAGGCCGCTTCGGGAAGTAAGACCGTTTCTCTTACACCCCCTCCTTATCCCGTTCGAAAAAAAGACGGAGAAAGTAAATCGTAGGGATCTTGTCACCGGCGTTCAAGAGTTTTTTGTATAAATCCGTTCCACTCGTTTTCCCAAAAAGTGAAGGCTTCGATTTTTTCTTCCGGTTTCATCCCTGAGTAGGTAATCGAATTGGCAAACAATTGCTTTAACATTCTTAAATCCAAATCCCAAGCCGTAACTGCTAGCCAAATGTCGGGAGAAAGGCCGTGATAGCCGAATAAACCCGGATCATCGGAGGCAATTACACAAGGGACGCCTTGTTTTAAGTATCCCAAAGCGGGATGAGTTCGTAAATCGGATACATAATCAAGTGCCAGATTACTGATCGGGCACACTTCTATGCAGAGTTTTTCTTCTTTGATCTTCTCGATTAAGTAAGGATATCGAAATAAGGTTAATCCGTGCCCGATTCGTTTGGATCCGAGCAAAACGGCGTCGTACATGTTTGTATTTGTAAGCAGAAGAGACTCGCCGTTATGTAAATAATACGGCATATCTACCCCGTAGATTGATTCAAACTCTTTTCCTTTTATAAACGTTTCGGCATATTCGAAAGCGGTTCTTCCGAGATCTTCTTCTCCTACGAGATCATATCCGATGATAAAATCCGGATAGAGAGAGCGTAATCGGTAAGCGAGTTCTAAAAGTTCAAAAGCCTTTTTCTTAGGCGTATTTCTAAAATCGGTATAAATTAGATTGAAATTGAACCCGGGATGTTTCTTTCTAAATTCTTTTTTTATTTCGGAAAAGAGTTCAACGGTTGCAATCGTGCTTTCAACGCTCCCGTCCAAATTATAAACGGGCGTATTTAGACTTCGAAGTTCCATGTATTGAAGGTTATCTCGGAGTAAACTTTCAAACGCCAGCGTATAGTATTTTATAAAAGCCGGTTTATAGTGAATAAGCCCCGACGTTCTTTTATACCAATTTTCAAAATCGACCCAAAGACCCGACCTTGTCGCTTTTTCTTGTTTTATAGAGAGAATGGATGTTAACACTTCGTCAAAATTTGGAATTTTCCCTCGAAGGATTGCCACCTCTTGAAATCCTTCGGGAGCTTGATGTTTTGCGTAAAACCGAAAGGTCCCTTTTAACTCGCGACCGTCGTCAGCGAGGTATACGTAACAGTTCGGAAGAGTTGTAAGTTCTTTGATAAGACAGTCGGTCGTTAAAAGAGAAGCACTGTGAACATGTAAAAGAGCCCCTTTGGGCATTTTTTCGATCAAATCGTAGAGCCGGGTTTCGGTAATCCGTTTTTTTTCTATAAGAAAAGTAGTGTCGAAAGGGAAAAAATAGTCTTGTTCGTAAGAAGAAAGAAGTTCTTCTTTCAACAATTTAATCTTAAGGTTTACCGTTTCTTCTTCGGGGGAGAAAGGTACTGTCGGATCAAGACCTTTCAAGTCGTTCAATGCGATCAATTCTTCCCTTTTTTCCGAGTACGTTGACATGTCCGAAGGAAGTGTACAATTGCCTTCGTTAAGATAAAAAAAGAAGGGTATCGAGATAAACACTAAGAATCTTCGCTCAAGGGAAATCATTACGAGCTCTCCGTTCCGGATAAGAAGAAAGACTCGAGAAGGCTTTTAAGACTTCTCGAAAGTCGATTCAAAATGATAAGGTATACTTAAATGAAAAACTTAAAATATGCAGTTCCAAGTTCATCTTTATTCGTTAAGTAAAAGTAAGCCAGCAGATCGCTATACCCCAGAGCAAAGAAATGAGAGCGGTACTCATTGCCCAAACGGGTTTACCGAGGGTTTTCATAATAAGCTTCGGGAAGAAAAAAGATACAAGGGCACGAAAAACAAGAACCCAACCGAGAACGCCGAGTAAGAGAGATAACCCGTGTACTGAGCCCAAGCAACAAACGTTAACGATCACAAGCCCGATCAATAATTGGATCACGCCTATCATATGAAAGGAAACGGGGGATGTTTTAATTGCAGCTTCCGTTTTCATGAACGTTGATTTGCAAAGTATCATCCAAACAGCATGGATCACTAAAAAAGGCCCGAAAATGCTTCCGAGAGACATTACCTGTAACATACCTAACTCCTTGTTATAATTGTGTTATCGGTCAACCTAGTGTTTAAATAAATTATTTGTCAACAATCTCGTTTTATTTGAGGGAAGATAAGAGGTGGGTTCGTAAGAAGAACTTGAGAGAAAGGGGGGGATCTTTTATCCTAACTTTTAATTTATCCAAACGGCGAGGCTCTTTATGTCGAAAAAACACATTGCATTTTTTTTAATAGCGAGTTTATGTACGGCTCCTTACTGTTTTTCCTTAGGAGAACAAGTAATTCCCGTTGCGGAGCAACTCTCGGCAAGAGAGCCGAGCTGGAAGCCGACGGTGACGGCATATCATCCCGGAGGAACCCCGGAGACCGTTATCTTTTATCAAGATAACGGAATCGAGAAGCCGGTTCCCGTAAAACAAATTAAGCTGTATGAAAACGGAACGATCAGAAGTGAAATGGACCTAACCGAGGTTGCCGAAAACTCCCCCGGCTTCAAAGAGTGGAAGAATACTGTGGTTCCTCACGGACTTAGCGTTTCTTTTTTCCCCGACGGCAAATATGAAAAAACCGTTCGGTATGATCGGGGTGTTCTTCACGGCAAGGTTGAAGTTTTTTATCCGAGTCAAAATTTGAAAGCGGAAGGGTGCTTCAATCAGGGAGTCCAATGCGGAAAATTACTATCTTTTTTTGAAAACAAAGAAAAGATGGAAGAAGGAACCTATGTGGACGGAAAACTCGAGGGAGATCTATGCCGTTATTATGAAAATGGCAAAAAGCTTTCCATCGTTCCTCACAAAAAAGGCGTTCCCGACGGGAACGCGATCGAGTGGTTCGAGTCCGGAGCTATGAGAGCTAATCTGCGTTATTCAAGCGGTGTTTTGCATTCCGACGGCTCAAATCCGGCGAAGATCGTATACAACCAGGAAAGATCGATTATAGAGGTTCAAGACTTTAAAAACGGACTCCCGGTCGGCACGCATTTCAGATATCACGACAACGGAAAAGAATCGTACAAAGTCTCTTATAAAGAAGGAAAGAAAGCGGGAAAAGAGCAATGGTTCTCCTCGGAAGGGAAACTTATCGGAGAGGGTGAGTATAGAGAAGGGATCCCCGTCGGAAAGCATTGGAGAAATTTTGAAAACGGAAAAGTCGGTTTTGTCGCGGTCCACGATGCTGAAGGGAACCTAGTGGAGCCCGTTACCGAGTTTTATGAAAACGGGCAAATGAAAGCGAAGTATTTGCTCAAAGAAGGGAAAAGAGACGGAACTTTTCAGGAATGGTATGAAAACGGAACTCCTAAAGTGGAATTTTTCTATATAAAGGGGGATTTTGACGGCGTTCAAAGAGAATACTATCCTTCGGGCAAAATGAAGATGAAGGTTACGTACAAAGATAAGCTGAAAGAAGGTCTCTACGAAGAGTGGTATCAAAACGGAAATCTCTCGTTACAAGTACGTCTTTCTAAGGGATTAAAGCAAGGGATCGCCAAGGCCTGGTTCGCAAGCGGTCAAATCAAAACTGAAGAAACGTACAAAAACGATCTGCTCGATCAACAGAGAAAAGAGTGGTTCGAAAGCGGTGTTTTAAAAGCTTCCGGAGGTTTTTTAGAAGGGAAAAAGCACGGTCTTTTTGAAGAATGGGGCGAGGACAAGAGCTTGCTTCTATATATAAAGTACGTAAACAATCAGCCCGAAGGCGAAGTTAAAACCTGGTACGAAAAAGGGAAAATTAAAGAGATTCTGCACTATGCCGACGGAAAAAAGAACGGAGAAGTGCTCGAGTATTACCCGAACGGGAAATTAAAAGCGCGAGCTTCTTATAAAGATGACCACCTCGAAGGGAAAATGGAGTCTTGGTATGAAGATGGTTCTCCTTGGCTTTCAAAGAATTTCACGAAAGGGATCGCATCGGGAGAGCAAAAAGAGTTTTATAAACCGGAAGGGAAAGCAGAAGCACAAATTGCAAAGACTTTCTTCCATGACGCTTACGGCAGGCTCGAAGGGGAGCAAAAAACTTTTTATCCAAACGGGCGGACTCAGACTTCGATCAGTTATTCCGAGGGAGAGCTTCACGGTAGAAAATCTCTTTGGGACGAAACGGGGACGTTAATTGAAGAAGCCGAATACGATAAAGGTAAGTTACAAGGCAGAGCGTATCAAAAACTCGAAGACGGAAGAGAGATTACTTACCAATACGTAGCCAACAGAAAGCAAGGACTTCATGAAATATACTATTCCGCTGCCGAAACCGGCGGCAGAGTAAAAGCTCTTGAAGTTATGTTTGACGGAGATCTCCCCGTGGGAGATTTGATCGAATACGATCGCTCCGGGAAAAAAATCGGAGTCACTCCGTACGTAGCCGGAAAAAAAGAGGGAAAAGCGAAAGCTTTCGGCCCAAAAGGTAACGAGCTGAAAGTTGTAGAGTTCAAGCAGGATCAAAAACACGGACCTGCGGTTGAATATTTCCCGAACGGCAAGTTGTATAAAAAAGCGTTTTATAAAGACGGTTTGCAGGAAGGAGAGGAAAAAGTCTTTTTCCAAAACGGGAAGCAAGCGGCGATCATCAAATATAAAAACGGGCAAAAAGACGGGCAGCATAAAGAGTGGAACGAGCAGGGAATTCTTGTTTTTGAAGCAAATTATGTAAACGGAAAAAGAACCGGGAAAATGCAAAAATTTTTCGATAACGGAAGCCCTTACCTCGTCCAGAACTTTGTTGACGACAAACTCCACGGGGTAAAGCTCTCTTACGACAAAGAAGGAAAAGTTGTCGAAAGCTATTACGAGAAAGGGGAGCGAGTCAGATAATTTTTTACCCGAGAAAGGCCTTGAAAAAGGCCTTTCGAGTACAACGATGAATTTTCTTCCAACCATTCCCGCGCACTACAAGACCGTCTTGAGCGCGTATTTTTCCAGAATCATTACAATCGTATGTAAAATCGTAACGGTTCCCTTATTGCTGACTCACTTGGATGGGGCGGAGTATGCCGCTCTGGTGGTCATAACGGGACTCGAAGGTTGGTTTTTACTTTTCGACTTCGGGATGGGATACTCCGTTCAAAATACGATTGCGGAATCGGGTCTAAACAAGGAAGAGGAAAGTTCGACTTTAAAAACAGCCCTGATTTACTCCCTTGGGTCTATCTTGTTGGCAGGCTTTTTCATCTACGGCTGCAGCTCTTTTTTTTCTTCCTTTCTTCTCGGTAAAATGAATCTCGGCGAGAGGGGCAGGGAACTTTTTTTACTCTCTTCGCTATTTCTACTTTTGGGGAGTTTCGGATCGATAGGGGGGAGAATCTTGGCGGGAAGGAATAAAGCGTACTTGGTGCATCTAACTCAAGCAGGTGCGCATCTACTCTCTTTGTTTTGCATCTTGGGGTACTGTCTAAAAGGAAATCTGTCTTTACAATCTGCGATTCTTGTCGGAATCGGGATTCCGAGCGTCGTTTCTTTAAGTGTTGCAATCGTAGTGTTTTCAAAGACGAAGTTTACGGGGAAAATTGATCTGAAAGTAATAAGCAGAGCTAAAAATTTTTGGTTTTTCGCTCTGAGCGCGAGCTTTGTTTCGCTCTCAGACTGCTTCGTGATATCGAGAACGTTATCGGTGCAAGAAATTATAGAGTATAACCTTCTTTGTAAGATTTTCGGTATTGCGTCGTTTGCTTACGGAGCCGTCGTCCAAGGATTGATGCCCGATTGCAGCAGAAACATGTTTTTAAAGAATACGAAAGAAGTAAGAAGAACCGTTTATAAACACTGCACGGCGAGTATTTGGGGAGTTGTTGTATTTACGACGGCGGTATCGATGTTTTCTCCGTTATCCGAATCGTTTTTTTCACTCTCTCTGGGAATTTTCGGGATAATAGCTTTCGGATTCTATCTTTGTACAAGAGTTATCGGAGACTTTTATTCCATGGCTTTGCAAAGCCACAGCGTGCTTGTTCCGTTTTTTTATCTGGTTCCCGTTCAAGCAGCGGTTAGTTTGTTTTTGCAGTATTTTCTCTCTTTAAAGATCGGAGTGGCCGGCATACCGATCGGCATGGCCGTTTCGTATGCAGTTACGGTTTGTCTTGTTTTGCCGAATCGTTTACGAAAATTGGAGTCTTCTTGAAAAAAACGGTACTCTACGGAAAATTTGCGCGCCTTTTTTTTCTTTTCGAAGAACCGTATTCTCGGATGAAGAATTTGCTATTTCCCATCGCAAAAAAAGAGATTTCTCCCGCTCCGAAAATACTGCTTTGTTGTTTTGCTTCTCTCGGAGACGTGTTTTTGGCTACTCTTGTAATTCCTTATATTAAAGCTCGAATGCCGGGAGCAAAAATAGGTTTTATATGCGCTCCCGAATCTTTAGTCGTTTTGCAAAAGACTTCGGGAATTGATTATATACACACCGTTCCTTCGTGGATGAAAGTGGGGAAAAGTAAATGGGGGAATATAGTTTCTCTTATGAAACACTCCTTTTTTATGTATCCGAAGTCCGTTTCGGAGATCCGAAAAGTCGGGTATGACGTCAGCGTTGAATTGCATCCCTTTTTTCCGAGCTGTATTCCGCTCGCCGCAAAAGCGGGAATTTCAAGAAGAGTTGCTTTTACAAGCGGGGGATATGAAGCTCTGATAACGGATCCCGCCCGGCTCCCCGAACATCTTACGTATTTACCGAAACTGTATCCGTTACTTTTCGAGAAGATCGGTATCCCTTTAGAAGAGTTACGAGTCGTTACCAAAGAGAAAATCGTTTCGGAAAGAAAACGGATTGTTTTCCATATGGGAACGTCGGATCCCCGAAAGCTATGGGAAAAAGAGAATTGGATTATTGTTGCAAAGGCTCTTATCTCTAAAGGATACAATCTCGTCTTTACGGGGAAAGGAAAAGAGGATCTCGAATGTATTAAAAGCGCCGGAATGGAAGAGTGGGGAGAGAATCTTTGCGATCGATTGGACTTTCAAGGTTTATCGGACCTTATCAAAGAGTCTAAGGCGATTATTTCGATTGATTCTTTACCCGTTCATTTGGCAGCCTTCTTTCAAACCCCTACGGTTGCTCTTTATCTGTATAACGAGTCAACCGAGCTTTGGCTTCCCGAAGCGAAAAACGGTCGCTTTCTCGTTCGGAGTTCTTGTGTATTTCGAAATAAGGAAAAGATTCCTTCGGGGACTATTTTTTGCGAGAGAGTAACCCCTCCGGATGTACTCTCCGCACTATATCAACTTTTAGGAGAATTCCCATGAGCATCAAACTGTCCGTTTGTATCCCTTCTTATAACAGAGCCGCTTTTCTTCCCGATCTCCTCGCCTCAATCGTGAAACAATACGACGAAAGCGTTGAAATTGTGATCTGCGATAACGGGTCAACCGACCAAACCGAAGAGGTGGCAAGGGATTGGCAAAGGCGCTATCCGCGGATTGTATATGAGAGGTTTTTGCAAAATGTAGGACCCGATCGCTGTTTTTTACGCAGTGTCGAAATGGGGTCGGGCGAGTTTTGTTGGCTGATGGGAGATGATGATATAATAGAAGAGGGAGGATTAAAAAGAGTTCTGAGCTCTTTAAACGATTCGATCACCGGGGTTACCGTCAACAGAGTCGCGTACGATTTTCGTCTTGAAAAAAGTTGGAGAGAACCTTCTCCCGGAAGAAGCCGAGATGAAATTTTTTACGATCCCGAACTTTGTTTTGAGAAGCTTTTCGTTTTATTCGGGTTTTTATCGGCACAAGTAGTCAGACGCTCTCTTTGGCTGGCTGTTATAAACGAAGAAGACGTGTCTCCTTATTTTAACGCCTATGCTCTTATCTACATAATCGGGCGGATGATCCAAAAAAATCCGCATTGGGGTTATATCCATACACCTTGCGTAGGGTGGAGGAGCGATAACGATTCTTTTGCAAGACAACTCGGAAATC
>Ga0116227_10002781_pt1 | contig 39478 bp, 30 predicted proteins | sample S1TSphgellanicum_FD_89693 | JGI IMG/M metagenome (GOLD analysis project Ga0116227, IMG submission 89693) | Host-associated microbial communities from peat moss isolated from Minnesota, USA - S1T2_Fb - Sphagnum magellanicum MG | ecosystem: Host-associated > Plants > Peat moss > Unclassified...
AGAGTTTTTGTGGTTAGGTCTGAGGTCCAGAAGGTATGGTATTTGCAGGTGGCAGTGGGCTCATAAAATCTGATTCTTTGTAACAACTGTAAAATTTACAACTTTGCCATGCCCACATCAACTTACCTTGTCTCTCTAATTGCAGCAGTTTGTTCAGTCAGAGATATCAGTGTGAAAAGTTTGTACTTATCAGATCACACTTATTTTCTTTGTTCTGCTGTGTTCATCATGTGTCCTCTTCTCTTCTTTATCCCAAATATTGGATGCCCATGTGTTATGGCCTTATTATCTTAATAAGAGTGTGTCAATGTTCTATTGTTTGATGGCAACAAGGAAACTTCTTTTGCTTGGAATTTTTTAGACTTTGATGTGACTCATGGGTGTTATTGCATGATGAGGAGGATGATGATAATTATGACTATGAAGATGAAGATGATGATGTGGAGGAGGGTGTCAAGTTTCATTCAAGTCGAAAATGGAGTAGAGAGGACAATGAGGAGAAAGAGGGGCAGCTCCTCAAGCATGAAGACAAACAGACTGGTTCTACAACTGCTAAGTTTCCTCACCTTAATCTGATTTAAGAGTGCAAGTGGTCATATTGCAAAGAAATTTAAGAGTGTTTGAGATTTCTGAGTGTGCAAATTTCAGTGAGACAGGTTGCCACCTAAGATGTGTGTTGTCCTGAAAACATTGTAGGCAGAAACAGATCTTGCAGTCCCTTCATTAAGAGAAGAAGTTGCAAATTCTTTTTTCCATTATGAAAGAAAAAAGATTCAACTCAAGTTCTATTTTCAACACTCCCTGTAGTAAATGATTCATCAGAAAGTTCTCCATCACTCAGTGTTGGTGAATGCAGGCATGTCACGCGCTCTCTTGAATCATCTGCTCCAACCTCCCTCCCCCATCAAATGGTCCATTTTAGTGCTATGAGATGTGTCTCCAAATGCATGCAAAGTTAGAATCAACAAACATGTCCTCAGAGTGAGTGGTCTTTAGGAACTGAATCTGCTGATTGAGTCAAAATTCTACAGCAAAAAACAATTGCCAAAAATGTAGCTTGCAGAACCTTTGGGGTGACTGGAATGATGAATCTTGTGACCGATTGTAGTAGGTCTGGACTTGCTGCTGCTCCTGCCACAGTGCCCCTGTTTTTTGGGTACAACCATCCTTCTGTCATCATCCTCACTGCTATTGTCTTTGTCCAGTTGCTCACTATCCTCTTCCTCTTCCTCCTTTGGCTCCCTCATTGTACGAAGCATTGACCTAGCTCTGCGGTGTTGTGAATTGAACAGACCTCGTATGGAGGACACAAACCGCTCGCCTGCCCTCTCGCTTTGGTGCCATCTAGCCCTCAAGAATTGCTCTCCAGGTGCTACATGACTGGAAGTTGTACTGTCGCTAGAGGAGTCACTATCTGGATACCCTTCATCTGTTTGCCCTGTGGCTGGCAACTTGTCCTTGAATTTTTTCCCCTGTGAGGTGAAACACAAACCTTGATGTTTGTTTCATCTTGTGTTTGATCCAAGGATGTCAGTCAAACAAAGAAAAGATGAACATGATGTCAGCTCTGAACTCAAAAATGCCTGATCAATCATGTGCAAAGAGGAGATGAATCCCTTAACAATACCTGCATGCCAGTCACAGACTTAAGAACACTCCATATAATGTGTTTTCTGACTTTGGAGAACAGGTGCTGCCAGCTGCCTGTGAAGGCAACTTGTGTGAAAGTGTCCATCAAAAGCCGCAACTCAGTTACTGCAAACCGAGAACCTTCGTATGTGACAAGGAGCTCAACCTACAGAGATGAGACCAAGAGAAAAGAAACAGCCATTTTTATTGCCATATAAAGTCAGGGATGCATATGAAGGGACTGGTCAAAAGCAATCACATGAACACAAGACATTAGTGAAAATATGTTCCTCACATACTGCTCTCATTATTGTTTCTTTCATCAAATATTTCTCTTCATCAAATGGAAGAAACTTGCAAACCCTAAGCTGTCCCATCACCTGGCTGATTTTGATTTTGTGAAACTCAAGGTATGTGATTTTCTTTCCCAGCTCTTTCTTTTCCCCTAGCAGAAGTGATGCTCTGCTGCCTTTGATTTCTTTGATACTCTGTCGTTCCTTGTTCTTGACAGCATTACCATCCTCAAAACTTGTTGTGGGAAGATTTTCTGTGACAGGTAGCAGCACAGCAGGCATTGAGTCCTGAGGCTGTGGCATAGAAGTAGCTGAAGGCTTCCCCAAAACGTCCTCGCTATCCTCCAATTGACTAATCAGAGATTTCCATCGGGGCTCTGGAATGAGGGTATTGAGCCATCGATACTGTTGCATTCTAGATGCCTGCATTGCAAGTAAATGATATGAAAGCCATTTTAAAGCCAAACCCATTGATTTAGAAACAGCAAGCAAAAGAACAACCCTGGAAGTAGTTCAATGACTATCAATAACAAGCGTTGAGAAAACCAGGCCATGTTTCTTTTGGAAAGAAAGTGATGATGTGATGTGCTTTACCTCCAGGGCTTGAGCAGGCATCAGCAAGTCAATACGAGGGTGTTCGGAAGAAAGCCCAAAAAGAAGCGGGGACAGAATGGATCCAGAGGTTGATGAACTGGATTTACCGCTAGAGCCACTGCCATTGATCAAGTCAAGACCAGCCCGGCTGCCAAGCCATCTCCTTTGCTTCATTGCTACCATGGTGGACACCCTCCAAAGCTCCTAGTACCCACACTCTGTTACTCAATCAAATGCATTCAAACAGAAGAAATATACTTTCCGGAACTAATGATCTTGTGTACAAAGTGGGTGTCCAGAGGTATGTAGCTAGCTCTGTGGCAAATGCTGTGAAACTGGAAAACATGGGATGGGATGAGTTCTGAAACACAAATGACCTTGAACAGGTCAGGATTGTAACCTGGCGTTTTGCATCTTGCTCATCCTCTGGGAAAAGATACTCCCACATCATAGTGTACAGAATCTCACTGAGGTGGATTTGTAGTGGGTATATGTCCACCTGAAACAGTGAATGTGCACAACACTTGTTTTACCTACCTGAACACCAAGTGGGCACAATTCGTTTTTAATGCTGGAGAAGGAAATAGCTTAGTATATTCCAGACATTTATTGTGAAGATAACTAGAATCAAAATGCGCTTATTGGATCTGAGATACACACATTACAATGACAACTTCCGGGCGACCCAAAATAGGAGTGTCTAAATGAAGAAAAACTGCTGAGTCATTTGTGAAATGGAAAAGAAAATATGGGAGATTAAGAAAGATTATAAAACCTCAAAAAGCTCTAGAGGAGATTGACCTTCCTTTGGTGCACCCTGCCTTGCATCAATGCGAAGCATGACATTCCTGTTGCCAACAGCCTTGTTCAGATAAATTTGATTGCTCCCATGACCTTACATATATTTCTAGGTGTTTAACTAGATGAGCTCGTTGGAGGAAGAATAGAGGAAAGAAGGTTAAGAACAGATGTTGATGCCAGATGCATATATAAGATGATAAAGTAATGGGAAGACCTGCCCCATTCAGCAGGAGGATTCCAGGCACAAAGTACAGTGTTGGACTTGGCACCTTCCAAACCATTCTTCACAATGAATGACCTTACTGTGAACCTTGCCACTCCAATGTCTTCAAAGTCTCGATCAACATTCAATATCTGTCAAGCAACTCCACAGCTCTTTAGTGCATTCATCAACTGGGATTTCCTGAGTGAAATATGATCTACTCCAGCTATCTTGAATCTCATATGACGAAGACAGTATGCAGAAGTGATCCTGAGACAAACAAGTTTGGTGAAGTACCATCTTATTTATCTCAACTTCTGCAAATGATTTGCCTTCACATATCATGCTCCATACAATCTTGTCACAAGCCCAGGAAATTCGCATTGCTGCAGATGGGCTTCTATTTTGTTCTTTCACCATCAATTGTTGTTGCGCAGCATGCTGCAATGCAACTCTAAGTGCTAATTGGGCTGCCATCCTTGCCTTGCACTTGACTGCAAACTCAAGCTCCAACTTTGTTGCCTGCTCCAAACAGCCCATTCAACATCAAAAATCATAGTCTGTATCTTCGACACGGTGCAGCAACTGCTTGGACTGAAAGAGATATGGTTTACTGTGACATGGTGTTGATGAACCATGGTGTCTCAGATTGGCAGAGAGAATATGTTGCAACAAGTAGAGAGTTGGGTGTGAATATGTGTGCACCACGGTGGCTCTTGCACCAGAGATCATCCACAAAACTCCTTCCTGTACTGCAGGCACCTGAATCTCCTCCACATTCTCGTCCAAAGGTGAGTGATGTAGTGTTTGGAGGTCATGGATAAGAAGATGGCACTCTCGTTGGGCTTGCTCCAGTCTGATGCGTGCTAGCTCCACCTCCTCCACACCTTCTGGTACCATCTCATCAGACTCTTCCTTCATGCCTTCATCTTGGTGATCCCTATTTCTGCATGGTCCATCCCTCTATACCCCTATGAAACAAACCCAAACACTCATATGTCCTCCTCCCCTCCCTATTGTAACGAAGAAAATAGGCATCAGTTTCAATACATGTGCCAACAACAAAGTGATGTCAGAAGAAATGATGCAACTGTTGCCCACAATCTCAGCTTCAACATCAGTATGAATTTTCAGCTCACCAAGTAAGAGATAACCTTACTTTGGAAGTCTTGCAAGTAGGAGGTTGCTTATAACATCAACCATGATTTGGAACTGACGTGATGTCATTGTGGCTGTAATATTCGGACAGTTGAATGACAACACCTTCAGGGGCTTCACCTGCATTTTAGCAGATTACAGCAGTCATCACATTATCATATTTGCCAGCTTTCTGGGTTGCAGACTTCTCCAATCACTGTCACTCTTGTCATGATCTTCTTGGGTTGTCCCAGGAGAAGAGCTGTCTCCTGGTACATTACTCCATGAATTGCTGGATTGAGATTGCACCCCACTGTGGTGACACTAGTTGTGTGTGACTGCAAACTACAATCCAGAAAAAAAGTTGATGTATGTGCAACAAGTGTAGAAAAAACTGCACCTTGCCATCACTAGTTCCACCTTTGTGGCGGGTGTATTGCAAGTGTATGGTACAGGGAATGAAGACACGTTCTAACAAAGCTCCAGTTCGCTTCAATTTGGGTGCGCCTGTGGGTATTTTGGGCAACCACTGAAGACCAGCTCTCAGATCCACATCAGTTGGGGCTATGTGTGCCTGCACATGCTCCAACAACACAGAAAGCTCTCGCCTTTTCCAAGCAATCACTGGCAGTGCCCCAGCTGTTTGTGAGGTGACCCTGGCTGAACCTACCACCTGAGCTAGGACTTCAAACCCAACATTCAGCGTTGAATGAAAAGAGCGAGCCAACACTCGTGCACTTGCTGCTGCTAGCAAAAGGCGACCCTGCAACCAAAGCAGTGAGTCTCATGTTCAACCAGCAGATGTTTTTTTTGTCAGGCTCTCAAACATCCAAGACATGCAATAAAAAGGGGAAGGCATGCAATCACCTCCAGGGGTATGGTCTGCAGATGCACTTTGTATTACAGTCATCACTTGTTTTCCAGTTAGCCAGAGAGTGTGCCAGCAGAAGAAGGGAAATTGGGGAAAAAGTCAGAGACAGAGACAGAGAGAGAGACATGGCCTTCCTCAGAATGGAGATTGAATTGTGGCTGAATCACATGGACCATGAAGTGCATGGTGCCCTCTTCCTCTGCATCTTGCATCTGCTTGTCCTTGCCTGCAGCTGTATGCCCAATGTTCACATCCCTTTAAACTGATCTTGTTGATGAATTCTACAATGAAACTGATGTTCAGCTGGCATTGCGAGCCTTGACAGCAACTAATATTCTTCCCCAGACTTGATGCTCAGGATGCTTCAAGGAGAGCTGAAAATAACTTGCTGTACCTCAGACCTCTGCTAGTTCAACAATCTCTACAGACACGTTACACACTTATGATCCATGTTTGCTGCCCCATCTTCCTCAAGATGAAATTGGCAGGGACAGGTCACACAGCTCATCCACAAGACATGGTTTCAAAGACAGATTTTCTGGTAGCTCAAATACTTACCAGAAGAGGTTGAAACTTTCCCCTTTGCCTGGAGGGATGGAGTTGAGGAGAAGGGTCTGCCTAGACAAGAGGCAAGAGACAAAGAGTTCCTTTCTCCCTCTGATGATTCCTTGACTTGCTCCTCAGATTTTTGCTGTGTATCCACCATTTTACGTTGTGCAAATTGCCGTGCAGGAGAAGGCGTTGGTGTTTCAAAAGCATGCGTGATATCCCCTACCCATGCCCATACAGCATTACGGTTTTCAATGGTCCAAAGCAGCTTGAGTCCATACAACGATACTCGCAAACAGTTGTCTGCCAGCATGACACTAAAGCTGTCATCAATGCCACTGTTAGCACCACTGTCATTCACCTTCTCTACATGGTGAAAGGATGTTCCAATTGACAGATGTGTTCTGGATCCCTCTTGCCAAAAGGACAGGCGTGCTGGGTCAGCTTTGGGTGCCTGCTTTCGGATTGTCAACCACTCTGTAGTCAGAAAAAACCCACGCTCAATCATGAGAGGATCCTGTGATGATCCATCATTCACTGCAGAATCTGGCAGTCCAAGCAGTTGCTTCACCTTGTCCAATTTGAGCATAGTCTCTGTTGCATCATCATTTTTGTTAGGCATGGGCCGAGGAGGTTGGTGTTCTGCCTTCAGCATGTGGATGTCCAGTGCCTGATGAACAAGCTCCATTGCGTCTCGGCTTGTTTCCTTACTATATCTTTTGAACCCACGACTGTAGCACATCTCATAGTTGAGCTCCTGCATTTCAAATGTCAATCCTTCTGCTGGATCATCCTCCAGACATGATGCATGCTTAATGTGTGCAGGTGTCAAGTGCACTTGTAACATGAACTCTGTAAGCAACTTGTCTAGTGACAGCTGACCAGAACGTGGGGACCTTGTAGTACCAAACCTTTTGAACTTTGAGAATGCCCGCAAGTACCTTGGTGCAAAGAAGTAGAGACTCCACCATTTGATTATCCATTTCAAATCGTGAGCTCCCAAGATCATGCTGGGGACTGGTCCTTGCAATTCAGCTGCTTTTCTGTTTGAAGGGAATTGAGCTGCTGAAACATGTGGAAGCACTTGAGGATTGTTGTCTGGAACGACCACCCAACTGTTTCCTCTTTGACCAGTCCCTTCTCCATTTAATCCAACTGAATGCAGAAACTCTTCCCCCGATGCCTTGGCTACACTACTTCCCTTGAATGTATACTTAAATGCTAAGGAAAGAGATGTTGATCGGAAGGAGTCAAAGACTTTTGTGTGGATCTTGGTTGCATCTGGACATGCATGCAGATAATGATTCAGAGGACAATGAGATTCACAGTCCCAGTCGAGTGTGATCTCAAGATGGAAGATTGGTGATGTCAGAAGAATAGGTTGCTCCTCCTGGCTGCTGGCAAGAGCTATGGGCATGACATTCTCCAGACTGGAAATGACCCAACTAAAGTCAACCCCATTGAAGACAACACACCCTGCAGACTGCAGGATCTCCATTCTGACAGCCATTAATTGCATCATATTCCTTGCCTCATATGGGTCGGTGGTGGCCAAGAACTTCCACTCAAAGTCATTGATGCACATGCTGTTCTTCCCATGCACAAAATAACGGAGGTCATCCCACCAAGCAAATTTCTGTCTCATATTGTTGACTTTGTTGCATGGGTGGCGGAGATCCCACTCATCAGTAGCCATCAGATCAACAGAATCTGGATTTTGGAATAAGGTTGATGATGATGGTGATGCAACAATGCTTTGATGAGAATGGACATCATACTTTGATGTAGATGCCACATTTTCACCAGTGGGCCAATCCTTTCTCCGCACACTCAGGTTGGATTTTTGTATAGCAATTGTGAAGGCGTAGCAGATGTCAGCAATGGCAGGTTCATAACCCACACCATAGCATACCTTTCCTGCTTCCAATACAATGGGCAGCTCTGAGTACAATTTCAAGGGAGGAATAGATCCACTTATTGGTCGATTGATTACAACTTTCCGCCACCGACCCAGGTACACATCTTGTGTTCTCTGTGGAGTAAGAAGTGTTGCCTGTCACCGGGAAAAAAATGCAAGTGGTGGGTTAGAGACTGATAGTTGCCAATAGTTGCAGATAAGGATTCAGACCCTTAATCTGAAGACAAAAGGAAGTGGAGGGAGGATCCAGAGTTTGAGATGGGAAGCATACCTGCTGAGCAAGGATCACAATTCCAGTGCAATTGGCATGCAGTGCTGAAAGAATAGGGGATGAATAATCACGAATCTGTACAGAAATATGTGAGGCATGCGCCCGCACATTCCTACCCATCACTCTTGAGAAGGGTACCTGGGCATCTGGGCCAACACAGTCAAGCCTGTGTATTATGTCAATCATACCTTCTCGACCTCCTTCGATCTGTGTGAAAAACACCTCCAGTCTAGCAGCTTGGACTGATGCTAATGACTGTCGCATGCTGCTGGGTTTGAAGCCTGCCTGAAAACCGACACCACTAATCCCCGACACTTCAGCATCTGACAGCTTCTCGCAGGCCTTGTGGTATGCATTGAATGTCCTCCGGTGGAGTCGTTCCCATTCTTTTTTCACAGTAACTGGGTCCAGCAGATCAGTTTCAATAAGCTTGTGAAGCCCATTTGTCTCCTCAATTTCTACTACCTCTGTGTGTGCATGCCAGCTTCCATTCTTGTTCTGCTCAATCAGTACTTCATTTTCAAGTAGCTGCTCCCTAGCAATGAGTTCACAGACCTTGTCACCCAGAAGGTGATGATGCAGATCAAACCATGCCTGGCAGGGTTCCTCTTCAATATCCGCAACAAATCCACTACTCACAAATGTCAGTTTCCTAAACCAGAGAGACATTGTCTTCTTGATCCGCATATCATCCTCCTCACTCTTTTTCTGCACCTGTAAACTGAACCTTCTCCTCTGCCCAGCCAGGGCCAACTGCAGAACCTTCCACATGTCTTCAATTGCATCTTCTATGGCTCTTAAGGGTATCCTGAAAGGCATAGTGATGCGCATATTTCTGCTGTGGATGATGTGGTCCCACATGCTGAAATCTGTAACACGAGCATGTTCCCCCTTTGGATGGTCATCGTTTACACAACTCCTAGACATCTGCAGCTGTTCACTCCTCAAAATGATTGCATGATTCAAACTCAGCTGCAGTCCTTCGAGGAGCAACCCAATCTCCACATCCTCTGAGAACATGGAGTGAACATGGATTTCCAAGTCCACTCCATCTGCCACCTCTGCATTGAAATCCAAGCCTTCCACATCAAGAGCTACTGTAAACTGTCCTAAGCTCCACTTGCCTTTGTGATTGTTCTCAAGCTCCTCTTCTCGATTGCCATCAGGGTCAAACAGAAGAAGCAATGATCTAAGTTGATACAACATGGCTTTTACTTGTAAAAGTGCCTCGTGGAAGAACAGGTGCAAGTCTGGCTCCCAGCGTACTTTTGCATCAGTCACACTAACAAAGGCACAGCTTCCTGTCCCAAACATGTTGACAACAGACGCTTGATAGATTCCACTCATATGAAGGACATCGAGTGCTGCCACTTCACCCACGATTGTATCTCCAAAGTTCAATTCCTGGTAGAGAAAGTGCCCTTCCTCAAGGGTTGCTTGGACATGTCTTTGATTACAGACAAAGAATACGTAGAGATGTGAAACATTGGCTATGGCCTTATATTTAGTTCTGATTCTGTTGCAGTCTGCCATGTGGATACTGGCTGTATTTGTGCCACCTCCCATATGGCCCATATGGGTAACAGTCACCTCTGCAGTATCTTGACTCCTGAAATGAACTGTCTTTGGATCTGGAACCATGTTATCATCATCCTTTTGTAATGGTCCAATCATCTGGAAACAGATGCCTGCAAGAAGGAGTTCAACACTCCTGATCCATGGCATCGTGCTGCTGCTGCTGCTTTCTTTTGCCAGCTTGCCACTACCGAATCTCTCCACAGCTAAGGCCTTCAAGTACATATTCATTGCAATGGCATTGAAAAGAATTGAATGCAAATGGGATAGATTACAGTACACCTGGCTGCTTGTGGCTTCAATATGAAGTAATCCGCTCTTCTGAGTCATCTGATCAGCTGTCAGTTCAAAGGCAGCAAGCCCCCATTGCAACATAAAGCATGGTACTTGAATTAAGGGGCCTCCAAAAGAATCTCCTCCAGCAGGAAAATCTTCAACAATACCTTGATCCACTGCATCTGCCAATATTACTTGAAAACTCCCAAGTTCTGCATGGAGTGATGAGTTGCACTGAGGCCCCATCGTTACAAAGAGGTATGACATTTGTGATTTGACCTGTTTCAAAGCCATCCAGCTCAAAGTTCATCATTGCCTGGAGCTCCACCTCACAGTGATCAAAGAAAAGAAAGTGTGAAGAGCAAAACACATGGACATGCAAACAAGAAAAAATCAAACACATCTTCCTTCAGACAAGGAGGTGAATAGCAAGATGTCAGATTGCAAGCCTTCAATGAGAGGAGACATGGGAGATGGCAATCTACATGGTAGATGGACAAGCCATCAAGGCTAAGAGCAATAATTGTCAAGTCTGGTGCTGCAAGAGTGCAAACCCAACACCAATTGTTCACCCATGTTCTCGTTGGTTTGGGGGCTCCATGCACAGCAATGGACTCTCCATGCTCATCAGCCTCGGGAGCAAGTTTCTTCAAGATACGTAACATAAATTTTACCCAACAATTCAAACTACTTGTCAGCAAGTTGCAACAGGTGCTCACAAACTTGACATCGATCTTGGCTTGGACTGGTTTCTTGACCTGCCAATGAAGAAAAAGAAGAAGAAGAAGATGCTATTTATTCCACCCTTGGCTAACCAGTTTCAGACATTGCAAAACAATGCAGCATTTCACCAGATCTTGTTCACACCCATCATTTGGAATATATATTTCTGTCTTTGGATTGTACTGTGCTTTTCCTGCATCACATCCAGGATGCAACAAGCTGCCAAAAAAAGATGCACAGCTATATGGGTACTTGCAGTGATGCACACATGCCATTTTTTGAACAATCTAGCACATGCACAACACAACATCCAGCAGAAGTTTGTATGAGGGATACCTTGATCGGAAGCTCAAGGGTGGCCACTACAGCCACCTTCAAAATCTCCAGCACATACCGATTGGTCTCCCTTAGCACCTACACCACAGACTTTTGAGTATAAATGACACTTTCTTGTGTAAAAGAGCCAACCAACCTCACCACCAGTATGCACTTCTGCAATTGAAACCCACAAATGATCTAGAGGTCAGAGGGCATCATTTTCTTACTGAACTAGTTCATGGACCTCTCTCTCTCTCTTGAGCAAAACAACAAAAGAAAGAGGATGGATCCCCAAGTGCAAAAATTCATACCAAGATTTCATCACAGCTCATATGAATGTCCAGCAAAGTTAACTGGTTGCTTGCAGCAATGGTCTCATAGCCATGTGACTTGCGACCCAGCAGCTGAATGCCTCGCACTTGATTCTCCATCACTCCATCCTTGTAACTGCACTTCACACTCAGCTTCCCCAGATTGAAGCCAAGCTTCCCATCCATCGACTTTTCATGTCAGCACCCTGTGTACGAGCCTGCCCTTATTTGCAAGGAATTAGTTTCATTTCTGTTCTTGAGAACACTTTTGTAAATGGAGCAAAAAGTATTATCACCACTAAAATCAGGTAAAAGAGGAGAAGAAAGATATGCTCCATCTATTTGCACACAAAATTGCCTTATATCTAGACACACCTTTTCGGGAAGCTTGATAGCACGAATGCAATCTGCATTCTCTTCCTGATCATGTGAGCATGTGGGTGCTGGCTGATTTTCGTAAACAGGAACATTGTTGCTACTGAAAGCTGTCGTGCTTGTTGGAATGCATGAGGACTTTTGAGCTCCAACCAAACCACTTTCTCCAAGTAACAACTGCTCATTCAGCTCCAAAAAGACATCCCCACAATTCAATTGCACTTGTTGAATTACCACTCCATGTTCTCTGCCAGCTCTTCCATCCAAACCCATACAACAAAAGTTACCAAAATAGAGAAGAGGAATGGCACCTGTCACAATCTGCCAACCAAGAGTGTCTGTGGGTGTCAGATCCTTTGGTTTTTGAGAGGGTAGGTAGGCCACTGTCTCTACTGATTTGAACCCACATAATCCACTTGCAACATTACCTTGAACCGTAGCCATTAGGTCACTCATTTGAACATTATCAAGAGAAATGTATCTGTGAGATTGTGGAGAAGATTCCACAGAAAACCACTTTGAAGATATTCTTTCTTATCAGCTCCAGCGACCAGAATCTGGTATAAAGTTGTGAGTTTGAAACTGTGATAGACAGCTCTTGTCCAATGTAAACTGAGGAAAGGTTTTTTTGCAGTAGTACCTGTCATGGTCATCGACATAGCAAGTGGTTGAGAGGTGGTCCAGCAAGAAACACACAAAGTATGTGCTTTCAGGAACTATTTCTGGTGCAGGCAGCTGCAATGTTCTTGTCCCTGTGAATATGCGCTGGAACTTAGAGATGCTTGAATCCTCAACCAGGCTTTGCTTCTCCCCCACATAGATGGTGCACAGCTGGATCAGCAGCTTGGTCCATACAGAGTTCAAGGCACCAGGCTCCCTGTGCACATGAAATTCTAGCAGCTTGATCTCCATTGATACCTTTGGCATCTGCACTCTCCCCACTCTCCTTACTTCAGGGCACTCAAATAATAGGAAGAAAAATCACACTGCAAATTCTCACCTCATTTCTCCAGTAAAGCCAGCAGGGAGACCTAGCATACAGGACCACACACAAGGAAAAAGCAACAACTGAGAAGAGGGTTTTTACAGGAGGGAAAAAGAATGAAACCTCAATGTACTTCAGCACCAATTCCGATATGGAGAAGTCAAAGTACTTGGCAATTTTGGTCAAGATCACCCAACGTCTATGAGAAGAGCTACTTGAATTCGTGTGTGTCATGTGTAGGTCATGCTCATCATCCAATCTGCCTTGATGCTTCAGTCCCCTGAAAAGCACCTCCAAATGAGAGATTAGCAGCTGCCGCTTGTGATCTTGCAGTGTTGTCCCATCTGTTGTTGGCCTGCTGGGGGCTGCTGCAACAATTTTGACACCTCCAATCACCACTGCTGCAATCCAACCCTATTCCATTGCATGAATACATCCCATGAGCACCTGAGAGCTTCAATTCCTCTTCATCTTATGCCCCTGAAAAATTAATAAAGAGCATTTGGGGGAAAAAAAAAGGAAAAAAAAGAACACAACCAGAAGCAATTTTACCTTGGGAAACTGGATTGAGACATTTGTGAGATGGTAGAGTCCTGCCAATTGGAAGCTGATTGCCGAACCAATCAGTCTACCCACTAACCATGATAGCAATCGCACACCAATCCTGTGAAGCAATCCATATTTTGAGAATGCAATCAATATCACAGAGCTTCTTCAAAGTATGAGCATCATTATGAAACCTCATTCTGGCAAAACTCTGATGAGCAGTCTGAAAACCCAGCTCACCAACTCAACATGGAGACAAATATCATCATCACTTTGCAAAGCTGCTGGTGCAGCAGCAGGCCTCTAACACATCACTGGACTATCATCAATCACATGTAGAAATTCATCTACCAAAACATGAGCAACCCCCTTCAAGTGCTCAACTTTCAATTGAATCAATTTTTGCTTGTCACAACATGCAATTAAAGAAACCCAATTGCATCAATTTTTGCTTGTCACAACATGCAATTAAAGAAACCCAATCGCATCAATAAATTTTGCTTGTCACAACATGCAATTAAAGAAACCCAATTGTATCAATTTTTCCTTGTCACAACATGCAATCAAAGAAACCCAATTTGCATCCCAAAGGACTCTGAGGATCCCTTATTGAACCTCTTGGGAGGCATTACTATCCTCAAATCTTTCCAAAAAATTAGGGTTTCATTTGTTGCTATCTCTCTCTCTCTCTCTCTCTCTCTCTAGTGTGTATGTGACTTCCCCTTCTCCGAACAAAACTTTGTGGGTTTAGGAATGAGAGAGATGAAGTTAATGTTGGGTGCAGGACTTACTTGAAAATCACCCATCCAACGAATGCCACCACAAGGAACAAACACAAGACATTGTCCAGTTTGAACTCCATTTACTCCAACTTAGAGCAAGATTTCATGTCAAAATGATTCACCATTACAAAGTCCACAATCATCATCATCATTCATCATCATCATCATCACCACCACCACCACCACCACCACCACCACTCCAAGGCTTCAACAAAAAAACAATGCACCAATGCACCAACAACATTCCAGCAAGAGAATCCATGGCACCCACATTGTTTTCCATCACCACCTCACCACAAGACTCTTCTTTGAAGCTACTGCTGCAAAGAAACTGTTTGTTGTTGCAACTGTGGTGGTGGGTTTGTTAGAGAGAGAGAGAGAGAGAGAGAGAGAGAGAGTGAGTAGGGAACCATGATGTACCTAGTTTTTAATTTGGTCCCACATTTTGAGGAATGTTCACCAATGTGTTACCTACTCTGAACTCTCTGTGAGTTCATTTTTTTGGTGTGTTTCCTTTTGTGGGAACTTCATGGAACATTTCCTATTTCAGCTGTTGCTGGTTTGAGTTTTTGCCATAAGGGCCAGAACTTGGGGTCCCTTTTTGGCAATTCTGTGATGTAGCCATGCTGGCAATCATCCAGAAGAGAATTAGCCAAATTTGGCTACAGGTCTTAGAGGAAAAGTAGAAAACAAATTAAGAATCTTGCTAGGTGTATTTTGGTGACCTGCTTGAAGGTATTATTGTCTTAATACTACATTCACACTTGCTGATAGTGGCAGTGGTAGTGCATTGATTGACAAACTCAGTTCATACATGCACACATGGTGAAAATAAGTAGCTCACATGGCATGCCTACGTGGCATTTGTAAATAGGGCTTAATTCTAGTGTTAGGGCTAGTTATAGATCTTCAAAAAATGAAGATTTTAGGCTTTATCGTTGGCAATAAGCTATCAACTTGAAAACTAGGCACTTAAATTACTAATCTCTAGAAGTTTCGACATCCATTTGTTTTTGCATCCTTGCAAGAAGCTAAAGGCCAATCTTTGCAACACCATTGCTCACATCTTCAAAAGCTTGCTTGAATGCCATAATAGCGCTAGCACAATGGGGCCATCACTTGAGTGGCGTCGATGAACTTGAATGATGTTGGCAAACTATTTGAAGAGGGATTGTGAGAGCCATTTGCAACAATTTGAAGAGAGATTGTGAGCACTCATCTTTTAGCATAGCATAAATCCATCCTACAAAAACACATAATGTATCAATTTAGTCATGAGCAATTCAATGCAATCTACAGGGAACAATTCAATAACAACAATCGCCAACAATGGAGGTAGTGGTCCATCCAAAATAGGATTCAAGTTGTCAAAGGCAAGGAAATTGGGATCATAACAAGGTCATGGCTCTCATAAAATGCGAACATGTTGAACATGCAGTTTAAAAGGAATTACAAGATCCTCATGCACATATGGTGCATGTTGCATAGCAATGGAGTAAGATCATGGAGGAGCTTCAGAAAATTATTCAATTCAAAGTGCCAAGAAACAAGAAAATGTGCAAAGACAAATGGAATGGATTAAACTATGACTACAAGAAACTCTTAGATTATCATAAAGGAATAGGACATCACAATTCTTTCTTGGATTTGTTTACAAAAGAGCGCAACCAACAACACTTACTTCAAGCATTCAATAAGGAGTGTTATGAAACAATTGAAACATTCCAAGGTGAGCGCATAATCAATGCACTTGTTTATGTGCAAGATTTGCAAGCAAAAGGGGATGCAAATTACATTCCACAAGTACTTGAAGGTGACAATAGGAAGACCAAGACTTTATAGACCCTACATGTACCTTCATGCAAGTCTTTCTTGAAAAAAACTTCTTACCAAATTCTTAGTAACATTCACTAAAACAGCAATCCAATTCCCAACATCAACCACAAGTAAATTTTGTGAACCTTGATGATCTCCTTGGTAGTCTTCAAGCTCATCCTGTTTTTGTGAATTTTTCCAACACCTAGACAACATCTATCGTCCCCTTGCCTGCACATGCACAACACCCAACTATTCTAACTGCACCTAAAAACACATGAGTCAAGCGCAAATGAACAAATGTTTTTTCCTCGATGATTCAAGCCACAAACCAAAACAACAAAATGTTCATTGAAACCATGGATTGAATCAATCAAACATAGATGGAGATTGAAGAGCGTCGTACCTTGGTCTAAGAACACACCATTAAAAATTAGTTGGACTATCTCAAGCGCAAAAACAAAAAGATACAAAAGACAAATAAAGACATGGTGATTGTCCTCTCCAACCTTACCAGTGCCATGTGCCATGCTTTCATCCATGACAAATCCCTACTACCATCAACTTTGTCTTTTTCTTCAAATTCATCAAAAAAACACACACACAACTTGGTGATGAAAATGTGATTATGGATGATAGCTAGGAATGTTAGTCACCTCAAATTTGATGCATGATTTGATCCTAAACATAACAATTAATTTGGCAATGTTCAAAGGCCTTCCATGGATCAACCTTATTGTCTTCAAATGCAAAATAAAATGAAAGTATCAATGTTCATTTCTAAAAATGCATCATGTCATTTTGAATGAATTGAAATCAAAATGAAAGCTATGTCAATATTCTTTCCTAAAAATGCATCATGTCATTATGAATGAATTGAAATCAAAATAAAAGTTGTGTCAATGTTTTTTCTACAATTACAGATTTAGATTATCCATCAACAAACCAATTTATCAATGTTCAAAGTATATTTTTCACAAACTGACCTTCCTTTTTTGCAAATGCAAACCCAAAATGAAATCATCTCCTTTGTTTATTTCCCAAGTACTACTCAAGCATGGATCTTTGCTCTACCCTTGACATTTCAATACCTTGTAATTCCATGTCAACCTAAGTGTTATCTAGATTTTCTGTTGTACCAAGATCATATCCTCCTTTTTTTTGAACATGAAAATTTCATCTATTAACAACATTTTCCAACTTTAGATAAATAAAAAATTCGTCCATGTCAAAATCCTTCCCATCAATTATCATATTGTAAATAATGCAACAACAAACTACAACAACAAGTATAAAAAGGACATGCAAGTTTGTTTTCAAAATCAATTCTCTAAATGTTTTCTTCAAAATGCCAAAGGAATTTTCCACAACACTCCTACCTCAACATAATTGTTTGTTGAAAAGCATTTGAAGTACCATAAGGCAAGAATTTCCCAACAATGTTAACGAATGAACAATAAGTGGCAAACGATGAATGGGTGAAAGGGTTCAAATGAACAACAAAAAAAATTTATAACATATTCCATGCCACATTATCAAATATTTTACAAATATTCTCATGCCACATGGATTCATTTTTTGTGATGTGGTAAAATATTCCTTGTTGATGTGCAAAATATTTTGTCACATGGACAAAGGTCCGACGTGAAAATACAAACTATTTTTTTGCACAAGAACACATGTTGGGTTTTGCGACTTACTTTATGACTATCTATTAATTAAAAAGGACATTTGCAACTAATGATTATTGAGTAGCTAAACCCATGTCATTTCACCCATTTATTTGTTAAAGGACATATATTTACAAAGCCCTATCGTTTTATCAATTAAGATTTAATTTTTTTTTATAATATTGAAATTTCATGTCATCATTGACCTTGGTTTGTCATGTCAACCTAATCATTTTACTCAACTAAAAATTACAAAAAACACTTTGATAGATATATGACATGTGTTAAAAATCTATAAACACATTTTCAATTGTAAGACATCATACATGAGTAAAAGTCCACTTAGTTTAGCCTAGGTAACCTAGGTAGCTAGCCTAGCCAAAAGTCTACTTAGCCTAGCTTAACTTAGTTAGCCTAAGCTACCTAATTTAAGTTAGGTGGCCTAGGTTAAAAACAAAATTCAGCCTCCTAGCCTAGGTAGCCTAAACTAGGTTAAGTCATAAGTTGCAAGAATAAGGACTTTAACCTTTTACCTTCACTTTGGGGTTCAAGTCTTCGTCTATTGTATTACCACATTTTTTATATTATATTTATTAAACATAAAATAATAAATATCAAAAATCTTAACCTCAAATTAAATGAAGCCACCTTAGGTTTACATACGTCAACCTACCTACTACCTACCAACCTAACCTAGGTTAACCTAGGCCTCCTTAGGTTGACTTAGGATGAGTTAAGTCAACCTATACTACTTACAAGCCTAACATAGTTTCACCCAAAGTTCTTTATGCTAAAAATAAATTAACCTAGTCTAGCCCAGCTAAGACTATTTAAGCCTTAGGCTAAACTTAAATTAAGTTAAGGTAGACATAGCTAGGTTGGACCTAAACTAAATTAGGTTAAACCTAGGCTAATTTAAAATAGACCTAGGTTAAACTAGGTTAATCTAGGTTAGACATAAACTAAGTTAGTCTAAACATGGCTAAACACAACTACTTTAAATAATTTTGGTTAAAAACAATCACCTAGGCTAAACATGGCTAAACAAACATAAATATGGTCAAACATAATTATTTAAGCTAAACATGGCTAAACACAATTCCTTCAACTAAACATGGTTAAACACAATTATTTTGGCTAAACTTAATTAATTATGATTAAACAATTTATAAAAAAATTATTTAAATTAAACATAGCTAAAATAACATAAATGAAACTAAACACACTTACTTTGGCTAATCATGGTTAAACATTGCTAAGTATATTTAAACACAATTATTTAGGCTAAACATGGTTGAAAATTGTTAATGTATAACTAAATTAATAAAATTTATAGTTAAAATAATAATATAGGTTAAACATGGTTAAATTAACATAAATGAAACTAAACATAATTTCTATGCCAAACATGGTTAAACAATGATAAATTAAGCTAAATTTGGAAAATTTAAGATAAAATTCACTTATTGAAATAATACATGGTTAACTTTGGTTAAATTGTGATAAAATTATAAATTAAACTAGGTTATTTAAACTAAACTTGGTTAATAAAATGATTGGTCCTTGTGATTGTAATTTTTTTTAGTTATTTTTGTTAATTGCATGAATTATAAGGTTAACTATTAGTTGTTTAAAATTTGCTTAGTCATTTCCTTAATTGTGTTGAGCATTGTATTTGCATAGGACAAATCATAAAAAACATGTTTTGGCATTATGAACATTTTTGACCAATTAATAAATATAATTTTATTAAAATTAGTGTCATGAGTCATTAAGTTAACTACGAATTGCTAAAAACATTTTTAATTGTTTTCTTATTTGTGTTGGACATTATAGTTAAATAAGACAAGTTGTAAAATACACGTTTTGGCATTATGAACATTTTTGACTAATTAAAAAATGTAATTTTATTGAAATTAATGTTATAAATCACTAGGTCGATTAATTACTAGTTATTAAAGACATTCTTAATCATTTCTTTAGTTGTGCTAGACATCTTAATTGCATAAAACAAGTTGTAAAAAACATGTTTTGGCATTATGAACATTTTTGACCAATCAATAAATGCAATTTTATTGAAATTAGTGTCATGAATCATGAAATTGACTACTAGTTGTAACACTTTGTTGACACATGGAATGCCACATCATCATCATTAGAATGAGTCATTATTAGTTACTATTAGTTGTAAAAGTAAATGATATTTTTTAGTTTCAAATTTTAATCATTCAAATATATTAATATAAATTTAAAAATAATAATATATTTATCCCAAAATTGGACAAGTTATCATATTGATTATAATTGCAAAATCATGACACCATGTGGCATCTTAATGTCCTTTGCACCTACATAATAATTTTTGTGACCAAATAGTTATAAACATAATTTAAAAAAATAGTCATTTTTTTAACCAGTCACAAAACCCAAGATGTGTTGTGTTGTGGTTATATTTATTTGTTCCAATAAACATATTGAAAGATTTGTGGCTAGAGAATATGTTATAGGTTTGTCCATACCTTGGAGGCTAAACATCTACATGGGGCAAAACACTTGTAAGGTTGAATAATTTATTAGCTTTTCAATTGTTGGTGCGTTGTGTTAATTTGAACATTGAAGGCCTTCTCACCTTTTTGCCACAACAAGACATAAGCCAATTACTTGCATCTACAAGTTTCACAAGATTTTATGTGCATGTGGCACATAACAATTGCTTATAGTAAAAACCTCACCTCTAAATAGATTCTGAGGGTTGTTCTTACATTCGAAATTAAAGAAAAACCCAACCTCTTCCAAATGTGATACCTCATTATGGTAAGGTTGACATTATGTTGAACTAGCCATAAAATTGAAATTTGTGGCCTAACAATTACAAACTTTCATACAAACCAACCCACACAATGGCTTAAGTCATTAAACAAAACCATTGTTTATTGTGCTCTAGGACCACAATTCAAAATTGAACCCAAAAATCAGAATAACATCAAGTTGGAATCCCAATTGTCATTTTGTGTGTATTGATCTTGTTATGCACTTAACATCTGTATTTATTTGTAATGTAAAACGTTTCAATCCAAAACTAAGAAGGCACTGATTAATATGTCACATGCCATCACCACATATAATGTAGATTGTTTAAAAAAATGAACATAGTTGTCACATGTCATTATGTACAAAGAAATGTTGAATTTTTTTACTATTATAATTAGATGTTTTGCATAGTTTCAACAATGTTGCAAGTTGGCATGTCTACCCATGTGATGTTGTTAGGGTTCTACATATACACATTACTAAGCTCATGAACTCTAGTTTCACATGTAGTCTTGAACAAGAACCACCAACAACAAATTGTCACATATCGAATGTTCGCTTCTTTTAAGGACTTGACAATTATGTAATTGCAATAAAGGGCCTTATGTTGATCTTGTAGCTTAGGTTTGATTAATTGTTTAGTATGCCTATCAAGTGATTGAGTTTGGTGGAACAAACATGTCTGATTTTTGTCAACCATCTTGACATTCACGTCCTTAGAACCGTAAATGATTTTAATAACATTCCAATTTGCTTATGCATTGTCCACAATGAATCCTTTGAAGTTTGGTTTACGATATTAATGTTTGACCATTTTTTCGTTGAACTTTGTCCACATGATTTATTGTGTTTTGATGTATTCAAATTGCATGTCGCAAATTACAATGGTCATGACTTTGTAATATGTTACATCATATACATGGCAAACCATTGTTATTTAACCAATGACGCTTTTGACATGGTCAAATACGATCCAAAAATTCTTCGAATTTCCCCTCGGTTACATTCGTGCAACCAAGTTCACTCCATTGCTAACCCTATCAAACAACATCTTTAAGAAGAATACTTTCTAACCTAATAAATGCCATGGAAAACAACATTTATGGATGTAGTCATAACAACATTTGGACTTCAATTCAAGGATGTTGTTATTGTAGCCACCCCCAAGACAATGTTTGAATGAAACAATAAGTTATGAACACTTAAAAAACTCAATTCAACAAACTTGTCTTGGATTTGTTCCAATTTTTCACTTTTCAAAAATGATTAATTGAATGCAAACATGACAACATGTGGCGACTAAGAAACCTAATATTAGTGCAAACACTATTGCCAATATTTAATGTTAATCAAAAAGTAAACAACAGATGGAATGGTGTATTCCATCCTATAGGTCTTGTTTTTCAAGAATATCCCAATATTCTTATAAAAAGTTGGTTATATCCATTAGATATTTAGATTCCACTTGAGCATTATGATTTAAATTCAAATTTTGGTTTGCATTGAGATCCAATATTGTCATTTTATACAAAAGATAAATAAATACATAGTTTTTTTCCCAAGCAAGTTTTTCTTGATTCTTACGTTAATATTATGGAAGGCAAACAACAATTCTAAACAAACTTTAGCGAAATTGCATGCAATCCTTTTAGGTCATTGGAAAATGATGCAAACTTTGAAACATTTAAACAAGAAACATTAACATGTTTTACCTTGAGCATAAGATAATGTAAATACTTATAAGATTACAGGGTGAATGAATCATTTCTTATATGTAGAAAGCTAATGTAAGGCACGAGCAAGCTCTTTGGAAAGTAAAAAGAAGAAGAAGGCAAAATTAGATGCACATAAAGGTTGCTAGAAGTCAATTACAATGGGGCAAAAAAAGACCAAAGGATGCTTTCTCAAGATTTCAAAACAATATGTGATAAAACTTTATATTAGGAAAGATTGTTGACCATAAAAAAAAGAATAATTTTCAATGTAATTGTTCTATGTTTTTTCATTTTTAATGGAGTTAACTTAGGTGACTACATTTTTGAAGGAAACGAATGAATGGATTAGAGGAGACGAACTTGATATGCATAAACAAAGGCAAGCAAGTGATAAGGTATGGATTTTTGTAGAATAAGATAAAGCTCAAAATGTTTTCGGACTCAAAACTTTGATTTACAATATGTTCTTTCATTTCTAAAATCACACAATTAAAAAAGAAAAAGTTAGGAATTACTTCGAGGATGGTGAATGTATGAAAACTGGAATCAATTTACAATTGTTGGAGAAAACTTTTCTTGGATTTACAACATTGGCACTTGTTTTTTTTAATACAAGGTTTCAAGAAATGGATCTTTCTAAGACTAGCGGATGAAGAAGTAAACACAAAGTTCAATGCAACTAACATTCAATATGGATTTTTAGGGTTTCAATCCATAATGTGTGAATAACTTTTACGGTTTTAGAGTATACGTGCAATGTTTGTGGGGTTCATTCATTTGCATTGTGAAGTTGTGTATGTAGGAAGAAGAAATCAAAGATATTTCAAGGATGCATGAGACCATCAAAAAACAAACCATCAACTTGTAGGTATGTGTTTCAAACCTTTTTATTATTTGTGTTTTTTAGAGAAAAGAAAAATCAAGTTTGAACTTAAATTTTTAAAAGTTAATGAGATATTCTCACTGTCGAAAATAGTTGCAAAACTTCCAAAAATCCAAGTTCAAACTTAGATTTTTTAAATTATTGAGTTACTTTTGGGGCCAAGAATAGTTTGGCCATGACTATTTTGAACCCAAGCTTGAGCTCATGTCCTAGATTAGACTCGAAAAGTTCTATTTATTTATTTATTTATTTACACCCGCTAAGCTATTATTAGTGTTGAAAGTAGCTCAATTAAGGCCATTTTGGACATGAACTACTCTTGGTGCCAAAAGTAGCTCGGCCATGGGCATTTTGAAGCTCAGGTTCTTTGTTTTATTTGGAACCTGAATTAAAACTTGGATTATTTTTTCTTGTTTTTAAAAAATTTTATAACCTCCAAGCTATTTTCAACGCCAATAGTAGTTCAAGAATGATGGATTTGAATCCTAACCTTGGGTACAATTTAAGACCCAAGTTCAAACTTGGGGATTATTTTTTTTTTTTTTGAAACTTGAGCTTGAACTTGGGTTTCGTATGCCCTCCAAGCTACTATCAATGTCAAAAGTAGTTTGATTTGAGAGGATTTTAGCCCAAGCATGAGTTTAGGTCAAAATTTGATCAAAATTGATTCTTTAATGTTTTTTTAGATTCCAAAGCAAAAGTTTTTGAACTTGGAATGCTTTTTATAATGTGAAACTAAGTCAAATTTGTAAATTTGGTTTTTTGAATTAATCAATGTCTCTTCATCATATTGGTCCCTTTGTTTGCCATTTCATGTTACATGGGGAAATGCATGGAGATTTTCCCATTGGACATCCTATTTGCCCATTCATACTATATCACATTTCATATTCGTCATGTCTTTTTAAAACCTTGAAGAATTTTTTTGAAAAAAAAAATCCCTTAAAATGTTTGAAAGATGATTACACTTAAGCCAATGCTTAAAGCTATGGTGCAAGAAATATTGAATATTGAACAATATTGTCAAAGAAAGTTTTATAAAATCAAAACTAATTTTTTCAAAAGAAATTGGGGCACATTCTTAATGTTATGTGATGAGTTTAGAATTGGGCACACTAATATATGTTGAAGGAACATACAAATGCCATATGTGGGCTAATCATTGTGGTTAGTTCGAACTAGAAGCAATAGTTTTTTTTTTTTCAATGTCTTTTGACACCTATGGCATCATCATGTGCAAATTTGAAAAAATTGGGACCATTTTTACACTCTTTTAACATTCACTTCACCTAAAATTTGTGGTACATGCCATTTTATTGGAAGTGTTAGAATTGATTGACAAATTTCAGATTTTTTAATAACTTTTAATGTCATTTGAAAAATTGGGAGTTGAATGTGTCTTAATGTGTTTAGCACACTCAAGTGCAATTTTGGAGAGGCAAAATGATGTTCAATTGAATATGTAGTCTCGTAATGACTAATTACAAGGACTGTAGTGCCTCCTTCAAGGTTTTTGGTATGATGAAATCGTTGCAAGTTCTTGACTAGGATTGAAATCTAATTTGGGCTTAAATTGCAATAAATGACATCTTTGATTATTTTATGTAGTTTAGAAATTCAGAAGTTGTTTTATGTAAAGAATAAGTTTATTTATTTGTCATCTTGAAAAACACTATCAATAAATAGGTCATTAAATTGTCATTATATTTATGATCATACCTTTTTACAATTATATGCATAGACATTCATTTGGTGTAATCTAACCATGTCAACATAGTCATCAATATCTAACAAAAGCAAAATGTCTTGATTAATTGATGATGATATAATCATGTGGGTCATGAAGGAATTGAACCTTCATAGCCACAATTGCAAACTAACTCGTTAATCATATGTGAACCACAATTTCAACTTGTTGCAAATAATGTAATATCATGAATATAAAGATTTCTATTTTCAAAAAATTTCACTTGCTATGACATAATTATGTTATCTCACAACTTCATAAAGAAATTTATTTCACGGGTCTAATTACATAATTGTAACTTATGTACTTTAATATATATTTAAATTCATAATGACATTTAACTTTTAAATGTTTAAAAATAAAATGTGCATAAATTATTCTAATTAAAAAATTTAATTTCAAAAATGAAAATGTCATTTTAAACTTTTCATTTGGGCCATAAATTCATATATACATATAATTATAATGTAAGAAATTAGATTAATTTAAAAAAATCTTTTAAAATAATAATTATGTTTTAACTTTAAATAATGTAATTATGAAATTTCATGATAATGATTAAACAAATTAAAGCACAATTTAAATGAAATATCCAATCTAACAACACAGTTATCATTTTTAGTACACTTCATGGTTATAAATATTTTGAAACATCCTTTAGGCCTCAAATGTGCCCTCTCTACGGCATTTTGCATTTTAAAGTTTATGACAAATTACATACTTAGTAAGTTCATGTGAGATGGTGAATTCATGGTCTTATTATTATTGAAAGGTACACGAATTGATAATGTTCTAGCTAGAATTCTTTTTGAGTACACTAAGCTCTCTCATTTATATTGTTCACATTTATTTTGAAAAAGGAAGCATGTAATGCAGACATTCCAACCAAAGGTGTCATTTATTCAAAGGCATCATAGGGCATCAAATGCGGAATGAAATTTTACAAAACGAAATAACTAGAACCCAAACTAGTTTTTCCACAAATTTTGGTGGCAAACTGAGTTTCATCCACTTTTTTCTTTTTCCTGAGCGCCTCCACTGCTGCTGCATATATTTTCACTGTTCCTACCTGTAGGACTACTATAATTACACTCGAACCTTATGCATTAAATGCTGAGTTTCTGCATTCCATACTGATATTTAATAAAATTTCGTTACTTTGGGGATACCACTGAAAGAGGGGATAGGGGGTGAAAGAGAGGGTAACTTTATGGATAACTTTAATATCTTTTATTATTTGAGAACGATTGCATTAAAACTAGATTCAAAATGTTGTTTCATTTGAAATGATTATCTGTAGTTTGCTTGAATCCCATGTCAGGTATTTACTAAAGGACACATATTTTGTTGCAAATTCAATGATAGAAAAAACAAATGACAAATTTTTCTAAAAAGGGTCTAAATTTTTATCCATGGTTCAAGTAGGTATTTAAGAATATACAAGGATCTTTCATTTTTTTCTTTCATATTTGTTAATAACCAAATTTGGCTAAACTAGCTTATGGATGATCACCACCTTGACTACAACACAAAATTGAAAAGAAAAAAACCCACTATTTCACACTCACCTCATAAACGGTTACATTACATTGTGTGATCCCTTTTCTAATACACTATTGCGATACACCAAGGGTTTTAGAAACTTGGTGTTGTTAAAATTACCTTACCCTAAGGTCAGTTTCATCATCAAATAATCCTAAAAATAGTGAAATGAAAATTTGTGAAAATATGTTGAAAATCATCATAATTATCATAGGCTACACTCTGAATAATTTCATTACTCATGTCACAATATTATAGTAGATGATGGAAACATATGTAATTTCAAAATTAAAAAATGAATTCATTTTTTGAAAAAAAAAAAATTAATTTGTTTTGTCACCATGGAAAATGATCGTAGGCTACGGTATAAGCTTGAAGCTTAACATCCAACTTGTCAAAATTGTAAGGGATCACAACTTTTATGATGATTTACAATATGTGTTCAATTGTTGCCTTCCATTCAGGTTTTTTTCTTTATTTTTATTTAAAAATTTTCTGGCAAAAATTAGCAAGTTTTTTAAATAAAAAAAGAAGTCCCAAGCAACATGGTCAAGGGAATTTTTTGGAAAAATTCAGCAAAAAACCCACACTCTAAGGAAGAAAGTTATGAGTGGATTTAGGGTGGTTTCTAGCTTTCTTCTTTTGAAATCACCATATTTAGCTAATAAGTTTTAGTGGTGTGTGAACATGTAATCTAATTCTTAGATTTTCTACTCTCAATTTGTCTTGTAGCCAGATTTGGCTAAATCCTGTTCTGGCTCATTGCCACTTTTGGTGCAACAAGAGATTTTTTTTTTAAAAAAAAATTTAAAAAAAAATCTACCGCCAATGGCTAGTAAATCTGTACAAAATGAATAGCCCTATGTACTTCTAATGTAAAACCCACTCTTGATTATTTGTGAAGCCTTTACATTTTGTGAATATGAAAAATAATCGGTTTTTTAGGCTAAATAGATACGGCTATTAAAAGTTTTGAAATTAACCTTTGCATCTTTGAATTCTAGCAAAAGGTTGCAATAGAATCCTGAACAACCACAATAATTTATGTTACCTTTATATGTATTGTAATAACTAGTGTTGGGCAGGTATATTGATTTTATATTAGATTGGCTAGATAATGGAAAATGCAATTTCAGACATTTTTGTCAAAAATTTGAAAAATATGTATTGGAATTGATAGCTTTAGAGATACATTTAAGGCATTTTTATAATGGGAAATGATAGTAAAATCTAAATGGATTCCAAGAGCATACCGAATGATGATGTTGGTTTTGTCATTTGGGTGCCAAATGAAACAATTAATTTTTTACCTTCAAGTGCATTTGGTACCCCACATTTAAATCTTCTAGGATTTTGGTGTTGGAAGCATTATTGTTTTTTGTGGTGAATTTCCATCACTTGGACAATTAAAAAATAATAATTTGTGGGTTAAATATTGCTTTAAAAAACAGCCAAATTTTGATTAAAATTTTCATGTTTTTACACATTGTTCAAGCAAGTAGCCAGGATATAAAAGGATTTTAATTTTAAAAAATTTACTTTCATAGCTGGTCTATAGCCAAACATGGCTAAATCTCCTTGTGGATGTTTGCCGGTGTGGCAATATTACATAATTGACCCAAAACAAAAAGAAAAAAGAAAAAAAACATTGCTTGGAAGGTGTAGATTTTTTCAGCGATTTGAGTGAGAGTGAGAAAAAATGAGCAAATGAAGGAAGGAGAAAGAAAACAAGGAAAGTAAAGAGTGTTGTCTTGTGCACAACACCATAGCCAAACTCTTTGAGTGGCTTTCTTATATGGTGCGCTTTTGGATTGATGGCGAAATTTTTTATATGACATGGAGAAAAGCTTCGATTGTGTTCTCTTTGCTTTTCTAACGTTGTTGTTTTGCAAATATTGAGGAATGAAGGAAAGTAGTTTCTATTATGCAACCAAGGCATAGTCTCTTTCATTTTGGATAGTCTAGGGGAACATTTTGTGGTGTTGTTCTTCCGAAGCTCCAAGACCATTTGTAACCCTTCACCTTGCGTGCTTCCATCGGTGCAAAAATTGCTCAATTCAACAAAAGAATGGGGAAATTATTGTGTGTTTGGTGTAAGGGGGTTCAATGTTTGCTGATGGTTGAAAAGAATCAAATTATGATTAGGAGCTTAAAACCTTTTGTTGTTGTTGCATCTTTGCCTCTGGAATACAAAGAAGTTTTGTAAAGCCCTAGTTGAACCCAGGTTTAGGGTTTAGGTTTTAGGGTTTTTAATCACTTCAAAATGGACTGAAAATGAGGAAGATACAAGGCTGGAACTAGAAAGGTGTCTAGAGCTATTTTCTTCTAAAATTTTGAAACAAACTGTCAATCATCCTTTTCCTGTGTTTGATGCGCTCCTCCTTTACTTCCAATGCTCAAAGAACATTTGTATCCTTTCAGTTTGCATGTCCAGTGACACAAAAATCGCTCGATTTGGTTAAGAAATGAGTAAACTTTTGAAAAATATTCAATGATAGGTATGTGTTTTATGATGAGTGATTCTACCCTAATCGATGACTATATATACTCATGAATAATTAATTAATTTTGAAAAATTCATTTCAACAAATGAAATATTCCTAAGTATTCACTATTTTTCTTTCACTATTTTTTTTGATTTGGAAGAAATAGTTTTCAAAAAAAAATTCAACATTTTTGTAAATATAATATAATTAGTGTTGAATTGGCCAAGGTACTAGGGTATTATGTAAAACTGTTGAGTGTATATTGAGTATGGGGTAAACAACAAGAGGTCCACTCTTTAGCCATCTAGCGAATTTGCCTTGGAAAGAAAAACTCACAAAAATAAAGCTTAGTGATAGCCAGACCCAAAATAAAAGGGAGAAATTTGGCGACCACATTTAGCCACTAAAAACAATCACTGAAACCATTGATGCTAGGGTATATAATTTACCTGGTGATATACCCGCCAGTATACATCAGGGTAAATTATGTACCAACCCCAACTCCTACACCCTACCCTATGAAACCCTAAACCCTAACTCCTAAGCCCTACCCTATGAAACCCTAAACCCTAACTCCTAAGCCCTACCCTATGAAACCCTAAACCCTAACTCCTAAGCCCTACCCTATGGAACTTAAGCTCCAAGCAATAACTCTGGCCATTTTTTGGCCTACAAAATGCACAAGATAAAAAGTGACCATTAAAGGGTCAACAAATTAAAAAAAAATTGGCTGCATTTCATTGGCAGATCATCTTTAATTGGCCCAACTGGTGGCATTTAAATACCTAGTCTCTAACATTATATATTGTCCAATTTTTTTTCTTGTTAAAATAAATTGATGGGCATGGGGAAATAATAAATATATTAAAACACTATATAACTTTTATTGCTTCACTAACTTCACCAAGGCAAGAAGGATATTGTGTTTAGATTAATTATAGAGTATATAGTAGCTTAAGGGATTTTTTTTAGGCCCCTAAGCTAATAAATAATAGGTCTATTTATTTTTATATGAGGATTTTTGAAAGATGATATATTTTGGCCTTGTGTTGAAACTTGAGAAATTAGTTATAATAGAGTTATAATAATAATATCTTGAAGGTTTTTGGTTTCTTTTAGAGGATTTTTTTTTGAAGATTTATATTTTTGCATGGTGAAATATTTCATTTTCCATTAATTCTTCTATAATTCTTCTTTCGCATTAAGATACTTTTCAATGTGTTTCCCCTCGATGGAAAAAAAATAAAATAAAAATGGATTAAATTTTTTGTGCCCATCATTGCCCATTACATGTCAAATGTGTGTCAAAAAAAACACTTGTGTTCATGAAAAAAATAAAATAATAATAATAATAAAATAAAATAAAAAATATATATATATAGAAACAACTTGCTCAAACTTGTAAAAAAAAAACCCAATTAGAAAAAAATGGCTAATCACTTGACATGGTGCAAAATCATATGCTCATCAAATATTTTTCACTTGGTATTTTCATTTACGCTTCATAAAAAATTTAATACATCATGCACTAAGACTTTCACGTTCTTGAGTGAGGCCTCTTAGTGGCCATATTAAATCCATGAAATATTGGTTTTGGACTTAGAGAGTCCTTGATTTAGTGTAAGAGAAGGGGGTATTTATAATGTTTAGATGCAATTCCCAAAACTCACCACAATTGGCTAAACAACATGGAAAGGGTGCTCGAAAATAGTATACTTTCATATTTTAAATATTTTCAAATTTGGCTAAATTATACTTATGAACTTATAGCCACTTGAGCAACATCACAAAATTGGAAAATTAAAAAAAAGAAAAGAAAAAGAAAATAAAGTCACTAGTAGGTGGTGACATAGTATGCGGTGACTTAGCCTTGTTTGTATTTTTGAATAAACCTTTTGCTTCTCAAAAAAGCAATAGCCAAAATTCTACTATATTCTTATGCCAGATAAGGACCTTGAATGGGGCTGTTCTGGGAATTTAGGTCCCACATGGGATCCCAACTGGTGCCAGGCTCTCCTTCCAAGGACGCCTATGAGGTCGGCACTTCCCAAGAGGATTTTAATCAGCCCCCTGACAAGGACCGTATTTCCGGGGGGCTGGCACTTCGTAAGAGGACGCTCATTGGCCCCTCACACGGACCGTAACCTCCAGGGGTCGGCACTTGGCAAGAGAATGGTAATCGGCTCCCTGACACGGACCATACCTCCAGGGGGTCGGTACTTGGCAAGAGGACACTGATCGGCCCCTGACACGGACCGTAACTCCAGGGCAAGAGGACGTTGGTTAGCCCCTGACAAGGACCGCACACCCTGCAGTTGGGCAGTGGGCACTTGCCAACAGGACGCTGATCGGCCCCTCACATTGACCGTACCTCCTGGGGATCGGCACGTCGCAAAGAGAGTCCTGATCAGCAGCGGCCCCTGACACGGACCGTATCTCCAGGGGTCGCCACTTCGCAAGAGACACTGATCGGCCCTCTGACAGACGCTGTACCTTTTTTTTGTTCTCCAACGGTCTTCCTGTTTCCTGTCCTTCGCTTCCGCCGCTGCGCGTGCTCCTCCTCCCCACTTGCTCTCTCGGCTGCTGCACCAGAAGAGCTTGCTTGTGCAGTTTCCAAATCCAGGAAAAGCAGCAGTAGCAGGTAGCGGGCGTGATGATGGTAGTAGGTGGAGCGACTCGAGAACTCGTCAGTTTTGAAAAAGAAAATAGAAATGATGATGCGATGTGGTTTTGGTTGCTATTCCAGTCTGCATTCATTCTCTCTCTCTCTCTCTCTCTCTCTCTCTCTCTCTCTCTCAACTCTCTCTAAGAACTAACTTTCTCTGCTCTTCTCCGGCTGCTTTCTTACTCTCGGATTAGTGGCTGGATTTTGCCAGGATTAGCAGGCATTGTCACTCGGATTAGTACTAATCAAGTCTATTTGCTAATGCACCTGCCGGCAGGCACGCGGGCGAGCGCGCGCGCCTCCGTAAACTGAATGCTCATCTGTTTTTGGTGAACAGTTGGAGTTTTTGGCTGTGTTTTTTGAATTTTGCGTTGTTGCGAGCTTCCTCCCGTTACATCTACTCCTCCTCTTGTTCTTGTTCTTGTTCTTCAGCAGCTCGTCGTTGGCAACGCTGTTTGGAAAATAGGAAGGTGTGTGTTTGGCGTTAAGGTACATAAGCTTACGAGGACAGTCTTGCGGGGAAAGTCGTCTTCTTCTTGGGAAATGCAGGATTACGGGGGAAAAAAAAAGAGGTCGTTGCAATGTAGGAGGAGGAAGAGGAAGATTACACACTAAAAAGGCGGGGGGGAGCTCCAGAGCTCTATCTCTGAGCAATAGACAGAGAGAGAGCTCAACGTAAAGTTGATAAAAGCTTCCATCGCTTTTGGAGGCTAAACAGATTTCTTCCTAGCTTGTAACCAGAAGAAGAAGCAGGATACATACATCATACATAAATACAGAGCAGAGGTGGTGTGAGGGTTGCAGCAATGGATTGGCTATGGACTTGCCTTGGCGGAGGAGGAAAACATGGAGTTCAACCTCCCCGCATCTGTGCAGGCAAATCACCTAATTCCTCAAGCCGGGTATTATTACTACCTTCCTCGCACTCAGCAGCATGCATGTGTGTGTTTTCAATCTTGATGATGGAGCATGTGAGTCTGTAGGTGGATCCAGTAGCTGGCAACGAGATTTGTCCTCAGAGACAAGCCCAAACCATCCTTGTTTTGACATTCATAGTTGCAAATGTTGTTACAGGGAGGAGGAGGAGGAAGAGGGAGCACTATCCAGCCACGTTCCTTGAGGCTCCAGCAACAATCTGCGCCGCACCCAAAAAATGGTTTGTAAAAGTTGTGTAGAACCCCCTAAATGATATCACAAGAAAACAGTACCAAGGGACCGGGGGGAAGTGGTAATAATTCTTATGCAATGCAATCACAATTGGACTCTTCTAGAGATTGATAGTGGGATTTGCAATTTTGATGGTGTGTATGTATGTATGCAGGGCATAAGTTGTTGTTATCTGATGAGGCCTTTCAGAGAAGAGCAGTGCAATCGAGTTACAAATGTGGTGAGCCTGAAAGTGGGGACACGATCAAGATCCCTGTTTCCTCCCTGAGTAGCACTGCTGCCTGCACAAGCATCAACAGTCTGCGAAAAGCCTCAGAGGGCAGAACTGGGAGAAGCAGCTTCCTTGCAGACAATGGGTCATCAAGCTTGCGATCTGATGTGGATGAACTCAAGGAGGAACTTGCAGCACTTCGCCACCGGCTGGCTGCTGAAGAAGAAGAAGCTAAAAGACTTCGAGAAGAGGTATATGACAACAATTGTGTTTCACTGTTGCATACAAGAAGTCATGATTGCATTTCACTGTTGCATACGAGAAACCAGATACAGCTTATTCTAAATACAACCACTGATTGTTTTCTCAAGGTGAACTATCTGCGCTCCTGTGGTGTCCTTCACAAACTTGAGGATTGTTATCAAGCTCAAGCTTCAAAAAGCTTAGACAGGGAGGCTATTCTTCCACAAGATTGCAACTCCTTCTTCATCTATGATGATGCTGCTGAGCTAAGGAAACAACAAAGCAGAGATAGATCAGTCAAACAGTTTCGCAGATCCTTCTCAGGGCCTCTCAGTTGGACTGGCAGTTTCGATGAAGCTCACTGTTTCTCGAAGGATGCCTCTTTTGGGTAAGAGTTCCTTCACCTTATGAATATTTTTCCAGGCTGCTTTTTGTGGGGGGTGGAGAATTGGGATTGATTTGTAGCAATTTTGTATTAGAATTGACCAGGTTTTTCCTCTCCAGGTCTGTTGCTGCAGCAGAAGCAAATGACATGCAACAAGCACATGAGAAAGTCTCAATTCTTCAACCAGTTCACTCCAAACAACAGTTTAACCTTCATGGAATCCATGATGACCAGAACATACCTCCAGAGAGGTCATACAACCCCACAGGTGAAGATGGAGCAGCAGCTGCTCAGACACTTGGATCAAGAATGGTCTTAAGAACTCATGCATCAAGCCTCAGCCATAGAAACTCCAGACCCCCCTCAAATACCTGGGCAACCCAGGACAAAGAGAATTCCCAGGCGTTGCAGGTAAGCAAATCCAATGACCTGCTTCTTTATGAAGTACCTACCTCTCTGGAAGTGTGGGACTGCCGCTTGCTTGACCTGACATGTACATGTAATGCTTGCAGGAAAATGGCAAGGTTCAGAATTTCACTGCCACAACTGACATTAGCAAATCTGCAGACATACAATGGATTGAGGTCCGAGATGGTCCATGTCCAAGTGCTTCTTCAACAAATGTAAAACTGAGCCCTGGTAATTCTCTGAAAGATAATGCTAAGTCTCCCCATAAGCTGCAAATGCGGATGCAGAGTGCTGAAGACTGTGGTGACACCTTGCCAAAAGATCTGCAAAGAACAGGAAAGAGACGACACAGACGGGCATCATCAAATCAGGAACCCATTGAAAAGCGTGCCAAAGACCAATCTTTGAAACCTGCATATCATGATGCAAAACTTGCTGATGGTTTTGAAGCCCAGCTGCTGAGTGCAGTAGAATCATTCAACCAGCAGCGACAAGCCCAGCTGTCTTTGACAAGCAGCTCAACCAACAATGTAGGCAGCCTTGTCTTTCATACATCACGAAAGAGGTCAATGGCATTCAGATCTCGTGGATTCCATCAACCACTATCACCTGTGAAGGAAGCTTTGTCTATAGAAGAAGCATCCTGGAGTATCAAAAATGAGAGTGAGCAAGTTTCCAGAAACCAGGAAATGCCATGTACTCTCAGAGTGAGTGATAGCAAAAGGAACCAGAGCTACTTTGAAGGCTCTGTCAACCCTCCATCTCCTGAAAAACCTGAAGCAGAAACTGAGAAGCAGCTCAAAGGTGTTTTTGAAGCAAATCCTCTCAAACAAGCTAGTAGATTCACAGACAAAGCAGCACAACTCGAACCTGTCCAGTGTGCGTTGCCATGTCCCTCTCCAAGAAAAATGTCAGCTTCTTCCAGTTCACCTGACGTACTTGCTGCTTTACCTTCTTCATCAGAGACATCACTTAGTTATCCTGTTGTTGAACAAGAAGAGCTTCTGAGTAGTGTTGAAGGAAGACTTGTGGATAATGGTTTTGCTTCTGATGATGACGGAGAGGTAGGCATGAAGCCCATGAAGTGCGCGTCTCCAACCTTCACCCCAAAGAAGAAGCCATCAAGAAGTGCAGTTTATCAGGCCACAGAATTCAAAAGGCATGAGCTGCCTTCACTATTGAATTCAGCTGACCCTGTCAGCAGAAATCAGGATCTTGTACCAAAATCCATGGATCGGGGGGCTGCTTCTTTGCCATCATTGGCAGTTAACAGCCCACAATGGACTTTGTCACATGAGAATATTGACTTCCATCCCAGCAGTGATCATAGCTGGCATGCAGATACTGCACCAGTGAAGACTATGGACAGCACCCATAGTATAGCACAACAACAGCAGCCATGGTCATTGCCACCCAAAGAGAAGGTCCTGACAGTGAAGCAGTGGCAGCAGGAGAATGTGAGGCCACCACAGGCTAATTCTGCTGAGAAAAAAATTGCAAAGCGAGCTTTCCTGTCCTATGTATATGACACCAATGAGCAGCAGCAGATGAAGGGTAGTAGTCAGAAAGAATGTGCAATCAAGAAGCAGCAGCAGCAGGAGATAGAACAACAACAACAACAACAATCCATTGAGGAGGATACAACACCAACTACGTCTTTGGTCATGAGTCGAGTGCAATACTGGAACTCAGTGCACAAGTCTGCATCAAGTGATGAAAGAACAAGCTCAGACACCAAGAGAGGTAATTGTCTGTTCATAGGATTCATGCAATTCTCCAGGTCATGACCAGGTTTATTTCAGTGATCTTTGAAATTCTTACGCGAAAGAAGACACTCCCATGATTTTACTCCACCATGAAGAACAAGTTGAGTATAATGGGTTGCAGGGTCACTTACCTTTGTTGCTCTTCTTCTTGCCTCATTTGGAGATGTCTAGCATCTCTGCTGACATTGCTCTTGGTGGGTACAACTGGCTTCAGCTGGACGGAAGCGAGAAGGAAAGGAAGGAAGAACAGATAGTGGGGAGACAAATAGTGTCTCCACCACCTTCCCAATAGACTTGGGTCCTTCAGAAAGCTCTCCCATAAACTATGAATCCTGCAGTGACGTTGAAGGTTCTGCTGATGGGTACCCTGTGTCGTCATCATCTGCACAGCAACCTGTGGCCTTGGATGTAGATTTAGATGTCACAGTCAAAGAAGATGCCATGTCTAGATCTTGTAGTGATCTGGAAATCCCTGCCTGCCCCAAGCATACCTCAGTTTCTCAACAGCAATCTGCTCCTTCAAGTGGTGCAAGAAAGTGCAATATTATGATGTTGCAAAACAGTAGTCCCAAGGACAGACCTATTTTGGGTGCAGTTGCAGCAGCCCATTGGGAAAATGTTCATCTTGCTCAGTCCCCACCTCAGTTGTGGGATGGCAAAGGCGAACCAAATCTATCTCACAAATACAAGGAGGTGCTCTTCTTCTGTGCTCAAAACCTGCAACACTCCTGAAAATTTGTGATCTTTGAACCCCTGATGGTGATGGTACTTGGGAAGAAGGCTTTGGATTTTTGTGAAAAACTAAATCCAAAATCAAGTCTTTTGGCAACTCACTCACCTTTTAGCTTACATGTTTTGTGAGAATGTGACTGATGTGGCGGGGTGGATTGGTGGAAACAGGATCAGAAAGTGAACTGGCATGGAACACCCTTTGAGGTGCGAGTTGATCGTGCTCTGGCCAACCAATCAGATGTGTCTCCCAGGTGCAGTGCTAACTTCTGATGACCCTCTTCATTTTGTTGATTTCCCCCTGTGCCTGAAAATTTCATGTCAACAAGATCCTCACTCAGCATGAAAAAGTCCTCATTTTAGTAATCCCATAACCCTGGAGACTCACCCCCTGAGGCTTTCAAGGACTCAACTTCACATCTGAAATCTAACCATTCTATGTCTTCCAGAACTGATTTCTAATGGGGGTTTTGTTCTGTGCAAACAGGGCACTCTTTGGAGTCAACACAAATCCATTGGTACGAAGCAGCCTAGAGATGCGCTAGTAGTCTATATGTTGAATAGCCACATCTTGCAGACAAGGACTTGGTGTTAGAATTGGCGAAAGAAAACCCCTTTGCATTCAGATCACTTTTGTATGATAATAAAGGTTCTAGACACTGCTCTGCATATGCTGGGAGGGACAAATCCTACGTGCATGCCATGCTGCCATGTCAAGTTTTGAGATCCTAGGGATTTGTGGCAGTGGGAACTAGTGAAGTGAGGATTGGTTCTGTGTGCTCAGCAGCTTCCTGCACATGATGGGGATGTGCTGTTGCTCTACGGAGCTCAACTGTTGCTCTCCTGAGCAATGGTAACAATTCCTACTATTGCTCATTTGACATTACAGTCATGTACACCACCACCATCCACGCACAGCACACAATTTCAGTTTCTCAAGATGATCAATTCCGCAATTCGTCAAATGCTTGGGTGTCTTCTCTGTGATTAGATGATCAATAGCTTGATTTTGAACTTCAAAAACCCAACTCCATCTCAAAACAAACCAAAAACAAAAGCATCACCGTTTCTAGTGTTTCTAGTTTCAAAGTGATCTATGAATGAAAATGGGTACTTGTTATTCTTGATTAAATAGGCAAGTTGAACTATATAGCTTGAACATAGGTGTATCTAAATTCAGAAATGTGCAACAAACTCCATGCCGTGGAAGCTGGAGAAAACCAGAGATGCAAAAAAACATCAACAATTACATTACCAGCAAATATGAATGCTTTCTGTTGTTATTGAAACATTTCAAGGTTTCTTTTATTGATCATTTTTAAAATTAAAAAAAAAGTAAAATTTTGTGGGTGCAATCAAAGTAAAATGATCTACTCCAAGAGTAACCAATGCTTATTTTGCATGTTTTAAAAGAATAAACTAGGTTAATGTTGAAAATGTGTGATGTGTTTCTTCAACAATGTTGGAAATATAACATCATAATAAATTAAGATAAATTTTAAATGAATCTAATGAGTATTGTAATAGCTTCTTGGCAAATTCAACACCTATTGTGCCGAATATTTAATAATATTTTCAAAAAAATAAAAATCAACAAACTTGAAAAACATTATTACAATATTTGACAAAGGTATTATTTGACAATCATTTTGATTGTCAAGTTGCCCTATTTTCAAATAAAATATTAAAAGATATTTGCAAGATACTTAGTGCCAAAGAAATTTATTGCACTAAAGAAATTTTGGCACTAAATTATTAGTATTTTTTTAAATTATTATTATTATTTAAAATGATTAATTACTACTAAAATTTGTCAGGCAAGTATGATATTTGGAATGAATCTAATGAATATAAAATATTTAAAAACGCTTATTAAAGATTGAAGCAATGTTTTTAAAGCACATTTTAAATAGTGGAACTAAGTGTAAAAATTAAACAAACCAAACCAATACATGTTTGCCACATCAAACTATTAATCTATTTTGAGGACTATGTAGAATCTATATATATTGTAGGATCTTTTCAGGTTTGGCAATAATTAAATTTATTTTTGAAAATGTTTAAAAAGTTTAAGGTGAGTTTGGAGAGTTTTATAATGGTGCATTCACACTTGATGTTAAGTCAATGTTAAATGAAAATTTAGGTGGCATCCTAGGTGGCACCCAATGTTAAATGGTCGATAGCTTAATGTTAATTAAAGGTTAGTTTAAGGTTAAATTTTCATGGATAACCAAGTTCAAGTCCTAAATGGCTAGCATGGTGTTAGGGGACTCAACACTAGAGTCACTAACATCAAGTGTGAACGCACCTTTAGTAATCTAAATTTAAGAAATCAAAAAACTTAAAAAATTAAGAACTTGTATATAGGCCCTAAGAATAATGAAATAGGTGCCTACATTTATATGCAACCCTGATATTGATACCATATGTACATTGTACACAATCTATCATCATTGTTGAATTATTATTTTTCGACATAATATTAGGTCAAATATTTTTATAATTTACTTTTTTTTACTGCCAAAGTGAAATTTGAAAAATTAAAAAAAATTAAAAATTGAAATAAATAAATAAATTTGCATATAGGACCTAAGAACAATGAAATAGGTACCTACATTTATATGCAACCCTAATAGTGATACCATATGTACATGTGTACACAATCTATCATCATTGTTGAATTATTATTTTTTGACATAATATTATTAGGACAAAAAAACTCAATTATCTCAGATTAGTTTATCTTTAAATTTCAAAGATTGACAAAATTGTTGAGAAAAGGGAAATAATGATTTTTTGCTCAAAAAAATTGTTTGATCAAGAAATCGTTACTTAAACTAGGATGGCAACCCACAAATTATTTTATGGGAAACAATGTTTGAAAAATTGGATTTTTGTTGCATCATACAAAATCACACTTATGGCCCTTTATTCATTATTTTAATCAAAATTAAACACCGTGCCCTTGGCTTTATCTAAACTAGTGTGAACCTGGTGCATAATGCACCCGTAGAGAAAAAACTGTCAAAAAAAAAAAAACCCATCAAAAAAAAAAAAAAACAAAAAACAAAGGTCCGGG